>JGI24705J35276_12238644_pt1 | contig 31709 bp, 23 predicted proteins | sample TergutNt197P4_FD_35276 | JGI IMG/M metagenome (IMG submission 35276) | reverse complement strand
TTTAGATGTTCAAATCATTAAAAACGCTTTGCTCAAAGGAGTCCACTTTTAATTTTTTAATAGTCCTGTTTTAAAATTTAAATAACATAAAACAATGAGGCAACAGAAAGATGCAGAGATGCGGGGATGCAGAGTAACGGCAAAAAAGACAAAATACGTTATTGCCCTGCCTCTCCGCATCCATGCATCGCCGTTATTTGCGTTGCAAAATTCAAATAAGAATTGTATAATCAGAATATGAAAAAAATTATCTTTTTATTGACAATGTTTTTAATTATGGCATGCGTGCCGTATCAAACCGCAGTACAGGCATCCTCAAAAGAAGCAGCAGTCAGTACACAAACAATAACCAAGGAGACAAAAAGAATGAACGCAGTCATTGAAACGTCGCAGGGCAATATTACAATTGAACTTTTTCCCGACCAAGCGCCTGTAACCGTTGCAAACTTTGTCGGACTTGCAGAGGGAACAAAAGAGTTTAGAGACGCAAAAACAGGCGAAAAAGTCAGAAGAAAATTTTATGACGGACTTACATTCCACAGAGTTATACCAGACTTCATGATTCAGGGCGGATGCCCAATCGGCAGAGGCACTGGCGGACCCGGATACAGCTTTGAAGACGAAATAGTCCCTAGTTTGAAGTTCGACAAGCCCGGCAGGCTCGCAATGGCAAACTCAGGGCCAAACACAAACGGTTCTCAGTTTTTTATAACTGAAGCTGCTACGCCGTGGCTTAACGGAAACCACACAATTTTCGGACAGGTTATTTCCGGAATGGATGTAGTTAAAAAAATAGCAAGAACCGAAGTTGATTTTTCAGACAATCCCGTTAATCCGGTAGTAATTAAAAGAATAACTATCGAAAGATAGGTTGAAATCTTAAAGTTAAAAATAGAGAAATCGGAAAAATTGAACTTCACCCGATGCGAGAGCATAGGGGGTTGATGCTTCAAGTAAAGCGCGCTTTTGACGGAAGAACTCTCTCATGCAATTTGAAGAAAAAATTCTCATCAATGCACCGGTAGAAAAGCTGTATTCTCTCTACGCCAACGTTTCGGCCTGGTCATTCTGGGACCCGGACGTAACGTCTTCCTCTATCAACGGACAGTTTTCGTCCGGAGCCACCGGCATTCTTCAGCCATCGAGCGGCCCCAAAGCAAAAATCATTTTTATCGAGGTAGTGCCAAATCGTTCATTTACCGTTGAAAGCAAGCTCCCGCTGTGTACCATGCGTTTTGAACATGAGCTTTCGCCTATAGGCGGCAGCCAGGTTCAGGCGTTGCATCGGGTTTCTTTCATTGGCCTTCTTGCCCCTTTGTTTGGCAGGCTTATCGGCTCCCGGATACGCAAAGGTCTACCGCACACCCTTGAAGGGTTGAAGCGCGCCGCTGAACAATAGGACTAATAAACAAAAATCTCTTTCAACAAAAATGCGGACCTGGCGCAAGCGTATTCTTTGAAAATGAGAAAGCATTAAAACTTGCCAATGATTTTTTCTTATCCGGAAAACCGACAACCGCAATATGTATAGCTCCGACCACTCTGGCAAACGCCGGAGTATTGAAAGGAAAAACAGCAACTGTTTTTCATGACGGAATAGAAGCTCTGGCAAAAGGCGGGGCCAACTACACCGAAAAAAGCCTGGAAATCGACGGAAACATCATAACCGCCAAAGGATATGAAGCATCGGAAGAATTCGGAAAAGCCCTTCTAACGCAATTAATAAGTAAAAAATAATGAAGTGATATATTCACAACACATTCAACAGTTAGAATTTTGGCTTAATAACAGGACTAGAAAATGCCTGCATTTTTTTACACCTCAGGATATTTTTAATTCTACTGTTGCATTAGTAACTTGAATTCGCCTTGAAATTGTTCTTATATCTATTTGTTTTGCTTTTTTATAAAATTATGAAGTTGTAAAATAAGGAGTTTGATAATGACGAATCCCCTGCATATCTCATTTCTTCATAACTCGGGAACTGTTTTACAAACTTCCGACGGAAAAAACGTCGAAGTTTGGGAACTGCGCCATACGAATAACAATACTGTTTTGACCGCCTGGGCCAAACATTTTCGGGAGCATTATTGCAGCGACAGCGAGATTGACAGTATGAGAAACGGCCCGCGGCTTTCGCGAAAAAACTATCTGCTCAACATCAAATTTCCCGACCGGCAGCAAGCCCCGGGGCCAAGCGTACGCTCCGGAGATTTCGGCGAAATTTTGGTGTCGGATTTTTTAGAGTTTATATTAAATTACGAGGTTCTGAGCAGACGGACTCGTTACAGCAATAAGACCAACAGGAATGAATCTACAAAAGGAAGCGATGTTATAGGGTTTCGTTTCGCCGATCAAACCTATACCAATCCTGCGGATGAGTTGGCAATTTTCGAGGCAAAGGCAAAGTTTACAGGGGAAGCCGTTAAATCGGAAAATGGAACTATAAGCACGCGTTTGCAAGACGCGATTGATGATTCCGGCAAAGACAGGCTGCGTATAGCGGAATCGCTGAATGCAATGAAACAGCGATTTTTTGACAAAGGAATGACGGATGAAGTCTTCAAAATCGAACGTTTCGAGAGCGAAGCCGACAATCCGTACAGAACCGCTTACGGCGCAGTCGCGCTTGTATGTAACAGCAACTATTCGAATGCAATCGCCGGCGACGCTAATACCGGCAGCCATCCAAACAATACGACTCTTAGGCTGATAATAATAAAAGGCGCAGATATGATGAATCTTGTTCATAATCTTTACCAAAGAGCTGCCGATGAAGCCTGAAACACAATCAAAACATCTGCTCAATATCACTAAGTCAAAAGCAAAAATGTGGGAGTACGGTATTACGTTAGAACACCATATAGCTATACCCGCATCAAATCCTCCGGAAAAATTGTTCCCTTTGAGCATTGCGCTGCTTGGAGACCTGGCGGCGGAAATAAACCGCGGACATGAAGATACAGACACTTTTAAAGAATTAAAAAAAGAACTTTTATTTTCCGCAGAGTTTTTCAATTCTTATTGCGAATCAAAACTTATCAAGTCGTTGTCTCCTAAATTACGCTTGCGGGCCTCTGGCGCATATTATCTTTGCGATATGCCGGGAAACGCAATGGTTTTGGCACAATCACTCGAATACGAAGATACGGATCGGCATACGGAAGGTCTGGACTCTTTACTGCTTTGTATACTTAAAGGCGATATTTCAGTTCCGCTTAAACCGTATACAGGCAATTATGCTGATTACATAAACGGGCTTCCTGCAGAAATTTCGACCTATTACACAAACGGAAACGATCAAATTGTCAATAATACAATCAAAGAGCTGCGGCGGAAAGTTTATGACGACGGTACTCCGGAACAATTATTGTTAGGGGATATTATTGCCGCAGCAACAAAAAAGAAATTAGATAATGCGGCTATTCGAGTTTTGCCGAAATACACAGGACTTGATATCGGGAAATGGAAAACGGCTTTGAATAAGCCGGCTTTTATCAAAGAATTTTGGCCGGCACAGCATCTGTTAGGGCAAGATGGTGTTCTGCACGGGAAATCAGCTGTGATACAAATGCCTACCAGCGCCGGCAAAACAAAGTCTATCGAATTGATTATCAGAAGCGCTTTTTTGGCGCAACGCGCCGATCTTGCCGTAATAGTTGCTCCTTTTCGCGCCCTTTGCCGTGAAATAAAGGATTCTCTGGAAAAGGCGTTTAGCGCAGAATATATTGGAATTGACGCTCTCTCCGATATTTTGCAAAATGATTTCAAAATAGAAATTGACAAATTGTTTGCAATTACAGCACGTCCGCAAATCCTGATAGTCACGCCTGAAAAACTATTTTATGTATTGCGGCATAACCCTGAAATTACCCAAAAGCTGAAATTAATTATATTTGACGAAGGACACCAATTTGACACGGGAAAAAGAGGCATCACTTATGAGTTGCTGCTTACATCTTTGAAAAAATTTATTCCGGCTGATGCGCAAAAAGTTTTGATTTCTGCCGTTATTCCAAATGCCAGCGAAATCGGGCAATGGCTAAACGGAGACGCTTGCGTAGTCAAAGGAACAAGCCTGATTCCAACATCAAAGTCTATCGGGTTTGCCAGCTGGACAACCGAATTAGGGCAAATCCACTATACAAAAGGAAATGAAAATGTTTTTTATGTTCCGCGCGTAATTGAACAGCAAACGTTTAAAAATAAAACATTCCCTCAAAAAACCCCTACTGATATTGCTCTCTTTTTAGGTTTAAAATTGTGTGCAAACGGAGGCGTTGCCATATTTTGCGGCCGAAAAGATATAGCGACAAGTATATGTAAGCAAGCTATAGAAATTTTTGATTGTGGTTTTTCGGCAGAAAACCTGATCGGTGTGTCCGACAAAACCGAAGTTTCGGAGATTTCAAATCTGTGTGAAAAAAATCTAGGAATTAATTCCGTTGAAACAAAAAGCGCGCGCCTCGGTATTTTTGCTCATCACAATAATATTCCCCACGGAATACGCATCGCCGCAGAACATGCGATGAGAGAAGACAAGATAAGGTTTGTCATTTGTACATCCACACTTGCGCAAGGTATCAATTTGCCAATTCGTTATCTGATTATTCCGCATACCTCACAGGCGGGACAACCTATAAAAGTTCGCGATTTTCACAACCTTATCGGACGCGCAGGACGTTCGGGAAAACATATTGAAGGAAGTATTTTATTTGCAGATCCTAATGTGTATGATAAAAAAGCCGACTATAGAGAAAGATGGCGTTGGGAAAATGCCCAATCTTTATTAGATATAAATAAATCTGAAAATTGCGTCAGCTCTCTGCTGGATATTCTTAATCCCATAGAAAATGTATCTGTTGAAGATATAATCAAAGCATATTTGGCTAATGAAATAAGAGAATTGGCGGAGAAATTTGACAACGACGATTCTCGTTATCTATTATTTGGAAAAACGCAGTTGTTTGATTCCATTGAAAATTTTCTTTTGGCGCATTGGAGCGAAGCTGATACGGATAACGAAAATTTTGTTTTGGAACTTGCCGGACAGACTTTAGCCTTTCACTTGGCGGATGACGAAAAGAAGATACAAATTAAGGAAGTTTTTCTGCTGCTTGCCAAAAATATCGAAGAAAAGATTAAAGAACCGTCAAGAAAAGCTGTTTTCGGAAAAACGCTTTACGGAGTTCAAACGTCTCTGCAAATTGAAGAATGGACAGCGAAAAACAAAGAAAGATTGCTGGAGGCGGCAAGTATTGAAGATTTTATCGAAGCGATATGGCCTTTTCTCTGTGAAATCATTGAAAATAACGGGAAAGTGATTTTCTCAAGATTTGATCCGCCTGAAATCCGAAAAAAAATATTGCTCGCATGGGCAAAAGGAACTTCTTTTGCCGGCCTTTTGTCATTGATTGAGAAAAATGGCGTTCGCAGGATTTGGGGTACGCAACGCAGAGCTTTTACCGTAGAAGATATGGTTGATATCTGTGAAAACTCTTTCGCTTTTGACGGGATGCTTCTTGTCGGAGCAGTTATAGAACATCTCGAACCGTTCGACAATTCTATTAAGGAACGCTTTCAACTTTTTCAAAAATCTCTCAAATACGGATTGCCTACTATTTCCGCAATCAATATTTACGAACTCGGATTTTCCGATCGTTTTCTCTCACAGGAAATTGCCGCAATGCTTCAAAATCAAAATGCCGGGAAAGAAGAAATTTTGCAAATGATTAACGATCCTAATCTTTTGCTCTCTATCAATAAAATACAGATGCCCTCATATTATCAACTTAAGCTTCAATCGTTGAAAAGTAACAAAAAATAAAATTATTATGCGTGATTTGTCTATGAACAAAGCGCTATAATTAAAAACCGGCAAGCTGCTGCCGTGTAATATGTAATTCAATAAAATTTTTTGCTTTTTAGCTTCTTTTCAGTTTGCTTTTTATTATGCTCAAGGTGGTCAAGGATACGGTGATCACAATAATTGCTATTTAATTTTTAAAATTCTCCGAGTTTTTACAAAGTATTTTTGGTTTTTAAGACGCTTGCGGCGCCGAAGTTTGCTAAAGGCAAATGAGGCGGCGTAGAAGGAAGTAAAAATCCAAAAGACAAATTAAAAACTGCCCGACCTGGACTCGAACCAGGAGACTTCTGCTCCAGAGGCAGACGTGTTACCAATTACACCATCGGGCAATTCAAACTGAAGTTGTTGAAGTTATTGAGATTTGATGATTATACTAAAAAACTCTTTTCTTTGGCAAATTTAACGGCTAAAGCCGTAAAAAATATCAATTCACCAGCTTATTTAGACGAATTCTTTTCTATCCAGAGTTTGAACGCGGCAAAATAATTTTCAAAAACCTTTTTAGAAGAATCGGCAAGTTCGCCTTTATCGTTAACATAAGCCGAAAAATTAAAATATATTTCAGGCTGCCACATTACAATAGCTCCGAGAAAAGATAAAGTGTTTTTCGCGTGCTGCTGCCCGGCAAAAGCTCCCGTTGCCCCGGGACTTGTCCCTAAAACTGCCGTAGGCTTTTTTATCCATACGTTTTTTCCGTAAGGCCGGCTGGCGTAGTCGAGTGCGTTTTTAAGCACTCCAGGCATTGAACGGTTATATTCCGGAGTTATAACCAAAACAGCGTCTGCAGATGCTATTCTGTTTTTGAAGTCGGCGGCAATCTCAGGCATGTCATTTTCCGTGTCCTGCGAAAAATAGGGAAGGCCGGATATGTCAAAAACATCAAATTCTAATTCCTTTGGAGCCAAAGGTTTTATAATCTCAAAAAACTTCTTATTTATTGAATTTTTAGATATTCCGCCGATTAAAGTTAAAATTTTCATTTTACCTCCTCTGCCTAGCTTTTATTGTCGCTTCCGCATCCGCAGGTATCGGAAGGTTTATTCTCTTCTTCTTTTTTATCTTCGGGTTTGGCAGCTTCATCTGCATAATTTATCTGCAGGTTTGATATGGTGGAAGTAAGCAATTCTTCTTCTTTTTTTGAAAGATTGCCTTTCATTTTATCTCTTATCATAATAAGCATTTCAATGGTAATCTGAGCGCTCTTTAAATCTTTATAAATTTTTCCGTCAACATGGCTTTGGATTTTCCCGAGCTGCTGCCACGCCGCGGAAGCAAACATCGTTACAAGGTTAAAAAAATACGGATTTAAATCTGGTTTTTCTTCCTGTTGAGACATAAAAAACACCTCTCTGGATTGCTTCGCTACGCTCGCAATGACAGCGTTTATGCGAAGTATTTTTGTACGGCAACATTTATTCTTCTTACAACTTCATCTTTCCCCATCACTTCCATCATATGAAAAAGGCTCGGACCCTGGGTTCTTCCTGAAATTGCCACTCTTATAGGATGGAAAACTTTTCCCGTGCCGATACCTTTTTCTTCCGCTAAATCCCTTGCGTATTTTTCCAAAGCGTCTGAGGAAAAGTCAGACTGATTTTGAAGTCTCTGCGCGCTTTCTTTTAATACAAGCCCCGCGGTGTCTTTAGATTTTTCAAAAACTTTTTTTACCGCTTCTTCGTCGTATACCACGTCTTTGACAAAAAAGAAATCCACAAGCGAAGGTATATCTTTTAACAGCTTTATTTTGTCATGTTCTAAAACCATGGCTTTCTTTAACAAATCTTTATCCCAGCCCTCGATGAGGTTTTCATTATTCGTATATTTCAGCCAATCCATAAACAAATCATAAATTTCATCCATGCTTCCGGAACGTATCTTTTCGCCGTTAAGCCAAAGAAGTTTTACTGGGTCAAAAGTTGAAGGACTTGTTCCGCATCTTTCAACTGAAAATTTTTCTTTAAGCTCCGCGACAGTGAAAATCTGCTGGCTGTCTTCCGTTGACCAGCCCAGCAAAGCAAGATAATTTATAACGGCTTCCGGCAAGTACCCTTCTTTGCGGTATTCCAAAACGGAAGTATGTCCGTGTCTTTTTGAAAGTCTGGCTCCGTCAGGCCCCAAAATCATCGCCATATGCGCGAATTCCGGCATTTTCCATCCGAGCGCATTATAAATATTCATTTGCCTCGGCGTGTTTGAAATGTGGTCGTCGCCTCTTAAAACATGCGTGATTTCCATAAGGTAATCATCGATAACGCACGCAAAATTATATGTCGGCACGCCGCTTGCTTTAAGCAGAACAAAATCATCCAGCAAAGAATTGTCAAATTCAACTTTACCGCGTATTGAATCATTAAGAACAGTTAAGCCGTCTTTCGGCATTTTAAATCTTATTACTGCCGTACGTCCCTGCGCTTCTTTTTCTTTTCTTTGGTCTTTTGTAAGGCTGGCGCATCTTCCGTCATATTTCGGAGGCAGCTTATTCGCCTGCGCGGTTTTACGCATTTCGTCAACTTCTTCTGCCGTACAATAGCATGGATACGCTAAACCTTTTTCAACAAGCTCATCAGCATATTTTTGGTAAATGCCAAGCTCTTTCCTTTTCATCTGATAGTAAGGAGCATATTTCGGCAATTCAAGTTCAGAAGCTTCGCTTCCCGGGCCTTCATCCCAGTTAAGCCCAAGCCATTTCATTGCGTCTAAAATAACTTTTACCGATTCATCCGTGGAGCGGGCTTCGTCGGTATCTTCAATTCTCAAAATAAACTTGCCTTTTTTATTTGCTGCAAAAAGCCAGTTAAATAATGCGGTGCGCACGCCGCCGATATGTAAATCACCGGTTGGGGACGGCGCGAAACGGACTCGTATGTTGGACATTTTAGTTTCCCTCTTATCAAAACATAGAAAGCTGAGTAACAGCTATTGCCGTCATTGCGGACCTGATCCGCAATCTCTTTAACAGCTAACATGGATTCCGTTTTTCAACGGAATGACAACAACGGCAAGGACAAAGACGAAACGACCATAGATCCTCTCAACTTCCCAGCTTCTAATAAATTATTTTATTCAACGGATATTCGATAATCCCTTCCGCTCCGGCTCTTTTCAAAGCAGGTATGAGTTTTTTAACTGCTTTTTCTTCTATTATTACTTCCAAAGCTACCCAGTTTGCATCGCTCAACTGCGAAATCGTAGGCTTTTTTAAAGCCGGCAAAACGGCAATAACTTTGTCTAAAGATTTGCACGGCACGTTCATTTTCAAGCCAACCATGCCTTCGGCGGCTAAAGCTCCTTTCAAAAGCATTGCCATATTTTCGATCTTTTCCCTTTTCCACTTGTCCGCCAAAGCTTTGTCGTTGGCAATAAATCTTGTAGTTGAAGTAAGCATCTCTTCGACGATTCTTAATTTATTTGCTCTCAATGAAGAACCTGTTTCGGTAAGCTCTACAATAGCGTCCACCAAAGCGCCGGCTTTTGCTTCTGTAGCGCCCCATGAAAACTCTATATCGGCTTTAACTTTATTTTTCGCGAAATATTTTTTTGTGTAATTAATAAGTTCTGTCGCGACTCTTTTGCCCTGCAAATCTTTTATTGATTTTATTTTGGAAGCTTCCGGAACGCACAAAACCCATCTCACAGGCCTGAATCCTGATTTAGCGTAATTCAATTCGCACACTTCTTTAACTTTAGCGCCGCTTTCGCATATCCAGTCAAAACCGGTAAGCCCGCAGTCAAAAAAGCCGTCCTGCACGTATCTCGCCATTTCCTGCGAACGCACAAGCATTATTTCAAGCTCATCATCGTCCGATGACGGAAAGTATGAGCGCGACGAAACATTTATTCTTATTCCCGCCTTTTTAAACAATTCAATCGTAGAATCCTGCAGGCTTCCTTTAGGAAAGCCTAATCTTAATTTTTTCATAATATCCCCTTTTAAAGACAGTTAACAGATAATAGAGAATAGTTAATAGTTATTGAATTTCGGCAAAGCCGAAATCTATTAATAGGTTTTCGCTTTGCGAAAACACCGAAATTACTATCTATTATCTATTAACTATTAACTGCCGTTTTCACTGCTGCTCTGCCTTGCGATTACCTTATTTTCAAGAGAGGCAGGCACATAATCCGTAAAAAACGGTATGTTTTGCTGCATTGATGTTGAGATGGTTTTATAAAAAGAGCGCGCTGAGCCGTCCAGCGCGTGCGTTCCGTGAGTCATAGTAGGAATAACAACATTAATACATACTACAATCCAAACTAAAGCGCTCAGAGCCGCGCCGCCGATTTTATCAATCAAATTCATGTAAAAAAAACGCACTACTCTGAGAGTAAAAGCGCCGGCCATATAAAAAATCAAAGCGCATATCACAAAAATCAGGTAATAATTTATCCCTGTCTGGTACGGATATTTTTCCGCTGCCAATATCGAAACAAACCCGGCAAGCACGGCAAAAAAACTCCTGGTAAGCCCGGCAGACCAGCCAAACCAGGCTATCAATAAAACGCTTGCGATTAAAAGTATATCGATTAAAAGAGTCATCTAATTATTAGTTAGCAGTGAGTAATGAGTAGTGAGTAGTTTCGGAGTTTTCGCTATGCGAAAACCTATTAAACTATTTCGGCTGTGCCGAAATTCAACAACTGCTAACTACTCACTACTACCTACTAACTATCCTTTATAACAATGCCGCTGGCAAGTTTCGGATAAAAATATGTCGATTTCTGCGGCATCATCTCATTGTTTAAACTTATGTCCTGCAAAGATTCAATCGGCGTTGCCGGAACCATGATTGCGATTCTGTTCGTTTTTTTAGCCAAAGAAACCGCTTCCTTATCATTTTTAACATAGGTAAATTCCTGCGCGTCTACGCCGGGCATGAGAACATTGTGCAGCGCGCTGACGGCAAGATTTCTGTAAGCTTTGCCTTTGTCCGGCATTGCTTTTTTAAGAAAATCTTCTTTTTTTATCGTCAATGTTCTGTAATTGCCGTTTTTGAATATAAGCATGGGCTGAATATCTTTTTTTGAAAGTTTCACAAAATTCCCCGAGGGACGCACGTCAAAATATTTTTCAATATTTTCCTCAAGATTGTCAGGTTCTTCAATCACTCTGTGCGTAGGCCATATTGAAATACCCGGGTCTTCCATCGGACATAAATACGCCAAAACATAATTGTAAGGCTTATCGTCGGAATATTTCTTATCTTTTTCTTTTCTTTCCTGACTGTAGTTCCATGCCGTTTCATATCTGTGATGCCCGTCGGCAATAAAAACCTTTTTATTTGAAATATATTTCTCAATATCGCCGATTATTTCTTCATCGGTAACAACCCAAAGCTTATGGAAAGTGCCTTCCTTATCCCTGGCGGTCGCGGCGGTCGTCCGTTTGGCTATCTTTTTGCATAAATCAACCATATTTTTTTTACCGTCGTCAAAAAGGCCGAATATAGGGCTGACATTTGCTTTTACGGCTTTCAGAAGGCTCAATCTGTCGGCTTTCGGTTTTGCCAAAGTTTTTTCGTGCGGTTTTATCGCGCCTTTTCCGGAGTGAGGGTTTTCAAGTTTCAAAGCGGCAAAAAAACCTCTTCTGGTCATTTTTATTCCGTAATCTTCAAAAACCTGCTCATAAAAATAGTAAGCCGGTTTATTATCGCGTTTCAAAACTCCTTCTTTCTGCCATTCTTTAAAGAGTTCCGCGGCATGCGCGTATTTATTTTTTTTGCCTTTCGGATCCGAAAGTTCAATATTTACTATGTTATAAGGAGAAAGTTTTTGAAGCTTGTCCTTTTCTTCGGGACTGATAACATCGTAAGGAGGACATATATAATTTGTTATATTTTCCTTTGAATATCTGACTGCCTCAAAAGCCTTGATTTCCGCCATGGTAAAACCCCTTTTATTAACGACAATTACGAATTACGAATGACGAATTACGAATAAAAGACAAAAAAGGCATTTGCAGTTGATTCGTAATTCGTCATTCGTAATTCGTAATTGTTTTCTTGATTTTACATAATTCCTTCGGCATTGTCAAAAAGGCTGAAATCTTGTAAAATTACTAAGAAATGAACAAAAAATTCGGAAGATTATACATATATATTATTGTCTTTTTTGTAACCGCAGCAATATACTCCTGTATCTTGTATGTGAAAATAAGCAATCTTGAATTCAAACCCGAACCGCCGGAATACGTAATGGATATTGAAAAAATTGAAGTCAATTACGGCGATTCGTTCGATTCGGCGCTGGCAAAAAGCAGACTTTCGGAAAGCGATAAAACGGAAATAAAAAAAGAACTTGCCAAACTCGGTTTTAGAATAGGCAAAATTAATTCCGGAGACTTTTTTGAAGTTGTATATTCCACGGCCTCCGGGCAGTGGACAAATTTTTGGTATCATCCCTCCGGAGATTTCTTTTACTCAATAAAAAAATCAACGGACGATTCCATTGAAGCGTCAAAAAAACTTCTCGGCAGAATGGTCACTGATTTTAACGCATCCGGAACAATAGCTTCCTCTCTTTGGGCGGCAATGGCAGAACAGGATGTTCCGGCTAACATAATTATGTCTTTCGCGGACATTTTCGCATGGCAGATGGATTTTCTTACTGATACGAGAAAAGAAGACACTTTTAAAGTGTTTTACCAAATTGAAACCGTAAGCAAAAAAGATACCAGATTATCTTCAAAAATCATTGCCGCGCAATACAAATCAGGGGCAAAAATATATAATGCTATTCTGTTCAAAACGTCAGACGGGAAATATGGATATTTTGACGAAAACGGAAAGTCCGTTAAAAGCGCGTTTTTAAAAGCTCCTCTGCAGTTCAGCAGAATAAGTTCGTTTTTTAATCCAAAAAGAATGCATCCGATATTGAAAATACCAAGGCCGCATTTAGGCATAGACTATGCCGCTCCTACGGGCACTCCGGTTTCTTCAATAGGAGACGGAACAGTTAAGAAGTCCGAGTATAGCGGCGGGTATGGCAATTTGGTCGTTGTAAAACACAGCAACGGATATGAGACATATTACGGGCATCTTTTAAAATACGGAAGAGGTATAAAAAGAGGCGCTCGCGTAAACCAGGGACAAATAATAGGCTATGTAGGAAGCACAGGACTTTCCACGGGGCCGCATTTGGATTTCAGAATCAGTAAAAACGGCAAATTTATAAATTTCCTTACAATGTCCACGCCGCCCACAACCACTTTATCCGGCAAAGATAAAGAAGCTTTCGACAGCTTCAAAGATGAAATTTTTGCAAAACTTGATTAACGGCGATGCAGGGATGCAGAGAGAAAAAATACGACAAGTCATAAATACTATCCGTTTCTTTAATGTCATTCCCGAATGTTTTTATCGGGAATCCATTTTTACTAAAAATTTTTCTTTATACCACGACTAACTTGGTTCCCCGATTACGACCTTCGGGGATGACAGCAAAGTCTGCATCCCTGCATCGCCGTTAATTATTCTTTATATTCAAAATTCAAATCTTTGCTTATCTCGTTTATCTTGTCTATTACTCTTTGCTTCTCGTCGCCTTCAAGAATTACCGGACGATAGTCGTTTCTTGTTTTTATTGAAGATATGGATACGGGAATGAGTTTTAACTCTATGTTTTTCTTTTCCCCGTCAATTTCTACAAGCGCCTGCGCTATCATCGAATCTTTATCTTTCGGGTTAGAATTGCCTCCGAAAACAAAATTACCCAGCGAATACAATATATATTTTCCCTTGTAAAGTTCTACGCCCTGAAGCGTGTGAGAATGATGCCCGACGTAAATATCCGCACCGCTGTCTATAATAAAATGCGCTAAATCTTTTTGGCTTTCCGTCGGATAATATGAACCTTCAACGCCGTTGTGCTGGCAAACTATTATCACGTCCGCGCCCTGCTCTTTTAAACCGGCTACAGCCGTCTTAATTTCTTCTTTTGAAGACGGCCTGCGCGATACCTGCGCAAAAGACAAAACCCCTACTTTGATACCGTTAATTTCTTTTAAAATGTAATCTTCGTATCCGACATAGTCTATTCCGCAGCTTTTCAGCGCTTCTATTGTTTCGTCATAGCCTTCCTGCCCGTAGTCGTAAGTGTGATTGTTTGCCAGGCTTACGGCATTGACTCCTCCGGAAGAAAGAATAATCGCATATTCCGGCAAGCCCTTAAAATTATAATATTTGTATTTTGGTTTCTGGGATTTTGCGGATTTTTTTGGCTGCGCTTTTGCTTTTACCGTACCTTTTTTTGCTAAGTTTTTGTCTTTTTCCCTGACGTTTTCCGATTCGGTAAGAACGCCTTCAAGGTTTACTATCGTATAATCGTCTTTTTCAAAAATTTCTTTGACGCCCGAGAAAAAATACGAATAATCTTTTTTTGCAATTTCATTGAAGTACCAGTCAAAGTGTCCGTGATAGCCTTGTCTTTCCCTGTCGCCGCCAAGCGTACAGTCTCCGGCAAAACTTATTGTGATTTTTTTTATTTTGACAGGTTCAGGCTCGCCGGCCTGCGGCTCCGTTTCCGCTGCAGGTGCCCGGCTGACTTTCAGCGACGCGCAGCTGCAAAGAAAAAGAAAAGAAAATATGAAAACTAAGAGAAACGCTTTCTTAGCGCGGGTGATGAAATGATATGTATTATTCATAAGCCGTTACTTATTTAACCGTACCGCAGGTATTTGAAAAGGTTTTACCGAAAGGAAACTTTCCCTGCTTTGCGAACTCTGTACAAAAAAATCAACGATACCGGTTTTCCCGTCGGTTTCACTCACTGCAACAGCCTGATAACCCCAATTTACGGGATTTCCTCTGATATACTTTTGAGGAATAGAAAAAGACGATCCGGTATTTGGAATTTGGGTTAAAAATATTACTGAATCCGCCGAATGTCTGTAAAGCAATACTTTATCTTTGCTAACCCTTAAAGCGTACTCCCATGCGGAATCCGGCGTAAGAAATCCGTTAATGCCGGAAAGCATCGCGGTAGAACCCGCGCCTTCAAGGTTGTTCATGTCTATATATATATCAACATAAGCTATCTTTTCATCCCATTGGCCGCTTTCAAAAGAAAGCTCGATATTTATCGCATTGTCCTTGGAAACAACGGTAAGATTTTTCACAATCCCGTCATTGTCCACGGACACGCCCCCGCTTATCGCGGTTATTTCCGTATGAATAACTTCTTCCGTGCCGGCATATAAATTGCTGCCGGCTATATCAGGCTTTTTCGCGTATAACTCTTTATCGGAAGGAGCTTCAGCGCCCAAAAGTCTGTATATATTATTGTATGCCGCGTCAAACATTCTCTGGCTGGCTGTTTTATTTGCCGATACGCCTTTTAACAAATCATAAGTGCACAAATACACAAGTTCGCTCTGCGCGTTTTTATAAGAATATTCAAAAAAATCGTTTGAGTTTCTATAAGCATTAATAAACGACACCGCCGAATAAAGTTTTGTCATTATCGCAGGCCTTACCGAAAGAATTTCAAAGGAAACTGCATCTTTCTCGTCAATCATGTCGCGCTTTATCAATGATACATAAAGAGGCACAGCCGGTTTTATATGCTGGCTTCTGTCAAACGTATCAATTAAATACTCCATAAAAGCAACGTTTCCCAGATGCTTTTTTGTAAGAAGCACGGGAATCACTGCTGCTTTTCTTGCTTCAAGCCACTTCATAATATCTTTCTGCGCCGTAGGAAAGTTTTTATACATTGAAAAAGTCGTAATGCCGTCAATTTTATATACGCCTTTAAAAGAGTCTTCCATATTGTCAATGTTGACCCACGACAAATTTAATCCGGCAAAATAATACAATATATTATGCGAAACGTTTCCGGAGTTTAAAAACACCCCGAATTTCTCCCTGTTTGCGCTTGTTTCAAACGCTCTTATTCCTCCGGTAACAAAATCACTAAAACCCTGCCTGTCGGACTTTTTTTCACTGGAACTGTAAACCGTGGCTAAAATAGGAAAAACCGGTTCAGGCTCAAAAACCAATGAAGGTTCAAGCCTTCCTCGGGAAACAAGCTCTTCTATTGACGCGGGAATTGAACTGCCGGCAACAACGGGTATTGCCATGCAAAATCTTTTGGAAAACAGTATTCTGTCGGCAACGGCTTCCGGTATATCGGAACTTTCCGCGAAAAATACTATATACCGCCCGTCCGCAGCCTGCGGCAATGCTGTAAAAAATAAGACAGCAATAAATGACAACAATATTTTTTTCATAAAGACTATTATATCAAAAAATGCGTTGAACACAAAGGCAGACTAGAGGCAGGGAGGCAAGGATGCAGAGTAACGGCAAATGATAAAAATAACAAACGGCAGTTACCCTGCCTCCCCGCATCTCTGCCTCTCTACATCTAAAATTTAAAATTAAAATTTAAAATTATTGACAATAATGGCTTATATCTGTACAATATTCTAACTATGAATAAAAAAACCATAAAACAATTAACCGTATCTTTGTCTTTGTTTGCATTTCTTTTGACTTCAGCGTGCGCAAGCATAGCGTCAAGCTCAAAAACCACAATTTTGGAACAGCCTCAGGGAGAAGAAGCTTTTATAGAAAAAGTCTCGATGGAAGTTTCCGTCGACATTGCTCCTGAACCGCAGCAGCCGGAAAAATTTGTCAGAGGCATACATCTTTCCGCATGGATAAGCGGCGCTTCAAAACACAGAAATGCGGCTATCGAGCTTTTCAATAATACGGAACTTAACACGGCCGTTATAGATATAAAAGAGATGGAAGGAGAGGTGTATATAGACGGCGTAAAAACCGCTAATGAAAACCGCACTTTCAGAAACGCAATACCGAATATAAAAGATTATCTCGCTAAGCTAAAAGAAAACGACATTTATACGGTGGCGAGAATTGTAGTTAACAGAGACGATTTAATGCCCAGGAGAAAACCTTCGATGGGCGTAAAAAATCCGGACGGAACGCTTTGGACGGACAGGAAAGGCATGACATGGCTTGACCCGTACAGCAAAGACGCGTGGGAATATATTCTTGAAATAGCCGAAAGAGCCGTTGAGCTCGGTTTTGAAGAAATACAGTTTGACTACATAAGATTCCCTTCGGACGGAAACACAAAGAACTGCCGCTACAGCAATCCGGATCATTCTCCGGCAGAGGCGTCAAAAGCTATAGTCGCATTTTTGAAAGAAGCCAACAAAAGATTGAAGCCCAAAGGCGTGAAAATTTCAATTGACGTATTCGGTTTGACAACAACCGCTAATGATGACATGGGAATAGGCCAGATAATCGTTGACATGGCGGAATGGGTTGATTACGTAAGCCCTATGGTTTATCCGTCGCACTATTATAAAGGCGAATACGGCGTAGCGGAACCGAATAAAGAGCCTTATATAATAGTATATAAAGCTATGGAAGGCGCGCTCAAAAGAATTCCAAAAGAAAAACTGCGCCCGTGGCTTCAGGATTTTTCTATGGGCGGGGTTCCTTACGGCAAAAAAGAAGTCATGGCGCAAATACAGGCATGCTATGACAATGACATAGGCAGTTGGCTGCTTTGGAACGCAAGATGCGTGTACACAAGAGACGCTTTAAAAGGAAATGACGCAGAAACGACATATGAAAAGAGCGATCCGCCTACGCCGGAAATGATTAAAACGGCAGAACGTCTGGAACAGCTTAGGCAAGCCGAAGAAGAAAAGAAAGCTCAGGCGGAACTGGCGGCATCCGAAGAAAAGATAGCGGCAGAAGTTGAAAGCAAGCAAAAGAAAAACAAAAAAGGTAAATAACGGCAGACAATAGGAAACAGATAAGAGATACTCTATACGGCAAAACCGATAACAGTTTAACTGTTATCGGTTTTTTCGTTTAATCCTCTAAAAAATTGACTAGCAAATATTCTTTATGGTAAAATAAAAAAGTCATGGTATTATCAATATATTTTTTATCTTTGCTATTTTTTATTTTGGGATGGATTTATTATTATAAGCCGTCCCGAGTACAAAAAATAAACAACTTTTTCAGAGAGAAAATATTTAACGACAGATATTTACTTCTGAAAAGAAAAAAAATAGCCGTTGTGTTTTTTATGGCGGCATGCCTGCTCTTCACATCGGGTTTTATAAAATCGCAAGACGAAAAAAAGAAAATTTCAATACAGATTGAATCCGAGGATAAAGAAGTTCTTTTCGACGCAATTGCATCTTATAATAAACGCCTTGCAGAGCAGCCCGAAGATGTTATAATCCTGACAAAACTGGCAGTTGCTTACAAAACCCTCGGGGAAAATAACAGGGCGTCTCTGACACGGAAAAGAATTTTGGCGCTGAATCAGAAAAACCGAACCGTAAAAGAAGGAGTTAATGTTAAACGCTGAAACAAAATTATTCGCAATTTTAGGTTTTCCTATAAAGCATTCTTTTTCGCCGCAAATACAAAACGCATGGTTTGAAAAAGAAAAACTTAACTGTGCTTATATGCCTTTTGAGGTTGAACCTAAAAATTTGAAAAAAACCGTTGAAGCTCTTAAACTTTTGGGATTTTACGGCATAAACATAACAATACCGCATAAAACGGCGGTCATGAAATATTTAGACCATGTTGATAAAGCTGCAAAACTTATAGGAAGCGTTAACACAATCGCCGTAAAAAGCAATAAACTTTACGGATATAATACGGACTATTCGGGGTTCAGTTCTGATTTGGCGTTAAAAAATATTAAAATTAAAGATAAAACTATTTTGATATTCGGCGCGGGCGGCGGTGCAAGAGCCGTTATCTATTCCGTTAAAAACAGCGGAGTCAAAAATATATATTTATCAAACAGAACTCACAAAAGCGCGGTAAATCTTGCAAAGGAATTTAAAATTGAAGCTTTGGATATAAATAAAATTCCCGACATTCTTCCGCAAACTGATTTAATAGTAAACGCATCCGCGTGCGGAATGAAAAAAACAGACGTTCTTCCTTTTGAGATAAGCAGTTTAAAAAAAGACGCCGTTATATATGATTTGATTTACAATAAAACCACTCCTTTCGTGAAAGCCTCGAAAGAAAAAGGCATTAAGTTTTATACGGGAGAAGGAATGCTCATAAATCAGGGCGCCCACGGGTTTAAAATCTGGACGGGAATATATCCGGATACAAAAAGCGCCTTAAAACTATTAAACAGATGTAATGAAAGGCAGAAGCTGGGATGATGGGAAGCTGAGAAGTTGAGCAACGGCAACGACTTAAATGATCACAGCTCCTCTCAGCATCTTAACTTCCAAACTTCTATGCATCTAAACATGGGGTAATTATGCTAATTTGGATTGTAAGAATTCTTATTATTTTGGCAGGACCGCTGATAGCCTACCTTCAGGTAGAACCGACATTGCAAAGCGTGATGATAGGTTTCGCCATATCAACGGCAATTGTAATTTTAGAGTATTTTTTTCAGAAGACTCCGCTGGACACGCTTGTTATAGCGATAATAGGCATAGTGCTTGGCCTTATAGCGGCAAAAATTCTGGAATACGGAATCTATCTCATGGATAATCCGAGAATAGACCTATTTTTTGACAAATATTCTCTGCTTGTCAGGATTCTTTTCTCTTATTTCGGTATGGTTATTGCCGTCAGAAAAAAAGACGAACTTGACCTTTTGGATAAAGATATTTTCAAAATTTCAAAGAAAACAAACTCTCATGAACCGATTATTTTAGACACAAGTGCGATTATTGACGGCAGGATTCTGGATATAGCGGAAACAAAATTTTTGTTTGCCACGCTTGTAATACCCAAATTTGTTTTGGAAGAGCTGCAAAAACTTGCGGACTCGAACGACGCCATAAAGAGAAACCGCTCGAAGAGAGGGCTGGACATTGTCGCAAAGCTTCAGAAGTCCGAAGCCGTTGTTACGAAAATATACGATAAAGATTATAAGAATATTGAAGGAACGGATTCAAAGATTACCGAACTTGCGAAAGATCTGAACGCGAAAATAATAACAACGGATTTTAACCTTAATAAAGTTGCGGCAATCCAGGGCGTGACGGTTTTAAATATGAACGATTTGGCAAACGCACTTACGCCTATTTTCCTTCCGGGCGAAAGCGTTATGATATTTCTCGTAAAAGAAGGCAAAGAGCCTAACCAGGCAATAGGCTATTTGGACGACGGCACAATGGTCGTGGCCGAAGACGGAAGAAGATATGTAGGCAAAAAAGTGGAACTTAACGTCACATCCATAATACAAACTTCATCCGGAAGAATGGTTTTCGGCAGGATTTCGGAAAATAATGAGAATATCCAAAATAACCGCAAGAATGGGAACGGCAGGAATCAATGAAAGCCGCGGCAATAATAGTTGCCGGAGGAAGCGGTAAAAGATTCGGCTCGCAAACGCCGAAACAGTTTTTGCAGATTTGCGGAAAATCCGTTTTTATGTGGAGCATAGAAGCTTTCGCTTCTTTAAAAGTTTTCAGTCAGATAATCACCGTTGTTCCTAGGGATATGGTTAACCTCCTTTCAAAAAAACATAAGGATTTAACATTTGTTGCCGGAGGAAAAGAAAGATTCGATTCGGTGAGGAACGGATTGCAAGCAATAGAAAAAAATATTGACTTTATAGCCGTACACGACGCCGCAAGACCGCTGATAAACAAAAAGGACATTCTCGCCGTTTTAAAAAAAGCGATTGAAAACCGCGCGGCAATAGCGGCTGAAAAAACAAAAGACACGATAAAAACCGTAAAAGACGGTTTTGTGAAAACAACTTTGGACAGAAGCGTTTTATGGAATGTTCAAACCCCTCAAATTTTTGAAGCTTCGCTTCTTAGAAAATCTTACTCAAAAAAAATAGCGAACAACACTACGGATGACTCAATGCTTATAGAAAAATCAGGCGTAAAAGTAGCGATAGCGGAAACAAAATTTCCGAATTTCAAAATAACCGCGTTACCGGATTTTGAAGCGGCAAAAAATATACTTGCAGGAAGGAAAAGATAAATGAATGTCGGTTTCGGATATGACGTGCACAGGTTTAAAAAAGGACGCAAACTGATTTTAGGCGGCGTTGAAATTACCGCCCGCAAGGGCCTTGACGGACACAGCGACGCGGATGTTTTAATACACGCTCTCATGGACGCTTTGCTCGGATCCGCGGGACTGAACGATATAGGACATTTTTTTCCGAACACTGACCCCGCGTATAAAAATATTTCAAGCTTAAAGCTTCTTGCAATCGTTTATAAAGAGTTAAAAAAACGAAGCTTTAAAATTAACAACGCGGATATGACAATAATTGCCGAAACTCCGAAAATTTATCCGTATATTGACGCCATGAAAGAAAATATTTCAAAAGTCTTAAAATTAAACAAGGCAAAAATCGCCATAAAAGCCACTACAAATGAAAAAATGGGATTTATCGGCAGAGGCGAAGGCATGGCGGCGATGGCTATAACAACTATAAAAAAAGTGAAGAGTGCAGAGTGCAGAGTGTAGATATTGTGTTTCGGCTTTGCCGAAACCGGGTTATCGGTTTTTGCTTCGCAAAAACTCATTATCTTCACTCTCCACTCCTCACTCCTCACTCTTCACTCTCTATTTTAAAGGATAAAAATGTCGATAAAAGTTCACAACACTTTAACGGGAAAGAAAGAGGAATTCATTCCGCAACATGAAAATATTGTTTCCATGTATGTTTGCGGAGTTACGCCTTATGACGAAGTTCATTTGGGGCACGCAAGAGCATATGTCACTTTCGATATTGTCAAAAGGCATCTTCAAATAAGAAATTATAAAGTAAGGCACGTGCAAAATTTTACCGATATCGACGATAAAATAATAAAAAGAGCTCTTGAAAAAGGCGTTTCGTCTTCGGCTTTGGCGCAAACATATATTGACGATTATTTTACGCAAACCGACAAGCTCAATATTTTAAGAGCTGATATATATCCGCGCGTTACGGAAGTGATGCCGGAAATCATTTCTTTTATACAAAAACTTATAGACAAAGGTTTTGCTTACGCAGTTGACGGAGACATTTATTATTCGGTTAACAAATTCAAAGAATACGGAAAGCTATCAAAAAGAAATCTTGAAGATTTAAAAGCCGGTGCAAGGGTTGAAGTATGCGGCGATAAAAATTCTGCATTTGACTTTGCCCTTTGGAAAAAGACAAAGGAAGGAGAACCTGAAGACGTTTCCTGGAACAGCCCGTGGGGCAAAGGAAGGCCGGGATGGCATATAGAATGTTCAGTAATGTCTTCAAAAATGCTTGGCGAGACAATAGACATTCACGGCGGAGGGCAGGATTTGATTTTTCCCCATCACGAAAATGAAATTGCCCAAAGCGAAGCCTGCACCGGACATCAGTTTGTAAAATACTGGATTCATAACGGCTTTGTAACCGTAAACAAAGAAAAGATGTCAAAGTCGCTCAATAACTTTTTTACGCTTAAAAGCATATTTGAAAAATACGACCCCAGAGTTGTACGCTACTACCTTATGACCCAACATTACAAGAGTCCTCTTGATTTCTCCGATTCGGGGCTGGATGCCGCAAAAAACACATTGCAAGGTCTCGATGACGCTTATCTCAGGCTTATAAGCGCTGCTTCTCAATATGCGCAAGTCAGAGATGCGGATCTTATTGAGCTTAAAAATAATTTTTTGAACTCTCTTGACGATGATTTTAATTCCGAAAAAGCGCTGTCATATCTTCATGAACTTAAGAATTTAATTTTAAACGAACTCTTCAAGGCTGATAAAATAAGGCTTTGGCAGTTTAGAACTTTATTTGAAGAACTCGCTGATTTTTCACTAGGAATTTCACTTCCTAAAACGCAAAACAATGATGAGGATTTACAGTCTCTTCTAAACGCCAGAAACGAAGCGCGCAAAACGAAAAACTGGCCGGAAGCGGATAGATTAAGAAAAGAAATAGACGAAAAAGGCTATAAAATAGTAGATAACCCGGACGGAAGTTCGGTTCTTATGAAAAAAATCTAATTATTTAGTATGTCATTCCCGAATGTCTTTATCGGGAATCCATTTTCACTAAAAATTTTTCTTTGTCCTTTAATGACTAACTTGGCTCCCCGATTACTGCCTTCGGGGATGACAAAAAGAGTTTGATACTATGTCATACAACAAATTCCATAACAAACAAAAAAATGAGCCTTTAGACAACATTATCTACGGCCGCAACCCGGTTTTGGAGCTTTTGAAAGCCGGCAAGAGAACCGTAAACAAAATCCTTATCGCGCAAACGGCAAGAGGGACGGCAATAACTGAGATTATTAATCTTGCGAAAAACAAAGGCATAGCCATACACAATGTTCCCCCTGAAAAACTTGACAAGTATTCGGAAAATTCCCAGGGCATAGCAGCTGAAGTTTCGCCGATGGAATATACGGAAATAGAAGAGCTTATCGCGAAAGCAAAACAAAATAAAAATCCGCTTTTGGTTTTATTGGACGGAATTGAAGACCCTCATAATTTAGGAGCAATAATAAGAAACTGCGTTGCTTTCGGCGCTGACGGCGTTATAATACCCAAATGGCGCGCGGCAGGAGTAAATGAAACCGTTTCAAAATCTTCCGCAGGAGCAATAGAGCACATACCTGTTTCAAGGGTAGTTAATACAAATCAAACGATAGATTTGCTGAAAGAAAGAGGGTTTTGGGTAGCCGGCGCTGAAAACGGCGGACAGACGCTTGAAGAAGCAAAACTCCCGTTTCCTCTCGTAATTATCATAGGCAGCGAAGGGTTCGGACTTCACCAGCTTACCAAAAAAAACTGCGATTTTCTAATTTCGATTCCGCAGAAAAACACAATATCATCTCTTAACGCCTCATGCGCTTCAGCCGTAATACTCTACGAAGTGTCAAAAAAGCGTTAATTCCCGAATAAATCTCAGACAGACAGTTTCATCTTAGAGCAGATTGATAGACTGCTTGACGTGAAATATTATCTGAATCCGCTGTAGTAGAGCTGCCGGGTTTTGCCATCCGCCTTTGCCGAAAGTAACCCCTTCCCGGTTACAATAAATCCACTAAAAGAAAATATTGCATATCCAATTATATAGTCTTATACTTTAAATAAATGCAAGAAAATTAATTTATGTACATTAAAGGCAGAAGTTCAGAAGTTCGGCAACGGCAGAATAAATGAATGGATGCGTAGATGCGTGTACGCACAGCGAAAACAAAGCGGATACATCAGCTGTTGCTACGCATCTATGCCTCTATGTGCCTCCTCTAAGCTTCTAAAAAAAGGTGGATTTCTCATGAATGTCAAAACACAATGGTCTGGGTTCTTTTTTTCACTTGCTTTAGCACTGTGCATGAGCGCGCAATGTTTCGTTTCCTATGTTTATGCGGCGCCTCAAAGCTGGGTGCTTGAGTCGCCAAGCAAGAATATCAGCGTCACTATTAATCTGACAGCCGCCGGAACCGTAAATTACTCCGCCAAGCTTAACGGAAGGACGATGATTCTTGATTCATACATGGGTATTGATATAACGGGTTATGCTGATTTTACATCGGGTCTTGAGTACAAATCCGCGAGGACAAACACGATAAATGAAACCTATGAGATGATTTCCGGAAAATTCTCACAGCACGTTAACAAAGCTGAAGAGCTGACCATTACGTTTGTGAAAGATTCAAAAGAAATCCAATTCGTTTTCAGAGCCTATGATGACGGCGTCGCGTTCAGGTACGTTATCGACGGCAGCGGGGACGGCTATACCGCGGGGGATAAAGACACGACCGGAGAGAGAACGGAGTTCCATCTCACCCCAGGCTCCAGGGTATGGGCATTGCCTTATATGGGAACTTATTATCTGCAAATGTATGCAGAGTTCGCTGTGGCAAATCTCCCTACACAATGGAACTCATTAAACGGAATTGGCATGCCCATATTAGTAAAAACGGCTGAAGGCGATTGGATGAATATCTCACAAGCTGAATTGAATTCAGAATACAGCGGCGTTAAATTGATGGCGCTGAATTCAACCAGTTTATTAAAAATCGTATTAAACGATTATCAGACGCATCATGTTAATATTAAACTTCCCTTCAAGTCGCCTTGGAGGGTGGCTGTCATGGGCACTCCGGCAAAGATTGCGGAAACCATGATTTTCGAGAACCTTGCCGAGCCAAATCAATTACCCGATACCTCTTGGATCAAACCCGGTTATTCCGCGTGGTCTTGGTTCGCTAATTATGGTAAGTATGTGTATGGGCAGGCTGATGAAAACATTCATCGTGAGTATATAGATCTGGCTGCCGAGATGGGCTGGCCTTACTATACGGTAGACGGAGGATGGCCGGATGGCACCGGCTCTAATTATTATCTATCTACCCCTCATCCTTGGCTGGGTGAGATTATCAAGTATGCGAATAGTAAAGGCGTCGGTATTTGGGTATGGTTCCACATCCAGCATTTAGATAATCCGGCAATAACGGACACTATTTTGAGCAGAGTGAAAGCCCTCGGAGCAGTAGGTATAAAAGTGGATTTTATTCGGTACGAAAGACAGACGCGCGTTGGTCCCGGCCAGCCGCCTAACGATTACGGAAGTTTAGCCCACTATAAGTGGATTATTGAACTCACTGAAAAGCACAAGTTAATGGTGGGCTTCCAAAACGCGTATCCTGCATCTGGAGAAAGACGCACCTATCCGCACATTATGAGCTTTGATGGTGTTCGTGCCGCAGAACATTATTTATATGGCGGTATGCCTCGTAACGCACGTCAGAACACGATACTTCCATTTGCGCGAAACGCAACAGGCCCGATGTATTACGGAGCGTTTGTTCTGGCATCCCGGACGAGAACTCACCCCGATGGAAGAAACTTAGCTTCGGACGGATATTTGACTACCGCGCACAATATAGCGTTACCCATTCTTTTTGAAACGGGCTATGAGACTTTAGCCGATGTGCCTTCGGCATACCTTGGCAAAAATTATACCGAGTTCTTCAAGAATTTGCCCCAGGGATGGGACGAATCCAGAATTCTTGACGGCGTGCCTGGCGAATATGCTGTGATGGCAAGAAGGTCAAGCGAAAACTGGTATGTGGCCGCAGTGACAGAGCCGGAAAAAACGATAAATCTTCCTATGTCGTTCCTTGATGGTGGGACGTACAGCGCATTTATAGTCCGTGACGGCGCGACAGATGATGATGTCAGATGTGAAACCAAGCTGATAACGAAGACTGACATCATACCTCTTCCGATGAGAAAGTACGGCGGCGCAGCGATAAAAATCACCAAAGGCGCTCCTGTATGGCTAGGGGAAACAATAACATTTCCGGTAATATCAAAAGACGGCGCTCAAAGTACCGGAATGTTGATAGTACCTGCAAAAACATTCAGCGCGGATGTGAAAATTGATGCGAAACAGCACGGCAGTTTAGCGCCCGCGGATTCGAACGTGAGAGAATTGCAGCATACGAATATAGGGGTTATTATAGATGCGCCGGGAAAACCGGAAAAAGAAATGGAGTTAAGAATACCGTACAATGAATCCGACATAACCGGAATGAACGAAGACACTTTAGTGATAGCAAGATATGATGCAGAAAAAAATGTGTGGGTGCCGCTAAAGTCAAAAGTTGACGGCGAAAACAAACAGATAATAGCGTATATAGATAAAGTATCGGTATATGCCATAATGGGAACAATAAATACGGCAAAAGCGTTTGAGAATATGAAATACTATCCGAACCCGCTGCAGCCATCAAAAGGCCTGAATTATGCAAAAATGAACTTTTCAAATATACCCGCCGGGACGCGTATAAAAATATATACAATGTTAGGACAGGTAGTGAGAGACTTAGAAGCCGACGCAAGCGGAATGGCAGTATGGGACGGAAAAAATAATGCCGGCGCAAAAGCTGCAAGCGGAGTATATATAGTATATATGGAAGATGGTAACGGAAATAAAAAGAGGATAAAAATAGCAGTGGAGAGATGAACGGCAATTACGAATGACGAATTACAAATAAAAGACAAAATAAAAAAATAATTGTAGGTTACAGCTTATTCGTAATTGCCGTTAAAAGGGATTTCATATGACACAAAAAATAAAATCACTATTCTTTTTAGCGTCTGTTATTTTATTAACAGGTCTGCTTTTTTGTGGGCAGGCTTATTCGCAAATCCGCAGTAAAACAACAAATAAAAATGACCCTGACTATATATCTCTGGGTATGTATTATTTTGACGCATGGTATCCTAAACCCGGACCCGGTTGGCCCGGACCCGACCCTTGGATGTACAACAACGGAGTACGAAACATACACATAAACATGAGGACAGACTTCCCTGAGAGAGAGCCTTTTCTTGGCTGGTACGATCAAACTGAGCCTGGGATTGTTGAACAGCAAGTGGATTGGATGATTAATTACGGCATAGATTTTATAGTGTTCACTTTTATTTATCAGGCTGGGTATACTTATGAACAAATGATAAAACAGTCAGCAGGTCTTTTCAAATATCTTGAATCTCCGCGAAGAGGTGAAATAGATTTTGCTATTTTATGGTGCTACCCGGGTTTCCCGGAAGACAAAGACGCGTGGGATAGAATAGTAAATTATTGGCTTGATAATTTTCTGCTTAGGCCGGAGTATAAGCGTATAGACGGAAAGCCCGTAATTTTTCTTTGGCGGAATTTTAACAATGACGCTCTCAATGCAGGATTTGCTTCGGCGGCTGAAATGCTTGACAGGGCTAAAGAACTTGCAAGAAAAAGAGGTATTAATGATCTCTATTTTGTTATTTGCATAACGCCGCCAACACAGGGTCAGTACGATGAAGCGCTGATTACCGGGGTCAACGCAATTACAACCTATAATTGGCCGCAATCGTCGGACTATTCGAAATCAAAACCGGATTATTATTGGGAAATAACGGATTTTTATAAAAGACCGCTGGGGTGGCAGCGTTTTTTAAACATGCCGGAGGTAGCAAACGGTCAAATTCCTTTCTTTTTGCCGCTGCTTGCCGGTTATGACACTCGTGCTTGGGGAAGAGATGTTGAGTGTTTCTCCACGCCCGATGAGTTTGAAGCGCATCTTATTGACGGGCGCGACCGCATTCTTGCAAATCCGGCGCAGACAATGCGAACCGCAGTCATTTGCGCATGGAACGAGCACGGCGAAGGCTCTGTTGTCGAGCCTACAAAAAAGTATAAGTTTGAATATTTAGAACGTATCATGAAGGTTTTCAGGGGCATGTCAATAAATAATGTGACGCCAGATACGGGAGTAAGAGGGTTGACATTGAATTTAACCGCAACGGGCGTCGGCTTTCAGAACGGGGCAACAATAAAGTTAGTCAGCGGAAGTACGGTAATAAACGGAACAGGCGCAACGCAAAGCGGTACAACCGCAATAACGGCATCGTTTGCGCTTCCAGCTGGCATAGCGGACGGAACAAAGTTTGATTTGACGGTAACAAATCCAAACAGCGATTACGTAACGAAAACGCAGGCAGTAACGGTATATAATGCATTAACGGTAACAGATTTCACGCCGTTGAATACCAATGTCGGAAATGTGTTGATAACGGTAAACGGAACAGGATTTATAAACGGATACAGCAAGATAATATTGAAAAATGCGTCAAATGAAAGCCAAACGATAATACCAAGTACAACGTCTGTAAGCGCAACGCAGATAGCGGGAACATTTACGGTAACGTCATCCGGGACATGGAAAGTGTATGTGAGAGCCTATGATAACGGCCCGGAATACGCAGCAACAGCAAATATGATAATAGCGGCAAATACGGCATATAATTTATTTGCGTATGAAGGCGCAGAGATAACGTTTACGGTAATATCAAAAGACAGCGCGCAAAGTATGGGAAAGATGATAATACTCGAAAGGACATTCAGCGAAGATTTGACAGTAGATGTTAAACAGAATAGCAGTTTAGCGCCTGCAGATTCACATGTAAGAGAATTAAGCCATACGAATGTAGGCGTGATTATAGACGCGCAGGGAAAGAAACCTGAAAGGGAGATAGAGTTAAGAATACCGTACAATAATTCGGACATAACTGGAATGAATGAAGAGAGTTTAGTGATATCAAGATATGATGAAGAAAAAAATGTGTGGATTCCGATAAAGTCAAAAGTGGATAGTGAGAACAAACAGATAATAGCTTATATAGATAAAATATCGGTATATGCCATAATGGGGACGGCAAATGTGGTAAAAGCATTTGAGAATATGAAATATTATCCGAACCCATTGCAGCCTTCTAAAGGTCTGAATTATTCCAGAATGCATTTTTCAAATATCCCAGCCGGAACGCGCATAAAAATATACACAATGCTGGGGCAAATAGTAAAAGACTTAGAAGCCGACGCAAGCGGAATGGCAGTCTGGGACGGAAAAAATAATGCAGGTGCAAAAGCTGCCAGCGGAGTGTATATAGTGTACATGAAAGATGGCAGCGGAAATGAAAAGAGAATAAAAATAGCTGTGGAAAGATAAGACGGCAGAAGTTGGGATGCAGAGTAAACAACGGCAAAGGACAAAACGACCATAGCTCCTCTCAGCATCTCTGCCTCCCTGCCTCTTATCTTCTAAAGAGGTTTTTCATGAATATCAAAACACGATGGGCAAAATTCTTTTTCTCATTTGCTTTTGTCCTGTTCTTATGCTCGCAGGCTTCGAACGCTTTTGCGGCAAATATTTTGAAAAGCGTCGAAGGTACGCAGCTTAACATTTACACTACGAGCGAACGGTTCGTCTTTGATATTGTTCTCCATGGTGCGGCGGCTGTTGCCACCCCTGTCGGCTGGTCGGTCACAAATTATTTTGGAGTGGAGGTCAGTTCGGGAAACACTGTTGTCGCGGCTGGTCGGAGCTCGGCACCAGTAGATCTCGGATTGATGGATACTGGCCATTACGTTGTGACCGCTTCGGTTTCCGGAGAACCTGGCGTTTCCAGTGACTTTGCAGTGGTGATGCCCTATGAACAGCGCAAGCCTATGGCCGATTCGCCTTTTGCATCAGATACGGCCGTCAGTTGGGTGCTTTTGGAGTGGTATAAAAAAGCGTATAACACAACTAGCGGCTGGCCATCGGCGCAGGAAAGAGACAAATGGCTGGCCCTTTATGTCCGGGCGGTTAAGCTCAGCGGAGTTAAATGGATAAGGGATAGAATGAATTGGAGAGGGGTACACTATAGTAAAAACTTTTTTAACTATCCTTTGCACGATCCCTACATAAAGGCATTTTCCGGAGCTGGTATCAAGATATTGGATTCCCTCATCGCAACGCCTGCTTGGGCTTTAACGTCTCAGGAGAAAATAGACGCGAACCAGACGGCTAAAGCATATACATTACCGGACGACCTGATGTCCATTTATGAGTTTGGGCGAAATGCCGGCTACTATTACAGAAACGATATGGGCATGTGGGAAATCTGGAACGAGCCGGAAACCCTTAACGATCAGACCGGCGAGCACGAGGGTGCGGACAAATTCGCAGCGTTCGTAAAGGCTGCGTCCATCGGCTTTCGAGATTCGGGAGCCGCCAATACTCCTCTCGTTACCATTGGCGGGTTGGTCAATCGCATAAGCCAGATTATTTTTTATCAGGACACTCTGTTTGATAATGGAATTATCGATTACATAGACGTCTATAATTTCCATAACCATCAGGGCAGCGTAAATCCGGAAGGGCCATATGACACATTTAGTATTGATAAAAACAATCGTCATTTGGCCTTTAAAAATAGCCTTGCCGGCGCTGAAAACATGCCTGTATGGGTAACAGAGGCAGGCGGACCGATTGTCAGCTACACAGACCCCTTTGGAGAGTTGGAAACTTATGAAGCGCAGAAGGCGCAGGCACGGTATTGGGTGACTTCTGCAGCTATGAATCTGGCCACCGGCGCGGATAAGCATTTTTCGTTCATCGGATTGCCTTACTTTGAAGGAACTGCCCCTAGAAAGTATTGGGGATCCTTCTCTTTCCGGATGACTCCTTACGCCTCTTACGCCGCCCAATCTGTCATGACGGACGCGCTGGGCGAGGCGAAATACCTCGGCGAGTTAAACAATATGCCCGCCGGCGCGAAAGGATATGTATTTAAAGACGGAAGCGATACCGTGCTGATTCTCTGGGACGCGAGATCGGCGAGCGCGTCATCAACGGCGACGTTGTCTCTGGGAAAAACCGCAGGAACCCTCACTGACATCATGGGCGGCAAAAAATCCGCCCCATACGGCGGAGGAACTTTCAACATTCAGATCGGTCCGGATCCCATCTATCTGAGAGTTTCCGGCGATATTTCTGCGGGCGCGTACAAACCGTCGAATTATCCGCAAAAAGTTTTCGCGCCTAAAACATTTTCAGCGGCGCAAAAAATTGTGCTTGACCAGAGCTTCCCGATTGAATCACGTAAAAATGTAAAGATGGAAGGCGCTTATTTATTAAAGCCCAATATACCAACCGAGGTTGATGTAACCGTTTATAACTTCAATGGCTCCGCAGTCGCCGGCACGGTGGCGGGATCGTTCACAAAGACGGCGTACGACAGCGCCGTCTATACTGTGAGCGCGCCGCAGAGCGTCACGATTCCAGCCCATTCAAGCATAACTCTGACTTACACCGTGAAAATTAGCGAGGGCGTTTCTCTCGAAAATATCGCTAAACTCAGTTTTACGGGAAATTTTAACGGCATAGGTCAAACAAGCCCATCTGTGGCGAATGTCAGGATACCGTTCGTTGTTGACAGATTCGGCGAACCGGACATTCATTTTTCATGCGGCATCGATAATTGGGACCAGTTTACGGCAAGCAACGCGCAGTATAGAGGCACTTGGAAGTGCGTTAACGGAAAGCTGA
>JGI24705J35276_12238645_pt1 | contig 31838 bp, 22 predicted proteins | sample TergutNt197P4_FD_35276 | JGI IMG/M metagenome (IMG submission 35276) | reverse complement strand
AGGGAGTGCCGGCTCGAACTGAGCCGGCGAGTCTGGGGGAACCAATGTACGAGGTGTGTCGAGGGAGCTTGACCTCACAGCAGATCATTCGTCCAGACCAAGTGCTTGATTTTGTGCCCGGCGAAATTTTGGCCGAGAGTGGCACTGGCCAAAGCCATCGGCGGCGAGTTTTCTTCAGAGATTACAGATTTCCGCCATCGCAGGTTACCGCACCGGGCATCGAGGACTTGTTGGTTATCATCTATGGGGAAGGTTCGACGCTAATGCGGCGGCGCTTCGATGAGGGTTGGAAGGAGGAACATGTCAGACCCGGCAACGTCGCGATCGTGGGGGCGGGCCGTGTCAATGATTGGGAGTGGCCGGGCCAAATCAACGTTTCACACATCTATCTGTCGAGTGATCTGATGGCCAGTACCGCGGCGTCGGCATTTGAACGAGACTACACGAAGCTCGATACTGTCGACGCGCTGAACGCTGAGGATCAGCAGTTGCAGGCACTTGGAGCGATGCTTGCTCAGGAGCTGCGCTCGCCTTGCGAGGGGGGAGAACTTCTTGTGGATTCCTTGGCCACAGTTCTGAGCGTCCACTTGATTCGGAACTTTCACCGAAATTGCAGCGCACCGTGCATCGGCCGTGGTGACACGCGTCTGACGACAGCACAGAGAGACCGTGTACTTGATTTTATCAGCGCGCACATCTCTCGCAATTTCAAGCTGCTTGAATTGGCCGCGGTGGTGGGTCTCGGTGAGACTCAGTTCTTGCGTTGCTTCAGGAACACTTTCAACGACAGCCCCCACAGGTATGTGCTGACCGAACGCGTGCGGCTCGCCGTCGAAAAAATTCGGCGGACAAGCCTGACATTAGCTGAAATCACCGCAGTTGCCGGGTTCTCTGATCAGGCGCACATGACGCGCGAGGTCAAGAAAGCGACCGGGCTGACACCAGGCGCACTGCGCAAGCCGTAAGCTCATCGGGCAGCCCTATCCCAGCAGGGCCGCGTCTGCACCGATGACCGAGTCGGCGCTGTCTATCACCGTGCGTTCCAGCGACGTTGCCTGCACCGTGATGTTCTCGGCGAAGAAGCGGGCCAGCGTCACGTATCGCTGTGGATTGCCATCGCCGCTGCTCCTGGCGGCGAGCGCCTCGTTGGCCAGCAGACAGCCGCCAAGTGTGGCGCCGAACTGCTGCAGGTAGGGCGTTGCGCCCGCGAGCGCCTCGTTCGGCGCATGAGCCTGCCGCTCCAGCAGCCACTTGCTGCTGCGGGTCAGCGATTCCAGCGCTTCGCGCAGTTTCGCACCCGTAGTGCCGAAGGCCGGATCATTGGAGGTCTCGACCTGCCTGACGATGCTCCCGAGTTCGTCGATGAGCCGCCAGACCGAGGCGCCGCCATTGGCGCCGAGCTTGCGCGTGACGAGGTCGATTGCCTGGATGCCGTTGGTGCCCTCATAAATGGCGGTGATGCGGGCGTCGCGATAATGCTGCGCGGCGCCGGTCTCCTCGATGAATCCCATGCCGCCGTGAACCTGCACGCCGAGATAGGCCACCTCATTGCCGATGTCGGTGGAATAGGCCTTGGCGATCGGCGTCAGCAGCGCGGCGCGCGCTGTGGCGTCTGCTCGCACCTCTGCGTCCTTGGCACGCATCGAGACGTCGAGCGCCACCGCGGTTGCATAGGAGATGGTGCGCGCAGCAGCGGTCAGCGTGCGCATCCGCATCAGCATGCGCTTGATGTCGGGGTGGACGAAGATGGGGTCGGTGCCTCCGCCTTTCTTGCCGACGGCGCGGCCTTGCCGGCGCTCCTGTGCATAGGCAAGCGCTTGCTGATAGGCACGGTCGGCGATGCCGACGCCTTCCAGCCCGACGCCCAGGCGGGCCTGGTTCATCATCGTGAACATGCAGCGCATACCCTGGTTTTCCTCGCCGACCAGGAAGCCGATCGCACCGCCGCGATCGCCCATCGTCATGGTGCAGGTCGGCGAAGCATGCATGCCGAGCTTATGTTCGACGCCGGAGGCGTAGATATCGTTGCGCGCGCCCAGGGTGCCGTCGTCATTGACCATGAATTTGGGGACAAGAAAGAGGGAGATCCCCTTGGTGCCGGCAGGCGCGTCGGGCAGGCGGGCGAGCACGAAATGCACGATGTTATCGGTCATGTCGTGTTCGCCATAGGTGATGAAGATCTTGCTGCCCTTGAGACGGTAGGTCCCGTCGGGCATCCGCTCCGCACGGGTACGCAGCGCGCCGACGTCGGAGCCAGCCTGCGACTCGGTGAGCTGCATGGTGCCGGTCCATTCGCCGGAGACGAGCTTGCCGAGATAGATCCTCTTCAGTTCCTCGCTGCCATGGGCGTCGAGCGCTTCGATCGCGGACGCCGTCAGCAGCGGGCAGAGGCCGAAGGCGATGTTCGACGCGCTCCAGATCTCGGTGCAGGCGGCGTTGATCGCCAGCGGCAGGCCCTGGCCGCCGAACGCCTCGGGTCCGGATACCGCGTTCCAGCCCGCCTCGGTCCAGCGCTTGTAGGCATCCGGCCAGCCCGGCGCGGTCGTGACCTTGCCGTCGGCGAGCTGGATGCCGTGCTCGTCGCCGATCCGGTTGAGCGGCGCCAGCACGTCGCTGGCGAACTTGCCTGCTTCCTCCAGCACGGCGGCGGCGATTTCGCTGTCGAAATCACCATAATGGCCGGCTTCCACGGCGGCCTTCAGGCCCGCGCCATGGTTGAGCGCAAGCAGCATGTCGTTGATCGGCGCGCGGTAGGACATAGGACGTCTCGCCTTCAGGGGGGTGGGAAGCAATCTTAATCCCACGAAATCGGCAGCGCCTCAACTCTTGCTGGCGGCAACACGCCGCGGCGCCGCCGGCCTTAAGGTCGCAGCGGAGGCCTGCGCCCCCGCCAGCCGGCTCCATTTTATCAAATGTCGGGTTCGGGAGGTCTGGATAGGGGCGAAATTTGCCATCTCGACGGTTGAAATACCCCGCGGGTGTCGATAGACCACGGAGCCTTGGCCCGCGGGATCGCGCTATCCCGTTGTTTTCCGCACAGTCTATTGGGGCGTCGCCAAGTGGTAAGGCAGTGGATTTTGATTCCACCATGCGGAGGTTCGAATCCTCCCGCCCCAGCCAGCCAGTCCGCTCACGCGGCTAATCCTCGAGGGGCAGACTGGTGCGACCTCCGTGGAAGTTTCAGACTGGCTGAATCGCAAGAGCAGAGAACTGCAACCGGTTGCCGCTCTTTGTCGAAGTTGCCGCTAACCACGTCTCTTAGACTCTCATTGCAGTCGCATTCCCAGTTGCTGAAGGGGCTCCCATCAACTCGCTGTTCATTGTGCGCGATGTCTCGCTTGGTAACAACGACGTTCCGCACGATGGGACGCAAATCCAAAATCGCAACCCCAACGCAAAACCGCAAGACGCTGCTCGTCATACTTGAGGACTGTTCGTGTCCGAAACACCAGCTTTGCTGAACCGAAGTTGGAACTAATCTAGAACGGCACATCAATTGCTTCACAGCCTATTCTCGCAGCATCTCGCGGCAAAGATCGCCAAGAACATGAGCTTACTCGGTGGTGACCATCGCTGTCAGATAGCCTTAATGGCCGCGAGGCCACGTCAGCTTGTCATCCTGTTCGGACGACGCTATAGGCGGGCGTGTTTCGAGGCTTGAAATCGGACGAGAAGATGGGCGGGGACCAGACTCGGGAAGTGCATGCCAGTCTCGCTGGTCATGTCGCAACGCTTGAAATCGAACGGCCCCCGAACAATCACACCACGCCCGAGATGATTGTCGAGCTTGCCAATGCACTCGAAGAGTTTGATCGCACTCCGGCCTGCCGTGCCATAGTTCTCGCCGCGCGCGGCAAGCATTTCTGTGCCGGCGCGGATCTGTCGAGCCGGCCACCAGGGGCGGGCGTTCCTCGTTACACTGGCAATGGCCAGACGCTTTATCAGGAGGCGGCGCGGCTGTTGCGTACGCGCAAGCCGATCATCGCCGCGGTCCATGGCGCTGCGATTGGTGCAGGCCTTGGGCTTGCCGTCGTCGCGGACTTTCGAGTCACCTGCAAAGAGGCGCGCTGGAGCGCCAATTTTGCCCGCATGGGATTTCATCCCGGCTTCGGTCTATCTGCGACGCTTCCAGCCCTGATCGGCAGACAGAAGGCCGCGCTCATGATGTACACGGGCCGCCGGATTGACGGCGAGGAAGCTCATGCGATCGGACTTGCCGATGTGCTCGTGCCGTTTGCGGAAGTGCGTGCGGCGGCCCACGCGCTTGCCGAGGAGATCGCTGCGAGCGCGCCGCTTGCGGTCATGAGCACCCGTCAGACGCTAAGGCGCGATCTGCCGAATTTGTTCGACGCGGCGACCGAGCGCGAATTCACCGAGCAGGCGTCGCACCGCCTGAGTGCCGACTACGCCGAGGGCGTGCTCGCCATGAAGGAGCGGCGCACGCCGCGGTTTACTGGAAACTGATCATTTCACGATGCCTCACCACCAGCAGTCCACCCCTGCCACCAAGCCATCTCAGTCTCTCTCATCGGCGCTGTTTCAGCCGCGTTCTGTCGCCCTGATCGGCGCCACTGCCGACCAGAGCAAGAACAATTCGCGCGCGCAGCGGCTGTTGCAGAAGGCCGGCTATGCGGGCCGCGTGATTCCAATCAATCCGGGGCGTGCGGAGATCATGGGCCTTCCGGCCTTTCCCCGCATTCAGGACGCGCCTGGCCCGATCGACCACGCTTTCATCATGGTGCCTGCGGCAGCAGCGCTTGAGGCGATCGAAAGCTGTGTGGAGGCGCGGGTTCAGGTCGCGACGATTTTCACAGCAGGCTTTGCCGAGATCGGTGACGAGGGCAGGAGGTTGCAGGAGCGAATCGCTGCGACGGCCCGTGCCGGCGGGCTTCGCCTGCTAGGTCCCAACTGCCTTGGGCTCCTCAATGTCACTGATCATTTCCCGCTCAGTGTCAACGCTTCCGTCGAGGCCGAGTTCGATCGCCTTCAGCGCGGGGGCGTCAGTATCATCTCGCAAAGCGGGAGCATGATGGGGGCGCTGATGGCGCGGCTCGTCGACCGCAATGTCGGATTTGCCAAGCTCGTCTCGGTCGGGAACGAATGTGACGTCGGTGTTGGCGAGCTTGCGGAACTGCTGGTCGAGGACGAGCATACCAAGACTATTCTGCTGTTCCTCGAGACCCTCCGCGATGCTGAATGCTTGGCTCGCGCGGCGCGCCGTGCGTATGAAAACGGCAAGGCCATCGCCGCACTGAAACTCGGCCGTTCCGAAATTGGCAGGCAGTTGGCCGCCTCTCATACCGGCGCGATGCTTAGTGGCGACCATCTTGCGGAGGCCTTCTTTGCCGATCATGGCATCATGCGCGTCGATATGCTCGAGGCACTGGTGGAGTTGCCGCGGTTTGTCGCGGGACATCGTCCGCCGAAGGGGCGCCGCGTAGCCGCGATCACTGGCACCGGTGGTGCGGCGGCGCTGGTGCTCGATCGTGTCGGCCTGAAGGGGCATGCGGTGGTTGGTCCAACGCCGGAGATGCGGGCGCGGCTTGCGGCCGCGGGCGCACCGGTCTCGGATGCCGCGCTGATCGATCTGCCAATGGGCGGCACGAAAGAGCAATACCGGACCGTGCTGACAGAACTCGCTAACTCCGATCATTGTGACGCGGTACTTGCTGTGCTTGGCAATACGACGCGGCTGCGTCCCGGTCAGGTCGATGAGAACATCCTGTCGGCCGATCGCGGCGACAAGCCGCTGGCGGTCTTTGTTGCGCCGGAGGCGCCCCAGGCCCTGGACAAGCTCGCCGAAGCGGGCGTCGCCGGCTTTCGCACGCCGGAATCCTGCGCAGACGTTCTGGATGCTTTCCTGAAGTGGCGCGCGCCCTATCGTCATCCCGCGCCTGATGACAGCGAGATTGGACACGCTGCGGCTTTGCTCAAAGCGGCAGGCCCGGGTGCGACACTCGACGAGTACGAAGCGAGCCAGGTGTTTGCCGCACTCGGTATTGAGGTTTCGGCGAGCCAGATTGTCAGTGATGGCACCGCGTTGAAACCCGTCGCAGGGCCGGTCGCGATCAAGATCCTCTCACCCGACATCCTGCATAAGACCGATGCCGGGCTGGTCGAACTCGGGGTGACCGGCGACCAGGAGGTGTCCAGTTGCGTGACGAGGCTTCTTGACCGGGCGTGCAGCCAGTTTCCAGCCGCGCGAATTCGTGGCGTGCTGGTGGCACCGATGCAGCGTGGCCTCGCCGAGGTAATCATTGGATACAAGCGCGATGCCGAGGTCGGGCCGGTGGTGATGCTCGGCGTCGGAGGAATACTGGCCGAGATCCGCCGCAGTGTGGCGGTTCGCATTGCGCCGGTTGATGAGGCAGAAGCTGCGGCGATGATCGCCGAACTTCCTGACCTTCGCGTGCTCTCCGGCTATCGCAATCTGCCTCGCGGCGATGTCGCGGCGCTCGCAAAGGCGGTCAGTCGCCTATCCTATCTTGCCGCCGTTGCGGACCCGGCTGTGGCTGAGGCTGAGATCAATCCACTCATTGTACGCGGCGAGGGCAGGGGAGTCGTCGCGGTCGATGGCCTTATCGTGGTCGCCGCGTCCCCGGCGGCAGCAAGGGAGCAATAAGTATGGACCAAGGCAATGACGAACACCGCATGCTGCAGGAACTGGTGGCGAAGTTCGTTGCAAACGAACTGATGCCGCTGGAACCGACCATCATTGCGCGCGAAGCAAAGAGCGGCCGGTATGGGCTGACAGAAGAGGAAGAGGCACCGCTTCTGGCGCGCTGCACCGAACTTGGATTGAAAGCGCTCGACGTTCCGGAATCGCTCGGCGGCTCGGCGTTGCCGCCGACCGCTCTGGTGCGGGTCGAAGAGGAATTGGCGCGCACGATCGTGCCGTTTACCTTTCCGCCGGACTCGCCGAATCTTCACATGATGCTGGCGGTGGCCAATGACTACCAGCGCGAGCGCTATCTCAAGCCCTATGCCGAAGGTCGCGCAAAATCGGCGATGGCCATTTCGGAACCCGGGGCCGGCGGTGACCCGGCCGGCATGACGACGCGTGCAGTCAAGCAGGGCGACAAATGGATCATAAACGGCCGTAAGATCTGGGTCAGCCGGGTTCCGTCTGCCGAGTTCACCATTGTGATGGCGCGCACCAGCGAAGGTAAGCGTGCGGAAGGTATGACCGCCTTTATCGTCGAGAAGGATACGCCCGGCTTCATCATTGAGCGCGAGATCTCGATGATTGGCGGTCGGCGCACCTATGAGCTGGTGTTCGAGAATTGCGCTGTTCCCGAGAGCCAGGTGCTGGGCGAACTCGGCAAAGGCTATGCTCCGATGCAACTGCGCCTGAATGTTCGGCGGCTGGAGATGGGAGCTCGATGTGTCGGCATCGCCTCGCGTGCGCTCGATATGATGTGCGAGCATGTCAAGCAGCGCTCGACCTTCGGCGTCAAACTTGCGGATCGTCAAGCGATTCAATGGTGGATAGCGGACGCTGCGACCAAGATTCACGCATGCCGGTTGATGGTGGTGTCTGCTGCTGCGACCCTTGAAAACGGCGGCAATGTTGGCACCGAAGCTTCCATGGTCAAGGTGTTCGCCACCGAAATGGCGACCGAGGTCGTCGACCACGCGATGCAGTCGTTCGGCGCGATGGCAATGACCAAGGAGACGCCGCTGCAGCTCTTTGCCCAGCAGGTTCGTCTCATGCGGATCTACGAAGGTCCGACCGAGGTACACCGAATGTCGATCGCGCGAAAGATACTGCGGGACGCCCGCTGATAGCGGGAGGCCAGCGACAAAGGTGGCGACCGGTGAAAATAGCTCGGCCGTCACCACGGACGCCCGCATGCTCTGTATTTCACTCGCAAAGACCTATGTTTCATTCGCAAAGAAATGTAGAAGCGTCGGGTGATATTGGGGCTGGGCAATGGTTGCAGCTCGGTTGGCGCGGCTGCAATCGGGGGCGCCGGGAGCTGACTTGGTTTAGTGATCCATTGCGGGATGTAGCGCAAAGGCAGTGCCGCGTGAATTCAACATCGGCACACTTCGTTGAGGTTCGAAATGTATGAACTGCTCTCTGGTTTGTCGGTGATTGAGGCGTCGTCTTTTGTCGCCTCACCCAGCGCGGGGCTGTACTGTGCGCAGTTCGGCGCGGAGGTGATCCGCGTCGACCAAATCGGCGGCGGGCCGGACTTCCGCCGTTGGCCAGTGACCAGAAACAACGATTCGCTCTATTGGGAAAATCTAAACCGGGCAAAGAAGTCGCTGGCACTGGATCTTGGCCGGCCCGAAGGGCGCGAGATGTTGCAGGCGCTCATTCGGGCGACCGGGCAGGTCATCACCAATTTTCCGGCCAAAGGCTTCATGGCGCATGATGTGTTGTCTGATGGCCGGGCGGACCTGATTACCATACGCGTGATGGGATGGGCGGACGGCTCGCCTGCCCTTGACTATACGGTGAACAACGCGGTCGGCTATCCGATGGTCACCGGCGCGGGACCGGAGCCGGTCAATCATGTGCTGCCAGCGTGGGACCTCGTCTCCGGTGGTTATGCGGCGTTCGCTCTGCTCGCAGCCTTGCGGCGCCGATCGGAAACGGGCACGGGCTGTGAGGTGCGCATTCCCTTGTCCGACGTGGCAATCGGCACGGTAGCCAATTTGGGTGGCATCGCGGAGGTCCTTTACGAAGGCAAGAATCGCCCGCGGCTTGGCAACGCGGTCTACGGTCTCTTTGGCCGTGATTTCATGACGACAGACGGCGTGCGCACGATGATCGTGGTCGTCACCCACCGGCAATGGGCGAATCTCCTGGCCGCGCTGAATCTCCAACAGGCGGTTGCAGCAATCGAGGCTCAGCGCAACGTATCCTTTGCCAAAGATGACGGTGCGCGGTTCATGCATCGCGATGCCCTGTTTCCGCTGTTCGAACAGGCGATCGGTGCGCGCACCCATGCCGATCTCGCAAAGGCCCTTGATGCAGGCGGTGTAGTACATTCCGAGTATCGCACTATGCTCGACGCTGCTAAGGATCCTGAATTGGTTGCGAATAACCCCATCTTCGGTGCGGTTGAGAACCCCAGCGGCTTCGCTTACCCGGCGGCCGGCGCATTTGCGACGGTTCCGCAACTCGAACGGCACGCACCCCGCCCAGCTCCTCGCAACGGCCAGCATTCCGAAGAGATTCTGGCCAAACACCTCTCGCTTCCTGCAAGCGAGATTTCCCGCCTGATCGATGCCGGCATTGTCGGCACTGCCTAATCGGAGAACGCATCAATGACTCTACGTCGTGCCGCCATCGTTTCCCCCATCCGTACCGCCGTCGGGAAGTTCGGCGGCAGCCTCGCCCCGCTTGGGGCCGGCGAGCTCGGCGCTGTCATCCTCAAGGCGTTGATGGAGCGCACCAAGATCGATCCGGCGCGGGTCGACGACGTGGTCTTCTCGCAGGGCTATGGCAATGCCGAGGCGCCGGCTATCGGGCATTGGTCGTGGCTCGCGGCCGGTCTTCCTCTCGAGGTACCTGGCTATCAGCTCGACCGCCGTTGCGGATCCGGCCTCCAGGCAGTCGTCAACGCAGCAATGATGGTGCAGACGGGCGCGGCGGATGTGGTCGTAGCCGGCGGCGCGGAATCGATGTCCAACGTCGAATACTACACCATCGAAGGGCGCCGCGGCACGCGCGCGGGCGGCATGATGCTGCATGACCGTTTGACCCGTGGCCGTCTCATGTCGCAGCCGATCGAACGTTTCGGTGTGATCAGTGGCATGATTGAGACGGCTGAGAACCTGGCCCGGGACTATAAGATCAGCCGCGAAGCCAGTGACGCCTACGCTGTGCGCTCGCACCAGCGCGCGGCCGCAGCGTGGAAGGACGGCTTGTTCAACGACGAACTGGTCCCGGTTGCGATCCCGCAGCGCAAGGGCGCTCCGGTGATGTTTGCCCATGACGAAGGCTATCGGGCCGACGCCACCATGGAAACCCTCGGTGCGCTGAAGCCCATCGAGGCAAAGACCATTCCGGGTGCGGTGGTCACGGCGGGCAATGCGAGCCAGCAGAATGACGCGGCTGCGGCCTGCCTTGTCGTCGCAGAGGATAAGCTGACGGAACTGGGGCTTGAGCCGATCGTCTGGTTCCATAGCTGGGCGGCTGCAGGCTGTGACCCAGCCCGCATGGGTATTGGCCCGGTGCCGTCGGTGGAGCGCCTGTTCGCGCGCAATGGCTTGTCCTGGAAGGACATTGATCTCGTCGAGCTCAATGAAGCCTTCGCGCCCCAGGTTCTCGCCTGCCTGAAGGGCTGGGGCTGGAGCGATAACGACAGCCGCAAGGACATTCTCAATGTCAACGGATCGGGGATATCGCTCGGCCACCCGATCGGCGCGACCGGCGGACGCATTCTGGCCAACCTGACGCGCGAGCTGGTGCGGCGCAAGGGACGCTACGGACTGGAAACGATGTGCATCGGCGGCGGCCAGGGCATCGCCGCGATCTTCGAGAGGGCGGCCTGACCATGACTAACCTGAGGCGAGCTCTGGAGGCCGCGCACACGTATCAGGCTGCGGCACAGGCCGCCCTCGGGAAGCGCCTTGCGACACGGCACATTGATACCGAACAACGTGCCGCGCACGGTTTTGCCTGGATCGCGACGAGCGTTGCGGCGCTCGACGCGGTCCTCGAATGGGCCGAAGCCGGCAACGGGGCCAATCCACTCGACGAGATGGTTGCTCGGCTTGCCTTTGCCGAAACGATTGCCCAGCTCGTCGGCGGGTTGCCGATGGGACAGAATGAGCTGCTGCGTCCCGCTGATCTCGGTATCGGCGCCGCGGGGCGGGCATTGGCAGAGGCCTGCGCCGCCTTGCTCGATGAGGATCTTTCTGAGACGCGCAAGGAACTCGTCGCGGCATTGGCAGAAGGCCATTGGCCGAGCGAGACGCTGCACGATGCGGATCTCGACTCAATTCGCGATCAGTATCGTCGTTTCACAGACTCGAAGATCATTCCCAACGCGCACAAGTGGCACCTGGCCAACGATCTCATTCCCGATGAGATCATCCAGGCGATGGCCGACCTCGGCACTTTCGGTGTCTGCATTCCCGAGGAGTTTGGTGGGCTAGGTCTCAACAAGCTTGTCATGTGCCTCGTCACGGAGGAGTTGTCGCGAGGTTGGATCGGCACCGGCTCGTTGGGCACACGCTCGGAAATCGCCGGCGAGTTGATCGTAATGGGCGGAACGGACGAGCAGAAGGCTTATTGGCTGCCCAAGATCGCCAGCGGCGAGGTGCTGCCAACTGCCGTGTTTACGGAGCCCGACACTGGTTCCGACCTTGGCTCGCTTCAGACTCGCGCAAAACAGGACACCAACGGCGAATGGGTGATCGATGGTGCCAAGAACTGGATCACCCACGCTAGCCGCTCCGATCTTATGACATTGCTGGCGCGTACGTTGCCGGATGCCAAGGCCTATGCGGGTCTTTCCATGCTGCTCGTACCAAAGCCGCGCGGCACCGAAACTGATCCGTTCCCCGCCAAAGGGATGAGTGGAAGCGAGATCCAAGTCCTTGGCTATCGTGGCATGCGCGAATATGCGCTGCAGTTTGATGGCATGCGGGCGCCGGCCAATGCGCTGCTCGGCGGAAAGGAAGGCGAGGGCTTCAAGCAACTAATGCGCACGTTCGAAGGTGCGCGCATTCAGACCGCTGCTCGCGCGGTGGGCGTCTCCCGCCGGGCGCTCGAATTGGGCCTTGAATACGCGCTCAATCGCAAGCAATTCGGAAAGGCCATTCTCCGCTTCCCCCGCGTGTCGGACAAACTGGCGGCCGGTCTGGTCGACTTCGTCACCGCTCGCGAACTGAGCTACGCCGCCGCACGCGCCAAGGACTCAGGCAAGCGTTGCGATATCGAAGCAGGCATGGCGAAGCTGCTTGGCGCCCGCGCGGCTTGGTCGAACGCCGATGCTTCCTTGCAGATTCACGGCGGCAATGGCTATGCGTTCGAATACGAGATCAGCCGCGTCCTTTGCGATGCTCGCATTCTCAACATCTTCGAGGGCGCAGCCGAAATCCAGGCACAAGTGATTGCGCGCGGAATGCTGGAACGCCGCAACTAATAATGCGGTGGCAGGACCGCGTTGACCTCATGCGGTCCGAGCCATGGTGAGCGCCGTCTGCACCTGTCTGTTGGTCGCCGCGACCTGACCGAACTTGTTTTCCGCGATTGCGCAATGCTTACCGAACCCGCGGAGGCGCTATGCCAACGGGGAACCAGCAGCAAGAACAAACGTTGGAGGTGTTACCGAGGCGCTGCAAGCCCGCTACGGCGCTGCGAAGTGCCGTTAGCCGGGGAGGGGGGCGTCGTGCGTGGGGTGCCGATGCGCGGTAAGTCCGCGATCAAGTTCCGGATGAGTGCCATGCGAACATCGACTACGTTGGTCACCACTCTGGCGGTAGCGCTCTGCGCTGCGTCAGCCCAAGCGCAGTCGGCAAGGACAACACCGCTGACCGTCAAAATCGGCGTGCTGAGCGACATGGCCGGGCTCTACGCGGACATCGGCGGGCAGGGATCGGTGATTGCAGCCCGCATGGCGGTCGAAGATTTCAATCCTGCCAGCCACAATATGAAAGTCGAGATCGTCTCCGCCGATCATCAGAATAAACCCGACGTTGGATCGGCAATTGCGCGCAGGTGGTACGATGTCGATCATGTCAACGCGATAGCCGACGTGCCAAACTCTGGCGTGGCACTCGCCGTCAGTAATGTGGCGCGAGAAAAGAACGGCGTATTCCTCATTTCGGGAGCTGCGGATTCGGATCTGACCAACAAGCAATGTTCGCCGAACAGCGTGCACTGGACCTACGATACCTGGGCACTTGCGCACGGCACTGGAGAGGCCGTTGTGCGAAACGGCGGCAAGACCTGGTTCTTCATTACAGCGGACTATGCGTTTGGCCATGCGTTGGAGCGCGATACTGCGGCCGTCGTGAAATCAGCCGGCGGCGAGGTGCTCGGCGCAGTGCGCCATCCCTTGAACACGGCCGATTTCTCTTCCTTTCTGTTGCAGGCTCAAGGTTCGAAGGCGCAAGTCATCGGGTTGGCCAACGCCGGTGGCGACACCATCAACGCGGTCAAGCAGGCTGCCGAGTTCGGGATAGTCGAGCGCGGCCAGCGGCTCGCCGGACTTCTCGTTTTCCTGACCGACGTTCATGCGCTTGGCTTGAGCGCGGCTCGGGGATTGACGCTGACTACGGCATTCTATTGGGACATGAACGACGAGACGAGAGCATTTGCAAAACGCTTCGCTGCCGCCGATGACGGCAAATATCCGACGATGGTTCAGGCCGGAGTGTACTCCTCCGTGCTTCACTATCTCGAGGCAGTTGACAAGGTAGGGTCCTCGACAGACGGAGCAAAGGTCGTCGAGGCCATGAAGGCGACACGCTATGATGATCCGCTGTTCGGAGACACCGAGGTTCGCCAGGACGGACGGGCCGTCCACGCCATGTACCTGGTCGAGGTGAAGAAGCCCTCGGAATCAAGGGGCACCTATGACTATTTCAAGATTCTCGCCAAAATTCCCGCCGACAAAGCGTTCCGTCCGTTGATGGATGAAAAAGGCACGTGCGATCTCGTGAAAAGCACGTCGCAATGACCGAGTCAGCCGCAACTTCGGCCGGAAGCGCTTAGCTGTTTGACACCGCGCGAATAACGGTGCGGCCAGCTGTCGATTTCAATCGCGGCCGGTTGTCTAGGTGCGCTTCAATCACCGCCGTCGGAAGGCCAACACCGGAGCGACCGAGGGGAAGAACAATGAACGTGAAGCAGGAAGCGCGGCAAATCTTGACAAGGCTTGGTGTGCCGGAGGTCATTTTGGATAGTGGCGATCTGGTGGTTCGAAGTCCGATCACAGGCGAAGAGATCGCCTCGCTTGAGACAGTGTCGGCTGCGGAAGCTGATGATGCCATCGAGAGGGCCGATGCGGCTTTTCGCAAATGGCGGATGGTTCCTGCACCAAGGCGTGGAGAGTTTTTGCGGCGCCTGGGTGAAGAACTGCGCGCGGCAAAAGCGGATCTCGGGCGGCTGGTCTCTATTGAGGCAGGCAAGATCCCATCTGAGGGACTCGGCGAGGTCCAGGAGATGATCGACGTCTGCGATTTTGCAGTTGGTCTTTCCCGTCAGCTCTACGGCCTGACCATCGCTACAGAGCGTCCGGGCCATCGCATGATGGAAACCTGGCACCCGCTGGGAGTTGTTGGCGTCATTTCCGCCTTTAATTTCCCAGTCGCTGTGTGGTCCTGGAATGCCGCGCTCGCGCTCGTCTGCGGCAACGCTGTGGTCTGGAAGCCTTCCGAGAAAACTCCGCTGACCGCATTGGCCTGCCGAGCCCTCTTCGAGAAGGTAAGCCTCGATGCCGATGACGTGCCTGCTGGCCTGCTGGCAGTGTTGATTGGTGGCCACGGTGCCGGTGAAGCCCTTGTCGATCATCCCAGAGTGCCGCTTGTCTCGGCTACTGGATCTACGCGCATGGGCCGTGAAGTTGGGCCCCGGTTGGCGAAGCGTTTCGCCCGATCCATTCTGGAACTCGGTGGTAACAACGCAGGAATTGTATGCCCGTCGGCTGATATCGACATGGCGCTGCGGGCGATCGCCTTTGGTGCCATGGGTACTGCGGGCCAGCGATGTACGACCATGCGGCGTCTCTTTGTGCATGAAGACGTTTATGACGCGCTGCTGTCCCGATTGAAGAGGGCCTACACGAGTGTCACGGTCGGCAATCCGCTGGGAACGAATGCTCTGGTCGGCCCGTTGATCGATAAAGCCGCCTTTGACAACATGCAAAGGGCGCTTCAGGCCGCAGTAGCGATCGGAGGAAGGCCAACGGGTGGCGAACGCGTTCGGACAACGCATCTTGATGCGTTTTATGTGCGGCCGGCGCTTATTGAGATGCCGCGCCAGGCTGGTCCGGTATTGGAGGAGACCTTCGCTCCCATCCTCTATGTAATGAAATATACCGACTTCGACAAAGTGATCGAACTCCACAATGCGGTAGGTGTGGGGCTTTCGTCGTCGATTTTCACCTGCGATCTGCGGGAGGCAGAACGCTTTCTCAGTGCTGATGGTTCAGATTGCGGTATCGCCAATGTCAATATCGGCACCTCCGGCGCGGAGATTGGTGGGGCGTTCGGCGGCGAGAAAGAAACCGGCGGCGGGCGTGAATCCGGCTCCGATGCATGGAAGGCCTATATGCGCCGGGCCACAAATACGATCAATTACTCGGAGGCCTTGCCACTGGCTCAAGGCGTATCTTTCGATATTGCGTGAGGTCTGCACCAGCTAACGTGTTGGCGGAAGTCTCACCGCCGGCGCCATTTCCTGTGATGGAGTTGGCGGCGCGGTCCAATTGCGCCGAACACGACCTGGGATGGATAAGGAGCCACTGAGCGGCGAGGAGTGCTCCCGGCGATTCCGCCGGCACCGATCCAGGCAACGAATGGTTGTGCGGCAAAGTTGCCAGGAAAGACGCCATTTAATGGAAAGTCGCGATCGTCGTCGCGATTGTCGTAAAGCCAGCCGCTGGTATAGCCATAGCGTATCGCGCTATGTTGAAGGACGTCGGCACGTCCTGGCGGAGCATAGATCGCCAAGACCGCTGCGCAAGCTATGATCGTCATCCTGCTCATTCGCTTCCCTTACGGACGGATAGTGCCCCAGTCGCCCTTCCAACCGGCGAGCTTTCCATTGCGGAACAGCAGATAGAGCCCGTCGCTTCGATTTGCCAATGCGCTACCCTTGACGTTGGGCCACGCCAGATAGAGCTCATTGCGCGGGCGGCCTCGCACATAGATTAGAGGTGCGCCAATAGCAAGGTTGGCCTCATCGAGAGTCATCCCGAACCGAAGTGAAGGCGTAACCTGCTGAGCGGAGGCAAGTGTTGCTTCGAGTGGCGCCTGAACCAGCAACGCTACCGCAATCAGAGTGGCTTTCTTCATCGGATTCACCGTTCCCTCCACTCGTCACCGGGCTTGACCCGGTGATCCCCGTGCGAACGAAGGTCGTCACGCACCGTCCGCGCAAGCGGACAAAATATAAAGCTCACTGGCGCAACAATCTACATCGTTCTCTTTTGATGGATTGCCGGTCAAGCCCGGCAATGACGAGTGGGTCGTGCGTTGCCACCATTATTCGCAGCTATAACCGGACAGCGCCTCAGTTCAGTGAGGCCAAAGTGCCGGCTGGCGTCCAGCCGCCGCCGAGAGCCTGGAACAGGCTGGTCGCCGCCAGAAGTTTCGAGAGCCGCACCTGAACCAATGTGTTTTCTGCGTTGAAGAGAGTTTGTTCCGCCTGCAGAAGCGTGATGAGATTAATGGTTCCTCCGCGCAATTGCTTTTCCGCCACATCGAAGGCCGTCCGCGAACTCGCGACAACCTGCGCTTGAAGTCGCTCCTGCAGCGTGAACTTCTGCAACGCGAGGAGGGCCTTCTCGACATCCGAGAAGGCCGATAGCACCGCCTTGCGATAGGCTTGCAGATCTTGAAGCTGCACGCCTTTCGCCTGCTTCAATTGGCTCTCGAGCAGGAAGCCATCGAAGATGGGTTGGGTAAGGCTCGCTGTGAGTGTATAGAACCAGGCCCCAGGCGTGAACAGTGAGGCAAGCGCGGTGCTCTGGAAACCGGTGGCTCCGGTCAGCTGGATCTGCGGGAAAAAGGCTGCGCGGGCCGACTCGACACTGAAGTTCGAGCCCGCAAGCAGTGCTTCCGCCTGACGAATATCAGGCCTCTGGTAGAGCAGCTCGGAAGGCAGACCTGCGGTTACCCTCGGCACCTTGATACGGCTTGAGGACCCGCCGCGCACGGAGAAATTCGCTGGCGCTCGGCCAACCAGGACCGCAAGGGCAGCTTTGTTCTGCCCAACGATAACCTCGAGAGGCGGAATCGCAGCTCGCTGGGTCCCGACCAGGGCCTCCTGCTGTGAAACGTCAAGCTGCGAAGCCGTTCCGGCGGTAAACTGCGTCTTGATCAGGGTAAGGATTCGGTCGGCGGCTGCCAGGTTGTCACGCGTCACGCGCAGTTCGTCTTGCGCGGCCAGAACCTGAAAATATGTGTTTGCCACGGTCACAAGCGTCGTCAGCGTGACGACCTCGCGATTATATCTCGACACTGTGGCGTTTTCTTCCGCAGCATAAAGGGTCGCTCGGTTCTTGCCCCAGAAGTCCAGCATGTAGCTCGCTGTGAGGCTCGCACTGAATTCCGAAAAGGTCGAGCCTCCACCACCACCGCCTCCAGTTCCGATGCCGCTTCCGCTTCCGGCAAGGCTGCTACTACCGTTACCTGCCGATCCAAAATGAGCGCGCTCGGCGCTGAATCCTCCGGACAACGACGGTAGCAACGGTGCACCCGCCACGCCAACCTGCGCGTCAGCCTGGACGATCTGAGCAACAGCCACAGCAATGTCCAGGTTATGGACCTGGGCCGCCTCCATCAGCGACATCAGTTCGGTCGATCGAAAGCCGCGCCACCAGTCGAGGGAGGGGAGGGATGTATCCGGATTGGCAGCCGTTGCCCAGCGATAGTGCGTCGGTATCTCAAGGTTAAGGTCCGGCCGCTCTGATCCGAGGATGCAGCCGGAGAGGCAGGGTCCAAGCGCAAGTGTGATAAGAGCGGAAAGTGCACGCGAGCGACCTTTCCCAAGGGCCGAAATCGACCACGCGAAGCTCCGAGTTCGGCGTCGGACTCGAAACACTGTGGATTTCGACATCTCACTCGCCTGGCTGCAACGAGGTCCTGGGCGGGTTCCGAGTCGCACTGCCCATGAGACGATGACTCCACAGCCGGAACCTGTCCAGATACAAATAGATCACAGGTGTGGAATAAAGCGTCAGCACTTGGCTGAGAATGAGGCCGCCCACAATGGCGATGCCAAGTGGCCGCCGAAGCTCGCCGCCATCCCCCACGGCGATCGTGAGAGGCAGGGCGCCGAGCAAGGCTGCCATGGTCGTCATCATGATCGGACGGAAACGGAGCAGGCAGGCCTCTCGGATGGCCTCGAGCGGTTCGAGCCCACGGTTGCGCTCGGCGTCAAGTGCAAAATCGATCATCATGATGGCGTTCTTCTTCACAATGCCGATCAACAGGATGACGCCAATCAAGGCCATGATGCTGAACTCCGTGTTGAACGCCATCAAGGCGAGTAACGCGCCGACGCCGGCCGATGGCAGCGTCGAGAGGATGGTCAGCGGGTGGATGTAGCTCTCATAGAGCACGCCCAGCACAATATAGATCGTCACCAGCGCTGCGAGGATGAGGAAGGGCTGGTTGCTAAGTGATTCCTGGAAGGCCTTGGCCGTGCCCTGGAAGGTGCCCCGGATCGTCGCCGGCACGCCGATTCGGCCCATGGTGGCCTCGATGGTACTGATGGCGCTGCTCAGCGACACGTTCGGAGGCAGGTTGAAGGAAATTGTGTTGGCGATAAGCAGGCCCTGATGGTTGATCGCGAGTGGCGTGGCGCCTCGCGAGAAATGGGCGACTGCTGAGAGCGGGATCATGGTCTCGCTGCGCGTGCTGACGGCCGAACCGGTTGAGGCTATGCCCCTGCCGGTCAGCCCCAACGAATTTGTAGCGAGGTTGCGCGCAGCCTGCGCGTTGGCCGTATTCGCCGCGTTCGACGTACTCGTCGCCGCCACCGTTCCAGCCACGGCATTGGTCGCCTGTGAGCCGCCGACAGAAGCACCGGACGTGCTGATAAAGACGTCTCTGAGCGTTTCCGGGTTCTGCCAAAATCGCGGCGCGACCTCCATGACGACGTGATACTGGTTGCGCGCGACGTAGATCGTCGAGACCTGTCGCTGCCCGAACGCATCATAAAGGGTGTTGTTGATCTGGCTGACAGTAATGCCGCGCCGCGCCGCAGCGTCGCGGTCGATCACGATATTGGATTCCAGGCCCTTGTTCTGCTGGTCGCTGTTGACGTCGGCAAGATTTGGTTCGTGTTGAAGGGCGGCCGCGATCTTCGGCGTCCATTCGTTGAGTTCTTCCAGCGTCGAGCCCTGCAACGTATACTGATATTGCGCGTTCGAAGCCCTGCCACCGGTGCGGATATCCTGCACGGCCTGGAGGAACAGCGTAGCGCCCGGGATCACCGCCATTTCATGCCGGAGTCTCCCGATGACACCGTCGACGCCGATCTTGCGCTGGCTGAGCGGATAGAGCGAGACAAAGACGAAACCGGAATTTGTCTGGCCACCACCGGTGAAGCCGACTGCGGTCTCGACTGCCGGGTCCCGCTTTAAGATTGTTACAAACTGCGCGAGCTTTTCCTGCATGAGCTGAAACGAGATGCTCTGGTCCGCCTGGATCGATCCTATCAGCCGGCCTGTGTCCTCCTGCGGGAAGAAACCCTTGGGAATGACACTATAGAGATAGAAATTCAGGCCAATGACCACCGCGAGAATGAGCATCACCGACGCCGGATGCTCCAGCGCAGCCATCAATGTCCTCCGGTAGGAATTCAGCAAGGCTTCGAAAATGCGCTCGCTTGCCCAATACAACCTGCCGTGGCCTTCGGTGGCATCCCTCTTCAGCAACATGGCGCACATCATCGGCGTGGTCGCAAGCGAAACCGCAAGTGAGATCAGGATCGCGATTGAGATCGTCATGGCGAATTCGCGAAAAAGGCGGCCAACGATTCCGCCCATCAGAAGGATCGGGATAAATACTGCGATCAGCGAGATGCTCATTGAGAGCACGGTGAAGCCGACTTCGTTCGCTCCCTTCAAGGCGGCCTCCAGCGGGGAGAGGCCGTTTTCAATGTAGCGGGTGACGTTTTCGAGCACGACGATCGCGTCGTCGACGACAAACCCTGTCGCGATCGTCAAAGCCATCAGCGACAGATTGTCCAGGCTGTAGCCGATCAGGTACATGACCCCAAAGGTCGATACCAGCGAAACTGAAATCGCCACCACCGGTATTAGGGTTGCTCGACTTTTACGAAGGAAAGCGAAGACTACGAGGATCACGAGCAAAACGGCGATGACCAGGGTTCGCTCGACGTCGCGCAGCGACGTGCGGATGGTTGTGGAGCGATCGACCGCCAGATTGAGGTCGATCGCAGGCGAGACCGAGGCCCTCAGCGTCGGTACTAATGCCTTGACCCGATCGACGGTGCTGATGATGTTGGCGCCCGGCTGTCGGTAGAGAATGATCAGTACGGCCGGTTTGCCGTTGGCGAGTCCTGAGTTACGAAGATTTTCCACGGAATCGGTCACTTCGCCGATGTCTGAAAGACGTACGGGCGCGCCGTTACGATAGGCGACGATCAGTGACGTGTAGTCGCTTGCCTTGTTGGCCTGATCGTTGGCATAGATCTGGTAGCGCTGATTGCCAACGTCGATCCCACCTTTCGGACTGTGCGCGTTGGCGCTGGAGAGGGCTGCGCGCACGTCCTCCAGTCCAATGCCATATTTGAAGAGCGCTTGGGGGATGAGATCGACGCGCACCGCGGGCAGCGAACTGCCGCCCACCACCACTTCGCCGACGCCCTCCACCTGCGACAGCTTTTGTGCGAGCACGGTGGAGGCCGCGTCATAAAGGTCGCCACGCGTCAGTGTATCCGATGTCATCGTCAAGACCAGGATCGGCGCATCAGCCGGGTTGACCTTCCGGTAGGTCGGGTTGGTGCGTAGGCTGGTTGGCAGATCGGCGCGCGCGGCATTAATTGCGGCCTGCACGTCGCGCGCAGCGCCGTTGATGTCACGGTTTAGGCCGAATTGCAGCACTATCCGGGTCGATCCGACCGTGCTGGACGACGTCATTTCCGTGACATCGGAGATTTGGCCGAGATGGCGCTCCAGTGGGCTCGCAACAGTCGTCGCGACGTCCTCAGGGCTCGCGCCAGGCAGTGTCGCCTGCACGATGATGGTAGGGAAATCCACCTGCGGCAGCGGTGATACCGGCAATTTGAAGAACGCGGCGACTCCAGCCATCGCTAGCCCGAAAGTCAGCAGAGTTGTGGCAACCGGCCGTCGGATGAAGGGGGTTGACGGGTTCATGGTTCACCGTCACCCGCTTGGCTGCTCGGCGCCTGTCGGCCGGCCTGAAAACCGGATGGCGAGGCGGTCGAACCAGAGATAGATCACCGGCGTGGTGAACAGCGTCAGCATCTGGCTCACCAGCAGACCGCCGACGATGGAAATGCCGAGCGGGTGGCGCAACTCCGAACCCGCGCCGGTGCCGAGCATCAGCGGCAGAGCACCGAGGACCGCGGCCATCGTGGTCATGATGATCGGCCGGAACCGCAGGAGGCAGGCCTGGTAGATCGCCTCGCGAGGGGGCTTGCCTTCGTTACGTTCGGCATCAAGGGCAAAGTCGATCATCATGATTGCGTTCTTCTTCACGATGCCGATCAGGAGAATGATGCCGATGATGGCAACGATCGTGAGATCCTCACCTGCGAGCATCAAGGCCACCAGCGCGCCGATTCCAGCCGACGGCAACGTTGAGAGGATGGTGACCGGATGGATGAAGCTCTCATAGAGCACGCCAAGCACGATGTAGACCGTCACGATTGCCGCAAGAATTAGAAAGAGCTGATTGTAGAGCGACGATTGAAAGGCGAGAGCAGCGCCCTGAAAGCTGGTGATGATGCCGAGTGGCTGACCGGAATCAGCCTGCGTCTGCTTGATCGCGGCCACGGCCTGGCCGAGTGACGCGCCAGGTGCGAGATTGAACGACACCGTGGCGGAGGGAAACTGGCCGAGGTGCGAAATCTGAAGTGGGGCGGTCTGCTCGTGCATACTCGCCAGCACAGACAACGGCACGGGGGTGTTGTTGCCGACCGAGGAGGGCAGGTAGATCGATGACAGCGATTGGAGAGAGGTCTGCAGCGCGGGATCGGCTTCGAGGATGACGCGGTATTGGTTCGAGTTGGTGAAGATGGTCGAGACGATACGCTGACCGTAGGAGTCATAAAGCGCGTTGTCGACGGTCGCCGGCGTAATCCCGAACCGAGCTGCCTTGTCGCGATCGACGTCGACAAAGACCGCGAGCCCCTGCGCGGAAATGTCGGTCGCGACGTCGCTCAACTCAGGAAGCTGTTTCAGTTTGTCGACCAGCTTTGGCGTCCATTCGGCGAGCTGGACCGGATCGGCATCCTGCAGGATGAATTGATACTGGGTTCGGCTGACCGTGCCCTCGATCGTGAGATCCTGCACCGGCTGCATATAGAGCGTGACCCCCGGCAACGAGGCTGTGCTGTCTTTGAGCCGTTGCATCACGGTCGTGATGTCTGACTTGCGCTGATCATGTGGTTTCAGATTGATCAGAATCCGGCCGCTATTGAGCGTGGCGTTCGTTCCATCAACCCCGATGAATGAGGACAGGCTCTCGACGTCCGGATCCTTGCGGATAATATTGTCCAACTGCTGCTGTCGCGCGACCATCGCGGCAAAGGAAACTGATTGCGGTGCTTCGGAAATCGCTTGGATGACGCCGGTATCCTGCACCGGAAAGAATCCCTTGGGGATGATGATATAGAGCGCGGCGGTCATGACGAATGTGGCGAGCGCTACCAGCAGCACCTCCGTCTGGCGGTCCAGCACCCAGTTGAGCATGCGCGCGTAGATCGCAATGACGCGATCAAAGCCTTCGCGGCTCATGCGCTGGAACATATTCTCCCGCGGCACCTCGTCGGCCTTGAGCAACTTGGCGCAGGCCATCGGAACCAGTGTCAGCGAGACAACAGCGGATATAAGGATGGTGACTGCCAATGTGATGGCGAATTCGCGGAATAGGCGCCCGACCACTTCGCCCATGAAGAGGAGCGGAATGAGGACCGCGATCAGCGAGACCGTAAGAGAGATGATGGTGAAGCCAATCTGCTTGGACCCCCGCAATGCGGCCTGCAGCGGCGGCTCACCTTCCTCAATGTAGCGGGAGATGTTTTCGATCACGACGATTGCGTCATCGACGACAAAGCCAGTGGCGATCGTTAGCGCCATCAGGGAAAGATTGTTGAGGCTGAAGCCGAACAGGTACATGACTCCGAGCGTGCCGACCAGCGAAAGCGGCACGGAGAGGCTGGGGATCAGTGTCGCGCGCGGGCTGCGCAGGAATACGAAGATCACGAGCACGACCAGTATAACGGCGAGCGAGAGTTCGTACTCAACGTCCCTGACGGACGCGCGGATTGTCACGGTCCGGTCAGTCAGGATGTTGACATTGATGGCGGCGGGTAACGTCGCCTGCAATTGCGGAAGCAGTGCCTTGATCCTCTCGGCAACCGAGATGACGTTGGCGCCAGGCTGACGCTGTATGTTCAGGATGATTGCCGGTGTCTCGTTCATCCAGGCGCCCAGCCTGTCGTTCTGAGCGCCCTCGATGACGCCGCCGATGTCGCTCAGTCGGACCGGGGAGCCGTTCCTATAGGCGATGACCAACGATTCGTAATCGCTGGCACTGCGGATCTGATCGTTGGAGTTGATGGTGTAGGATCGCATCGGGCCGTCGAAACCACCCTTCGGCGTGTTGACGTTGGCGTTGCCGAGCGTGGTGCGGAGGTCGTCGATATTCAGCCCGTAAGCTGCAAGCTTGCGGACGTCGGCGCGGATGCGCACCGCTGGCCGCTGGCCGCCGCTGATGCTGACGAGGCCGACGCCCGGTTGTTGCGAGATCTTTTGCGCGAGACGTGTATCGACGAAATCCTCGACTTCCGTCAGCGGCATCGTCTCGGACGTCAAGCCGAGCGTCAGGATCGGTGCGTCGGCAGGATTGACCTTGGCGTAAATCGGAGGTGCTGGCAGGTCGGACGGCAATAGATTGCCCGCTGCGTTGATGGCCGCCTGGACCTCCTGCTCGGCGACGTCGAGCGAGATGCTGAGGCCGAACTGCAAGGTGATGACCGATGCGCCAGCCGAACTGACCGAGCTCATCTGATTCAGATTCGGCATCTGTCCGAATTGAACTTCCAGCGGCGCGGTTACCGAAGATGTCATCACATCGGGACTGGCACCCGGATAAAAAGTCTGAACCTGGATCGTCGGATAATCGACTTGAGGCAACGCGGCCACAGGCAGGAATTTGAACGCCAGCATTCCCGAAAGCAGGATGGCGATCATAAGCAGGGTGGTCGCCACCGGACGGAAGATGAATGGCTCTGAGGGGTTCATGGGTTCTGTGCGCCCTCGGAGTGCCGTTTCCTGCTACCGAGCTTTTCCGGTTCAGTCGTCTTTTCGTTGGCGCTGTCGGCTGACGAGCCGGCATTCGTCGGAGGTCGCACAACGATTTTCGCGCCCTCGCGCAGCTTGTCGGCCCCGTCGATGACGATCCGGTCGCCCGGCGCAAGGCCGGATTGTACCTCGACGCGATCGCCGTCGGTGACAGCGAGCCGGACCGGGCGTACTGAGACCGTGTTGTCGGCGTTAATCAAATAGACAAAGGTGCCGGGAACGCCGCGTTGGACACCGGAGGTCGATATCGTCGTCACATCCTTGTGCGTGTCCAGCAGCAGCCGGATATTGACGAACTGGTTTGGAAAAAGTGTTCGCGTATCGTTTGAGAACTCCGCGCGTAGCCTGATCGTGCCGGTGGTTGGGTCGATCTGGCTGTCGAAGGTTTGCAATGTGCCTTCGGCGATTTTGTTGATGCTACCGCGATCATAGGCGGTCACCGGCAGTACCGCGCCATCACGAAGCCGCTTTGCGACAGCTTGCAGATTGTCTTCCGGCAATGTGAATAGCACGCTGATCGGGTGCAGTTGCGTAATCACGACGATGCCGTTGGCGTCGCCTGGTGTTATATAATTGCCCTGGTCGACTTGGCGCAGACCCACGCGACCGTCGAGAGGCGACAGGATGCGGCAAAACTGCAAGTTTACTTCCGCGGACCTAACCGCGGCGCGATCCGCTTCGACGGTCCCTTTGTACTGGGCAACGAGGGCAACCTGAGTGTCCAGTTGCTGGCTGGGTACTGCTTTTTGCGCGGCCAAGTTCTGGTAGCGGGTAAGATCCACCTGCGCGCCCCTCAGCAGTGCCTCGTCGCGCGCAAGCTGACCCTTGGCCTGGGCAAGTGCCGCTTCATAAGGACGGGAGTCGATCTCGGCTATCAAGTCTCCCTTCTTGACCTCATCGCCCTCCTTGAACGCGATGCGGGTCAGATATCCGCTGATTTGGCTCCTGATGGTGACGGTACCGAGTGAGGTGACGGTGCCGAGTGCATTGAGGTTGATTCCAATGTTACCCTTTCCGACGGTTTCCGGAACGATGGACATTGGCGCACCGGTCCGCCCATTGCCTGTTTCCTGCAGGACGCTTTTCTGCTTCGCCCACCATATGACGCCGACGAGCAGCAGGAGCAGCAAAACTGTTGTCGACACGATTCGACCGCGTCGGGGACGCTTGATCGTTTGCGCCGTTGCAATCGAGGGACTCTTTGTCGGTGTCCTCAACTGATCCATGGGCTACCCGCGAAAGCGCGTGAGAAAACTCCGTTAACACGCGCGAGCCCCCGCGTCTCGGTCCCGCAACATTCGAAGCTCGGATTTTGGGCCCTTCCGAGGCGAAGAGTCCATTAACTTTCCGCAAGGTGGCGCGGTTTCGTCAAAGCGGGTCTGCCGGTAGCCGGAATGTGATCTTCTTAGATCAGTAATAGTTTGGAAGAAGAGGGGAATGCCGGAACAAGAATGCTGTGGCCAAGCGCTCACGAACTTGAGAGCGTTTACCTTGGGTGCGAGCCCGGTTCAGATGTCGAACCATCGCTGGCGGAGCAGGTTCGCGGTGCCGGCAGTCTGATCAATAGCAATCAATGAAAGCAATTGATGTGCGAAGCGCAGAACCTCCACGAGCCTCATCCCGCGGCGGAGGGAAAGGCCATCCGGTGCTAGTGCTGCTCACCCTGCGAAACGTGATCCTGAGCAGTTGGGCCGGAATGCGCCGCATCATATCGCAGCCAGAGCTCGATCAAGGCGAGATATGCCACCGCTGCTCCTATCACAATGCTGAAATGCATTGCCCTAGTATGGGTGAATCCCAATAGCCATGGCGAAAGGACGAGCCATAGGCCGAGCAGGAGGTTGGCCCACTCCTCCCAATTGGCATAGGCGACGATGGCGCCGATCGACAGGGCCGCAATCACGGCGGAGCTCACCAACAGATCGATCTTTGCGGTCCCGTTCGTGAACGTGAAAAGCATGGGCGAGACGAACAGCGCTATCGCGAGCATCAGATTGTAGACGTCCAGGACCGATTCGCGCGGCCAGTTCTTCACGATTTTCATGAGACGACTCCGCTGCTGACCCAAAACCGGGCAACAGAGAAACGCCGTTCCTATCCAGTGGGTTCCAGCGATTTCGTCGATCATGGGCTCAACTTTCTGCTGAGGTCCTGACTTATAAGAGAACCAGCATCCACTTCTCCGGATCATGCTCTATATGCTGCGATATGAACTCGCTCGCTTGGAAGGCATTCGGCGCACTGGTGGCGCTTATCCTGGTCATGGCGCTGCTGCTGTTTGTCCCAGCCGGTACGCTTCGCTATTGGCAGGCTTGGACCTTTCTTTTGGTCTATTTCGCGGTCTCGCTCGCAATCACGTTCTATCTGTTGACAAGGGACCCTGCGCTGCTGGTGCGCCGGATCAGCGGGGGACCCTTTGCCGAGAAAGACCCAGCGCAGAAGGTCATCATGGGCTTGATCTCGCTTGGCTTCATCGCGCTCCTGGTCTTGCCGGCGATCGATCACCGGCTCGGCTGGTCGAATATGGTGTGGGGTGTGACCTTGGCCGGCTACGTGCTCTTCGGACTCGGTTGGCTCGGTATCTTCTTCGTCCTTAGGGAGAACAGCTTTTCCTCGGCCACCATTGAAGTGGCTAAGGGGCAGCCGGTCATATCCACGGGACCATATGCCTGGGTTCGCCATCCCATGTACCTGTCGGCGCTTGTGATGCTGCTTGGCATTCCCGTGTCCCTTGGTTCGTGCTGGGGCGCGCTCATCGTTGTTGCCATGACTCCTACGCTGATATGGCGGTTGCTGCTTGAGGAGCGATTCTTGAGAAGGAACTTGCCCGGCTACTCAGCATACCAGGATAACGTCCGCTATCGGCTATTGCCGCGCATCTGGTAGTTCGCGGTCCATGCGGTGGGTGCGGCGCGGACCGAGGCCCTCAGCTGCCTAGGCGAAGAATTTGTTCCTTGCCCCAGGAGGCCTGCGCGTTCTGAATGCCTTCTTCAAACGGCACCTCACAGCGGACGTCCTGAATAGCGGTGTCTACGCACCGCTTGCAGCTCTCCGGTCAGGTTGCAGGCCGGTCTGCACCCAAGCGAGCCGTCCAGAATACCCAGATTTCGATCTCTCGCTGCCTTTGTGGGCTATGCTGCGCAAGGGAACCGGCTAATGTGGTAGTTCCGAACCGACACGGGAGTATGATGATATGACCGATCCGAAACTCGAAGTTCCGGCCGAATTGCGCGACCTCGCAGAGAAGACCATTGATCAGGCCGAAAAGGCGTTCGGCATGTTTTTCGACGCTGCGGGCAAATCGATGGCCACTATGCCGGGGGCTGGGACCGAGGTCTCCAAGCAGGCCCTGGCCTTTACGGAGCAGAATATGAAGGCTGCGTTCGAACACGCACGGAGGCTGGTCCACGCGACCGATCTTCAGGAAGCGATGCGCATCCAGTCCGAATTTCTCAAGAGCCAGTTCACCAACGCCGGTGAGCACATGAGGCAAATCTCCGGAGTCTGGATGCCGAACGGCAAGCCCTGATTGCCGCGCACCTCAACTTCGCGGCACTGCGCTGGGGTGCTCACAGTCCGATCTTGCGCAGCCTTCAATTGCCCAGCAGGTCCATGATGAGCCACGGATGCAGCCATCCGCTGTCCGTCATCCTTTCTGGTGCTGATCCCTGTCGGTCAAACCGGCAGGGATTTGCATGAGGCAGTCTGCCCACATGCTATTGGCGCAGCGAGCCGATGTAGGCGGCAAGGTCGCTCGCTTCGGCCCGGCTCAGCGACATATTCGGCATTTTGGGGTGTGGATCGAGCAGGAAGAAAACCAGCTTCTCCCCCGAGAAGTCCGGATTGCTCGCGATCGCCGAAAAGGACGCGACGTCGGCGCTTGCCTGCTTTTGCCCGGCCGTTACGACATGACAGCTCGCGCACCAGCGTTTGGCGAGATCGGCACCGTGGGCAGCGTCGGCGGCGACTGCCGCCGATCCACTCAGGCCCGCGACGGCAATCAACGATATTCCGATATATTTGAAACCCGCGCCCATCGACATTCTCCTGTGATCCGGCAGACCTACGCTATTCCTTGGTCTTGGCGCAAGGCTGCGACGCGCGCGCTGTTGCTGCTTCGGGTGGCGACTTGGAGGAAGTGAATCGGTCTTGGGCGGGCCTAGGTTGGCGCGGGAGTCGGAGGCTTCGAAACTGTTTGCCTCGATGCGCAATTATGCGACGGTTGGCTCGTCCTGGCTGGTCAGCCGCAGCACGATCCGGGGAATTGCGGCAAATCGATGTGGGCAATGATCGACTTGATGGCCTTGCGCGCATTGCGATAGAGATGGCGTACCAGCCTCGGCACTCTCACGGTATATCCTCCAAGGCTTGGGGCGCGAAACGACAAAGGTCTCGTCTGAGACTCGCGAACGAAGCGCTGCGCAAACCGAAGCATGGGATAGCACTTTGCCGCACTATCCGCCCGGTTCCGTCGGACTGCCTTGATCTGCCGCAAACCGGGTTGCTCAATAGTCGCCCGAGTTCTGGATCATGGGGCTTGTCGCATCCGTTGTCACCAGTTCGCTGCCAGCGCTCTTGCTCAAGAACTTGTCCAGCGCAGCCTGGATCTTCTCTTTTACCGAATCCGGCCCGCGGTCGCTCAGATCGGTGTGCTGCGCACCGGTATTGATGATGTCAATGCCACGGGCCTTAGCCTGCTGAGGCGCGGGTAGCACACCTGGATCGGTCACAAAGTTTGGATCCTTGGAGCGGAACGAGAGAATCTTCAGATGTTTGCTCAGCACGAACGGCACCCTCAGATTGTCCAGGGTGATCACTTTCGATACCAGTTCGGGATGTTGTTTGGCGACATACATCGAGACGTCGCCTCCGTTGGAATGGCCAACCAGCGTGATGTGATCGTAATCGGCATTGGGCTGCAGCTTCTTCAGTTCACCAAGAACGAACAGGATATTTTCTTCGCAGCGCATGTAGACTCCGCGCCGCCCGACATAGGGCAGGCCGACCTTGGTCATCAATGGCGGATCAGTCGGAAGGTCCTGCTGAATGCTCGCGACAAGATAGCCCCTTGCAGCAAAGGTGTTCGCGAGGAAGGAATACTCCGTGTTTCTAACTGTGTTGCCGTTGCTGATGATGGCAATTGGGAGTTTCCACAGGCCAATTTCCGCCTTGACTTTGTAGTCACGGCGGACCGCCATCTCGACGGAGACCGGTCGGTGTCGCGCCTCGTCGTATAGGTCTAGCGTCTCATGCCGGATCGCGAACTTGCTGATAGCGAAATATTCGCCGGCGGCGAGAACGCAAAGACAAACGAAGATAGCGAGCGCCCTTTTCATCGCTTCCGTCCCATTTCACGCTTCTTTGATAACGTGCTTGGGCGTAGTTGGATCGAGCGGTCGTGATCGGCTGATGGATTAAATTTCCGCAAGCTTAATCGGCTGGTTCCGGGAACCTCGAGCGTCGCAAGACCGACTTGACGGTGAGTTCCTCCGATGCAGGCATTCTTCCTTCCCCGTCGAATCGGTGGGTTCTGGTCAACGTGGAGAAATAGCCTTAGCGCCGGCGCGCCACCGCGACCCCGAACAGGAATGCAACGAAGAGGCTTGTCAGAGGCGCTGCTCGCGTGATGGCGCTGATCGTCGAAAGAGGACGACCCGGCCGGCGCGCTTCGTCGATGACAGCGGTCAGGCGATCGACTGCGACTCGCAAGCCACCGACGACCTCGCCGAACGTGCGGGATACGTCGGTTGCGGTATCAATGGCACGCTCGGCGATGCCGGGTTGCTGATGAGGCTGCGGTCTATCCATGCTCACTTATCGAGCCCTTGGTTAGGATTACGGAATGCGTTGGCCTCTGGCCAAGAGACTTTAGCTATCCGAGCGAGTGCTCATTTTGGACAGCGGGTCGGAAGACCTTTGGCTATCCGCGACTGGCACCGTTGTGAACGGCGGGCGACGGCCTTCGCATCGGAAATGCGGCGCCATGGATTTGGTTCCCGGCGGGCTTGGCGAAAGGTCGCGCGGCAGGTGCTGCGACGCTTCTCAATATGCGTGCCTTATCGACGCGAATCTCTGTTAGCTTACTGGCTGGGCTCCATCTTGTTCATTAGGGGGCTATCGTGATCGAGACGACGAAAATGGATCGAGCCTGTCGGATTGCGGTGCTCGGTGCGCCGATCGACATGGGTGCTTCGCAGCGCGGCACGTTGATGGGGCCGGCGGCGCTGCGCACGGCTGGGCTGTTGGCGCTGCTTGAGAGTCTTGGTCTCGAAGTGAGTGATTACGGCGACCTTTCGATAGCCGGCATCGTCGATCTGACGGATTCGCCGCCTGACAACGCGAACTACTATCGTGAGATTCAACGTTGGACCGGCGCGGTGAGTCGCAGCGGCTATCAGATCGCTCAAACCGGAGCGATCCCGATCTTCCTCGGTGGCGATCACACCCTGGCGATGGGCTCGGTCAATGCCATGGCCCGCTATTGGCAGGAGCGCGGTCGCAGGCTGTTCGTGCTCTGGCTGGACGCACATGCGGACTACAACACGCCGCAGACCACGATCACGGCCAACATGCATGGCATGTCGGCAGCATTCCTGTGTGGCGAGCCTGGGCTGGAGGGGCTGTTGGGCGAGGAGCCGCGCGTATCGATCAGCGCCGACCGGCTCGAACTGTTCGGCATCCGCTCGATTGATAGGCTGGAAAACGATCTCCTGTGCGACCGTCGCATTAGCGTGGCGGACATGCGCCAGATCGACGAGTTCGGGGTCGCCGTGTTGATCCGCCGCTTCATCGACAAGGTGAGGGCGCGCGACGGGGTGTTGCATGTCAGCTTCGACGTCGATGTCCTGGATCCATCCGTCGCTCCTGGCGTCGGCACCACTGTGCCGGGCGGAGCGACCTACCGGGAAGCGCACCTCGTGATGGAGTTGCTGCACGATTCCGGCCTGGTGCGGTCGGTCGATATCGTCGAGCTCAATCCTTTCCTGGACGAGCGTGGCCGGACCGCGCGTACCGCAGTCGAACTGATCGGCAGCCTGTTCGGCCAACAGATCACGGACCGGCCAACACCGAGCAATGCGATCGTGCCGGGCGAGTGAAACTTCAGCGTCAGACGTGCTCGTTAGCGAGAGGCGAGTGTGTAGTTCCAGGGGCGGATGTGGCGGTTACAGGCTCGTTTGCGATTGTACTGAACATGCCGCGGCGGTCGTGTAATATTGAGTTTGACACGTCGGGCAAAACAGGATCACGATGCCAACATCGGAAAAGATCATAGAGCCCGCACCGCGATCAGCAGCGGGCCTTTATTGATGGCGCAACTTCGCGAAACAGCTCACTTTTCTGAATCCGTCTGACGCATCTAAGACGAGGTTTGACTCGTCGGGCAAAACACCGGCATAGTTACATCATCGAGATGAGTTCGTTTCAACTCGCGCGGAGAAATCCGGTGCGGGTTTTTTCGTCTCGATGTTCTAAATCGGACGGCGGCCCTCGCGTCATGGCGCCGCACTCTTCTTCCTTCGTTGAGCGTTCCTTCGTTGAGCGCCGCAGCGGGCCGTCGTCCGATCGCTGGAGTCTATTGGCCGAGCACGCGCGAACGTGCCGGCTCGCGGCGCGAGCCGCGGTAAG
>JGI24705J35276_12238646_pt1 | contig 31945 bp, 35 predicted proteins | sample TergutNt197P4_FD_35276 | JGI IMG/M metagenome (IMG submission 35276) | reverse complement strand
CAGTTCGCGGACCCGCCGTGGCCCAGTCGCCAGCGCAGATGCGCAGGCGAGCGCCTGTTGCCGGTACGCGGTCATGATCGGGGCGCGCGTACTGCCGCCGGTAGCGGGATCGCCCTGGCGGCGCTGATGCTCCGTCACCAGGCGCGAACGCTTTTTCGCATCCCGGCGCGGACTCGTGGTCGCCGGTTTCACCAGCACCTCCACGCCGCCGCGCTCGGTGACACCGAGCATGCCGAAGCCGAGGCGGCGACAGAGGTTGCGATAGCGTGCGTCGCTCTCGCGCCCCTTGCCGCGTGCAGACATTCTGGCTGCGATCCAGATCTCGTCGCAGGCGCCGGCCCGATCAACCGCCTGCAGCAACAGTTCCAGATTGAAGGAGAGTTTCAGTTCACCAACTACGACGATCGGGGGATCATCTCCGCTCAGCGCCACAAGGTCGCAGCCGCCAATCTCGCCTTTGACGGCGAAACCGAGTTTTTCCAGGAAGTGTTTGACAGGCAGGTAAAGCGCGGTTTCCAACAGGGCCTCCGTCGCGACCAGCGACGCGACTCAATGCAGCAAGTCTAGCCGAATTTATCGGATGCGTTTGTCCGGGGTGCGCGCCAGCCGCCAAGTTGCTCGCGGTCAGCGATGGAAAAGATGCCAGATAACCTAGACCCGACCGCTCACTGGGATCAGTGCGCCCGTAATACCGCTGGCGGCGTCGCTCGCAAGGAACAGGATCACTTCGGCAAGCTCTTGCGGCGTGACCCATTTGGAAAAGTCCGCATTCGGCATGCTGGCGCGGTTGGCGGGCGTGTCGATGGTCGACGGTAACACCGCGTTGACAGTGATCCTGCCCTTCCACTCGTTGGCGAGGGATTCGGTGAGGCGATGCACACCCGCTTTCGATGCTGCATAGGGCCCCATGCCCGCGCCGGCCTGCAGGGCACCGATGGCGCCGATATTGATGATCCGGCCGGCTCTGGAGGCGGCAAGATGAGTCAGTGCGGCGTGCGAGGCATTGAGCGCTGTCAGCACGTTGAGTGCATGCATGCGCTGCCAGGTCTTCACGTCACCTTCGCTGACTGGCTCGAAGGCAAAGCCGCCCGCGATATTGATCAGCGCATCGAGCCTGCCGAAGTGCGCTACCGCCGTCTCGATTGCCTTCTTGGCCTGCGCCTCGTCCGACAGATCGACCCCGCCGATTTCGATGCGTTCCGGTGTTGCCGGCGCCTGCGATGGCGCATGATCGATAGCGGCAACGTGGGCGCCGCGCGAAAGTGCGACCTCTGCCACGATCCTGCCCAACGCGCCCAGCGCGCCGGTGATGACGATGATCTTTCCGTTCACCGCTGATCTCCGTTTCTTGACGCTGCTGGCAGACTATCACCACGGCGAATAGAAAAACCGGGTCGGGATACCATCACGATAACGTGGGCCGCACGGCCAGTCCGCCTTGATCAAGCGCAATACGGCAGGGTGAACAAGCGCGATAGGATAGGTGTCGCAGATGACAGCGTGGAGCGTGGAATGAAATTGTGGGGGTGGATGATTGGCTTGGCGGTGTTGGGGGCATCGGTGCCATTTGCGGTCGCGCAGTCGAACCTGAATACTCCGTCTGCGTCCGACCAATATATACCCCGGCTTGGTGATATCATGAGTATGGCGCAGTCGCGCCACATGAAGCTTTGGCTCGCTGGCAAGGCGCAGAATTGGGATCTGGCCGCTTTCGAACTGCGGCAGCTCAAGGGAAGCCTGGTGGAAGCCGCCTTGCTCTATTCGGGTCTCCCCATAACCAAAGTGACGACACTGGAGGAACGGCTGCAGGCCGTCTCCAACTCTGTCTCCGCCAAGGACGGCCCCACGTTTTCCAAGGCGATGGGCGAGCTTACCGATGGCTGCAATTCCTGCCATCAGTCGATGGCGCGAAGCTTTGTCGTCATGCGCATCCCACCCGATCAGCAGCCGTTCGGCAATCAGGTGTTTTCGCCACAGGGAAAGCGCTGACGGAACGAGATTTGCGCGTTCGGGTTGACCTCACGCAGAGCGCGCCTTTGGCGGGTTGACGGGCGCGGCCGGGCTTCCCCTCAGGGCCCACATGGAATAAGACGCCGCAACGCGAAATTCCCCCCAAAAAAGACAGCATGATCCGCCTAGACAACGTCAGCAAACAAGCCGGCCACCAGATCCTTTTCATCGAAGCTTCCGCAGCCCTTAACAAGGGGGAGAAAATCGGCCTCGTTGGCCCGAACGGTGCCGGCAAGACCACGCTATTCCGCATGATCGCCGGGCAGGAGCTGCCCGATGAAGGGCAAGTCTCGATCGATCGCGGCATTACCATCGGCTATTTCAGCCAGGATGTCGGCGAGATGTCCGGCCGCAGCGCCGTGGCCGAGGTGATGGACGGTGCGGGACCGGTGAGCGTGGTTGCGGCCGAGCTACGCGAGCTCGAGGCTGCGATGGCCGATCCGGATCGCGCCGACGAGATGGACGAGATCATCGCACGCTATGGCGACGTACAGCATCGCTTTGAGGAGCTGGACGGCTATGCGCTTGACGGAAGAGCGCGCGAGGCGTTGTCGGGGCTAGGCTTCAGCCAGGAGATGATGGAGGGCGATGTGGGTGCGCTTTCCGGCGGCTGGAAGATGCGGGTGGCGCTGGCGCGCATTCTGCTGATGCGCCCAGACGTGATGCTGCTCGACGAGCCGAGCAACCATCTCGACCTTGAAAGCCTGATCTGGCTGGAACAGTTCCTGCACGATTATGAGGGCGCGCTGCTGATGACCTCGCATGACCGCGAGTTCATCAACCGGGTGATCTCCAAGGTGATCGAGATCGACAGTGGCTCGCTGACCACCTATTCGGGAAACTATGAATTCTACGAGCAGCAGCGTGCGCTGAATGAGAAACAGCAGCAAGCCCAGTTCGAGCGCCAGCAGGCGATGCTTGCCAAGGAGATCAAGTTCATCGAGCGCTTCAAGGCGCGGGCTTCTCATGCCGCGCAGGTGCAAAGCCGAGTGAAGAAGCTCGACAAGATCGAGCGGGTCGAGCCGCCGCGGCGACGCCAGACGGTTGCGTTTGACTTTCTGCCGGCGCCGCGCTCCGGTGAAGACGTTGTTGCGCTCAAGAAGGTGCACAAGGGCTATGGCAGCAAGCGGATCTATGACGGGCTCGACTTCATGATCCGCCGCCGCGAGCGTTGGTGCGTGATGGGTGTCAACGGTGCCGGCAAGTCGACGTTACTCAAACTGGTTGCCGGTGCGAGCCAACCCGACCAGGGCACGGTGACGCTCGGGGGCAGCGTCAAGATGGGCTATTTTGCGCAGCACGCGATGGACCTGCTCGACGGTGACCGTACGGTATTCCAGTCACTGGAAGACGCGTTTCCGACCGCGGGGCAGGGGAGCCTGCGCGCACTCGCCGGTTGCTTCGGTTTCTCCGGTGACGACGTCGAGAAGCGATGCCGCGTGCTGTCGGGCGGCGAGAAGGCGCGGCTGGTGATGGCGAAGATGCTGTTCGATCCGCCGAACTTCCTGGTGCTGGACGAGCCGACCAACCACCTCGATCTCGCGACCAAAGAGATGCTGATCTCAGCACTGTCGGAATTCGAAGGCACCATGCTTTTTGTGTCGCACGACAGGCATTTTCTCGCGACTCTCTCCAGCCGCGTGCTGGAACTGACGCCGGACGGCATCCACCAATATGGCGGCGGCTACACCGAATATGTTGCAAGCACCGGCAGGGAAGCGCCGGGACTGCGGAGCTAGCTTTGGTGCAAACCTCAAGCGCTTGCCGCGCTCAGGCGTTGTTAAAGAACGCCTCTCGCTCGTCATTGCCGGGCTTGCCCCCATAGGCGCTAAAATATCGGGGCCATTTTTTGGTAAGCTCGTTTCCTGGGAGGTTCGGGGATATGTCGTCTGAGCTTTTTGATTGAGCGTCTGAGACGAGCGAAGGTTGGTTGCGGTGCGATGGCATCTATGGCTTCGAAACCGGCATGAGCCTTGAGGAGGTGCAGGCCAACGCGCAAAGAATTGGAGCGCAAAGGCAAGACGCATTACGCCTGCACAAAAAATAACGAATCCATGGTCGATCTGATCTTCGGCCCGCTGTCAAACAAGGCCTTGTTTCTACTTGCCCCCTACATCAGCAAATCGCCTCGTGAGGCAGCGGCGCGAGACCTGTGCAGCAACTACTTTGCCGATTGCGCGTCATACAAGGCTGGTCAAGTCGTTGTGCTCGATAAGAATACCGACCTGCGGTTTTATGTCAGCGACCATAAGGATGGGCCGATCGTCGCCGTGCTCGCTGGCTATGCGGCAGCGCGGCAAGAGGAACAGCAGGCTCCAGGCGCGGTCATCCCGACGCAGTGACGATGGCCGTCAGCATAGCAATTCGAGTGGCGTTGGTTCGTCGTCGGCGAGCCAAGCCTTTAGGCGGTCAACCTGCCAATCCATTTCAGCGATGTGGTCGCGCGGGTAGCTGGCAACGTTGACGTTCTGAATCGCGCGGCGGGCGTGCGACGACGAGCCTAACGCACCGAGAAAGACGTTATGATGACCGGCGAGCGCGGCGGCGAGTCTGGCTTCGGCCTGTGGCGCGAACGTGGTGCGCCTGGCGTCTTCGTACAGCGAGGCGAACTCCGGATAGGCGTAGGTGGCGGTAGTCGGCAGCGTTGCGACATCAGCCAAGGTGCGCGCAGTCTGGATGTTGCCAAGCGCGACCAGCATGGCTGGCTTGTCGTCGGCGATCAGATGCAGCGATCTGGTAGCGCAGTCGGCAGCCCAATGCCGCAGGCGGCGCTGATAGTCTGGGTCGGCGGGCGGGCTGGTGGCTTCGGTTATGATGCGGATTGGGAAGGCTTGATTATGGAACAGCGCGAGGATTGCGGCACGTTTGGACATGATCTGGAAAAAGCTTTCATGAAATTGCCCCGCGCCAACGAGTGGTGCGGGCCGCCGTAAATGACCCGGGGGATCGACAGCAGCCCTGACGCCCTGCGCGGATTGAGGATCAGCTAAACCCGCGCGAGCTGATGGTGGTTTAAGGTGGCAAGGACGGGACGGCAAGAGCGAGACGTTAGGCGCGTTTGCAGTCACAGCGACGATTTCGCTGACCTCCGGACTCCAAGCGGGGCATACAACTTCAGGTGCACTTTCCGCCGCGCGGTGTACTTTCTTTTTGGTGCATGCGATCGCGCCATGTTTGCTAGCCTACCAAGGGAGGCCCCCCGGCTTTGCCGGGGAGGCAGCAGAAGTTTGACATTTCCTGCAGTCGCCCACCGACGAAAATCCCGACTCGTGAGCCACCACGCGCACGAGAAGGAATTCCTAAAGCCCCCGGCTTTGCCGGGGGATACTTACCGTCAGGGCTGCTGGTTGTTCGCACGATCGGCAGTCTGAGTCCTCATTTGGTAGACTTCAAGCCGCCGCTCTAACCAGGGCAGCGGCTTTTTTTGCCGTCCACACAATAAAGGGCCAGTCGCGCGTCTGACCCTTCGATAGCGTTATTCAAACTTCATAAGGCCCAAACAAAGGCCGCTGTTTCAGGTGCGCCTTACCGCTGCTGTCGAAGTCTACTGTAACTGGAACCTCCGTGGCAGGCTTTCCCTCCCCATTTCCAAGGAAAATCCATCCATGGTCAGTGTACGGAATATCTCCACGGACGCGCACCCAAGTCGTTCCTTCTGCCGCTGCCGTCATATTCAGAAACTCATCGCTGTACCTTTGATATTCTACGGGTATCGCGGGGCTCTCATTGCTCTGAAACGTTCCTGGGTGCCAATCATGTTTTTTTTGGTTTCCGATCCCATCCGGGAATTGTTGATCATATATGCGTTTACTCTCATCGACACTGACCTCGCCCAGAGCGCTACGCATGATGTTTTCACTCTCCTGGTGAATCTGGCTGTCGCTCCATGTGGGATTCGCATTCCTAAGCTCTGGCTCCAATACGAACGCTCGATAAAATCCAACGGCATTTGACGTCAGATCCTCATAGCTGAAACTTGAGCCGCCAGATCTTAGGCTCCATGGAAAACTGCCTTGATGTTTCTCAAAGGCATTTGAGCCGTCAAGATAGATGCCAAACGCCGCTTCCCGCACTTGTTGTTCAGATAAGTCTCCACGAATCACATAATAATCATGCGTTCCGTTTGTGTTGTGAAATGGCCCCAGTGACCCAGACTGCGACTGACCATATTCGACAATATAAGCTGGCTGACCGTTCAATGTGATCGGTTCCACGGTGAGGTCGCTATTCCGCTTGTTGTCGATGTCCTGTTTCAAGCCAGCAGCACTGCCGGGTAGTCCATGCCCCCAATCGATGAAACCGCCGTTGACAGTATAACTTAGCCGCCGCCAGCCGTCTTTGTCAGGCGCTAAGTCGCCGCTGTCCGTCATTGGCAGCCGTCCGGGTGCAACAGCCCTTGGATTCGCGGCCTGCTGTTGTATCGTGCCTTGCTTTTGTGTGGCCATAACATCTACAAACTTAAGGGCAGCGATCAGGACTGGATTAAATCCAGCAAATGCGCCAATGCTGTTGACAGGCATCGCTCTCTCCATCTTCCAGGGATTACGCCTTGGCCTTGTATTTCAAGTGAATTCAGCAAGTGCTCGTGCCGAATTATGAGTTTTGGCAAGTTCTTGCGAAAAGCTAGGACCGGCCAACAGGGAGTCCTGAGCGAGGCAGCCACAAATACTAGCGCCAACTTTGATTACCATCTCAAACCTCCGGTTTTATCTCGGAAAATGCGCATCCTATTTTCCGCCAATAAAGTCTCCGTCAAAAATCCTATGATGGGAGTAGGAAATGGAACCGTGATAAGATGCCCCATTCCCACACCGAGATCGTTGCAATATCGATACACGATCAAATATTTATGAGTTGCGAGAACACAAAGCTCCCCGATCAACGGTATCATATGCTCCGGCAACCAAGGGCAATTCCCATGCGCTACATGGATGAGCGATGAATGGCTCCATCACCGAAACGTCTCGCGCTTGTCCCGATCTAATTGCGCGCGTCCCTTTCATTTGCCGCGCAGCTGGCCTGGCAAGGGTCGATCAGGTCGTTGATGATATCCGGGTCGCTGCCCGCCACCTGTTCGATGTGTTGCAGGAACAGGTCGGTGCGGACCTTCTCAATCAAGTCAATGCTGCGGGCCTTGCGCAGCCCGTAACGTTTGGCGTTTTCTTCATGCGTTGACGTGTTGCTGCGTTGCATTGCATTCGGCCAATCTCTTGGCGGTGGCGTCGTCCATGGCATTGAGTACGTATTCAATGCCGGCGACAAAGCCTGTGGCCTCGTCGCGGCTGGCGACCTTGCGCCGGTACTGGTCAGCGAACAGCGAGACCACGATTTCGCCCTGTGACGTGATGTTGCCGACCGGCTGGCCGGTTTCCTGGTCGATCACCGCAACGTAAAAATGGCTATGGCCGTCAAAGGCCCCGAAACTCAAACGCACGTCCACCTCCATCCCCACATGAAAGGTTATGCGCAGAAATTTTACCCGGTCGGCCGGTCACCGACTATGGCGCGGATGACACAACCGGAAGATTTCGCGAACGTCGGGCAAACGAGTCGCAAGTGTGGGGCGCAAGCGATGCAGTTGTCTTTGGGGCTGGTTCTCGTCGTATTCTTCGCCATGATCGTCAGCATTTGGACCGACATCCGCTTTGCGATGGCGGCCTTTCGCAAGGTGCAGCCAGCCGGGCCGCATGCAAAGAACGACAGCGCCCGGCATTGAGGGCGAGTGCCATGGCGCGCGAGAAATTCGCCATCGGTACGCCTATGCGCTTGGCAATCGAACTGATCAACGCGCTGGCATTGCGCCGGTCGGACGTGATCCGCAGTCGGACTGCCACACACCTACCCCGGCCAACTTGACGACGGACGCCCGGTGACGTTCCTGAAATACACGCAATGGAAGAACCGCGAGAACAAGCCGTCACCATTGACACGCCGCTCCCAACGGACTTGCTGGACATTATCAAGGCGACCAAGACCACGGGCCTAAAAACCTGGCTGGTCGGCAAGCGCGGCGACGCCATGACTGAGCAGAACTTTACCGACTGGTTCGGCGAGGAAGTGCAGAAGGCCGGAATGCCCGCGCGCTGTTGCTCTGGAGCGACAATCAGCGGACGATGCCTTAGTGCCGGGAATTGGCGATCATTCTGCCTGACGGGCAAAGCAGGCGGAGCGCTGTCAAGCTCTCTTCGTAAAATATTCCACTTTACCGAAATTCGGAATTGCAGTATTACGGGCTCGTCCTGTCCGATGAGAGGGACGAGACGCGCATCGTCGGAAATCGTAGGGCAGGGTGCGATGGACGCGGACAGCGCGCGAGACAACCGGCGCTGTAAAACGTCTCCTTGGCAGCCTTGAAGGAGAGCACACTCTCGAGCAAGTGTCTGTGAACAACAAGGAGCGGTCGCGGCGGCACAGGTCGTGCGGCGTGATGCCTGGCATCACGCCTTGTGGTGGATGCATCGATTCAATTGGGCCTTCGATGCTCCGTCGGCAATCCGATGGTGAGGACGGCAACAGCCGCTTGGCGGCAACAGCCGCCGAGCTCGCCGGGCAGGGCGCGAGGCGCTGTAGAAACCATCGCGCGGGAAGGTCGGGCTGATCCGGCTGCCTCGCCATCCGGCACCGTGTGCATTTTTTTGCCCACGGATGCGGGGCGCCAGTCGGCGCCCGGCCTTTCCGCGCCCTCTTCGATAACAGAGGGGCAAGGAATGGAGCAAAACTCGGGCAAAACATGCCGCGAGAATGAGGGCCGATGTCTGAAGCCGCCAACTTCCCAGCCCAAAGCCCACCGCCAATGAGTATACGGAGGGCAATCATGGACACCGTCGATTGGGCTATGCTTCGCACGGCGCCACCGAGACGTCCCGCGAAGCGCAATTGCGCATTGTGGAATGACGGCAGAGCAGGTGACCGCGAGATGCGTGAATCTCGCAGCCCCTCAGGAGAAGCGCGTCGTCCCTACGCGCCCTTCTCGCATTTCTTCATGAAGCTGGCCTTGGCGGCGCCGGCGAGCGGCTTGCCCTCCGCACTGACCGCCTTGGTCGCGCAGGCGTCCACCTTGCACTTCTTCATGAAGGAAGTCTTTGCAGCCCCCGCAAGCGGCTTACCGTCCTTGCCGACGGCCTTGGTCTCGCAGGCCTCTTGCGCAAATGCCGAACCGGCGGCGAAGACTGCGACGACAGCCGCCAGGAAAATCCGCTTCATCATGGGTATCTCCACTAGATCAGGGTGGTCCACCGATTGGAACGTGAAATGATGCGGCGATCAAGTCGGGATCCGCGGTTATACCTCCCCAGCCTTGATTTATCCTCCGCGTTTCGATCGTTTTGCATTCCGTCGAGCAACGGGTCTCAGAATTGCCCATAAGGCGGCGCAAGTTCATCGGTCAAACGCGGCGATTGAGGAGCGCCTTGAAATCGGCCCGCACGCGTTGTGCTTCGACGCGCGCCGCTTCACTGACCTCGCCGAGTCCGAAATAGCCGTGGATCAGCCCAGGTCCCTCATGATGCTTGACCCGCACGCCTGCGGCTTCGAGTGCGTTGGCGTAGGCCGCACCTTCATCGCGCAGCGGGTCGAACCACGCGGTCGCGACAATTGCGGGTGCAACGCCGGCCAGATCACTGGCGCGCAGGGGCGAAACGCGCCAGTCGGAGCCATGGCTCGCATCTTCAAGATAATGCCCTGCGAACCACTCCATCACCTCGCGCGACAGGAAATATCCCTCGGCGTTCTCCATGCGCGATGGGAAGCGGGCATTCTCGCGCGCATCGGCGTAATTGCCGAGGACATCGGTCACCGGGTAGACCAGGAGCTGACCGACGAGGCTGATGCCGGTATCCCGGCACGCGATAGCAACGCTTGCGGCAAGGTTGCCGCCGGCGCTGTCGCCGGCGACCGCAAGAAGGGACGTGTCACCGCCGAACTCGTCGATGCGTCCATGGACGTCGTGCAGTGCGGCAAAGGCGTCTTCGAATGCACCCGGAAAGCGCACCTCCGGCGGACGCCGGTAGTCAACCGAAACGACCACCGCGCCAGTCTCGATCGAAAGCAGGCGCGCCTGCCGGTCGTGGGTTTCGAGATCGCCCGCAACCCAGCCGCCGCCATGAAAGAATACGACCGTTGGCGCGACAGCTGAGTTCATGCGGTAGACCCGCGCGGCCAGCGGACCTGCTGCACCCCTCAGCTCGATGTCTTGCGTGCTGGTCACGGGTGGCGGCGGTGTTGTCGCGGCGCGGGAGGCAGCCAGCGCACGCAAGGAGTCGCGGGCGCTTTGCGGAGTCATGGTCGGTGGATCGCGCAAGGGAAGCGACGGAATAATTTGGGCAATGACGGGATCGAGTGCGGCGACCATGCGAAGTTCCCCCCTGAGGCGTTTTCTCCAGCTTAGAATCGGCTGTGGGCGTTGGCAATGCGGCGCGTCTAACGGCCTGCGGGAGATGCTGATCGTAGTTACGCATCTGGATCAGGAACAATCGGCTACGAAAAAGGTTTGTCTGGTGGCGCGAGGGACGTCACATGCGGCGGTTGGCGAATCTGTTTCGACGGCTTTTTGGGCCACGCCAGCGGCTTCCCTTGGCCGAGGATCCGACCTTGCCCTTCACGTCGGAAGAGTTGGCCCGTCTCATCCGAAGCGGCAAGCATGAGGATATGAAATCGCTCGCCAATGGGCTGACCCATAAGTCGATTCCTGGGCGTCCGAGGCATCGCGCGGCACCTTGAGTTCTTCCCCCCACGCTAAGGCTCGCTCACCATGGGCAACCGCATTCTCGTGTTCTACGGGTCCTATCGCACTGACCGCATGGGTATTCGTCTGGCGCAATTCGTCGTCGAGGGCTTGCGCGCCCGCGGCGAGGACGTGGATCTTATCGATGCCAAAGCGGTCGGCCTGCCGATGCTGGACCGCATGTACAAGGAGTTTCCGAAAGGCCAGGCGCCCGAGGCGCTGGAGAAGCTTGCTGGCCAGATCCGCGGCGCCGATGGCTTCGTCTTCATCACGGGTGAATATAATTGGGCCATGCAGCCCGGCTTGAAGAACCTCACCGATCACTTTCTTGAGGAATGGTTCTTTCGTCCCGCCGCGATCGCAAGCTACTCGGCCGGTCGTTTCTCGGGCGTGCGTGCCGCCACCGCGTGGCACGCCACGCTCTCAGAGATGGGTATGGTGGTAGTGTCAACCACGATTGCGGCTGGACCGATTGCACAGACCCTGTCGCCGGAAGCCAAGCCGATCGGCGAGAGCGGCAAGGCGTTGGAACGGACGTTTCCGCGCTTCGTCGATGATCTGATGTGGTGGGTGGAGGCTGCAAAGACGCAGCGGCAGCGGAAGGCACCGCCCTATTGAGGGGAAGGACGGCTCGGTCACGTCGGGGCGCGAGCTGGTCTAGCGATCAGGCGCTGCCCAAGAAGCTTGTGTGAGAGGTAATCCGTTGCTTCCTGGCGCGACTTAAGGGCGAATCGCTGTGCCATTGGGCTGAAGCCAAGCCCCGTGACCTGGGGAAAAATGAACCACATCCAATGGGTCTGCTTGTGCCCCGCGCGAGTTCGGCGACCACACGGGGGTAAATACCCTCTTGGGCGTCGACAAACCTCTGCAAATCATATGGGTCGGCCATTGATACCCTTGGCGGTCTCGATTATGCCTCTTTCTTGGACCTCATTAGGCTGGCTGGTAAAGAATCTCCATGGGGTTCGGGGGTACTCCAAGGAGATGGAACTGGGGACGCGATGGCTTCCAGGGCAGCCATAGTCAACAAGCGGTTGACGCCGCAGAATCGTGGGCGGTCGACACCGCACCGTCGTGCGCGGCCGACACCGCGCCGTCGTGGGCGGTCGAAAACGGTTGCCTTGATTGTTGCTGGCTTGGCTCTGGCAATCGGTGCGCCAGTCTTCATCGTCGATGCAAATATGGGCACGGCTCTTGTGACGGCCGCGCTGCCCAAGCCCTTCGACAAGACTAGCGATCGTATCTCGTTCGAAGAACGCTTTCGTTCCGTCTCCACGCCTGAATCGGACACTGCCGAACTCGCCCTGGGACCACGCGAGGACGATGCCACGTTAGCGGCCCGGGAGCTGAAGCTGCATGATGCCAAGGGGCTGCTTGCCCTCCAACTTGCATCCGGCAATTGGCGTTCTACCTCGGCTGATCAGCCGAACGGTGTCGATGAGCAGCCGAAGGTCGATGAACCGAAACTGGTCGATGAGCCGAAACCAGCGGCTCCGGCTGCGGTTTCTGCTGCCACGGGAATTCCGTTGCCGAAGTCGCGTCCGGCAGCGGCGGCCCTTGATGCGCATGCGGCAGTTTCACCAGTAGTTGCCTACAATACACCCGCGCCGGACAAACGGACGATCCTGCAAAAGCTGTCCGACATCATGCTGCCTGACAAGGTCAAGCTGGCGTCGCTGACGCCCAGCAGTGGCCTGTTTAAGCGAGGCCCCGACCTTGCCGCGCTCGGGTACGACCCGCAGACGGCGGTCTATGACATTGCGGCGCGCACCGTTTACCTGCCCGGCGGCGGCAGTATCGAGGCACATTCGGGCATGGGTGACCTGAGGGACGACCCGGAGAACGTGAATAAGCGGATGGTCGGTGCGACCCCACCGGCCACCTATAGTCTGAGGCCGCGGGAGGCATTGTTTCATGGCGTTCGGGCACTGCGCATGATTCCGGTTGAAGGCAGCAACACGCTCGGGCGCACCGGGTTGCTCACGCACAGCTACATGCTTGGTCCGGACGGCGATTCGAACGGCTGCATCTCGTTCAAGGACTACGATCGGTTTTTGAAGGCGTACGACAATGGCGAGATCAATCGCATCGTGGTTGTGCCGAGCCTCAACGGAATAGCACCGACCTCGCAACGTTCGACCTCGGAGTCGTGACGCCCCTCGGCTGTGCCCAGCGATGGTGTATGGGTTTCGCTAGGCCGTCCTCGTTCGGAACGATCCAATGAGCGATGTATCCCGTTCCGAAACGCCCCTGCGAACGTCGTTCAAGATCAAGCTGAACGGCCAGACGCTGTCGATTGCCACGGTCGGTCAGGCGTATCAGTTCCTCACCAACTACAGCTCGGTCGAGTGGGTTGAATTTCGTTCACTTCATGAGGCCGCTGTGACCGCGCTTGAGGCTGCCGCCAGCAACGGGATGCTTGTGGTGCAGGCGACCAATGCCGTGCGCACGCTCCTGGTTTCCGCAAAGGTGCTCTGACGAGCGCTCGCAAGGCTGCCGATTTCTGGAGCGGGCAGCCGAATCAAGACATCGCCGTCGCAGGACCCATCGAAAAAGAAGTAGGTAGGTTATAGTGGGCCGGTTAGTGATTCGTTAACCGTTGTTACCCAATCATTAATCATTCAACAGCGAGGCGAGTCGGCAGTCATGGAGGCAGGAAGAGGGAGTCCCCAGCGCCAGATGGTGCGACTTCGCGGTCGTTCCTACGTGGCCTTCGTTTTTTCTCCGACCGTGCCGATCGTGAACTGGTTGGAGGAAGTCGATGCGACGATTGCGCGCTCACCCGGCTTCTTTGTCGGGCGGCCCGTTGTGATCGATCTCTCGTCGCTCGACCTGAGTCAGAGCGGCATAACGCACCTCTTGGGTAGCCTGCAGGAGCGGAATATCCGCGTGCTCGGCATTGAAGGCGTGGAGGAAAGTCGCCTCGCGCCGGATATGCCGCCGCTGCTTTCAGGAGGGCGCCAATGTCTGATCGAACCAAAGGCTCCCAGTGAGCCAAAGAAGCAGGAAGCCAAGCAGCCGACGTCGCTGCTCCTGGATAGTCCGGTGCGGTCGGGGCAGATGGTGATCTTTCCCGACGGAGACATCACGGTTGTTGGCTCCGTCGCGTCTGGCGCCGAACTCGTCGCCGGTGGATCAATCCATGTCTACGGCGCGTTGCGCGGACGCGCCATGGCGGGAGTGAATGGAAATTCCAGTGCGCGGATCTATTGCCAGAAGATCGAGGCCGAGTTGCTTGCCATCGACGGTTTCTACCAAACCGCTGAAGATATTGACGTCTCCTTGCGAGGCAAGCCAGCACAAGCTTGGCTGCAGGAGGGTGTCATGAAAATTACAGCGCTGAACTGACCCCCAAAGGAGGCTTCGTATGCCAAAAGTACTAGTTATTACCTCGGGAAAGGGCGGTGTGGGAAAGACCACGACCACGGCGGCCATGGGAGCAGCGCTCGCGCAAGCGGGTAATAAGGTTGTTGTTGTTGATTTCGACGTTGGCTTGCGCAACCTCGATCTTGTGATGGGAGCGGAGCGGCGCGTCGTGTTCGACCTCGTCAACGTCGTGCAAGGCGTGGCCAAGCTGCCGCAGGCGCTGATCCGCGACAAGCGGCTGGAGAATCTGTGGCTGCTGCCGGCCTCGCAGACGAGGGACAAGGACGCATTGACCGAGGAGGGCGTGCGTAATGTCATCACCGAGCTGCGCTCCAGGTTCGACTGGGTCATTTGCGACAGCCCGGCCGGCATCGAGCGCGGCGCCATGATGGCGATGCGCTTTGCCGACGAGGCGGTCATCGTCACCAATCCCGAAGTATCCTCGGTTCGCGACTCCGACCGCATCATCGGTATGCTCGATTCGAAGACGGTTCGAGCTGAGCGCGGCGAGCACGTCAAGAAGCACGTCCTCATCACCCGATATGATCCGTCACGGGCCTCGCGCGGCGAGATGTTGAGCATCGACGACATCCTCGAGATTTTGGCGACGCCTTTGTTGGGGATCATTCCCGAGAGTCAGGATGTGCTGAAAGCCTCCAATATTGGCACGCCGGTTACGCTATCGAATGCTGACGGTGCGCCCGCGCGGGCTTACACCGATGCGGCGCGGCGTCTCTGCGGTGAAACCGTCGCGATGACGATACCGGCCGAACGTAAGGGATTCATGGATCGGTTGTTGCGACGGAGGGCAGCATGAGCATGCGCTTTCTTCGGCTTCTGCGTGGGGGAAGAAGCGAGTCTGCGCCTGTCGCGCGGGAGCGGCTGCAAATCCTTCTTGCGCATGAGCGCGGCCAGGGCGGCCAGCCCGATCTATTGGCCGTGCTGCGCGAGGAAATCCTCGCTGTGGTCTCGAAACATGTCAAGCTTGATCCTGACAAGGTGATGGTCAAGCTGGACCGAGGTAGAGAGATGTCAACGCTCGAAGTTGATATCGAGGTGCCCAACGACCTTGAACGGAGAAAGGTCGTGGGCTTGGGATAGTATCGTCGCGCGGAGTATGAGGCCGCCTTGCCGCTCGAATTTGGCGAAAGGTGCAAGGAACGGGCGGCCTATTTGCCGCCTCCGCCGAAGAATCCACCGAAGAACTGGAACGACGCCATCACGATTTCCAGAACGATCAGGATCACAATGGCCATCTCGAGATTGAGCGAGCGGCGGGTGTCGATGATATCGGTCAAGGCGTTTGCGGTTTCGGAGATCGCCGTCAATTTGCGATCGAGCGTGTCCAGGCGCTCTTGCAGCTCGTATTCGTCTTCAAGTCGGGCGTAGAGCCGATCGAGCTGCGGCTTCTCCCACAGTGCATCGGGCTTCTCACCGATGGCGACGCGGCCGGAAACCCGCTGTCGGACCAGCAACGCGTTTCCGATCAGCTTGAGGATCGCCTTTCGGTCTCGCGACGTTCTGCCGCGCTCGGCCAATTGGCGCGCAAGCGGTTCGATAACGTCGAACACCGCCGCCACTCTGCGTTCGTCGCGGGCCAGTGTCGTGCTCTTTGCAAGCGCATCTGCAATCAATAGCAGCCGCTCGTCGGAAAACTTGCTGAGATAGATAGGTCCACCAGGCGGAATCGCTTCGGCGGGTTCGTCGGTGCAGAGTTGGGCCACGGCCATCTCTTCCTCGTACGGGCTGAGTTCTCCCGTCACACGCGGCCTTATTACATCAAGGACGCTGATTTCCTCTGATGGCGACAGCCCGATCAAGACCACAACGCCGTAGCGAAAGATTACGACGAGACCTGAGTGGACCCGGAATGCCAAGGGGGTCGAAGATACGACATCGCGGACTTCGAGGCCGGCCGGGTTGATGCGGTCACCCAACATCAGCGCCCGTATGGAGAGGGTTTGCGTCGGGGCCGACATACCGGGATCGTCTGCCATTTGATGTGCCGTGCTTGAGGCCCCAAGCCAATGATCCTAGCCGGAGTCACAGCCCGCCGGTAGGACGCTCATCTTCGTCGTTCGTAGTGGAACCAAGCCCGCTACGCCCTGTGACAGAACGGCCACAGGCAGAAGAAATCGACCGGTGGTCGTTAGTCGGGCTCCATTTGGACATGGTCCCGCCCTCATTGCGCGCCGAACTTGGCGTGCTTGGAGGTGTTCAGCATGTCTTGCGTGGGGTGGGCTAGTAGTTCGGACCTTATTGGCACAGGCCGCGTTCCCGTTCGTGCGGTCATATTCTCGATAGCTGGTCGGCGAAAAATCGTTCAGTGGCTCGCTGTCACTGTGTGCGCCGCTTCGCTGGCAGCCTGCGCTCATTCACCTGTGGTTAGCCAAAGACATGAATCCGTTGGCGCGACCAGGCAGGCGGCAGCTACACATCATCGAGAGACAAAGGTTGCGACCAATATCCGCTTTAGGCCTGCTAGCCGGCGTCATTCGTCCAACGAGAATGGAGCCCGACGGCTTGCGGCGACGCATGGCATGGCGAGCTTTTACACAGACGGAACGCTGACTGCGAGCGGCGAGAAATTCAACAGTCGTGAGTTGACCGCTGCGCATCCCACTTTGCCGTTCGGTACGCGATTGCGCGTGACGAATTCCGCCACAGGTAAGTCCGTAACAGTTCGGGTCAATGACCGTGGCCCCTACGTGGCGGGGCGCGTTGTCGATGTCTCGCGCTCTGCAGCTGAGGTACTTGGCATGGTCGACAAGGGCGTTGCGAACGTCAGGCTTGATGTCGTCGAATAGGTGAGCTGCTCGATCGTAGTCGGGAGGCGATTTAACTTCATCTTGGTTCCGTTGGAGAGTCTGGAAATACGACAGCGATAATTTCGCTGCGAGTTCTTGTGTGGCTTGGGGGCAGGCGACACGACGGGTAAACCGATCGTTGACGCCGACAGGTTCGCGGGAGATGACGCAATGAACCAGGGGTGCCGGCTTACTTGCTTGCTGTCATTACTTGTGTTGGCGTGGCTTTCCGACGATGCCACCGCGAAGCATGGCCAGCACACCAAGAAATCGGATGTCGCAACGGCTTCGCGACATCATCACAAGGCTGCGCATGACAAGCGAGTTACGAGGAAAGAGTCATCGTCGAACGGTGGGGCCGCCGAGAGCGTGACCGCGCCGCTCACTGGCGAACTCGCGGAGATAAAGCAGGCCCTTGATCTCGTGCGCCACGGCAAGAGCGCTGAGGCGACTGCCGTCGAGAGGACGATCGGCGAGCCTGCTGCGCGGAAGCTCGTGGAATGGTTCATCTTGCGGCACCCGGAGGCGGATACGGGTTTCGCACGATACGCGGCGTTCATCGCTGCCAATCCGAATTGGCCGAGTATCGCTTTGATGCGACAAAGGGCGGAGGGGCGGCTGTGGCAGGAGCAGGCCGATGCCGCGACCGTACGTCAGTTTACAGGTGGCCAACCGGTGAGTGCCAAGGGCCGCTTCGCGCTGGCTCGGGTGCTGCTTACCGAAGGCGACCGCGTCGGTGCGACGCGCGAGGTGCGTACGGCTTGGCGAGCCGAGGAACTGTCCGATCGCACGGAAGACGAGGTCACGGCGGTGTTCGCTGACCTTCTGACGCAGGACGACCATCGTGCACGAATGGACAAGCGCATCGGTGCCAAGGACTTCGCGGGCGCCATTCGCGCGGCACGCCGCCTTGGCAGTGAGGAGATCGCAATCGTAAAGGCTTGTGCCGCGGTCTCGGCGGATGCGCGGAAGGCGCCCGACTTGCTGGAGGGGATCGCGACGGACGCGCGCGAGGATCTGGGCTATACGCTGTGCCGTATCCAGTGGATGATGCGCCACGACCAGATCGCGGATGCCGCACGCCTCGCGATCGCGGCGCCGCCGGCAAAGATGGCGCTGCAGGATACGGACGAATGGTGGCGCGCCCGCCGGATTCTCGCCCGCAAGCTGCTCGACCTGGGTGAGTTCGACGCCGCCTATCAGATCACAAAGCGCGCGGCGCGTCCCGCCAACGAGAACTATCGAGCGGAGTCGCATTTCCTGCCGGGCTGGATAGCTTTGCGCTACCTCAACGATGCGGGGACGGCGCGCGCGCACTTCGCGCATATCGATGACGGCTGCGTCGATCCGATCGTACTGGCGCGGGCGAACTACTGGCGTGGTCGTGCGGTGGAGGCGATGGGCAACGCCGAGGCTGCATGGACGGCCTACCTGACTGCCGCCCGCTATCCGACCGCCTATTATGGGCAGCTCGCGCTCAGAAAGCTGGGCATCGACCGGATCGAATTGCATACACCGGTCACGGCAGATGCCGCCAGCAGCTCAACACCCATTGACGAAATCGTGCGCGCGGCGGAGATACTCTATTCACTCGGCGAGCGCGAGCTCGTTCTGCGCTTTATGTTCGACTTTGCCGAGAACAGCGCCGATATCGCGACGTTGACCGCGTTGGCCGAGTTGACCCGCCGCCGCAACGATGCGCGCGCCATGCTGGAGATCGGCAAGACGGCGCTGGGGCGTGGGTTAGCACTTGAACGCTACGCATTCCCGACCATCGGAATCCCACCGCACAGCCCGCTCGGAACTGCGATTGAGCGCAGCATGATTTATTCGGTCGCGCGCACTGAGAGCGGGTTCAACCAGCGCGACAGATCGGCCGCCGACGCCGTGGGCCTGATGCAGGTAACCCCCGAAGCGGGCCGCGATACCGCCAAGCGATTCGGGGTTTCCTATAATTGGGATCGCATGATTTCCGATCCCGTCTACAACACGCAAATGGGCGCGGCCGAACTCAGTGCCTTGCTCGAGCAATATCGCGGCTCTCGCATCATGACGTTCGCCGCCTACAACGCCGGGAGAGGCCGCGTCCGCGATTGGGTGAAGGCGCACGGTGACCCGCGCGATGCGGACGTCGATCCGGTCGATTGGGTGGAGCGGATTCCGTTCGCGGAGACGCGCAACTACGTCCAGCGTGTGATGGAAAATTTCGAGGTTTACCGCGCGCGCTTCGACTTGGGAGGCGAGGATGCTCCGGTAATCTCGAAGCTCGATCAGCAACGCGTGACGGCGCGGGAGGCGAACTCCGCCCCGGTCCGGGCACCGCCGGCAACGAGCTCACCGAAGTAACCATGCGCTCGTTGCGAGGGTGCGGCACCGGTTGTTTTCTTCAATGGCCTGGGCGCGTGGCCCATTTTGGTGCATTGCAAATGAACTTGCCTCCGAGCATCACGCGAATTTTCGCCTCACCGGCAACCGCGCCAACGCACGCTCGCCGGCTTCGGTGAGGGCGCCCAAATTCGTCTTGCCAGTCTTTGCACAGCGAACGATGCTTTGGGCGACGAACGCTCGGAGCTCGTGACTTTCGCCGTTCGGTCGGCCCCTGCAGACCCGTTCGAGCGCAACGTCCATGTTGGCGAGTGTTCGGGGATCGAAGCCATCTGCGATCATTGGTGAAATCTCGGCGACTGGCGGAATGGGAACAGAGCAATGTTGATCCAGTTTGGCCGGCGCGGCAAGTAACCAGGTTGCCCGGAGGCGGTTCCATCATTGGAACAGCTTCGACTTACGGTCGAACGTTGCCCGTGATGCGCCCGGATCTTTGGAGAAAGTATCTTTGGTGAAAGCGAACGGAACTACAGCTCGGCTTGGAAGGTTGGGAATGACAGCGTCCGGACGGGTTCGGAGACCGACATGATATCCGAGGTACAGGTGCACACCATCGCGCGGCAGATGTTCGAAAAGCACGGAGCGGAGGCTATCGCCAAGGCTGCCCGGAAGGCGGTCGATTGCGAGAGTAACGGTGATATCGAGGAGGCCAAGGAATGGCGCCACATCGAGGATGCCATGAAGATGATGCGGGGGCCGCATCAAAGCTAAGGGAGAGCCGCGGCGGCCGGCCAGCCGGCCCGAGATTCGGATGGTGGAGCACCGCAACATCAAATGGATGCGTGAGCAGCGCGCGAGAGATTTGCCGCGGCCCACGCTGTTATGTCGCGACGGTCAGTGGCTCGTTTGTTAGTATCATGTTACCGAATCACCCGCTTGCCGAGGAGGATGAAAATTCGCCGCGGCTACCTACATGCCAAAGATGAGCAGAGCATTCGTAAACGAAGACACGTTCATCGAAGCGCTTCCGGACAGGCTTGTCTCCGGAGATTCCAATCTCGTGACGGAGCACGGCTTGGCCCTGATCGAAGAGGCGTTGGAGGTCGCGCGTCGCGCCTACGCGGACGCTCAAACCGAGGATGACCGCGAGTTGCTGGCGAAGACGGGACGCGACTTGCGCTACTGGAGCGTTCGCCACGCGACGGCACAGTTGCGCGCGCCCGCGCCGGATGCCGACATAGTGCAGTTTGGGCATGCAGTAACGATCCTCAGGGATGACGGACGTCGTCAGACGTTTCGGATTGTCGGCGTGGACGAGGCCGATCCTGCCAAGGGATCAATCTCGTATGTTTCGCCCCTGGCAAGAGCGCTGCTCGGCAAGCGCGTCGGTGACACCGTGCATGCGGGCCAGGGCGATGCGGAGATCGAGATCGTCACCATCGCGTAGCGTAGCGGGATACCACGCCCGCGCTAACGGCCACAGCGCGCGTCGCGCGACATGTGATAGCGACTTGTAAGGGTGTGATCTCCGCGCAAGGACTTCGCGTTCAGCGCGAACGCGCTGCGCATTTTGCGATGTCTGGTCCTTCAGGTCCCGATCACACTCTAACGTACAGGCATCGGCGGACGCAGCACTGGTCCTCCGTCCGACGGGGCCTCGGGTTGCTGCGATGCCTCAACCGGCAGGGGCGCGGAAGCTGCCGGGGTGGCTTGTGGCAACGGCGCTTGGGGTAACGGTGCTTGCTGCAACGGTGGGAGTGTTGCGGTTTGAGCGCGCGGGGCCGCAGGCGGAACCATTGTGGTTTGGGCACGCGGCGCCACAGGTGGAGCCGCGGGGGTTTGAGCATGTGCCGGAGGCTTTGGCTTATTGCGCACGGGCGCGGCCGTCGGGCGCGGTGGAAGCACGGACACCTTCGTTTGTGCGGCTTGCTCGGAAGCTTTTGTCTCGGAAGCTTTTGTCTCGGAGGCCTTGCCGATCTCACGAGACATTTGCTCCTGGCTGTTCCGTAGCTGCTCGATGCTGGCGTTGAGTTGCTCGATGCTGGCCTTGAGCTGGTTGATCTGCTGTCCCATGGTAGCGAGATCGTGCGCCATCGACTGCTGCGACGGCAGCTGTTCAGGAGACGCAGCGGCTGGGGCGGGCTCGGTGTCGTCCGTAGCTTGAGCGGTGACCGGTTGCGGCGTCGCCTGATCCGCCGCGGTCGCGCGTGCCTCTGTCGAGGACGACGACGTCAGGCTGAGTTGCGGTGTCAACGTCGCGATCGCCTCTTTGGCTGAATTGCCGTAAACCTGCCAAGTGACCGCAGCGGCGGCGCTGCCGCCTGCCACCAGCAACATGGCGACGAAGGCGCGTACCACCGATCTGCCGATCGTCGTCCGCCGGCCACCATTTCGGATATCGTTGACGGCAGCGGCGCGAAAAGCCTTGTCGACCAAAGGCACCACATCGTCGATGGGGGGAGCTGATCCTATCTGGACACGTAGATTCGCGGGATCGCTCGTGATCCCAGATGCGAGCGTCGGAGGTTTCTTGCTGTCCTCGCGCGAGGCCAGAACGACCTCGGGCGTGATCTCAGGGACGTCGTGCTGATCGTTCTGCTGCTGGTTCGGCGTGGAAAACATTCGCGATCCTCTTTCAGTCCAATGTCACCCCGCATGGTAGCGGCCGGCGGAATCGGGTGTATTCGACGGTCCTCTGGCCCATCCCAGAACCCCTGATTTGACCAAAGCAAGGCGGCAGGATGGAGAGCATGGGGCGCTCTCAGGGCAGCGTCGGATTATTCGAACCGATGGCCCAGGTCATAGCGGGATGTCGCGAAGCAACGAACCCAGATCTATTGGGCTGGTCGACGCGCGGCGATAGCCTTATGCAATTGCGATTTCGCAAGGGACAAGCTCAAACTAAATTGGGGATTGGCACGGCGCGAACGAACTCGTTAGTCTCGGCCGTATCAGTCTGTCACTGCAGTTTGGGGGTGTCACAATTTGCTCGGACTTCTCAGGGCCCTCGATAGCAACGTTCATCACAACCAAGCTTGGTCGTACGCAAGAACGCGCTGGCCGCCAAGCTTCGCCAGGGCGTGCCGTCGCGCGCAACAGTGCGGCTAATGCTTCGTGCGAATGAAGCCGGCTAAGTGTGTCTTCTGCGCCTCGCACCAACTCGTCATGCCGAGGCGTCGCTGATCGAGATCCGTCGACTGCGTCGCGACCGCGACCTCTGCCATGAGATCGTCGTCCTGCCGTTCGCCCATGCGTCCGCCCGTGTGCATATAAGCGATGGCCTTGCGAACCTTCTCCGTGGTGCCATCCGGCAGGTGCATCTCCTGCGCCTTCTGCACCAGATCCTGATAGATGAGTTCGGTGCCGGGACATTCCACCTTCGCGGCGAATGCCTGCAGGACCAAAGTCACATATGTTGAGCGCGATTGGGCTTGCGCGGACGTTGCCGCAAAAAGAAAGCATGCAATGAGCAGTGCTTGACGCATCCGTGGACTCCGGCTCCCTGTGATTTTTGGAAAGGCTAGCTTTCGCGGAAGGCCGGTGCAACCCATGCAAGAATGACACGGTGGCGATCAAACAGAACGGTTCCAGCATTATCGCCATTATTTGAGCACGATTCTAAACCTAACATTAAGCTCTAGAGTAAGCGCAAACGAACTGGAGGGCAGGGTCGTGCCGAAGTCCGGGGTCGTAGTGTTGCTGGTGGGGTCGCTCGCGCTAGGCGGGTGCATGCAGGCGACGTTGTCGCCATCGTCGGATGCAAGTATGACGTCGAGGGACCGGCAGTTGCTGGCTCACCCGCCGTACGCGCAAGCGAATATTCCCGATCAATATCTTCGTCATGTCGTCGACTATACGCGCAAGGAGCGACCAGGTACGATCTTGGTCGATACGGATGCGCGTTATCTGTATTACGTCCTGCCAGGCGGCAAGGCGATCCGCTACGGCGTCGCGGTGGGTCAGGAGGCGATGGCCTTTTCCGGCGTAGCCACGGTTGGCCGCATGGCCGAGTGGCCGGACTGGATACCGACCCGGGAAATCCAGGAGCGGCTCGGTCCCTATCCGTCGCGCATTCCGGGAGGCGCTGCCAATCCGCTGGGCGCGCGGGCGCTCTATCTCTATCAGGGCAATAAAGATACGCTCTTTCGCATCCACGGCACCAACCAGCCGGAATATATCGGTCAGGCTATCTCGTCCGGCTGCATTCGAATGACCAATGCCGACGTCATCGATCTCTTCAGTCGGGTGAAGCAGGGCGCGCCGGTCGTCGTGCTTGCGCCCGGGCAGAGTTCTTTGCGCGGGCTGTTCTCTGACCGCGGTGCCTGATCAGATCTTGCGGTGGCCGGACGTTCAGAAAGGCGTCCAGCCATTCCAGTCGAAGGTATAGCTCACGATGGCGCCGATGCTGTACTGATCCTTCGAATTGGTCGCGGTAACGATCGGGCTTTTCGCCGCATCGCCGGTCAGCCGGTCCCAGCCGCCGTGCAACGTGTACGACCAGGTGTCGGATTGCCGATAGGTGATCGACCCATAGGCGCCGACTGCATAAAGACCGCCCTTAGCGTCGAACGGAGCCAGATTGGCGTTGATGGCCGCGTCCCAGGGGGTGACGCTGAACTGCTCGGTCATGAAGTGGTCATTGCCGAATTTGAAGCGAGGACCGATGCCGAAGGTGAATTGGTCCCAGCGCGAAACCCAATCCGCTCCAAGAGAACCGACAAATCCGTTCTCACTGCGGAAGCCGTGTCGCAACTCACCATGCACGCGAATGGTGTCCGGCAGCAGCCAAACGTCGGCGAAGAGCCCCCCTTCCAGGGTCCACTGCGTTTCGTGCAGACCGTAAAGTGCCGGGCTGGTGCTGCCGAACGAGCGGCCGGCGCGATAGGCTACGGCCGGACCGATGGAAAAATAGGGGGTCTGATAGAGGCTGTAACTTATTGAGTCATCTGGCGACGACCAGATCAGGGGATCACCCGGACGCCGGAACGAAAGTGTCGGATAGCCAATGCCGCTGTAGCGACTGGAGCCGAGATAATTTGGCGAGGCGAAGGCCTTGGCGTTGACCGTGATCAGCCAGCTAGGGGTTGGCGGGACCGCTTGGGCAGAGACCGACCGCACGCCATAGGTTGGAGTGGACCATGCCAGTGCCCTTGGAGCCGCGACGGTGCTGATGGTCCGCCGCTGCAAAGTAGGCCTCTTGGGATATGAGATTTTCTTGGCGTGCGCCGGGTGCTTGTGCGCATGCCGGGTAGTGGGAGCCGCCTCAGCCGGCGAAACAATTCCTGAAACGACCAAACTGGCCACGACGAAAGGCAGGGTACGCGTAAACACAACAACTCCTGAACAAATTGGATCGGCCTTTAGCAGTCACCGGTTAAGAAACGATCATCTTCCGCCATCCCGACAGCGAACCTGCTGGGTTTTGTGGATTTGCCAGCTCTTTTCGTGTTTCTCGCGAGCGTTCGGAAATTGCGCCATGGTGCGGAGTTGCGATAGGTTGGCCTGCAATTCCAACCGCATGCTCCGGATTTTCAGATGAAGCTGGCAAAACCACGTGTCGACATCGGCTTGCGCACCAACAACGTGCAGCCTCTCCTTGGTTTTTGGCAGGGGGAGATCGGGCTCCCGTTCGATCACCTGCTGCCAATCCGCCGAGGTCAAAAGCAGCATCGCCACGATCTGCTCGGCTCGGTGCTTAAGATCAACGAGCTTAGAGAGCCGATTTCGGATCGGCCGCCTTCCGGTTACCGTGAACTCCTCATTGCCCGCGATGGCGTTGCAGAGCAGAGGTCGCTCGCGGATCCTGATGGCAATCGCGTTGCGCTGGTCCCACGTGGGATGTACGGCATTGAGCGGATCGGAATCCGCATGGCGGTTCGGGACATCAATGCGCATCGCAAGTTCTATGTCGAGGCGCTCGGATTGCCTGAGGGCCCGACGACCGGGCAGGTCGCGACGTTCCTTGCCGGCGACACCGTGTTGGTGGTCGAGCATGCCGCGGATGCTCCCTCCGACGCGGAGATGGAAGGCAAGGGCTGGCGCTACATTACCTTCCAGGTATTCGAGGTCGACCGTGAGCATGCGCATGTGCTCAGACACGGCGGACGTGAGGCAGTCGCTCCAGTGACGCTTGGCACAACCGCGCGGATATCCATGGTGCGCGATCCCGACGGAAACTGGATCGAGTTGTCACAACGCGCCTCGATCACCGGTTCGCTCGAAGTGAAGACGTAGGATTCTGCCAGCGGCAACGAGGGTGGCGGGCGGCAGGTCGCGGCCATCAGCGACATTAGGAATTAGCCGCACAAAAGCCCGGCCTCGAGCCGGGCTTTCCTGCTGTGGCCTGACGGAAGCTGCGTCTGCTAATGCCCTCGCGGCGAGGTGACGTTCAGGTCGATCAAACGCAACGAGAGTGCGACCGGCACCATGATCGTCCCGATGACTGCCAACGTCCAGAACACGTCGATATAGGCAAGAAGGTTGATTTGATGTTGCAGAGTCTGCCCAACCCAGGCGATCGCTTGCGAAGCGGCATCGGAAGCGTTCGAGCCTTGTGCCTGAAAATATCGCGTCATCGTTTCAATAGTCTGCTGATACCCGACGTCAGAGGGGGCGACATGCTCGATCAGGCGATTCTGATGAAATTGCTGGCGCTGGGCGAAGACCGTCTGCACCAGAGCCACTCCCATCGACCCTCCGAGATTGCGCGCGACGTTGATCAGCGCTGATGCCTGGTTGGTTTTGTTCGGTGGAATGCCTTCATAAGAGGCGGTGGTGATCGGAAGGAAGAGCAGGGGGAGCCCCACTGCAAGATAAATGCGCGCCATGGCGGCGTATTGATACGTGATCTGGTCGGTAATACCTGTGAGATGCCACATCGCCAGCGCGGCGATGACGGATCCCGCCGCGATGAGATATTTCGGCTGTACCGATCCGATCAATATTCCTGTAATTGGCATCATCACCATCGTGACGAGGCCGCCGGGTGAAAGTACTAGTCCCGCGAGCGTCGCGGTGTAGTTCAGTTCGGTTTGCAGCAGTTGCGGCAGGATCTGCGTCGTCGCGATGACGATGGCGCCTGTGCCGAGCATCGCCACGAAGCAGGCGCCGAATTGCCGCCGTCCCAATAGTCGGATGTCGATGATCGGATCGTCATGAAGCAACTCCCAAGTTACCAGTGCAATCAGGCAGACTGCCGATGTGATCGCGAAGGCAGTGATCGTGCTTGATCCGAACCAGTCGCTGCGCTGTCCTTCGTCGAGCACGTATTCGAGCGAACCAAGCCCGACGGCTACCAGCGCGAAGCCGACGTAATCGACCCGCAGTCCCTTCCTCAAGAGCCTCTGTCGTTCTTCTTCCGAACCGGAAGGTTCGCTGACCAGCGTTCCGACCAGGAACAGCGAGATCAGCCCCATCGGGACGTTGATCAGGAATATCCAATGCCAGGAGTAGTTATCGGTGATCCAGCCACCGAGCGTTGGGCCGACAACCGGGGCGACGACCACCGCAATGCCATAGATTGCGAAGGCTTGACCGCGCTTTTCCGGAGGGAACGAGTCGGCAAGGATGGCCTGTTCGCTGGTGGCCATGCCGCCACCGCCGAGGCCCTGCACAATTCGGAACAATACCAGCGCTTCCAGACTCCAGGCGAGGCCGCATAGAAGAGAAGCGCCAGCAAATACGGCAACGCAGATCATGTAGAAGCGTTTGCGGCCGATTACGGTCGCCAGCCAGCCCGATATTGACAGCACGATCGCGTTTGCTACGAGGTAGCTTGTGATGATGTATGTGCTTTCGTCGATCCCGACCGCGAGGCTGCCGGCGATATTGCGCAAGGCCACGTTGGCGATCGTCGTATCCAGCACCTCCATGAACGTCGCTATCGAGACGACAAAAGCGATCAGATAGGGGTTGTGTCCGCCGGCGGCGGAGCGTTCAGGCGACCAGCCGCCAACCGCCGTACCCTCTGCCGCAGGAGTCATCGCACTTTGGTCCAGGGTACGACCGACATGCCCGGTCCGATGGTGACGTCGGTGGGCCAGTGGTCCACCACGATCTTCACCGGCACGCGCTGGACGACTTTCACGAAATTGCCGGTGGCGTTTTCGGCCGGCAACAGGCTGAAAACCGTGCCCGAGCCTGGCTGCACCGATACTACATGGCCGGCGATTTTTCGCCCAGGATAGGCATCGATCGTGAGCTCTACCAACTGACCGGGGCGCATGTCGCGGAGCTGTGTCTCCTTGTAATTTGCGACGATCCAGACCTCATCCGGCACAAACATCATCAAGCTTTGACCAGGGGTCGCAAAGGCTCCAACGGCAGCGGAGAGTCTGACGATGCGGCCGGATTGAGCGGCCGTTACTTTTGTATATTGCAGATTGAGATTGGCCTGCTCAAGCTGAGCCTGCGCTTGTTGCAGTGAGGCTTGAGCGCTCTCAAGTTGGGTCCCAAGCGTCTTGATACCGAGCTCGGCTGCGATCAGAAAAGCCTTCGCGCGCGTTGTATTGGCCTGCTGAGACAGCAGGTCAGAGTGTGTCTGCTGCTCTCGTTGAACCGTGCCCGCTCCTCTATTTACCAGGTCCTTGGCCCGGGCTTCTTCCTGCTGTGAAAATTGCAGTTGTGCCTCGGCCTGCTGGACTTGAGCTTTGGCTTGATCAATCTGCTGATGCTGGCTGTCGATCTGTGCCTGGATGTTGGCGATATTGCCGTTTGCTGCCGCCACTTGAGCGTTCGACTGATCGAATGCAATCTTGTAGTCGCGCTCGTCGATCCTTGCCAGCAGATCGCCGGCACTAACATGCTGGTTGTCCGTGACCGGCACCTCGGTGACATAGCCGCCAATCTTTGGCGCGACCGAGAAGCTGCGGGCGGCAACGTAGGCGTCATCGGTGGACTCATAATCGCGGATGCTCAGCCAGTAGGCGAGGCCGCCCACTGCGGCGACCAGCAGAAGTAATGACGCGATCGTTGCCAATAGCCGATGCGCGCGCAGCCGGTCACGAAGCGAAGGCGGGGACTTCGCTGCGGCCTCTTCGCCGGGCGGTCGGTCGCTTGTCTTGTTGTCGGGCGGCGGCGGCTGTTCGAGCCGGGGCGCCGGCAAGTGAGGCATCTCGGCCGAACGATCTTGCTTGGTCGTGCGCGTATCCAAGGTGGTGACCTCGGTCTGTAATTCGCATAGGCGCTACGCACAGATAGGTGCTTGGTTCCCGAATGGCGCGATCGCAATGGTGGCACGCGAATGCGGTCGCCACAGGAACCGGGCTCCAGTGCCGGATCGTAGCAGATTTAGTCTCGGAACCGGCGTTCAATCTGGAAGATCAGACCTCCTGTAGACGTCAAAGTCCGGTTCGGCACGCGTCGGCAGGTGTCGACCTGCGCCGTCACGATATCGGCATTGCCAGCAAGAGCTGTAGAAAATCTGGAGTCCGACCTGGCTAGCGCGCGACCCCTATCAGAGGCGTCTTCCACCATGTTGGCGAGAGTGGGCGGACGCCGAAGCTCTCATCGGCGACAAGCCTTCGGCAACAGCTGGCTGCGCGTCACTTGCGTCAATGTTGTCTTTGCACGATAACCGAACGTCGGTTGCGAACAGCCTGAAGTCGCTCCTTGTGTGAGTGCGACGGCAGCCATTTGGAACGAGAAGACGAAGATGGTCAGCAAGCCGCGGGCGCTGTTCGATAAGGTTTGGGATGCCCACGTGGTCTTGACGCGTGAGGATGGTGAAAGCCTTCTTTGGATCGACAGGCATCTGGTGCATGAAGGTTCGCATCATGCGTTCGGCAAGTTGCGCGCCCGTGGGCGAGCTGTGGCGCGCCCTGATCTGACGTTTGGCGTAGCCGATCATTATGTGCCGACCCGTGGCCGCGACGGCGAGTTGAAAGATCCGGTGATTGCCAAGATGCTGGCGCAACTCGAAGAGAACGCTCGCAACCACAATGTGCGCCTGTTCGGCCTGCGCGATCCGGCCCAGGGGATCGTGCATGTGATTGGCCCCGAATTGGGACTGACGCTTCCGGGCCTGACGATTGTGTGTGGTGACAGTCACACATCCACGCATGGCGCCTACGGAGCCATTGCGTTCGGGATCGGCGCATCCGAAGTGGCGCATGTACTGGCGACACAGACGTTGTGGCAGCGGAAGCCCAAGCGCATGCGGGTGCGCGTCGACGGCACGCTGGGGCCGGGTATGTCGGCCAAGGACATGGCGCTGACCATTATCGCCAGGCTGGGCGCCGATGGCGGGCAAGGGTATGCCATCGAATATGCTGGGGAGGCGGTGCGTGCGCTGTCGATAGAAGGGCGGTTGACGCTGTGTAACCTCTCCATCGAATGCGGCGCCCGTTGCGGCATGGTGGCGCCCGACGAGACGACGATTGCGAGTCTCAAGGGCAGGCCGTATGCGCCAAGTGGTGTACTGTGGGAGCAGGCTGAGGCCTCGTGGCGCGCCTTGGCGGGCGATGCCGATGCCGAATTCGATCGGGAAGTTGTGCTCGATGCGTCGCAGATCGAGCCTGTGGCGACCTGGGGCACCAACCCTGAGGATGCTCTGCCGATCAGCGACAATGTGCCGGATCCGAACAGCATGACCGATGCCGGTCGGGCGGAGCATGTGCGCGACGCCATTTCCTATATGGGGTTGCGGCCGGGCCAGAAGCTGACAGATATCGTCGTCGATCGCGTATTCATCGGGTCCTGCACCAATAGCCGGATCGAGGATTTGCGTGCCGCCGCCGCGGTGCTGGGCGGACGTCGAGCTCGCGTGCCGGGCTTTGTGTCGCCTGGTTCTTCGGCGGTGAAGCGGCGGGCCGAAGAAGAAGGGCTCGACAAGGTGTTCATCGCCGCCGGGCTTGAGTGGGTGGAGTCGGGGTGCTCGATGTGCGTGGGCATGAATGGAGATCTGCTGGCGCCCGGCGAGCGCTGCGCTTCCACTACCAACCGTAACTTCAAGGGACGTCAGGGGCCGGGGTCGCGGACTCATCTCATGTCGCCCGCCATGGTGGCTGCTGCTGCCGTTACCGGACACCTGACCGATGTGCGCGCATTGATGGAGGGCCGGAACTGATGCAGGCTTTCACGCGCTTGACGGCCGTGGCATGCCCGCTGCCTTTGCAGGGGGTGGATACCGATCAGCTTATCCCCGCGCGCTTCATGAATAGAAGCCGGGCCGAAGGGTACGGCGATGTGCTGCTGCACGATATGCGTTTCCTGGCCGACGGTACGCCGGATCCAGCTTTCCCGCTGAACCAGAAGCGATCGGACGACGCCCGCATTCTCGTGGCGCGGCGCAATTTTGGCTCCGGCTCGTCACGTGAGGCGGCGGTTTATGCGTTGGCCGACTACGGGATAGGCTGCGTCATCGCGCCCAGCTTCGGCGATATTTTCGCATCCAATTCCGTGAACAACGGTCTCTTGCCGGCGCGGGTAAGTGAAGCTGATGCGGAAATACTGCTTGAGAGGCTTGAACAGGGATTATGCGTCCTCACCGTCGACCTCGATGTGTGCGAGATCGAGGCCGGTAACATACGCGTGCCGTTTGCCATCGATCCGGTCTGGCGCACCAAGCTGCTGAATGGCTGGGATGACCTCGATCTTACGTTGAGCCATCAAGCGGCGATCGAAGCCTTCGCGGAGCAGGACCTCTCCTCGCGCCCCTGGCTGGTACCGACGTTGTCCTGATATATTACGCCACCCCCCTTTCGGAAGGCTCCAGAGTCAACGTCAGGTGCCGTTGGGTATCAGAAGCTGGTACCTAAGCGGCAGCCGGCTCCGCCAGCAGCATTGTGGGACGAGGTGCCGCCGCCCGCGACTCCACATCCCATGCCAGCGCATCCGCCAAGAAGCATTGCAAAAGCGAGTAGTACGAAGACGGAACGAATGGAGATGCCCATGTGAGAATCCCGATTTGACCGTTTGCTTTGCGCGGAACCGACGGAACGCCCGCACATCAAGCGCGGACGCAGTGCTTGACGTGAGGGCGACAGTCGGTTGATCGTTTGCCGTCATTCGAGATTTTTAGTGGCAAACTTTGGGTTGTTTTGGTGACTATCAATGGTGCGGCGGCGCCACCCATTGATCGCCAGCGCCCGTTTGTCGGTGCGTGAAGCTCAGCTCATCGACAGCATGATCGATCTTCTGTTGGAGACGGTTCATAAGATCGGTGTGCGCTCCAAGTGCACAGTTGTGACTGGTATCGCGCGATGTCAGCGGGGAATGACAGGCGTGAAGCGGGCGTCGGAAACGCATCGCCAACCGTATTGATGCGGGTTTGATTGCTGGTGACGGTTACCGATTCGCGCTGCGCGAATCGTTGTTTGTGTTCTAAATATGATGAATGGTGGCTAGGTGCTGCAGATTCGTACGGCAGTTCTGCATGCATGAGCCCTCATACGCGCGCCAGAGCGGGCGTGGGGGTACTTGGGGGCCGGGAATATGAATTTGGGGCACTTTCATCGCACGCCTTGCGCGGGCGGGGACGCTGCTGCGGCAACGTCCGCACGGCGGCACAAAGTCGTTGCGTCTCTGCTGTGTGCCACGGCGCTAGTCGCGCCCGCGATGATCATAGCGTTGGCCTCGCCGGCCCTGGCGCAGACGATTCCGGGCGGCGATGGCGCCAGCACGGTTGATGGCGGTGCCGGCGGCAGTGCCGGTGATCCCTTCGGCGCGCCCGGCGGTAACGGCGACACCATCAGCCAAGGCGGTGGTGGAGGCGGCG
>JGI24705J35276_12238647_pt1 | contig 32093 bp, 25 predicted proteins | sample TergutNt197P4_FD_35276 | JGI IMG/M metagenome (IMG submission 35276) | reverse complement strand
GCTCCGGCACTTCGGTTCGTTTCACTAGCGGAACCCAAGTGGAGAAGGATCATGTACAACGATTCCCTATTCAACGCCTTCGCTCGGTCTTTTGAGGCAAGAAGCCAGAGCGACATGACGATGACGGAATATCTGGAATCGTGTCGAAGTGATCCGATGCGATACGCCAACGCAGCAGAACGACTGCTGGCCGCGATCGGGGATCCTCAGACGATTGATACGGCCAAGGACCCACGACTTGGCCGTATCTTCCTGAACCGCACGATCCGCACATATCCTGCGTTTGCAGGCTTCTACGGTATGGAAGAAACGATCGAAAGGATTGTCGGTTTTTTCCGGCACGCCGCTCAGGGGCTGGAAGAGCGCAAGCAAATTCTCTACCTGCTCGGTCCGGTTGGCGGAGGCAAGTCCTCACTTGCTGAGCGGCTCAAGTCGTTGATGGAGATTCACCCGATCTATGTGCTGAAGGCCGGTGATGAGATAAGCCCGGTATTCGAAAGTCCGCTCAGCCTGTTCGACCCCGAGCAGCTTGGACCGATGCTCGAGGATAAGTACGACATTCCACGCCGCCGGCTGACCGGGTTGATGAGTCCGTGGTGTTACAAGCGGCTTGAGGCGTTCGGTGGTGACATCTCGCGTTTCCGCGTCGCCAGGATCCAGCCGTCGCGGTTGCGGCAGATTGCGATCAGCAAGACCGAGCCCGGCGACGAGAACAACCAGGACATATCTTCGCTGGTCGGCAAGGTCGACATCCGAAAGCTGGAGGTCTATGCCCAGAACGATCCCGACGCCTACAGCTATTCGGGCGGCCTGAACCGCGCCAATCAGGGCATTCTCGAGTTCGTCGAGATGTTCAAGGCGCCGATCAAGATGCTGCACCCGTTGCTCACGGCGACCCAGGAGGGCAACTACATCGGCACCGAAAACATCGGCGCGATTCCCTTCGGCGGGATTGTTCTCGCGCACTCGAACGAGGCCGAATGGACGAGTTTCAAGTCCAACAAGAACAACGAAGCCTTCATCGATCGCATCTGCGTGATCAAGGTGCCATACTGCCTGCGGGTCGCCGAAGAGCAAAAGATATATGAGAAACTGATTCAGAGTTCCGAGCTTGCCACCGCGCCTTGCGCGCCTGCAACGCTCGAAACAATGGCGCGCTTCTCGGTGATGTCGCGCCTGCGCAAGCACGAAAACTCAACCGTGTATGCAAAGATGCGGGTTTATGACGGCGAAAGCCTGAAGGAATCCGATCCTAAGGCACGCAGCGTTCAGGAATACAGGGACGCGGCTGGCGTCGACGAAGGCATGGATGGAGTTTCGACCCGCTTTGCCTTTAAAATACTGGCCGCAACCTTCAACCACGATCCGCAGGAGGTCGCTGCCGACGCCGTGCACCTGATGTACGCGCTGGAGCTGGCGATCCGCCGCGAGCAACTGCCCGAGGAAATCGAGAAGCGTTACCTCGAGTTCATCAAGGCGGAACTCGCTCCGCGTTACGCCGAGTTCATCGGTAACGAGATTCAGAAGGCCTACCTCGAATCCTACTCCGATTACGGCCAGAATCTGTTCGATCGCTACGTCGACTATGCCGATGCCTGGATCGAGGACCAGGACTTCAAGGACCCCGATACCGGGCAGCTCCTGGATCGAGACCTGCTCAATCAAGAACTGACCAAGATCGAGAAGCCGGCGGGGATCGCGAACCCCAAGGACTTCCGCAACGAGGTCGTCAAGTTCTCGCTGCGGGCGCGAGCCCAGAATGCTGGCAAGAATCCAAACTGGACGAGCTACGAGAAGATTCGCGATGTCATCGAGAAACGGATATTCTCTCAGGTGGAGGACCTTCTTCCCGTAATCTCGTTCGGCTCCAAGAAGGACGGCGAGACCGAGAAGAAGCACGGCGAGTTTGTCGCGCGGATGGTTGATCGCGGCTACACCGAACGGCAGGTCCGTCGGTTGGTCGAGTGGTACATGCGGGTGAAACAGGCTGGCTGAGGCGAACGTGAAAGCGGTTACACACATCATAGACAGGCGCCTTAATCCCGGCGGCAAGAGCCTTGAGAACCGTCAGCGGTTCTTGCGGCGTGCCAAGTCTCTGGTCCAGGGCGCCGTCAAAAAGACGTCGCAGGAGCGCGACATCAAGGACGTTCTTGAGGGCGGCGAAGTCAGCATCCCTCTCGACGGTATGCATGAGCCGCGTTTCCGCCGGGAAGGCGGCACTCGCGACGTGGTGTTGCCCGGTAACAAGAAGTTCGTTGAGGGCGATTTCCTGCCGCGGTCAAACGAAGGTCGCTCCAAGGAGTCCGGTCCGGGCGAGGGCGACAGCGAAGATGCCTTTCGTTTTGTTCTCAGCCGCGACGAGTTCGTCGACCTGTTTCTGGATGATCTCGAACTGCCCGATCTCGCCAAGCGCAAGATCGCAGAGACCGAGAGGGAGGGAATCCAGCGTGCCGGCTACACGACGTCGGGCTCTCCGGCCAATATCTCGGTCAGCCGCACCGTGAATCGCGCGTTGACGCGTCGCGTCGCCCTGCGGCGGCCGCGACGGCAGGAGATCGAGGAGCTGGAAGCCGAGATCGCCAGATGCGGCAGCGAAGCGCGGCGGGCTGAGCTGGTTGCCAAGCTGGAAAGCCTGAAGGCAAAGGCGAAGCGGATTCCGTTCATCGATCCCATTGACATCCGCTACCGGCGCTTCGAGACCGTGCCTAAGCCGGTCGCGCAGGCGGTGATGTTCTGCCTGATGGACGTCTCCGGCTCGATGTCCGAGCACATGAAGGATCTCGCCAAGCGCTTCTACATGCTGCTCTACGTTTTCCTGAAGCGTCGTTATCGTCACGTCGAGATCGTCTTCATCCGTCATACCGACCGCGCCGAGGAGGTGGACGAGCACACCTTCTTCTATGGGCCCGCATCGGGTGGCACCCTGGTGTCGAGTGCCTTGCAGGCAATGCATGAGATCGTCAGGGCGCGGTTCAGCCCGTCGGACTGGAACATCTATGCGGCACAGGCCTCTGATGGCGACAACTCCTATTCAGACGGCGAACTCGTCGGGATGCTTCTGACGGACAAGATCCTCCCGGTCAGCCAGTTCTTCGCTTACCTGGAGGTCGGCGAGTCCGGTGGCAGCGCCTTCGATCTCTCCGACTCCGCGTTGTGGACGCTGTATGAGCGCCTGCGCGCAGGTGGCGCGCCGCTGTCGATGCGCAAGGTAAGCGAGCGCAGTGAGATATTTCCGGTGTTCCACGAGCTGTTCCAGCGTCGCGGAAAGCAGGAGAAAGTGGCGCCATGACCGAAACGGCCAGACGACTGTTCGAAGGCGCGGATTGGGATTTTTCTACCCTGCAGCGCATCCATGACGCCTGCGAGCAGATTGCGCGGAAAGAGCTCGAGCTTGACGTCTATCCCGACCAGATCGAGGTCATCACGGCCGAGCAGATGCTGGATGCCTATTCCTCCGTGGGCATGCCGCTGTTCTACAAGCACTGGTCTTTCGGCAAGCATTTCGCCTTCCACGAAGCGTCATATCGCAAGGGGCTGATGGGCCTCGCCTACGAGATCGTGATCAACTCCTCGCCATGCATCTGCTACCTGATGGAGGAAAACACCGCGACCATGCAGGCCCTGGTGATCGCGCACGCTGCGTTCGGCCACAACCACTTTTTCAAGAACAATTATCTGTTCAAGCAGTGGACCGATGCCGAGGGCATTCTGGACTATCTTGATTTCGCCAAAAGCTACGTGGCTCAATGCGAGGAGCGCCACGGACGGCAGGCGGTCGAGCGCACGCTCGACGCGGCGCACGCCCTGATGTCGCACGGGATCGACCGTTATCCCGGAAAGAAGAATCCCGATCTGCGGGCCGAAGAGAAGCGGGCCGGGCTGCGTCGCAAGCACGAGGAGGCTGCGTTCAACGATCTCTGGCGAACCGTGCCGACCGGACGGGCCAAGAGCGCAGCTACGCTTAACGCTGAGCGTCGTCGCAAGCTGCTTGGGCTGCCGCAGGAAAACCTGCTCTATTTCCTGGAGAAGAGCGCGCCGCGCCTTCATCCCTGGCAACGCGAACTGTTGCGGGTCGTCCGCCACATTGCGCAATATTTCTATCCCCAGAATCAGACCAAGGTCATGAACGAGGGGACCGCGACCTATGTGCATTACCGGATCATGAACCGGTTGCATCAGCAGGGTCGCATCTCTGACGGCAATTTTCTCGAATTCCTCCAATCGCACACCAACGTGGTGTTCCAGCCTGACTTTGACGACCCGCGCTTTTCCGGCTTCAACCCCTATGCGCTTGGTTTTGCGATGATGCAGGACATCGAGCGCATCGTCGCCAATCCGGAAGAGGAGGACAGGGAGTGGTTTCCCGACATCGCCGGGAAGGGCGACGTCATGGGTGTATTGCGCGACATCTGGAGCAACTACCGCGACGAAAGCTTTGTTGGCCAGTTTCTGAGCCCGCGGCTGATGCGGCACTTCCGCATGTTCCATTTGCATGACGATCCGGAGGAGCGGGCTGGCATCAGGGTGGACGCTATCCATGATGAGCGTGGCTTCCGCCGGGTAAGGCGCGAGCTGGCGCGACAGCACGACGTCGGCTTCATCGACGCCAATATCGAGGTGGTTGATGTCGATCTTGCCGGCGACCGCCGCTTGATGCTGCACCATCACGTGGTGAAAGGCTCGCAGCTCAACGAGACCGACGCGCGGCGTGTGCTGCAGCATCTGGCCGATCTCTGGAGCTACGATGTGTCGCTGCGCGAGGTCGATCAGGCCAGCAAGATGCTGAAGGAATATGTCGTGAGCCCACGTCAGCTTCCGGCGGCCGCGTAGCGGCTCAACTCGGCGGCACGGTTACCGGATGGCGAGGTTCCATTCGGCGCCTCGTGCGCACCGACGCTCCGATGACAGGAACTTGATCGCTGGCTCCGGTTCGCGAGTAGACGCCTCCGGCTTGTCCCGACCCGTCAGTGTGATAGCCTGCAACAGCGAAATTCATAAGGACTGACAACTCACGCCGCCGTTTATAAGGTTGTGGAGACCCCGGAATGGGTGAAATTCGCAACTTCAAATCGGGGAGTCGTGGTGGGGCTCCGCCGAGCGATGGCGCGATGCCGCGCCGTCTTGCTGCGATCATTGTCGGCGACATTGCGTCCTACAGCCGCTTGATGCAGATCGACGAGGAAGGGACGCACAGGCGCGTCAAGCGCATCGAGCGCGATCTCATACAGCCCAGCATCGCCGAGCACCACGGCAAGCTGGTCAAGACGACCGGCGACGGCTTCATCGCCATTTTCGACAGTCCTGTCGAAGCCGTTCGTTGTAGTATCGTCATCCAGCAAAATCTGGTCGGCCGCAACGCGCAGCTTCCGAGGCATTGCCAGGTCCAGTACCGGATCGGCGTCAATCTCGGCGACGTCATCGTCGAAGCGGACGACGTCTACGGCGATGGCGTCAACATCGCCGCTCGCATCGAGAGCATTGCGGATCCCGGTCAGGTTTACATTTCGGGTGGCATCTACGAGCAGGTCAAGCACAAGGTGGTCTGCGGCTATGAGCCTCTCGGAGACCGTCGGGTCAAGAACATCACCGATCCTGTGCGCGTCTATCGCGTGCTGGCCGATGCCAACTTTGTCGGCGGAATGCGGAGACGGCGCGAGACGGTCCTGGTCTTTCTCCTGAGTCTCGCCTTGCTGTCGATCGCCTCAGGCGTTCTCTGGTATCTGCTCTCGCAACGGGCTGGCAAGGAGGCGCAACAGGCGTTGGTCCGGCCACAGGTGGCGGTCCCGGCGCTATCGCCGAAGCTTCAGCCCACTCCGCCAAAGCCTCAGCCCGCTCCGCCTCAGCCTGCTCCGCCGGAGACCCAGACCGCGCCGCTTGGGCAGCTACCGCCGTCGGTCGCTCCGGCGCCCTCGGCAGTGACGCGGCCCGCGGCGGCACCGATCCAATCGGCTCAATTTGTCCGGGAACCCGAAATGGTCGCCGTTCGCGGCGGCAGCTTTACGATGGGGAGCAATGACGATCCAAGCGAAAGGCCCATGCATCAAGTGACGGTCAAGCCCTTCGTAGTCGGAAAGTACCCCGTCACGGTTCGGGAATGGAATGAATGCGCAGCTGCAAAGGCGTGCGGATTCGTTGCCGCGGGGAATGATGATGCGCCGGTCACCAATGTGAGCTGGACGGACGCCAGGCAATATATCGCCTGGCTTTCCCAGGCGACGGGGAGGGCGTACCGGCTTCCGAGCGAAGCCGAGTGGGAATATGCCGCTCGTGGAGGAACGCAGACGAAATATTGGTGGGGCGAGAAGCCGCTTGTTGGCATGGCCGCCTGCAAGGATTGCGGAGACAACGGAGCCGATGATCTGCCGGTCAAGGTAGGCAGTTTCAAACCCAACCCCTTCGGCCTCTACGACATGGGAGGCGGCGTCGATCAGTGGGTCGAGGATTGCTGGCACAAGAATTACCAGGGGGCCCCCACTGATGGTTCAGCCTGGAACGGCGGGGATTGTACCTCGCATGTGCTGCGGTCGGGCTCCTGGAAGAACGACTCGAACTATTTGCGGCCAGCCAACCGCGATAACTACGATACCAATGTTCGCTATCCGACCCATGGTTTCCGCGTCGCGCTGAGTCCCTAGACTATCCGTCAACGGCCGCAATCTCTGACCCGTCATACCTGCACTTGTTGCATGGAAGGCGCGATGACGATTCACCTGAAGTGTAGTGCTTTGGAAACCGGGGGAGTAAATTCGATGAAGATCGCTCGCTATGTCGCATTATCGGCGGCGCTTGCATTGCTCTCGACCGCCGCCTACCCGCAAGACAAGCCCGCACCGAAAGATGCGCGGCTGTATTTCATTACACCGCACGACGGCCAAAGGGTCAGGAGTGGATTCTGGGTTCGTTTCGGCCTGCGCAACATGGGCGTGACGCATGCCGGCGACGACTACCCGAACAGTGGCCACCATCATCTCTTGATTGACGTGAAGGAGCCGCTCGCCCCCAAGGAGCCGATTCCCCAGGACAAGACACATCTGCATTTCGGATCTGGTCAGACCGAAACCCTTCTCGAGCTTCCACGCGGCACGCACACCCTTCAGCTCGTGCTTGGCGACGCGAAGCACTACCCGTTCAACCCGGTGGTCATTTCCGACAAGATCACTATCCGGGTCAGGTAGAACGCGGTGCGCGCGAGTCCCGGACGGATGGCTCAGCGTAGGCTGGCGTTAATCTTGTCGAGCACAGCAGAGCCCGGACAGAGATCGCCCGCGTCCAGCGTGTTCAGCGGCGTCTCCACCGTGTTGAGATGCTCGTGCAGGTCTACCGCTTCCGGATCGACAAAGAGCAAGCCGGTGACGATCTGGCCCTTGGCGGCGTGCTTCTGCAGGAAGGTTACGGCGCCCAGCCGATCATGTGGATCGTAGTCGGCGTCGATCTTTCGCAGTGCGAGCCGGCTGCCGTCATGTTGTTCCACAATCTGCACCGTGCCCGGTGCGTAATCCACGTTGATCGGCTCGCGTCCCATGATCATGTCGAGCCGGTTTACCGCGTCATTGTGCTCGCGGACGTAGTCGAAACTCTTGGTCGATCCGGCATGGTTGTTGAAGGTGATGCAGGGGCTGATGACGTCGATGAACGCCGCGCCCTTGTGGCGTATTGCGGCCGCGACCAGCGGCACGAGCTGGCTCTTATCGCCGGAGAAGCTGCGTGCGACGAAGCTCGCCCCGAGCTGCAATGCCATCGCCACCAGGTCGATGGGGCTGTCGGTGTTGGACACGCCCTTCTTGGACTTTGAGCCGTAGTCCGCGGTAGCCGAGAACTGGCCCTTGGTGAGGCCGTAAACGCCGTTGTTCTCGGTGATGTAGGTCATGTTGACGCCGCGCCGGATCGAGTGCGCGAACTGGCCGAAGCCGATCGAGGCAGAGTCGCCGTCTCCGGAGACGCCGAGATAGATCAGATCACGGTTGGCGAGATTGGCGCCGGTCAACACCGATGGCATGCGGCCGTGCACCGAGTTGAAGCCATGCGAATTGCCGAGGAAATAGTCCGGCGTTTTCGATGAACAGCCGATACCCGAGATCTTCGCCACCCGGTGCGGTTCGATCGAAAGATCGAAGCAGGCTTCGATGATCGCTGCCGTGACCGAGTCGTGGCCGCAGCCGGCGCAGAGCGTGGAGATTCTGCCTTCGTAATCGCGGTGAGTGTAGCCGAGCGCGTTCTTCGGCAGGCCGGGATGATGGAATTTCGGTTTGGTAAGGTAGGTCATGTCACGGCCTTGCGAAGCGGGGTCACCTTGAGATGGTCCTGATGGTCGCCGATGGCTTTGGCGATGAAGCGCGCGGTGATCGGCGTTCCGTCATAATGGACGATCGGAATCAGCCGGACCGGATCGATGCCGTTCTCGTTGACGATCAGTGTGCGAAGCTGGCTGTCGCGATTTTGCTCGACCACATAGACGAAGTCATGCTCGGCGACGAAGCTTGCGACGCTGGAGTGGAACGGGAAGGCGCGGATGCGCAGGCGGTCCAGCGTGTGCCCACGCGCCTCCACCAGTTTGATCGCTTCGTCCATCGCTGGTGAAGTCGAGCCGAAATAGATCACGCCGTATTTCGTTGGCTTGCCGGCGTTGGCCTGCAAGGGCCGCGGCACCAGGTCCTGCGCGGTCTCGAATTTGCGCACCAGCCGTTGCATGTTGTCGGCATAGACCGACCCCTCTTCCGAATAGCGAGCGTAGCGGTCGCGCGAGGTGCCGCGGGTGAAATAGCCGCCCTTGGATGGATGCGTGCCGGGATAGGTGCGGTAGGGGATGCCATCGCCATCGACGTCGAGATAGCGTCCGAAGTCGCGGCCTTCCTCCAGCATCTCCGCAGTCATGATCTTGCCGCGGTCGTACTGCCGCGCATCATCCCATCTCAGCGGCCGACACAGCCGTTGGTTCATGCCGATGTCAAGATCGAGCATCACGAAGATCGTGGTTTGCAGTCGTTCGGCGAGATCGAAGGCTGCTGCGGTGAACTCGAATGCTTCCGCCGGGTCTTCGGGGAACAGCAGCACATGCTTGGTGTCACCGTGGGACGCATAGGCACAGGCGATGATGTCGCATTGCTGGGTCCGCGTCGGCATGCCGGTCGAGGGGCCGGCGCGCTGGATGTTGACGATCACGGCCGGGATTTCCGCAAAATAGGACAGGCCGATGAATTCGGTCATCAAGGAGATGCCGGGACCGGAGGTCGCGGTGAAGGCGCGCGCGCCGTTCCAGGACGCGCCGATCACCGTGCCGATCGAGGCAAGCTCGTCCTCGCACTGGACGATCGCGTATTTCGCCTTTCCGGTTGCGGGATCATGGCGATATTTCTTGCAGTAGTTGATGAAGTTCTCCACCACCGATGTAGAGGGAGTGATCGGATACCAGGCGCAGACGGTCGCGCCACCAAAGACGGCGCCGAGCGCTGCGGCGCTGTTGCCTTCAATGAAGATACGGTCGCCGACCTTGTCGGATTTCTTGACGCGCAGGCCGATCGGACATTTCAGGTTCTGCAACGCCCAGTCGCGTCCGAGATGCAACGCGTGCACGTTGGAGGAAAGAAGTTTTTCCTTGGTCCTGAATTGCTCACCGATCAGTTGCTCGATCAGCTTGGGGTCCATGTCGAGCAGCGCGCACAGCGCGCCGAGATAGATGATGTTCTTGAATAGTTGCCGTTGGCGCGGATCGGTATAGGTCGAATTGGTGATCGCGGTCAGCGGTACGCCGATCACCGTGATGTCGTCCCGGAATTTCGTGGACGGCATCGGCTTGGTGGAATCGTAGAACAGATAGCCGCCCGGCTCGATCGAGGCGACGTCCTTGTCCCAGGTCTGCGGGTTCATGGCCACCATCATGTCGACGCCGCCGCGAGCGCCGAGGTGGCCGTCCTCGGTCACCCGCACCTCGTACCAGGTCGGCAGGCCCTGGATGTTGGATGGAAAGATGTTGCGCGGGCCGACGGGCACGCCGTGGCGCAGGATCGAACGGGCGAACAGCTCGTTGGCGCTTGCCGAACCCGATCCGTTGACGTTGGCGAAACGGACAACGAAGTCGTTTACGCGGCTGATCGGCTTTTGCTCGGGCATTCTGAACCTGCGTGGGTCATTTCAATGAAATATTTCTGCATGTCCCAGGCACCGGTGGGACAACGCTCGGCACACAGCCCGCAGTGCAGGCAGACGTCCTCGTCCTTGATCATGACGCGGCCAGTCTTCAGGTCAGCGGAGACGTAGAGATCCTGGTCGGGATGCGGCGAGGGCGCATTCAGGCGCTGGCGCAGATCGGCCTCTTCGCCATTCTGGGTGAAGGTGATGCAGTCCATCGGGCAGATGTCGACGCACGCGTCGCACTCGATGCAGAGCGAATGACTGAACACCGTCTGCACATCGCAGTTCAGGCAGCGATGCGCTTCGCCGAGAGCGAGCTTGACGTCATAGCCGAGTTCGACCTCGGCGCGGATGTCCTTCAGCGCGACGACCTTGTCACGATGCGGCACCTTGAAGCGCTGGTCGACGGAGATGTCGTTGTCGTAGCTCCACTCATGGATGCCCATCTTTTGCGAGGTGATCTCCACCTCGGGCAGCGGCCGCTCGTTGATGTCTTCGCCGGAGATCATCTTGTGGATCGACAGCGCGGCGTCATGGCCTTGTGCTACCGCCCAGATGATGTTTTTCGGTCCGAACGCGGCGTCGCCACCGAAGAACACCTTCGGATTGGTGGAGGCCATGGTCTTAGGGTCGACCTTGGGCATGTCCCATTTATCGAACTCGATGCCGCAATCGCGCTCGATCCAGGGGAAGGCGTTCTCCTGGCCGACGGCGACCAGTACATCGTCGCATTCGAAAGTCTGGTTCGGCTCGCCCGAAGGCACTAGGCTGCGGCGGCCCTTGGCGTCGTATTCTGCTCGCACCTTCTCGAAGGTGATGCCGGTCAGCTTACCATTGTCGTGGATGAAGGCGATTGGCACCAGGAAATTGAGGATCGGGATGTCTTCGTGGATCGCGTCCTCTTTCTCCCAAGGAGAAGCCTTCATCTCCGCGAAGCCGGAGCGCACGATCACCTTGACGTCCTGCCCGCCGAGCCGGCGTGCGGTGCGGCAGCAGTCCATCGCGGTGTTGCCGCCGCCGAGCACGATCACGCGCTTACCGATCTTGTCGATATGGCCGAACGATACCGAGGCGAGCCACTCGATGCCGATATGGATGTTGCTGGCCGCTTCCTTGCGGCCGGGAATGTCGAGCTCGCGCCCGCGCGGCGCGCCGGAGCCGACGAAGATCGCGTCGTAATTCTCGGTCATCAGCTGCTTCAGGCTGTCGACGCGATGACCGCCCTTGAACTCGACGCCGAGGTTGAGGACGTAGCCGGTCTCCTCGTCGATCACCGAATCCGGGAGGCGGAACTTCGGAATTTGCGACCGCATCATGCCGCCGGCCTGCGGATCGGCGTCGAACACGGTGCAGTGATAGCCAAGCGGGGCGAGATCGCGCGCGACCGTCAGCGAGGCAGGCCCGGCGCCGACCAGCGCAATGCGCTTGCCGTTCTTCGGCGAAGGGCGCGGCAGGCGCTGCGTAATGTCGTCCTTGAAATCGGCGGCGACGCGCTTGAGGCGGCAGATGGCAACCGGATTTTCCTCAACGCGTCCGCGGCGACATGCGGGCTCGCAAGGCCGATCGCAGGTGCGTCCCAGGATGCCGGGGAACACATTTGATTTCCAATTGATCATGTAGGCGTCGCTGTAGCGACCCTGTGCAATCAGCCGGATATATTCGGGAACCGGTGTGTGTGCGGGACAAGCCCACTGGCAATCGACCACCTTGTGAAAGTAGTCTGGCGCCGAGATGTCGGTTGGTTTCATTCCTACCTTTGTCCGCGCAGGCTTGGAAGCCTGAACAGCCTTATTCTAACCTACGTACGCAAGGGCACGCCGATCTGGTTTTTGAATTGGATCATATGGTTATTTCATTAGAGCCAATCCAGATGGCGCACAAAGGCAATTTTCCGCGATCCTTATCTTTCATGGAGTTCCCACGCATTTTGTATTAACGGTACGGAAACTTTTTTGGCGGTGCAGCATGTGTGCGAACGCCCGGCTTAACCCAGATCAAATCGTACGCACCAGCGGTTGAGGTTGGCCTCATCGGCAGCATCGATATCCATCGACGTCATGCCGTTCTGGAAGCCAGATCGGCGATGGCTTTCATGACGGCGTCCCTCACCCCGGAATCGTAAAGTGAGTGGCCTGTACCTTCGACAATTCGGATTTCGGTCGCAGGCCAGGCCCTGGTAAGGGCGTGCGAGATTGCAGGCGGGCACAACAGGTCGTAGCGGCCCTGGATGATGATGCCGGGAATGCAGGCAAGCCGTCCCGCTTCCGTCAAAAGCTGGTCGGCTTTCAAGAAGCAATCATTGGCGAAATAATGCGCTTCCATGAAGGGCGCGGCGGGGAGGGACTTCGTCGAATTCAGTGCTGCAGAATCAAGCCGCGTGCGCGCGGGCTTATGTTCCGACAGAATGCGCTCGGTGTCGTGCCAGGCGCGCGCGGTGGGGCCGTGCACGGCGGGATCGGGATTAAGGATGCGACGCCAATAGGCGTCCACAGGCGCGCCGCGCTCTTCCGCAGGCAGAACATTGAGGAAGTCGTTGGCGAGGTCGGGATAGAAGCGCGATAGCGTCGCGGTGAAGGCGGTCTCCAGTTCGGCACGTGTGCCAAGAAAGGTTGCTCGCAAGACGATGCCGGAAACCCGCCGAGGGTGTGCCTGTGCATAGGCCAGCGCCAGCGTCGCGCCCCAGGAACCGCCGACCACCATCCAGCGTTCGAATGCAAATTTCGCGCGGATCAGCTCCATGTCCGCGATCAGATGCGGCAGCGTGTTGTGGCTACGCTCTCCTTTCGGCCGGCTGCGCCCGGCGCCGCGCTGGTCGAACAGGATGGCGTGGAATCGTTCCGGATCGAACAGGCGGCGGTGATCGGGCTGGCAGCCGCTGCCCGGACCTCCGTGCAGGTAAACGGCGGGTATGCCGTCGCTTCGGCCGATGCTCTCAACATAGACCTCGTGGCCGTTGCCGACGGAAAGCCATTCCGAGGTCAGCGGCGCGACGCGTCTGGCGGATTTGGCGGCGTCGGCGTCAGGCGGCATCGTTGCCGTTCTCCGGCGTGCCACCGGCGAAATTGCGGTAGATGAAACGGTTGGTCTCACCTTGCGCCTCGTGCTGCGCCTGCTTGAAGATGGCCTCATGCATCGGTGACAGCGCGCAGGCGGGATCGGTGTTGCCGGCGTCGCCGGTCAGCGCGAAGGCCTGGCAGCGGCAGCCGCCGAAATCCACTTCCCTGAATTCGCAGCTCTTGCACGGCTCGGGCATCCAACCGGTGCCGCGATAGCGGTTGAACGCTTCTGAGTTCTGCCAGATCCAGGCGATCGAATGGTTGGAGCGCACCGATTCGAATTGCAGGCCAGTGATGCTTTCGGCAGCGTGGCAAGGCAAAACCTTGCCCGCCGGCGAGATGTTGAAGAACTGCCGGCCCCAGCCGCCCATGCATTTTTTCGGGCGCAGCGCGTAGTAATCTGGCACGACATAGTCGATCGCAAGCCTGCTCCTCAGGCGCTCGCGCGCTTCCTCGACGATGCGGGTGGTCTCCTCGAGTTGCTCGAGTGTCGGCATCAGGGCGGCGCGGTTCTTCAGCGCCCAGCCGTAATATTGCACATTGGCGACCTCCAGCCGGTCGGCGTCGAGATCGAGCGCCATCTGGATGACATCGCGAAGCTGGTGCAGGTTCTGCCGGTGCATGACCGCGTTCACAGTGAGAGGCAGATCGAGCTCGCGGGTCCATTTTGCAGCATCGAGCTTCTTCCGGTGCGCGCCCTTGTAGCCCGCAACCCGGTCGGCCAATGTGAGTTCGGTGCCTTGGAAACTGATCTGAACATGGCACAGCCCGGCATCCGCCAGCGCCGCGAGCCTTTCGTGTGTCAGCAGCACAGCCGACGTAATCAGATTGGTGTAGAGCCCGACATTCGTTGCGTGCTGGACCAGTTCGACAAGGTCCTTGCGTGCGGTCGGCTCGCCGCCGGAGAAATGAATCTGTAGTACGCCGATTTCGGCGAGCTCGCTCAAGACCTTGTTCCATTCCTCGGTCGATAGCTCGCTGCCCGCGCGGTCGAGCTCGACCGGGTTGGAACAGTAGGGACATTGCAGCGGGCAGCGGTGGGTCAGCTCGGCGAGCACTGCAAGCGGAATGCCGAAGGTTTCCGCCGCCGAGCGCTTTTCGAGCGCGGTCAAGCCGTCGCTTGCGTTGCCCTTCGTTGCCATTTGGTCCGTCAGCGCTTCACTCATGGCATCTACTCTTACTGCTCTAAAACCCTCACGGTGAGGAGGCGCGTTCGCACCGTCTCGAACCATGAGGCTCGGTAGTGGCCCCATCCTTCGAGACGCTTGCTTCGCAAGTTCCTCAGGATGAGGGGATAGAGTCGCTCGTGACGCAGTAGTGCTACTTTGCCGTCTTCTCGCGCGCTTCGGTGAGAAAGCCCTTGTCGGAGAGGTCCTGCAACATGGCGGTCACATCGGTCAGGATCGCGTCCCGGGGGCTTGCGTATTTTGCTGCAAGCTGATCGACCATCTCCGCCACGCTGCGCACGCCGTTACACAGTTGCAACACTTCGACTGCTATCTCATCCGGTGCCAGCACTCGCTCCGGCGCCAGGATCACCCAGACCTTCCGCGTCTCGTCGAACCTCAGCTTCGCGTGTCGCGGCAATATCGGCCGGCTTGCCTCGCTGACACTGATGTGGCGCGGTCCTGCCATCGATCTATCCTAACTCTCCTTGGGCACGAAGGCACCCGGGGGAATATGGCCTTCGACATAGGCGTGGTACAGGGCATCGAGCTGGACCCACAGTACGTTGGTCTTGAAGATCAACGCGTTGCAGACGGTCGCGCGCTGGTCGGGCGTCGTTGCATGCTTCCTGACATGGTCGAGCGCGAAGTTCGCATCGTCCGGCGCCTGGGTCAGGCGGCGCTTGAAATAGCTCATGATGTCGGGGTTGACGAAATCGTAGTGCTTCAGCATCCCGGAGATCCGCTCCTCATGGAGAGAGGGCGCAAACAGCTCGGTAAGCGAGGATGCGATCGCTTCCAGCGGCGTCCTGTCGCGGCAGAAATGCACGTAAGCCTCGACTGCAAAGCGGGTCGCCGGAAGAATGCCCTCGGTCGATTCGACATAGGCCGTGTCCAGCCCCAATCCTTCGGTCAGCTTCAGCCAGCGCTCGATGCCTCCTTCGCTCCCGACATCGCCGTCATGGTCCTCGATGCGGTGGCGCCATTGCAGCCGCGTCTCGCGGTCGCGGAAACGTGAAATCACGACCGCGTCCTTGATGGGGATCGTGCTCTGGTAGAAGTAGCGGTTCAGTGCCCAGGCCTGCACCTGTCCCTTGTTGAGCTTGCCGCCATGCAACAGCTTATGGAATGGATGCAGGTTGTGATAGCGCGTCGCGCCGATATAGCGCAGCGCCGCCTCCAGCTCGTCGGCGTTGCTGAGCGTCGTACCCTTTCCGATCGAGAGGGCAGTGATCCCGGGCAGCGTCATCGCATTCACAGTACGATCTCCGTTCCATCACTGGGTATCTGCCAGCCCGCGTGCTCGGCTGCCTCGCGCTCGGCCGAAGCAGGCAGCAGCGCCGGGTTCGAGTTGTTGATATGCAGGAATATCTTCCTGTCGATGTCGAGGCCGCTGAGCGCGGAAATCGCGCCGGTCTCGCCGGACATCGCGATATGTCCCATGCTCCTGCCGGTCTTGCTGCCGAGCCCTCCCGAGATCAATTCATCGTCGCGCCACACCGTGCCGTCGAAGAACACCAACGGCGCACCTGAGACTTTCCTCTTCAGCGCATCCGTTACTTCAGCGCAGGCAGCGAGGAAGTAGAACCGCTTTCCCGTGGCCTTGTCCCCGATGCAAAGACCGAGCGTGTCGCCCGCCTCGTCCACACTGCCGGGATGGGGCTTGCCTTCGAGATACCACGCTGGTTTGCCGGGAACCTCGAAAGGCAGCACTTCCAACCCCGAGCGGGCACCGTCCGGAAGGCGAGGTTCGAATGGCTCATCCAGCACGATCGGGCGTCGGCTGACGGTCTTTTCGCTCAGCACGTTGAAGATGCTGTTGCTGTCGAGGATCGCCAGCACCTTGGCATGGGCGTAGATCGTGAACGGCGAGCCCTCCCGCATGGAGAGCAGTCCAGCGATGGCGTCCACCTCGCCATTGGTCAGGATCACGCCCGCAATCGGCGTATGGCGAAGCTCGCCCGCTTTGGGATGAAGCTGAGGCGTCGCGTTGAGTTGCTGCCGCAGGTCAGGCGAAGCGTTGATCAGAAACCAGTGCTCGCCGTCGACACTGACGGCGATGGAAGCCTGCGTTCTCTGCAACTCGCGAGGGCTCACTCTTGCAGCGTGACAAATCGCACACCCGCAATTCCACTGCGGAACGCCACCGCCTGCCGCGGCGCCCAGGATGACGATCCGAAGCATAAGTCCGTCTCCTGGAAAAACGAATAAGAATGACCCCCGCATGCGGGAACGAGGCGCGCTCCGGAGGTCAACCTACGCTGTGCGTGGAATCGTCGACCGCTTACCTGCGGGCGGCGCACGCATACATATTGATTTCCATTCCGACCGGCACTTCGACGATCCTCGGTGCTTTCCAGGCCATTCCAGGCGCTCCCTTTGCCAAATAGACCTACGTGCCCCACACAGTTAAGTTACTGCAGGTGGAAAGGTTCCCAGGTAAAATCTTGTGTCCCACCATTACTCATGGCTTATGTTGCGGTGCGCAAAACATCGGTCCGGAGTGGACCTCGCTCGCGCCCGCGTGTTGTGGATAAAGCGTTTGTGAGCACCAAAGCGGCTTTCAATCTGGACTGCGCCACCCAACTGGATTCTGTGATGCCCAGATATTTCTTTAACACCCGCATCGACGACGAACTGATCGTTGATCCTGACGGCGAAGAGCTGCGCAACCCGGATCGCGCATGGGAAGTGGCGCGCAGCATGATCCTGGAAGTGTTCAAGTCAGAAGGTACGCAAGCTTCCCTTCTCGATGCCGTTATCGAGGTTACCGATGCGCAGGGCGAGATTGTATTGGAATTTCCGTTTACGGAAGCATTGCTGAACATGCCGGACCAGTCCGCCACCAGGCATTGACGCTCCCGACGTCTGGCGCGGCGTTCGCTTCGTCCTCTCAACCGTAAGCCGCATGGCTTTGGAATACAGCCAGCGCTAATAAGCGCCGGTCAAACGGAGCAAGCCATGCAAGACCTCTGGCGCCTGTCGGCCACCGAACTCTCGAGCCTCATCAAGTCCAGAAAGGTTTCCGCCAGCGAAGCGGCAACCGCGGCGCTTCGGCGGTTGGATGTCGTCAATCCGAGGATCAACGCGGTCATCGATCATCGGCCGGACGAGGTGCTGAAGCAGGCAGCGGCGATCGATGCAGCGATCGCGCGGGGTGACGATCCCGGTCTGCTTGCGGGGGTCCCCGTGACGGTGAAGGTCAATATAGATCAGGAAGGTTCTGCCACTACCAACGGCGTGAAGATCCAGCGCGACGTGATCGCCCGTAGCAACAGTCCCGTCGTCGACAATCTGCGCAAGGCGGGCGCTGTCATTCTTGGGCGCACCAATTGCCCGGCGTTTTCCTACCGCTGGTTCACCTCCAATTTGATCCATGGCGATACCAGGAACCCGCGCGACCCCGGCCTTACGCCGGGCGGCTCGTCGGGCGGGGCGGGCGCTGCCGCTGCGGCCGGCATCGGCCATATCGCGCATGGCACGGATATCGCCGGCTCCATCCGTTATCCCGCTTATGCCTGTGGCGTGCATGGATTGCGGCCAACACTGGGCCGCGTCCCGGCCTTCAACGCCGCGCTGCCGGAACGCGCGATCGGGGCGCAGCTCAGCGCGGTCTCTGGTCCACTGGCGCGCACCATCGCCGACCTGAGGATTTCGCTTGCGGCGATGTCGGCGAGGGACGTGCGCGATCCCTGGTGGGTCCCGGCGCCACTGGAGGGGCCGGCGATGCCGAAGCGGGCGGCGCTTTGCCTCAATCCGGACGGCTTGGAGACCGCACCGGAGGTGAAGGCCACGGTTACGGACGCCGGCAAGCGGCTGGAGCGCGCAGGCTGGAAGGTGGAGCCGATCGAGAATACGCCGCCGCTGCGTGAGGCGGCCGACTGGCAAACCAAATTGTGGCTCGGTGACGGCTACGAGGCGCAGTTGGAGGCGGCCGAACGTGAAGGTGATCCCGGCGCACTGGCTTGCCTGCGTGGCAACCGGTCGAAAGTCTTCCCGTTCGATCAGGCGAGCTACGCCAAGGCACTGACGCGACGTGCGACACTCACGCGTGAGTGGTTGCGGCTATTCGAGGAATACGCCGTGCTGCTGATACCGGTCTCCGGCGAACTGCCGTTTCCGGACAATCTCGATCGCAAGGACGATGCGTCTTTCGCGCGGGTGTGGCGGGCGCAGTTGCCGCAGATCGCCATCCCTTTCATGGGGCTGCCGGCACTGACGGTCTCGACCGGTTTGGTCGGCCGCGCTCCCGTGGGCGTACAGCTCGTCTCTGGTCGTTTCCGTGAGGACCTCTGCCTGCTTGCGGGCGAGGCGATCGAGGCCGGCGGGGTGCCGCCGTCTCCGATTGACCCTGTCGTCTGAGGGGCTGCCCGCAGGAACTTCCCTGGTAGCCCCAGACGATCGGCTTCAGGCCGCATTAGCGCATCGCAAACAGCTCTTGATGAAAACGGGCCTTCACCGGGAATCCGCAAGCCCCGAAGTCGCGCTTCAACGCTTCACCAAACCTCGCCGGACCGCAAAACCAGATGCTGGCCGCCTGCCATTGCGGCACGGCCTCGCGAACACGAGGCCCGGTCAAATGCCCGTCGCGGGAATCGACAAGAACATGCAGTCGCACACCGGCCGCACTTGCATCGGTCCGAAGCTTCTCAAGCACCTCCTCATCGACCTCGGCCGTCGAGTAAAAGAAATCGACGGTCCGCGCATTCGTCGAATGCGAACCGCCGCTTTCCCGCGCCATCTCCTGCATGCGCGCCATGAACGGCGTCATGCCGACGCCGCCGCCGATCCAGATCTGGTGCGGACAGTTGTCATCGAACGTAAAGCAGCCATAGGGTCCCTCGACCGTTACCTCCTGCCCGAGGCTCAGCTTTTCACGCAAACCAGTCGTGTAATCTCCCAACTCCTTCACCAGAAACTTCAGCCCTGTCTCCGCACTGTGCCAGCCGGACGCTATCGTGTAGGGATGCCCACCCTCGGAACGACCCATCGTGACAAACGCAAACTGTCCCGCCTTATGGCCTGGCCAGCCACGCATTCCTGCGATCTCGACTTCAAGCGATCTCACGCCGGAATAGTACTGCAGCGACGCAATGCTCCCTTTTACAAGCCGTTGAATGCCAACGCGACCAAGCAGCGCAACCACCGCCGCCCATGTGCCGCCGGCGATCAGCATCGCCATCACAAGACCATATGGCGTCACCCAATAGCTGAACTTGATCAGCACGACGGCGTGAAACGCCATCACCAGATATGCGACCGCCATGAAGTTATGCGTCTTGAAAAACGTCCGGTACGGAAACCGCGTGACCAACGCCAAGACGATCAGCACCACAATGGCGTAGAAACCCCATTCGCCGATTTCCTCGGCCGTATGCCCAATAGCCTTAAACAACGCCTCGACCGGATTTTCGAACACCGGCCTCGGTCCCCGCATTGGCCGCTCCAGCAAGCCCCAGCCAATCGCCCATTTGGGACCCTTCGCCCAGAGCCAATGCACAACCACGACCACAAGCGCAGAGATACCAAGCCATTTGTGCAAGCGGTACATCTTGTCCAGTCCGCCCAGCCACGGCTCCAGCCAGCGCGGACGCAACGCCAGGATCATCGCAACGCTCATGCAGCCTATTGCAAGCGTGCCGCTCAACTGCACCAACACGTCGCGCCACGCGAGAAATGTCGCTGATCGCAACACAGACGGCTCCGTAAACAGCCAAAGCATCACCAAAACGGCAAACACGCCGACCAACGCATATTTAATTTTTTGCATGTTTTCCTTCCTGAAACGGCGCTGCAATAAATAATGGGAAGCATATGTTCTGAATAGCCAACTCGTAGATCATTAGCGGACTTGCAGACAGTGAAACAATGGTAATGGTGCCGACAGCGCGAGCTCGATGCAGAAAAGCATTCACCGTATTCGGTTTCCCTGCAAACCGATTCGGCGGTAACGCATGTTCATTGTATAGGCATCGCATCTGAAACGGCAGTGCCAGGGTGTCTCGCATTCCACTATCAGGTGCAGCTTCACCAAATTTCTGATAGACCGTGCAGGCCAGGGCGTGGCTACGGCGCCGACCGCGCGGCCTTGACTGGGTTGCGACGAAACATCGAGGCACTTTTGTGAGCGAGAAGAGCAAGGCCATGAGCGACGAACTACCCGACCGTCTGTCGGTCGATCCGAACAGCCCCTATTACAATGCCGAAATTCTGGCGCGCGATGTCGGCATCCGTTTCAAGGGAGCGGAAAAGACCAATGTCGAGGAGTATTGCGTAAGCGAAGGCTGGATTCGCGTGACCGCAGGCAATGCGAGGGATCGCTATGGCAATCCGCTCACGATCAAGGTGCATGGTCCGGTCGAGCCGTATTTCAAGGACAAGACGTAGTGGCAACATTCTTCAGCTAATGTTGTGATTCCAACGGTTTATTTGTCATTCCCCGTAACGCAAGTGCGCGACGAGGAATGACAGGAGTGAACCAAGCACCAGAACGCAACACTAATAATCATGGCTGTAATTTTACCGAGGCCATGGCCCCATTTGCGTGCGAGGCAATCCAATTCGATTGGTGGCTGGTTCGGAAATCGGGTATGCCGCGCTTCCGCCGTATTGTGAAGATGTGTGAGCGGATTGTGCTCGGTCGGCGGGGGTCCGATGCGTTTCGTAACGGCTCTGATGTTCGCCATCATGGCGCTGTGTCTCGGGTTGGGGACCGCCCATGCCGAGAGGCGCGTGGCGCTGGTGGTTGGCAACAACAACTACACGAACCTGCCTGAGAATGGGCAGTTGAGCACAGCGGTGAACGACGCTCGCGCGGTTGGCGATGCGCTGGGCCGGCTCGGCTTTGAGGTGATTGAGGGCGAGAATCTGTCGCGTAGCGCGTTCAGCGCCAAGTTCGACGAACTGACGCGGAAGCTGTCGCCAGGCGACACGGCGCTGTTCTACTTTGCTGGCCACGGGGTGACGCTGGGCGGCGGCAACTACCTTCTGCCGAGCGACGCGCCGGATGTGGAGAGCGGTCAGGAGAGCCTGCTGGCGCGGACATCCTTGGGCGAGGAGGACATTGTGGCCGACATCCAGGCGCGCGGCGTGCGGGTGGCGGTGGTGGTGCTGGATGCCTGCCGGATCAATCCGTTCAAGCGAAGCGGACGGCGGTCGGTGGGAGGGGAACGTGGTCTCAGCCGGATTGAGGCGGCAAGCGGAGTGTTCAAGCTGTATTCGGCCGGCATCGGTCAGGCCGCGCTTGACCGGTTGGGTAAGAACGACCGCAACCCGAACTCGGTGTTCACGCGCGTTCTGGTGCCGGAATTGATGAAGCCCGGGCTTGATCTCACCGCGCTGGCGAAGCTGGTGGGGAGGAAAGTGCAGCGACTGGCATCGACGGTCGATCATGAACAGCAGCCTGCCTATTACGATCAGATTCTCGACAACGTATACCTCGCCGGAGCGCTGTCGAACGACCAGACGTCTCCTCTCAAGCTGAACGACGTCACGACGCCTTTGGGCGAAGCGGAGTTGGTCTGGTCAAAGACGAAGAACACGACGGATCAGGCGGTTCTGGAAGAATTCATTCATCGGTTTGACGACAGCTACCATGCGAGCCTCGCGCGCGCCCGGCTGCAGGAGTTGCAGAAAAACCCGCAAGCTGTCGAGTGGTACCGCAAGGCTGCTGACCAGGGGGGTGCTATTGCCCAAAGCAATCTCGGCTTCATGTACGAGAAAGGCCTGGGTGTTGCGCAAGACGATACGCAGGCTGTCGCGTGGTACCGCAAGGCCGCCGAGCAGGGGGACGCTTACGCCCAATACAGTCTCGGCCTAAGGTACGCAAACGGCCGCAGCGTTGCGCAAGACGTCGAGCAGGCTGTCGCTTGGTATCGCAAGGCTGCCGACCAGGGGATCGCTGACGCCCAATACAATCTTGGCGTGATGTACGAGAAAGGCCTGGGCGTTGCGCGAGACGAAGCGCAGGCTGTCGTTTGGTATCGCAAGGCAGCTGACCAGGGGGTCGCCGACGCCCAAAACAATCTCGGCGCAAGGTATGCGAAGGGCCTGGGCGTTGCGCGAGACGAAGCGCAGGCTGTTGTTTGGTACCGCAAGGCTGCCGACCAGGGGATCGCTGACGCCCAATACAATCTAGGTGTGAGGTACGCGAAGGGCCTGGGCGTTGTGCAAGACGATGCGCAAGCCGTCGCTTGGTACCGTAAGGCGGCTGACCAGGGGCTCGCTGACGCCCAATATAATCTCGGCGTGAGGTATGCGAAGGGCCTTGGCGTTGTGCGAGACGATGTGCAGGCTGTCGCTTGGTACCGCAAGGCTGCCAGTCAGGGATTTGCTGACGCCCAATATAATCTCGGCATGAGGTACGCCAACGGCGTGGGCGTTGTGCGAGATGATGCGCAAGCTATAGCTTTGTACCGTAAGGCGGCTGACCGGGGGGTCGCTCAAGCGCAAAAGAGTCTCGGCGTGAGGTACGCGAACGGCCTGGGCGTTGGGCGGGATGATGCAGAAGCCGTCGAGTGGTTCCGCAAGGCGGCTGACCAGGGGGACGCGGCCGCCCAAAACAATCTCGGCCTGATGTACAGAGATGGCCGTGGAGTTGTGCGAGACGATGCACAGGCCGTCATGTGGCTCCGCAAGGCTGCCGACCAGGGATTCGCTGATGCTCAAGAGGCGCTGCGCAGGATGGAAGCCCGCGGTCGCGTCAATTCAAAACTGGTTCGGTGATTCAAGGATAGTTTATGTTTCGTTTCGTAACGGCTCTGGTGTTCGCCATCATGGCGCTGTGTCTTGGCTTGTGTCTTGGCTTGGGGGCTGCCCATGCCGAGAGGCGCGTGGCGCTGGTGGTTGGCAACAACAACTACACGAACCTGCCTGCGGATGAGCAGTTGAGCACAGCGGTGAACGACGCCCGGGCGGTCGGTGATACGCTGAGCCGGCTTGGCTTTGAGGTGATTGAGGGCGAGAACCTGTCGCGTAGCGAGTTCAGCGCCAAGTTCGATGAACTGACGCGGAAGCTGTCGCCCGGTGACACCGCGCTGTTCTATTTTGCCGGCCATGGGGTGACGCTGGGTGGCGGTAACTACCTTCTGCCGAGCGATGTGCCGGACGTGGAAAGCGGTCAGGAGAGCCTGCTGGCCCGCACATCCTTGGGCGAAGAGGACATCGTGACCGACATCCAGGCGCGCGGCGTGAGGGTGGCGGTGGTGGTGCTGGATGCCTGCCGGAACAACCCGTTCAAGCGAAGCGGGCGGCGGTCGGTGGGAGGACAGCGTGGTCTGGGCCAGATCGACGCGGCGAGCGGCGTGTTCAAGCTGTATTCGGCCGGCATCGGTCAGGCCGCGCTTGACCGGTTGGGCAAGAACGACAGCAATCCAAACTCGGTCTTCACGCGGGTCCTGCTGCCGGAGTTGATGAGGCCGGGGCTTGATTTGACCATGCTGGCGAAGCTGGTGGGGAGGGAAGTGCAGCGACTGGCGTCGACGGTTCACCATGACCAGCAGCCGGCCTATTACGATCAGATTCTCGATAACGTGTACCTCGCCGGAGCACCGTCGAGCGATCAGAAGCCATCAAATCCGACTGGCGCCACGCCATCCATTGGCGAAGCGGAGGCGTCGCAGAAGAACCAAGTTGTGGCGATGGTGCCGCCTGTTGTCCAACCGCTACCGGCGACGATCCCGTGCGGGACTGGGGCTGTGACGGAGTTGTCCTCCTCGCGGGGGGCATGTCCGCTATCGGAGGAGGAGGAGCGTTCGCTGAAGGTGAAGGATGCATTCAAAGAGTGCAAGGATTGTCCGGACATGGTGGTGGTGCCGGCCGGGTCGTTCATGATGGGCTCGCCCGAGGACGAGAAGGAGCGAAAGAGCGACGAAGGCCCGCAACGTGAGGTGACGATCGGATGGCCGTTTGCGGTGGGTCGTTTTGCGGTCACCTTCGATGAATGGGATGCGTGCGTTGCGGATGGAGGCTGCGAGGACTACAGACCGGGCGATCGGGGCTGGGGCCGCGGCCGGCTCCCGGTGATCAACGTGTCGTGGGACGACGCGAAAGCGTACGTGGCGTGGCTTTCGGGCCGGACCGGGAAGACATATCGACTATTGAGCGAAGCGGAATGGGAATATGTCGCGCGGGCGGGGGTGACGACGCCGTTCTGGTGGGGGGCGAGGATCACACCGCAGCAGGCTAACTACAACATAACACGTACCTACAACGGAGCCTTCAACGGCGGTGCAGCGGGCGAGTATCGAGCAAAGACCGTGCCAGTTGATCTGTTTGGCGCGAATCCGTTCGGCCTGTATCAGGTGCAAGGGAATGTTCAGGAGTGGGTGGAGGATTGCTGGCACGAAAGCTATGACGAGGCACCTGCGGATGGCTCGGCTTGGACGACTGGAGATTGCAATCTTTTAGGTCGCGTCCGCCGCGGCGGTTCCTGGCGCTCCTATCCGTGGGACCTGCGCGCCGCAGGCCGCGAGAGGACCGTCTCTGCCTCTGTCACCCAGAGTATCGACACCGGCTTTCGGGTGGCCAGGACGCTTGCGCCTTGATGCGGGCGGTGCTCATTGTACTGGGTGGCAGCGATTAGGATAAGCTTTCCGCCCCCAACCGTTCAGCGAGTGACCCTGCAAAACGCGCGATTGTTAGGACAACCGCATATCCAGCAATCGCCGTCCTTCGCTCTTCAAGAGCTTCTTCACGGCGCTGGAGGCGACGATCTCGCCCTGGTTGGCGTAGGCCTCATGGTTCTTCTCGATGTCGTCGAGCCGATAGAGATAGTTGACCATGATGCCGGCAGACTCGCGCAGGCCCTTGGGTGAGAGATCGCCGAGCCAGTTGATCTGCTCCAGCCGCGCGCCGTTGCCGAGATGGAAGCGCGCCACCGGATCGACCGGCCGCCCGTTCATCGTGCGGGCCTTGATGAAGTAATAGGCCGCAAGCGACTCCAAGAGCGGCCGCAATTGCGCAGCTGATGCCGCGCCCTCGAACCAATTCGGCTCATCGAGACGCTTCAGGAGTTCGCCGTCTTCCTCCGACGTCGGAACGTCCTTGCCCTTTAGCCATCGCATGAAGCCGGGCACTGGTGACAGCGTCACGAAGGTGTCGAGCCTGGGCAGTTCGTGGCGCAACTCCTCGGCCACCTGCTTGATCAGGAAGCTGCCGAAGGAGATGCCGGCGAGTCCGCGTTGGGTGTTGGAGATCGAGTAGAACACGGCGGTACGTGCCCGCTCGACCGGTACCGGCTGGCGGTCGATCGCGAGCAGCGGCGCGATCGCGCCCGGGATCGCTTCGGTCAGCGCGACCTCGACGAAGATCAGGGGTTCGTCGACCATCGCCGGATGGAAGAACGCATAGCAGCGCCGGTCGATCGGATCGATCCTGCGGCGCAGGTCATCCCAGTCGCTGATCTCGTGCACGGCCTCGTAGCGGATGATCTTCTCCAGGATATTCGCCGGCGTCGACCAGTCTATCCTGCGCAGCACGAGAAACCCCCGGTTGAACCAGGAGCTGAAGAGATGCACGAGGTCGCGGTCGAGGGCGGCGAGATCGGCGTGTCCGTTGGCCATATCGAGCAGGTCGGTGCGCATGGCGACGAGACCGCTGGTGCCGCCGGGTGTGCGGTTGAGCCGGCGGATCAGTTCTTGCCGCCGCGGCTCGGACGCAAAATGCAGGCTGCTGGCGTCCTCGTCACTCGGTTGTGCCCGCCAGGCTTCGATCGCTTCCGCAAGCTTCGCTTGATCCGGGCCGAAGTTGCTGACCAGGGCCTCGAAAAACGTACGGCGACTTGGCGCGTCGAGCTGTTGATAGCGATCGAGCACTTCGCGCGCCATGGCTGTGCCGGAGGCTTCACCCCGGCCTGACACCAGCGCCTCGCACAGTTCGACCAGGCCCTCGGGGCCGTGGTGGGCGTCTGAGGTGCCACGGCGGAGGAGCGTACGACCGCGCTCGGAGATCGTGGCGAGAAGGTCTGAGAAAAAGGCGTTGGCCATGTGGAGGTCAATCCGCTCCAAGTTTCCCTGTGGAAATTGTCGCTTCAGATCGGGAGGTAACATTGTTTGCTGTCATTCCGGGGCGCGACGCAGTCGCGAGCCCGGAATCCATAACCACCAATCGGGGTCATGGATTCCGGGCCTGGCCCTTCAGGCCATCCCGGAATGACGAAAACCAAACACTCCGGACCAAACCGATTCACCAATTTCCGACGAACTCCAGCTAATTCCGAATCCTACACCGGATTTAGGCAGGAGCCGATCACAATCAAGCGGGCGCTTTGGCTACCCGTCACGATCTGTCGCAATACTGTCATGGCTGATGCTGTCGTTCAGCTTTTCGCCAGCGGTGCCGCCTTCGCATCAGCCATCGTCTTCCGTCCCATCCGCTCTTTCACACCTGTGTACCGGCAGTGCCAATGCCGCTTTACGCTCGCATTCGCTGCTTGGTCGTCCGAGAGACAAACGGCGTCAGTAAATGTTTGCATCTTAACTGGTGGACGTGCTCCAGGAAGCAGGTGGAGACTGCATTCTCAAGTTTCCCGCCCTCGGTGACCGCATGATCCAGAATCCGCGCGAGCGCCGTCAATTGCTTCTTCGTAGCGGTGTGGCAATTGGAGCCAAAGTACTCAGCGAAGGAATGCATTACACCGTGCAGTCCGAGTTCTTCCGTTTCAACCTCAACCAATAACTCAGCATTTCCAAACGAAGGAAATACTGTTTGAAGGCGTTCAAGTAAGTCCAATGCCGGTAACGTATTTTCCGGTTTGCTCATGAAGAGCGTCTCCCTTGTATCATGAAGCTGTTCAGCGACACCGGGGTGAGATCACGGCATGATGAAGTTGCCCGAGCAGGATAGGGTGATGATGGGTCTCATGGGCGGCACACCGGCCCTAATATCGCCTCATGAAAGCAGAATGTTGTTCCACATCCAGGCATAAACACAATCAGCTAGCGCAAAACAAAAGGACAGCAATTTATGCGGAGATTCCGCCAGCTATCTTCCATGGCCGCAATCGCTGCGGCGCTCACCGTGTCAGCCTTCGCACAGCCGGCACAAGCCGCCAAGGTTGGCATGTTGACCTGCAACACCTCCAAGAGCCTCGGCCTCATTATCGGGTCACGTCAAGGCATCACATGCAGCTTCGCGCCCGAGGACGGGGGCCAGCCTGAAAATTACGCCGGCCATATTGGCCGCCTCGGCCTCGATCTCGGTGTCCGCAGCGGCGGCGTGATGGTCTGGGCCGTTGTCGCGCCGACCAACGGTTATCGCCGCGGAGCGCTCGCTGGTAATTACGCTGGCGTCAACGCCGACGCTTCGCTCGGACTTGGTGCCGGCGCCAAGGTCTTGGTCGGCGGGTCGCACCGATCAATCTCATTGCAGCCGTTGTCGGTTTCGGGCCAAACCGGTGTCAATCTCGCACTCGGTGTGGCTGGATTGACGTTACATCCAGCACGCTAAAGCGTGTTCAAACGGGGCTGCCGCTGTCACGCGGCGGCTCTTGCGCGTTGATCGAGGAAAGAGGTGCCATCTGCCCTTTTCAAACAAACGCATCGAAGACGCACCCGCGCTGTTCCGGTGAGCATGTTGACCGGGCCGCCCGATGATCGCGAGATCGGACCGCAAGGAGGAGTTTCAGTAACTACTTGATCGAGAACTACTTGATCGAGCCGGCCCCTTCCAACTTGCGCAGCGCCTCTTGGGCCTTGGCGTATCCCTGCTCGGCGGCCTTGCGGTACCACACAACAGCCTGAGCATCGTCTTGCGGGACGCACCAGCCTCGCTCGTACATCAAGCCAAGATTGTATTGTGCAACAGCGTCGTCCTGGTCGGCGGCCTTGCGAAACCACGCGACGGCTTGTGCATCGGCGGCCTGCGGATCGTCCTGCGCAACGCCACGGCCAGTCGCGTACATGAAACCAAGGCTGTTTTGAGCGTCAACGTATCCCTGGTCAGCCGCCTTGCGGTACCACGAGACGGCCTGCTCATCATCTTTCGCAACGCCTTCACCGTAGGCGTACATTTCGCCGAGATTGAATTGAGCTTTAGCGAGCCCCTGCTCGGCGGCCTTGCGATACCACGCGGCGGCCTGAACCTCGCTTTGCACAACGCCCCGGCCGGTCGCGTACATGAACGCAAGGCTTGCTTCGGCTTGGGCGAGTCCCTGCTCGGCGGCCTTGCGGAACCATGCGACGGCTTCTGCGTCGTCTTGCGCGATGCCACGGCCTCTCTCGTACATCACGCCAAGATTGCATTGAGCGACGGCGAGGCCCTGATCTGCGGCCTTGCGGAACCACGCGACGGCCTGTGCGTCGTCTTGTGCGATGCCATGCCCATTCGAATACATCTGACCGAGATTGAATTGAGCAATAGGGAGTCCCTGCTCTGCTGCCTTGCGGTACCACACAACAGCCTGGGCATCGTCTCGCGGGACGCCACGGCCGGCAAAGTACATTCCGCCGAGATTGATTTGAGCGGCAGCATCACCGCGCTCAGCGGCGGCGTGTGTTTCGCGAAAATTCGCAGCAAGCTCTGCCTGGTCTGATGGGGGTGCGTTCTGGGCGAGCGCCGGTGCCGTGAGACCAAGACAACGGACCAGCGCGAGAACAGCTTTCTTCATGACGATCGGCCTCGTGAGAGAAAACGCGACGCGGAAGGACGCCCGCCGGTGACTACTTGACCAAGCCGCTGCTTCCGTCTTGCGCGGCACGGCCGCCGACCGTGAACGGCTCATTATAAGGCACGGCCTGCCGTTGGCCTCGCGGCGCTGTCCCGGGCCAAAGTCCGGGACAGGCTTCTGTTAAAGAACGCTAAAACGGCTCAGTCGCACACTTCCACTCGACGGATGCCCCAGCCGCGCGGCGTGCGCACGCGGCGCCGCACGATGTAGCAGTCGCCTCCATCGCCGTAGTATCCATCGTAATAGCCACCGTAGTACGGATAGCCATAGTAGCCATACGGTGCGTAAAGGCCGTAACCGCCCCATCCCCAGCCGCCGCGCCAGCCACCGCCGGACCAGCCGCCTCGGAAGCCGCCACCGTGGAAGCCACCACCACCGTGGAAGCCACCACCGCCGTGGAAACCGCCGCCTCCAAAACCACCGCGCGCCGACGCACTGCCCGATAACAGGCCGAGTGCGGCGACCGTGGCCAATGCTAAAAATGTCTTATGTAACATCGTTATCTCCAGACTAATGTGAATTGAACGCCCCCAGAGCGTCTGGCTGTATCGCAAAATTCAGAAGCTTTCGCGCGAAAAATCATCAAATATATTCAATGCTACCTTGCAGCGTCGGCATGTTGAGCCGCACCGCATCGCGGACATGGAGAGATTCCGCAACGTCCGGAGCCGATATCACCGCGCCACTCGAAGCCTGAAGCACCAGTTGCATTAGATGCGGGTCAAGCGCTGCTGTAGATGCGGGCAAAAGGCACTGTCCACTATTTATCTGCCAATGGCGGCGCCGGACAACTCTGGGCGCCGCGGCGCAACGAAGGGTAGGCGGGCTTGCCGGCCGTGAGGGGGGGACACGGCAAGCCCTAACGCTCTCGCAAGCCGGAGCTGGTTGGGACCCGGAACGCGGAAGGCGCTTCGTGTATGTGTCGGCTGGGTGCAAAAAGGTTCAAACGCGCAATTCAGCTAGGCTGTCGCTCCCCAGCACGGCGCGGGTCGCCCATCCCCGTAATGCATAGATGGTCGGTGACTTACCGAAGCGGTCTGTCTTTCGCTGCGCGTTACGTGTGCATTATCTCTGCACAGGCCTGCCTTGTCATGTTCACGAACGGCCAGATGCGCCAACGTAATGGAACAAGAAATACAAGCTGTGCGACGATCGGCAATATCGCCAGCACCCAATGCAGAAGGTCGACAGGGACCTTAGCCGTCTCCATGCGCTCCTCCGCCGGTGCGGTTGCCAACTCACCGAGGGTTCCGGGGCGACGCGCTACTCAAACGTGAAAACGTAAACGGCCTCGCTGGGGGCGCAGCTTGCCGCAAAGCGCAGTGAATTGCAGGGAGCGTGTTAGCTGCCGTCCCTCAGCGCTTCACCAAGTCCCCCAGCAACTGGCCGCCACTGTTAGTTTTGTGAGCGTCAGGCCGCCGGCTGCGATTTCCTCGACCGAGCGGCGGACGTGCGTCGCTTCAGGATGGGCCGCGAGCCAGTTGCCGGCGGCCCGCTGAGCAGACTCCGTCGATGCGGGGTCGAGTGCGTCGATCGCGGCATTGAGCCGCTTGAGCCCTTAGGTTCATCCACCGCGACATAAGCCATGACGATTGTTGTGACAGCGATTCCATGTCAGGTCGCGAGCGCGTGGTGATACGCCTTGGCCAAGCGCGCGGAGGGGCGGCGTGCTGATGGGGGCTGTCCCTCCGCAGCATGGGATGCGGATTAGCGCGCATTGGCGGATCGGTGCACGAAGCGCAGGGCTGGGCTTATTCCAAGTGGGGCTGGCCCCTGCGCCATTCTAGAGGGGGTTGATCGTAATGATCTGAGACTTTCTCAGTCTATTGCCAATATCGCCATTTCGTTCATCCCCCACGTTATACATCAGGTTGTCACGCTGAGCGTTGACCCTTATATCCTGCAATCCTAATTTATGACAGACTTCGTGGGCTATGGTCCGTGTTGTTAGGTATCTTTCATCTATCATGACGTTACGTTCACGGATACTGCCGCTCCCAATGCCTGTCCCATACGCGAATCCTTCAATAAACGATCTCCCGTCCTCATATTTTATCCTCCAGACCACAAACAAATTCACATATGCTCCGGTTTCAGTAGCTGTCGCAAAGACGGCTTCTATCACGCTATTATCTTTGTCGCTTACAAGCACTTCGTCGCCCAGGTCCCGGTCAACCTTCGCTTCGCCTACACTGCCGTGTAACTCCAATGTTACATTGGCTTGTCGCGTAAGAATCGAATTGCTTTCCAAAATCATACCCTGAACTCTAGCTGCTTCTGCTTTCACCCGACGGCCGGTCTTGTCCACGACCAAATAAGGCTTCACCCGGATGGTCCGGGGCTTCTGGGTCCGCACCTCCAATACCGCCATAGGTGCATTATTACTGGATTTGGCCACAATCGTAGCAACGTTAGTGTTCGAACCGACCGCGTCGAGCTTGAAAAACCGATCCCCTGGCTGAAAATCATCCCGCGCCGTCACTTCTCTAAGAGCCGACCTGTCTGTCTCAGTAACTTTGACCACATACGTGGATGCGCTCGTTACTGACAGGCCAGCACCACCACGCAACAGGACATAGCGACTCCCATTTATCGGGACCATTTGCCACCGTGGCGTCGCGCTGTCGTCAAAACCCGTTTCTGGTCTGATCTCTTGAAACTCCGCCACGTTCCTTCCTTTCGCTTCGTTTTCTGTGGTCGATTTCTGAATCGTGAAACGCGCTCCTTGGTCGCCACACAACCCGCACGGGTTCAAGACATTTCAAAAATCCGCCGGGCCAATGAGGCGACGGCGGCTTTGAGTCATGTCCTTGCCGCAAAGGAAGGGTGAAGTGCGTAGCAACTATTAACTGGCGGCCGGAGTATCCCTCCGCGCGCCTGGCTGGGCAAATCAGGAGAAGTCCGTCAACCCCTCGGCATAAATATATTCTACTTTACAGAAATTCGGAATTGTCGTATTGGATCGATCATCCCGCCCGAATGAGGGGCGTATCGCGATCGTCACGAAACGCGGGGTTCGGGGTTCGGGGTTCGGGGTTCGGGGTTCGGGGTTCGGGGTTCGGGGTTCGGGGTTCGGGG
>JGI24705J35276_12238648_pt1 | contig 32205 bp, 25 predicted proteins | sample TergutNt197P4_FD_35276 | JGI IMG/M metagenome (IMG submission 35276) | reverse complement strand
GCTTCTGTTGCGCATAATCCTGACCGTATTGTCACGATTGCTCGTCCTGCCAATCCCGCTCAAATGGGCTTCTTAACGGACGACTAAGTAGGCCCTCGTGCTGGTCGCCATGCCTCGGATGCCACCAAGCCCAAGCACTGACTGAAGGCTTTGGCCCTGCCTGTCACAACCTCCAGGCAGGGCTTTTCTTCTAATCTGTCACAGCGCTAGAACCGGTAACTCAGGCCTACGCGCACCAAGTGCAGTTCATTCTTGAAGTCGGCGCGATTATTGTCTCGGTTGTAAAGAGTAACGGACCCGTAATCGGTATAGACGTACTCGGCTCGGCCGACCCATTGGTCGGAAAATGCGTACTCTACGCCGCCGCCAGCAGCGAACCCGGCTCTGACCTGATCTTCCCATACAAATTGCTCACCGGCGTTGCGTCCTTTCTGGATGTCGTTCGTAATATTCGCAACGCCAACGCCAACGGTCCCAAATAAGAGAAGGCGGTCAAAGGCATATCCGATGCGCACGCGCGCGGACCCAAAGGCGCCGATTTTTGAGAGCGACGTGTCGTTGTCGTAAATGTTGTTGCTTTGTGATGCGCCCGAATGGCCCAAATCGAGTTCGGCGCCGACGACAAATCGATTGGCGAATTGATAATTGTACCCGCCATATAGGCCTGCAGCGAAACCGTCCGCTCCTTGCTCGGTATGGCCGTGATTGTCATTGCGGGCGAGATCGGAAGTCCAAACAGCATGAGCGCCGCCAGCGAATACACCGGCATAGTAACCGGACCAATTATAGTATGGGGCATAATTGGCCGCTGGCGCCGCCAAGTCACCAGCTCCGGCTATTGATGTTGCGAAAAGAGAAACACAGGCAGCAATCGCGCCGCGTGACAGTACCTTCATTTAATGCGCCCCCTACACGAGATATTAAACCTAGTTTGGCGCGGCTCTTGTCGGGGTTCATTCGGGCGTAAAAATGGTTAAAGCATGCTTACCCTATGTTCTAAGCGGAGATTGTTTGGGGAGTGCGCGTGCTACGAGTTTGTCGGTAACATGGTGCCGAGATACATTGCAGAGAGAGAGAGCGATCGAATGTATCATGTGCAATATAATGCGATTACCTGATAAGATAAATTATATCGGCAATAGCCGTGACAAAAAGTCAGCGGATATAAGACACTAAACCGTAACACCTCGATTTCGCTCGTTCAGGTGCGATTATCATTTGGCGCCTTCGTCTGGATGCCGAGTTATATGTTACGCCAGTGATTGTATTCTGCTCGTGTTAAACGCAAACGTTTATCTCCGCCATTCTTCCGCTTTATCAAAATGGTTTTGATTGATCTCGTGCGTCCATCTTGCTCAAGAGACATCCGACATGTGTATGGACGTGAAGCTCTCGCGGGCCCCATCGCCGCTCAATCTTTCATCGGATCCCCCTGTAAGCGGTGAGCGCAGACTACCTCTTCTTCCACCCACCCCGTCGTCCTGGCGCGCCGCCGGTGCTGCGTGGCTTGGTCAAGCCGACGGCTTCTTTCGACGAGGTGGGTTGCCAGATGCGGCTTTCGCTGTTGCTATCACTTTGGCCATCGTCGTCGAAGGTGGATCGCTTGGGCAGCTTGCGGTTCGGTCGATAGGGCAGTGACTCCGGGCCGTGCATCTCGTCGAGATGCGGCTTGTGCACCTTTGAGGCGCTCTCGCTGCTGGCCTTGATCGCCGACGTAACGCCGCGCTTCTTCATGGCGCTGACCGGCAGGTTCGCCGCCGCACCGTATTTCTTCGCGCCCGCATAGGCGCCGGCCTTGTCCTGCACGGCGCGCTGCTTCGCTGTGGGATCGTCGACCACGGCAAGCTCGGTGGCGCGCAGGCGTTTGACTTCGTCGCGCAGGCGCGCGGCTTCCTCGAAATTGAGGTCGGCGGCGGCCTCGCGCATCCGCGTTTCGAGATCGGCCAGCACAGCCTCGAAATTGTGCCCGATCGAGAGCACGTCCTCGGACCAGCCGGTGCCCTTGCCGCCGTCGCCGACTTCAACCAGCACGTGGTCGCGCTCATAGACGGAGTTGAGGATGTCGCCGATCGACTTCTTCACGCTCTCCGGCGTGATGCCGTTGGCCTCGTTGTACTCGACCTGCTTCTCGCGGCGGCGGTTGGTCTCCGCTATCGCGCGCTCCATCGATCCCGTGATCTGATCGGCATAGAGGATCACCTTGCCGTCGACGTTGCGCGCGGCGCGGCCGATGGTCTGGATCAGCGAGGTCTCACTGCGCAGGAAACCTTCCTTGTCGGCATCGAGGATTGCGACCAGCGCGCATTCGGGAATGTCGAGACCTTCGCGCAGCAGGTTGATGCCGACCAGCGCGTCGAACGCGCCCAAGCGAAGATCGCGGATGATCTCGATGCGCTCGATCGTGTCGATATCAGAGTGCATGTAGCGTACCCGGATGCCCTGCTCATGCAGATATTCGGTGAGATCCTCCGCCATGCGCTTGGTGAGCACCGTGATCAGCGAGCGATAGCCGTCCGCTGCCGTGGCGCGGACCTCGCCGACGAGATCGTCGACCTGCGTGCGGGCCGGGCGAATATCAACGGGCGGATCGATCAGCCCAGTCGGACGGATCACCTGTTCAACGAACACGCCGCCGCTCTCGTTCAATTCCCAGCCGCCGGGTGTCGCGGAGACCGCAACCGACTGCGGCCGCATCATGTCCCACTCCTCGAAGCGCAAGGGACGGTTGTCCATGCAGGAGGGCAGGCGGAATCCGTATTCGGCCAGCGTCGCCTTGCGGCGGAAGTCGCCGCGGAACATGCCGCCGATCTGCGGGATGGTGACGTGGCTTTCGTCGGCGAAGACGAGCGCATTGTCGGGCACGTATTCGAACAGTGTCGGCGGCGGCTCGCCCGGGAGGCGGCCGGTGAGATAGCGCGAATAGTTTTCGATGCCGGCGCAACTTCCCGTCGCCTCCATCATCTCAAGATCAAAGGTGGTGCGCTGCTCCAGCCGCTGCGCTTCCAGGAGCCGTCCCTGGTTGTGGAGTTGGTCGAGCCGCTGCTTCAATTCGAACTTGATCGCCTTGATTGCCTGCACCAGCGTCGGGCGCGGCGTCACATAGTGCGAGTTGGCGTAGACCTTGATGAATTCGAGCTCGTCCTGCTTGTGGCCGGTGAGCGGATCGAACTCCTCGATATTCTCGACAACATCGCCGAACAGGTTCACGCGCCACGCGCGATCCTCATAGTGCGCAGGGAAGATGTCGATGATATCACCGCGCACGCGAAAAGTGCCGCGGGTGAAATCGGCCGAGGTTCGCTTGTATTGCAGGGCGACGAGATCGGCGATCAATTGCCGCTGGTCGATGCGTTCGCCCTTCTTCAGCGCGAACGTCATCGCGGTGTAGGTCTCGACCGAACCGATACCGTAGATGCAGGAGACGGACGCGACGATGATGACGTCGTCGCGTTCGAGCAGCGCGCGGGTCGCCGCATGGCGCATGCGGTCGATCTGCTCGTTGATCGAAGAATCTTTCTCGATATAGGTGTCGGTCCGCGGCACATAGGCCTCGGGCTGGTAGTAGTCGTAATAGGAGACGAAGTATTCCACCGCATTGTCGGGGAAGAAGTTCTTGAACTCGCCGTAGAGCTGGGCCGCGAGCGTCTTGTTGGGCGCGAGGATCAGGGCAGGGCGCTGCGTCGCCTCGATCACCTTCGCCATGGTGTAGGTCTTGCCGCTGCCGGTGACGCCGAGCAGCACCTGAGTGCGGTCGCCGCGGGTGATGCCTTCGACAAGCTCCACGATCGCCTGCGGCTGGTCGCCCCTCGGCTGATATTCCGACTTGATCTCGAAGCGGACGCCGCCTTCGGATTTCTCGGGGCGCGGCGGGCGGTGCGGTGTCCACACCTTCACGGAGCCGTCGGATTTGCGGAATTCGGGGCGGCCTTCGCGGATCAGCGACTCCAGCGCGTCCGCCGTCGCCTTCACGCCGAGCGCTTCGGTCTTGCTGCGCGGCGGTCGTGCCAGTGCTTCCTCGTCGTCCTCTGCCGTCGGCAGGCCCAGCTGCCGCGCGAGTTCGGGATCGAGCATCGGTACGGTGGCGGCCGTGCCGTAATTGGCCTGCGGTGCCTCGTCGAATCCTGCGCGCGGGGGAGGCGGCCGATCGCTGGGAAAATCCTTCGGCGTCGATGCGCGGGCGCGATGGGCGGCGGCCTCGCCGCCGGAGCGGCGGTCACGCGAATTATCCGGCGGCGGCTGCAGTCCGGTGGAGGAGCCAATGCCGCTTTCGCCGCGATTGATCGCGGGGTTGAGTAGTTCCGCAAGCGCAGGCCCGATCGGCTGGACGTCAGGCCTCGATGCGCCGGAAGCGGACGTTTTGGGAGATTTACCGGGACGCTTGCGGGAATCTGGTTTCTTGGCCATGGCCGGAATATGGGCCGAGTCCGAGACTCATGAAAGTGCAAATGCCGGTCCGCCACCGGATGGCTCCAGAGAGGAAGCGATCACGCGGCCGTCGTGTCCAAAGCATTGACTCCCGCGAGGTGTGGCAAAATTCATGCAGTTCGCCGCGCCCGTTGTGGGGAAGATGCGATTTTCATCATCCACTATGCGTGCCTATTGCTTCCAATCTGACGCGAAGCTCGGTTGTAGCGCTCGAATCTTCTCGGGCAGTGAAGCGCCGGTGCAGGTCAAGCCCAGATAGGTAGCAGCGCGGGTGGCGCCAACATAGAGATATTTGTCGAACAGCCCCGGCAGTTCCTTTGCGAGTTCATCGACTCCGACGAAAAACACGGCTTCGAATTCAAGCCCCTTAATGTGCTGGACGTCGAAGACTCGAATATCGCTATCCTCCCCGACAGACCGTCCTTCATAACATGCGATCACGTTGAGATTTTGCTCAGAAAGTGCGACCTTTAGGCCATCCACAAGAGGCCCGACTTCTGCTTCGCCATTCACCAGCACCGCCACCGAAGGTAACGGTCTGGTGAGTTCCTCAATCTCCACGACGCGCTGAGCCAGCCACTCAACGACATCCTCGCGTCGGGCCAGAGTCAGGCCGAGTACCGGCGGTACGCCATTGTTATCCACATTGCTGGGCAAGGCGACATCGACGGATTCTCCGGCGCACATGCGGATAATGTCGGTCGCAAGCTGAATTAGCTGGCGACTATGGCGGTAACTGACATGGATCGGACGGACATCAATTTGGGGAAATGCCCACTTTACGTCTTTGGCGGACCGACTTCCCCAATTTGTAATACGTTGGTTGAAGTCGCCGCAGGCAAAGAAAGATCGAATCTCCGGATTTGACAACGTGCCCATACAAGCAAGCTGGATTGGTGAAAAATCCGTGGCTTCGTCGACCATGATCTGATTTCTGATAAGTCCAGCGAAATCCTTCAAAACCGAGTAGGCCGGGTCGTCGATATCGCGCCGTATGGTGCGATCCTGAAGCAAGGTCGCTGCCGTTCGCAGTGTGCACAGAAGCATGATGTCAACTTCCAGTGGATCGACGTCGTTGGCTCCCACTCCATCGGTGATGTACCAGATGTTTTCAGATTGGCGTGCCCGTCGGAAACGGCGATAGCGACTGGCGATGCCGGTAATGTAACGCGAGACTGGCCCGGCGAACGGGCGCAAGGCGAACTGCGTTTGGAGACTCTCGCCGATTTCTTGAAGTTCAAGCTCTGGCAATCCGCGTTCGCCGATCCAGTCGGCGATACGTCTGGCGCGGGTAGTCCGCCCAAGCGTACGGCGAGCGAAACTTGCTCGGGCCTGACTACGGATACTTTGGAAATATGCCTTCATAGCGCGGGCTATGGGGGTATGGGTAGCCTGTGTTTCCTCTTCATCCTCCACATCGGAATCGTCGGAGTCCTCTTCGGGGACGCCAACCGTGTCGAGAAACGCAGCCATCTCCTTGAGAAACTGCCGGTTCTTATTAACCTGAAGCGTCAGATTCCGCCGAATGGCGCTGTCGGTTGTTTCTTTCATTTTCTGTAGTAGATCCTCGACGCGCTTTGCGACCTCAACGAGGGTAGTGATGTCTCGCGTGACTGAATGGGCGCTGACACTGGAAACGAGTGTTTGTGCCAAGTGCTGTGCCGCTGGGGTCCGTGCTCTTGCTAGGGTCTCAGTAGCGGCCTGAAGCTCTGACCAGAAATAGCGGTTCTGCCACTCGTTAAAATCCTCGTACCAAGCGGTCTGACGGCTTAGGATGTCTGGCTGAATGAAGGATGCGTCGACCTTGAGAATGAAGGAACGGCCGCGATTTGATGTGCGCAAAATTCGGAAATGGTTGCGCGCAAGCTCAATGCGGAAATGTGCCCATGTTGATATCTTCTGGTCTGGGGTCGCAATATTCTCTCGCGCAAATGCGTCCCTGAGATAGAGCTTCAGGAGGTCGGTGGGGGTGAACATCATCCAGCTATCGGAGTGGCGAACCGCCCTGTTGGGTTGTCCGTATTCTATAAGGCCACGCTCGTCTTCATTGAGATATTCGCGGTCACGTTTCTGGCCGATACGGCGGATAAGGGTGGTTGTTTTACCGGAGCCCGGCGGACCAACAATGAGCAACTGGCTGTTTAGGGGTAACCTGAAGATTTCGTCCTGGTGGCGGTCAAGGATCGGTTGGTCGCGTAGCCCCATCTTGGTGATGAGGTTACGCCGTATCCCGTCGACGACATTTGCGGCTCTTTCGTCGTCCGCGAGGATGCTGGCAAGGATATCATCGCCAACATCGGCACCCGTCGGCGCCGCGAGCGCGTCAAGCATCGAAACGACCGTGATGGGCCCGTAAGCTTCTCCTTTCAGAATTGAGTTTAGGGAATCCCAATCACCGTTGCGACGAAGCGGTCGAAGGGTAGCTTTTTCGATAATCTCGCCGACAAAGGCATTGAGCTCAAATTCGTCGCCGACCTCGAGCGAGGCCAGCCGCCCGGCCGGATTATTTCGTCCGGCGAATCGTTTTCCTTTGCCCAGATTGCCGCTCGGCGTGCCACGGCAGATGTAATAGATAACGAGTTCGCCATCGTCAGCACGTGTGAGAATCCGCGCTATAGCGGGCTCACGGGTGAGAGCTTCGAGGCTGCGACGCTGCTGCTCGTCAATTCTGGTTAATTCCTTGACGGTTTCACCAGACGTGAATGTGTTGACGCTCGCAAGCGTCCCGGGTCCAGCGTGATAACGTTCGCGGAGTTCGGTTTCGGCTGTAGAAGAAATTGTCTTCAGTACATTGAGCGTTTCGGTAGATACGCGTTCAATGTCTCTTTGATAGGCTGTTGCCATCTCTCCCGATCCCCGTGCTTTTTTGTGTTTTCCGAGACAGGACTTTATATCTTGCGTTGTCCGGACTTGCTAGGACAACCAGGGCGGTCGCCGCTCTGCTTTTCGAATTCCAGGTCGAAGGCTTGACCCGCGCCCCCATCTTCCTGGAAAGTCGGATTGCCGGGTCATGCTGGCGGCGACGGTTTTGGATTTTGGCGCAAGCGGGAGGATATTCATGTCACGAAAACTCTTCGAACTGGTCGGGACCGATGCGACGCGACCCTTCAGTCCCTTCTGCTGGCGCACGCGTATGGCGCTGGCGCACAAGGGGTTGACCGCGGAAACAATTCCTTGGCGCTTTACCGAGAAGCCGGCGATCGCGCCGTATGGATCGCAGAAGGTTCCGGTGCTGCTCGATGGCGACAAGGCGATCGCCGATTCCTGGGCCATCGCCAACTATCTGGAAGATGCCTATCCCGACCGGCCGTCGCTGTTCGGCGGCGCCGGTGGCCGCGCAACGGGCCGGATGATCAACTGGTGGGGCGACATTGTCGTGATCGGCGGCATCTTTCCGATGATCGTCGCTGACATCCCGCCCCATCTCGCAGCGGTCGACGCCGCCTATTTCCGCAAGAGCCGCGAGGCGCGCTTCGGCAAGCCGCTCGAAGAGGTTGCGGCCGGCCGCGACAGCGCCGTCGCCACCTTCCGCAGGTCGCTCGAGCCGATGCGGCAGACGCTGAAGATGCAAGCCTTCCTGGGCGGTGACGCACCCAACTATGCCGACTACATCGTGTTCGGCGGTTTCCAGTGGGCGCGCGTGGTGAGTCCGTTCGAGCTTCTGGAAGCGGACGATCTGATTTATGCTTGGCGGGAAAAGCTGCTGGACGCCTTCGACGGAGTGGCGCGCAAGTCGCCTGTCTATCCGGCATAGCGCGGTCGAAGCAGCTCGCTGCCGTGGCGCGCCTCACTGCTCGGAGCGCCGCGCGCCGATCCAGGCCGCGAGACCGTCGCGAAGATCACTCGTCGGCACCAGCGCGGCGAACTGCTCGCTTTCAACCTGGAGGCCTTCAGCGATACTCATGTTCAATCCCCGTGTAACCGCGGTGATGATGCTGCCAAGTGCGAGTTCCGAGTGACGCATGAGGCGCCCTGCGAGTTCGCGCGCGGCCGCAGCAAGTTGCCGGTGTGGCACAACCATGTTGACGAGCCCGATTTCCAGGGCGCGTTCTGCCGGGAAGGGCGAGCCCGTCAACAGCAATTCAAGCGCCCGCTTGCGCCCGACGAGACGTGGCAGCCGCTGCGTTCCCCCGAATGTCGGGGGCATGCCGAGCTTGATCTCGGATTTCGCAAAGGTTGCCTGATCGCTGGCGATCGCGAGGTGGACGGCCTCGGTGATCTCGCATCCGCCGCCGAATGCGAGACCGTTGACGGCAGCGATAATCGGCTTTCGAAATGCTTCGAGCCGCGAGGTCAGTGTTTGTCCACGCCTGACGAAATCGCGAATGGCAGCGTTCCGCCCGCGGTCGACGCTCTCCGCGAATTGGTGAATGTCGGCCCCGGCCGAAAAGGCCTTTTCGCCTGCGCCGGTCAGGATCACGACGCGTACAGCGGCTTCCGTCTCGATCAAGTCCAACACAGCCGTCAGGCGATCAATCAGCTCATAGCTCAGCGCGTTGAGCTTGTCGGGGCGGTTGAGCGTAACGAGCGCAATGCCGGCGTTGACTTCCAGTAGAATGGGATCTGACATCATCATCTCCAAGATCATCTCCAAGGATGCGTCGATGGGTGCACCAACCTAGGCGATGATGGACATTGAGTATATTACCTGGGCGGTATACATTGATCCCATGGCTCGCTCTGCAGCATTGACGCGCGACCGCATCGTTTCAGCGGCGAACAAGCTCTTCTACAGTGAGGGCATTCGCGGCGTCAGCGTCGATGCCGTGGCGGCAAAGGCCGGTGTGACCAAGCGGACGCTGTATTATCATTTCAGGAGCAAGGACGATCTCGTTGCGGCCTATCTTGCCGGCCGGGATCAGCCGAATCTCGCATTGTTCAGACAGTGGTTCGAGGAGGCTGACGGAGCATTACCGGCCAAGGTCGAGCAGATCTTCCGCAATCTGGCCCGTTCCGCGCGCCATCCGAAGTGGAAAGGTTGCGGCTTCTTGCGCACGTCGGCTGAGTTGGCCAACCTGCCGGGTCACCCCGCCATCAAGATCGGCGCTGCGCACAAGAAGAAGTTCGAGGCCTGGTTGCGAGAAATTTTCGAGCAGGCAGGCATTGCTGACCCATTGCAACTGGCCCGGCAGGTCTTGCTGTTGCTTGACGGATCCTTCGCTGTCGTATTGTTGCACCGCGATCCCTCCTATATGGAGACCGCCGGACAGGCCGCCTATTCTCTGGTCCACGCCGGCATGCGCGTTCGGACGGCCCGGCCAAAGGAAGGGCGCCGTTCAGGATGACCTTCACAGGTCTGGATATCGCTGCGCTCATCCCGTTCGCTCATTCTGCATATTTGGCTGAAGCGGCTTACTCCTGCTCAAGTCAGAACCTCAAGACGGTGGAGGCGTTGAAGCGAGAACATGCCGGCTGGCCAGTTTCCGGAAGTCTCGCAATGACGTATTGTATCCGAGCCAACTGAGCACGGAGAACGTCAAGAAATCAGGCAACAGCGGTTCATTGCTTCGGTTACCTCGAGCCATGTTGGCGCAGGTCGACCCAAACCGGGAGGCAATACCATGACAATGAGGCCAGATCCGACCTTTCATGCATCGCCTAAGCTCGCGATGGAAGCTCCGCCAGAAAACTTTGCCTACACCTTGCTGCTCAGTCCTGATTTCTCAAAACCTGACGCGCTCGCGGTCATTGACGTTGCACCGGACTCGCCGACCTACAGTCAAATCGTTCACACGGTGACGATGCCGAACAAAGGCGATGAGTTTCATCATTTCGGCTGGAACGCCTGCTCGTCCGCCCTGTCTCCGCTCGCGGGGCATGCCTTCGTCGAGCGACGCTACTTGATCATACCCGGGCTTCGCTCGTCTCGCATCTACATCATTGACACGAAACCAGATCCTAAGAAGGCGCGCATTCACAAGATCATCGAGCCCGAGGAGGTGATCGAGAAGACCGGTTACTCGCGGCCGCATACCATTCATTGCGGGCCGGAGGGGATCTATGTGAGCACGCTGGGTGGGGCAGGCAAGGATGGCACAGACGGGCCGCCTGGCGTCTTCATTATGGATTGTGAGACGTTCGAGGTCCTCGGTCGCTGGGAGATCGATCGTGGGCCTCAGAACCTGCACTACGATTTCTGGTGGAACTTGCCGCGCGACTACATGGTGACCAGCGAGTGGGCGCTGCCGCCGCAATTCGAGAACGGCATCGTTCCGGAAGACCTTCTTGCCAACAAATACGGTCACCGACTCCACTTCTGGGATCTCAGGGAGCGGCGCCACAAGCAAACCATCGATCTCGGCGCCAATCACCAGATGGCACTGGAGGTGCGGCCCGCGCACGATCCGGTGCGCGAATACGGCTTTGTCGGCGTCGTGGTCGATACGTCCAACCTCGAAAGCTCGATCTGGACCTGGTGGCGCGATGACGGAAAATTCCACGCCGAAAAAACGGCGACGATCCCGGCCGAGCCCGCGCCGAAGGAAAAACTGCCGCCGCTGCTGCAGGGCTTTGGCGCCGTGCCGCCGTTAGTGTCTGACATCGACTTGTCGATGGATGACAAGTTTCTCTACGTCTCCTGCTGGGGTACTGGCGAGATGCGCCAGTATGATGTCAGCGATCCCAGAAAGCCGAAGCTTGCGGGCTTCGTGCGCATCGGAGGTATCACGCGCCGCTCGTCGCACCCGAATGGCAAGGCATTCGCAGGCGGTCCGCAAATGGTCGAGATCAGCCGCGACGGTAAGCGGGTGTATTGGACCAACTCGCTCTACTCGACCTGGGACGACCAGTTTTATCCCGACGGCGTGCCGGGTGTTGAGGTAATGGCCCATGCTGGCGCAACCGGTGGGCTCGAGCTCGCCAGGGACTATTGGGTGAGCTTCCCTGACGGATATCGAGCTCATCAGATCAGACTCGAGGGCGGCGACTGTTCGACGGATTCGTTCTGCTACCCGTCGGCACGGAATTGAGCGCAACCGGCTCGACGTCGGCCTGGCTCTGGCTGGCTCTCATAGCGAGCGGCGTCTATCACGGTGTCAATCCGGGAATGGGATGGCCGCTCGTGGTTTCGGCCGGGCTCATGGAAAGGAGCCCGCGCGCGCTGCTCGGCGCTCTTGGGGCGCTCTCGGCGGGCCATTTGCTGGCAACCCTGCTGGTGCTCCTGCCGTTCGCATTGCTGTTCACGTTGGCCGAATGGCAGCATCCAATTCAGCTTGGCGCGAGCCTCGTTGTGATCGGATTCGGCGTCTTTCGCATTCTCAACCGTCGTCATCCTCGCGCCCTCGCGCGAATACCGCCGACGCAGCTTGGCCTCTGGTCGTTCGCCGTCGCGATCGCGCACGGCGCCGCTCTGATGCTCGTCCCGATCTATCTTGGGCTGTGCCGCGCCTTCGACCTTGACGCCGGCCACGAGGCAGCCGGCGTGCTCATCAAAGCAAATCTCGGCATGGTCGTGCTGGTCGCAATCGTTCACCTCGCTGCCATGATCGCCGCCGGCGGATTCCTGGCGTGGCTGGTCTACCGCTATCTCGGCCTGAAGTTCGTCTCGCGAAGCTGGTTCAATCTCGATGCGATCTGGGCCCTCAGTCTCATCCTGGTTGGCGCCATCGCGCTGGCGTTTAATCTCGCGGATTGGAGTTGAGATATCGGTGAGGGTAGATCTGCGGTTTACATGGTGCCTTTGTGGTCCGAAGACGGGCGGCGGCTGAGCAGCCGACACCGCGGACAGCAATTCGACCTGCTTGCAAAACATATACGTTGATCATATCTTTACGTGAAACCGTCGCTTCTTGCGGTGGGCTTGTCCAGGATGATCAATGCGACTTACGAACTTCAGTGATTACGCGCTTCGGCTGCTGATGTATGCGGCGGCTCATGAAGACCGGCTGATCACTATTGAAGAGACATCCCAGGTTTACAATATCTCGCGCGCACATCTGATGAAGATCACGAACAGCCTGACAAGAGCAGGCTATTTGAAGGCAGTGCGTGGACGCTCGGGTGGCCTGACATTGGCGAAGCCGCCACGTAAGATACGTCTCGGTGAGGTGATCCGCGCAACGGAGCCTGATTTCGCGCTGGTTGAATGCTTTGCCACGGGCAGCCAATGCACCATCAGGCGCTGCTGCCGGTTGAGCGGTATCCTGCACGAGGGGCTCGATGCGTTCAATGCCATCCTGGACAAGTATACGCTGGCGGATCTGATGCTCAGGCCGAAGGATTTCAGCGTGCGACCAGCAGCGTGAGGCTGCGCCATCCTGCCGTGCCTTCAGTTCGGCCGCCGGCAGCGCGTGGCGACGTGAAGGCAGCAACTCAGACAATTTGAGCTAGATTGTCCAAAAATGAAAAAAGGTTTGGCAAGTCGCGCGCGATAAGTCTCAGCGCGGCCGCGTGTCTGTTGACCCACGAGTGGTCCGACATGCCGGAGAGTCTGGGGCTGATATGACGACCTTAACGCAAGTGCTTCAGGAACGGGCGCAGCGGCTTCTGCGCATCGATTCGTTCCATCAGGTCGTTCTCTATGCCAGTTATGTGACCGCGTTGGCCCTGCTGTCATCTGTGATCGTTGTTGGCTTTGCGACGTTTTGGACACACTGGAAGGTGTTCCTTATCTCCATCAGCATTGCTGCGGCTATTCCATTGCTCATCGCGCCACCGTTGGCTCTCCTGGTGCTCTATTCGCTGTGGCAGATCACGAAGATGATCGATCAGATCAATGACTTCATCCGTTACGATGCCTTGACCGGAGTTTTGACGCGCGGATACTTCCTTGACATGATCGAGCGCGCGTCCCATCGCGGCAGCATCTTTTTCATGCTGGATGTCGATCATTTCAAGAAGATCAATGACGATTATGGACACGATGTCGGCGATGAGGCGCTCAAAGTTTTCACTGCGGCAGTCAAGTCGGTAGCGCAAGACGATTGGATAATCGGCCGTCTTGGTGGTGAGGAATTTGGGTTGTTCGTTCCTGGCGCCGGCCGTGGGGCGGCAGCTACCATTGGCGCCAGGATCTGTACGGCGGTGCGCACCAAGGGCGAGTACGTCGCCGGCAAGCGAATCGGGCTGACCGTCAGTATAGGCTGCTGCGCTTATGTTGCCGGGCGATCGGTAGATGAATTGATGAAGACCGCCGATATGCGCCTTTACGATGCCAAGCGCAGCGGCCGCGATCGGTATGTCATCGACGGCCTGAGCAACGAGTGGACTTGCGAAGGCGGTCTTGTGTCCATCGATCCGTCCCGCAATACGGCAAGCTTGACGTCGGCATGGGGAGAGTCGCGAAGACAAGCTCCCGCGACGGTACGCTAGGCGCGTCGGGCCTTTCCGTCCCCGGCGTGGCGATTGACGGTGATGTCATCGAGCAGCCTGCGAAAGCGTCGCTCTGCTGCGGAATCGTCGATCTCCGCGACGACGGTCGCCGTTCCGCGGCCGCGCTGTATGAACTGTCGATAGAAGCTCCTAACGTCGATCTCCTGGTCGTCGGGAAGGGCGCTCTCGCGGTATCCTAGTCGGGGGCCCGCTTCATCCTCGACGACGATCCTGAGAAGCCAGCCATCGTCTCCGCGGGCCGACGTAATTTCCAACGTAACGTCAACGGCAACTTCGCTCAGATCCTCGAAATCTTCGTCTCCGAGATGAATTTCCCGGCGTATGGGGATCTCCCGCGTCTCGACGGTTTGGCGGACCGCAATCCGGAAGGTGTTCGGTGCTGCCTCGCGCTCGGCCATGACCCATCTGACGATCTGCTCGGGCTCCAGATCTACCGGGTACGTGTACATTTCATTCTCCGCTCGCAGCGCATCAACCGACACCTGTGTCCCGTCTACGTTGCGCCGCAACGGGAATAACCGACCAATTTGCCGCGCGTTTGTACGGTTATTCGCAGACGAAAGGACACTAGCAAAATCAAAGTGCTGGTGTGGCTTATGTCTCGCAATTGCCGATGAGCGGCTAGCCTCAAGGGAGGTTGGCAATTGCGAGACGCCACACTAGTGACAGGTTATGTACAACAAAACAGATGATCACGCGAGAAAACAGATGATCGCGCGAGGCAGCACCGAGTCGAGTGAGGACGGTTTTGAATCGAAAATTTTCCCGCCATGGGTGTGGCCGCTCAAGAGCAGATCGGAGCCAACATGGGCTGGGGGAGGGGATGTGGACCGGGTTCCATCCGTCCCCCCAACTGTTCCGACTGGCGCCCGGATCGATTTTGCTCAACTCTGACCTCTGTCGGAGTCATCATCCGGTCAAAGGCGTCCACAGGAGGAGGAGATGGCCATGCAAACGCCGCCTCAGGTCGAGTTCGAGAATCTATCGGCGTCGCCCGAATTGCGGGCCGCGATCGATCAGCGCCTCGCTGAACTCGAGAAACGATTCGGCCGGGCAACGGCGAGCCGCGTCGTGGTGAGAGGTCCGGGAGACCATCATCAGACAGGCGGCCGGTATCAGGTGAGCATTCGGCTCGTGCTTCCGGAGGGCCGCGAGGTCAATATTGGGCGGACGCCCAAGGAGGACGAGCGCTATGCCGACCTGACCTTTGCAGTTGATGACGCCTTCAAGCGGGCGCGCAGGCAGTTGGAGGATCAGTCGCGCCTTCTGCGCAGGCACACAAAGCATCACGAGAATGGATCGATTGGCACTGTCGTGCGTGTCGATCCGAGCGGGGAGTTCGGTTTTCTCGCAGCAGCAGACGGCCAGGAGGTCTATTTTAATTGCAGAAGCGTCGTGGAGGGCCGATCGAACATCGCGGTCGGCACACGTGTGAGCTATGTCGAGGAGGCCGGTGACAAGGGATCGCAAGCAAGCACGGTGAAGGTGCTCGGCAAACACGGCTTGCGGGTCTAAGCTTTCGAGGAAATGGCTCCGTTGATGGCTTCCGCTCGGCGCAAGAGCAGACGGATACCTTGTCATGCTGTTTCAAGATAGAAGCGACGCCGGTCGAAAGTTGGCCAACGCGCTCGGCAAGTACAAGGACCGCCATCCCGTCATCTTGGCGTTGCCGCGTGGCGGGGTTTTGGTGGCGGCCGAGGTTGCGCAGAGTTTGGATGCCTCACTTGACCTTGTGCTCGTCCGCAAGGTCGGCGTGCCAAACCAGCCCGAGCTGGCGATGGGAGCGGTCGTCGATGGCGCCGAACCGATCGTTGTCCAAAACGAGGATGTCATCGAACTGGCCGACGTCAGCAAGCAGGAATTCGACGAGGTCTGCAGGGAGGAACTAGCCGAGATTGATCGGCGGCGAGCCCATTACCTTGCCGGTCGTGACAGAACCGAGATCAAGGGGCAGGTGACGATCATCATCGATGACGGTATCGCTACCGGTGCGACGATGAGGGCTGCGGTGATGGCGCTCCGCAAGCAAGGGCCTGAGGAACTGGTACTTGCGATTCCGGTGGCTGCTCTCGAAAGCGTGGAACGTCTGCATTCCGAGGTCGATGCGGTCGTCTGCCTGGAAACGCTGATAGAGTTTGGTGCGATCGGATACTACTATCGCGACTTTCGCCAGATCGGTGACGACGAGGTGATCGCGACGCTGAAGCGATTTCCCGCGAACCAGGTGAAACAGCTCCCCTGACCTTGTGCGGAACTTCGAATTCAATCGGGGGCCGCCCAGCTTGTGGATTCCGCGCCTACCGGCAGGCGTGGTTTGCGGCCGCCGGCATTGCAAGGAAGGTGATGCTTGCCGGGCGCAGCGTGAGAACGCCGGCAGGCGTCGAAGCCGCAGTGAAGGCGGGCAGCTCGTTATCAGGTCCCAGGGCAAGCGTCCGGCCATTCAGTTGAACCGTTTGGCTTTGCAGGTGCGGAGCCTGCAGCACGTAGCTTTCTGCGGCGGTTGAAAGCGTGAGCACCTGCGCTGTTTGACGCGATGTGTTGAGTGCCAGCACGGCCACGCCGCCGGGATTGTCGGGAAGGCAATGGGCATAGAGGTGCAGGCCGGGCACAATGGGTGTGCCGGGGTCGAGCACAGTTCTGCCCATCAAGCGATGCCACAGCAGTGCGCCCCAATAGTTGGGCCGCGGTTCGAAATCCTTTTCATCCAAGAGGCCATAGTCGCTTGCCGCCAGCGTATTGTGCATGACGACCTCAACGCCAGACTTGGCCAGGCGCCCGAGTTGGTCGAGGTAGCGGAACGTATCGAGAAAGGTCGCGTCCCACGGATTGCCGCCGCAGGCGGCATTTGCGGTCTCGGTCAGCCACACCGGTTTGCCCGGTTCGAAACCGTCGCGCAGGGTGCGGTAGAAGGAAAGCGTACGATCAGTCCGCGAGAGCCACTCCTCCGACAGAACCTCATCGGGATTGTCACGGCCGCCACAGCGCCGCGACACTGTCGCGTAGTGGTGATACGAAAACACGTCGATACCGCCGCCACCCGCTGCCAGCAGATCAGCGGTTCGCAAGCCGGATACGGACGCGGAAGTCGCTTCGCCGATGGAGCCGGGGCCAAGGATCTTGGTCCCGGGCGAAGCCTGTTTCAGGAATGCGCGGAAGATCCGGAAGTCGCGCCCGTAGGCTTTTGCGTCATATCCTGTTGGCGCACCGCCCGTCGCCGCGAGCGTCGGCTCGTTCATGTATTCGGCGGCTGCGATGCTGCCGCCCAGCGTGCGGGTGTAGGCGAGAAGGCGACCAGCCTGCTCGGGCGTCCAAGTGCCCTCGGCATTGCGGGTGCCCGGGCTGATCGCAAAGGACGTGACGATCCGCGCATCGACGGCCTTGGCGAAGTCGACGACGCCGCGCCATTGCATGCGCGTCAGAGCGGAATTGAAACCCGGCGGCGGGGCTGGCGCAGGCCCGTCGGAGTCGAAAAAGTAGGTCGTGTTAGCCCCAGTGCCGCTCACCCGCATATAGGCCGGCGACAGTGCAGCTGCGAGCACGCGCAGCCGCTGGTTTTGCAGATCGATCGGTGGCCGGTAGCTATACCGATCCTGATCGCCAAGCGCTCGCCCCGTTTGCGGATAGGGTTTCCAAAAGCGCCCGCCGGTGATCTCCACCATCTCGATATTGTACGACTGAAAGCGCGCATCGACCGTGCCGATGGCCTTCATGCTTGCGGGTGCAACGATCGTGCTATCGGCGCAGGTGCTACTCCATGTTGCAACGACAAGTAACACCACCGCGCGCGCAGTACTCCAGAATCTCCGGGACATTTGCGGCTTCCATGTTCTTGTGATTTATACTCCGCCCTACGAAGAAAAGGGCACGGTCGCTCGCGCCTTGGCGTGACGGGCCAAGCCCGCGGAATGGGAGTGATCCTCGCCGATCGCTCGATCTCAAGTGACAACAGAAGAGAAATACCATGGACTTCGCCCTTACCGACCAGCAGGAAGCTATCCGCGATGCGATCTCCAAGATTTGCGCGGGTTTCGACGATGCCTACTGGCTGAACAAGGATCGCGAGGGCGGTTTCCCGCATGACTTCCACAAGGCGCTGGCGGATGCCGGATGGCTCGGCATCTGCGTCCCCGAAGCATATGGCGGCTCCGGCCTCGGCATTACCGAAGCCGCGATCATGATGCGCACGATCTCGGAATCAGGAGCGGGCATGTCGGGTGCCTCCGCCGTGCACATGAATGTGTTCGGGCTCAACCCGGTCGTGGTGTTTGGCACCGACGAGCAGCGCCGGCGCATGCTGCCGCCGATGGTGCAAGGCCGCGAGAAGGCCTGCTTTGCCGTGACCGAGCCCAACACCGGGCTCAACACCACACAACTGAAGACGCGCGCGGTTGCCAAGAACGATCGTTACGTCGTCAACGGCCAGAAGGTCTGGATCTCCACCGCCCAGGTCGCCGAAAAGATCCTGCTGCTTGCTCGCACGACGCCGCTTGAGGAGGTAAAGTCGCCGACCCACGGACTGAGCCTGTTTTATACCGATTTCGATCGCAAGCGGATCAGGGTTCACGAAATCGAGAAAATGGGCCGCAAGATCGTGGACTCCAACGAGCTGTTCTTCGAGGATTTCGAGATTCCGATGGAGGACCGGATCGGAGAAGAGGGGAGCGGTTTCAAGTATATCCTCGAGGGTATGAATCCCGAGCGCATCCTCATCGCCTCGGAGGCCGTGGGTCTCGGCAAGCTCGCGCTGTCGCGCGCCACCGAATACGCCAAGACCCGGATCGTGTTCAATCGACCGATCGGCAAGAACCAGGGCATCCAGCATCCGCTTGCGCAAAACTGGGTTGAGCTGGAGGCGGCATGGCTGATGGTGATGTCGGCGGCTTGGCAATATGACAAAGGCATGCCATGCGGCGCTGCGGCCAACGCTGCCAAATATTTCGCCGGCGAGGCTGGCTTCCATGCCTGCGAGCAGGCGGTGATGACGCATGGCGGCTTTGGCTACGCCAAGGAATTCCACGTCGAGCGCTACTTGCGGGAAGTGATGATCCCGCGCATCGCGCCGATCAGTCCGCAACTGGCGCTGAGCTTCATCGCAGAGAAGGTGCTTGGGCTCGCTAAATCCTATTGAGCCCGAACACTATTGCGTCATAACCGGCTCTATCCCTCGTCCTGAGGAGCTCCGCGTAAAGCGCGCAGCGCTTTATCGCGAGCAAAGCAAGCGTCTCGAAGGATGAGGCCACCTCATGGTTCGCTCCGCGATCGAGCCCGTAATCGGTCAGATGAAAACCGACGGGCACCTCGGCCACTGTCATCTCGAGGGCCGCGCCGGCGATGCCGGTAACGTGACCCTCACCGCCGTTGGCCACAACCTCCGCCTCGTCCTCGCTTGGCTGAGGCTTCTGTTGCACATAATCCTGACCGCCTTGTCTCGACTGCTCTCCGTCCCAATCCCGCTCAAATGGACTTTAACGGGCGATTGGAAGCCTTGGGCCACCTCTGCCATCGGCGCGTCCTACCAGATGATCCGCTCGAAGGCGACCGCTGCAGGAATCTCGATCCGCCCCGGCACTTTCAGCTGCCACAGGGTACGCTCGATGCTTAACTTGCGCATCTGGACCACCTTAAGCGTACCGAGTTTGACTTGATCGGTGATTGCGGCGCTGGAGACGATGGAGACGCCGAGGCCCGCGGCCACCGCCTGTTTGATCGCCTCGGTGCTGCCGATCTCCAGCGTGCGTTTTGGCTCGATGTTCACGGCAGCCAATGCCTGCGCCACGACCTCGCGCGATCCTGAGCCGGGCTCGCGCTCGATCAATATCTCATCGCAGAGCGCAACTCCATCGATGCCACTCTTCGCACTGGCGAAGCGATGCTGGGGATCGACGATCAGGTTCATTACATCGGTGCGCCAGGCCCGACTTTCGAGTTCGTCGTTCTCAACCGGACCTTCGACGAGTGCGATCTCGATGTCATGGGCGAGCATGAGGTCAGCAATATCCCTCGTGTTGGCGATCACGAGATGCAGATCGATGCCCGGATATTTGCGATGGAACGTCCCAAGATAGTCCGGGATCATGTAAGTTGCGATGGTGGTGGACGCGCCGATGCGTAGCGATCCGCTATCGAGATTGCGTAGCGACAATAATTCGTCCTCGGCCGCACGTTCGGCGGCAAACAGCGTCTCCGCGTGCCGCGCCAGTGCTTCGCCTTCGCGCGTCGGCCGCACGCCCTTTGGGGTCCGGTCGAGTAGTCGGCATCCGACCTGTAATTCGAAGTCTCGCACACCCTTGGAGATCGCCGGCTGGCTGATGTGCAACGCGTCCGCAGCGCGCGAAAAACTGCCGGTTCTCACCACGGTTGCGAACAGGCGCAGCAGGTGCAAGTTCAAGGACATAACTTCGCTCTATCGGGTCAGACAGAAAATGTACTACCCGAAAAGCGGGATTTGCGGCATGAAATTTTCTTCTTCAGGAGAAATTCGTGCTCCAAAACGAGGGATCGTGTGTTCCTGGTGATAGCCCGGCTCGTCGTTCACGGTCGAATATGTCCGCTCTTGGTCTCATGCCGTTTCCCCACAAGAAATGAGAAACTTTATGACCGACTACCAAGCCGTGCCCGCGTCTGACAAGGCACAGGAGACTGCTGCTCTTGTTGCTGCGGTGCACCGTGTCCACCATTGGCCCCGCTGGATGCAACCGCTGCCGGGTGTTGCGCTCACGTTCGCGATTGCTGTCGTGGCCACGCTGCTACGGTATATTCCTGGTGTTGCGACGTTCAGCTCCCTGATCCTGGCGATCATCATCGGCATCGCGTTTCATAACATCGTGAAGACGCCAGCAGTCTGCATACCCGGGGTAAAGTTCTCGATGCGGCGCATCCTGCGCTTCGCCATTATCCTCTATGGTCTGCAGCTCACGATCTCGCAGGTCGCATCGGTCGGCATTCAAGGATTCCTGGCAATCTCCTTTACCTTGGCTGCAACCTTTCTGTTCACCGTGCGGGTGGGTAAGCTGATGGGGGTCGAGCGCAAGCTTGCTGAGCTTGTGGGGGCGGGCACTGCCGTATGCGGCGCGGCTGCGGTCGTCGCCACCAATACGGTGACGGAGGGATCGGAAGAGGATGTGGCCTACGGGGTAGCCTGTGTGACGGTCTACGGCACTATTGCCATGTTTCTCTACCCGCTCCTGCCGACGCTCCTTCATCTCGACCCGCGCAGCTTTGGGTTATTTGCGGGGAGCTCAATTCATGAAGTGGCTCAGGTGGTCGCCGCCTCGATGCAGAACGGGCAGGTCTCCGGTGAATTCGCACTGATAGCCAAGCTCACGCGTGTCGCACTCCTTGCTCCACTTGTGCTCAGCCTTGGTTTTCTGCGCTCGCGTGGGCAAGGCGGGAATCGTGCATCAGCGCCGCTGCCCTGGTTCGTCTTCGGTTTTCTCGCGATGGTCGTCGTGAACAGCCTCGTCACTATTCCGACGCAGGTCAAATCTCCGCTTATCGTCTATGCGACACCCTTCCTTCTAGCGATGGCAACGGCTGCGATGGGACTTGAGACCGACATCCGCAAGCTGCGAGCGAAGGGTCTGAGGCCCCTGCTGCTCGGTGCGCTGGCCTGGGCGTTCATAGCGGCGCTCGCCTTCACGCTGGTCCATACGGTCATGTCACCGTAGCCGTTGGTGCAGAGCGCTTGGGAGCTTAAGGCAGGAAATGATAACTGAACGAGAAAACGAGAAAGTGGCACCTCATTTGAGATCTGCCATCCGTTGAGGAGATCCATTGATGTTCAAGCAGATACTTGTTCCGGTTGATGTCGACGAGGTCGATATCGCCAGGCCAGCGCTCGACAAGGCGATCGAGATCGCCAAGGCTAGCGGTGCTATGCTTAGGCTCATCCATGTACGCCCGCGTGCGCCCTATGCCATGAACGCGTACCTTCCAAATGGATATTATGACAGTGACGAAAAAGCCTCACTGACAACTTTGGGCGATATTGCCGAGAACATCAGCTTGCCAAAGGAGCGCGTGTCCTTCGTCTCGCCTTTTGGCCGTGCCTATGATGAGGTGCTCAAGGAAGCTGCGGCGATAGGAGCCGACCTTATTGTCATTGGCTCGCACCGTCCCAATTGGGGCACCTATTTGATCGGCTCGAACGCGGCCACAATTGTGCGTCATGCCCTGTGTTCGGTGCTTGTTGTGCGAAGTGCGGATACACCTGTACACTCACTATGAGGAAACCTCGGGCGAGGATTTTCGAGATGGCCGGCTCCGCACAATCTAGCGAGTCCGCCGTGAAAAACCTCTCAAGCTATTGAGCAGGAGTCGGTTTTCCGGCAGTGTTCAACTACCGGACTATTTTGCCGCAATCGGTGTGTGGCGAACCGATTTCTCACCATCCTCGTTCGATCACGACTATCTGGAGTTTTCACTCATGAGCAAGAAACCTGTTCGCGTGGCCGTCACCGGTGCCGCTGGTCAGATCGGCTACGCCCTGCTGTTTCGCATCGCCTCCGGCGAAATGCTGGGCAAGGACCAGCCTGTGATCCTGCAATTGCTGGAAATCCCTGACGAGAAGGCGCAGAAGGCGCTCAAGGGCGTGATGATGGAGCTAGAAGACTGCGCCTTCCCGCTGCTGACCGGCATGCAGGACCACGGTGATCCGATGACCGCCTTCAAGGACACCGACTATGCGATACTGGTCGGCGCCCGCCCGCGAGGTCCCGGCATGGAGCGCGCCGATCTGCTGGCTGCCAACGCCCAGATCTTCACCGCGCAGGGCAAGGCGCTGAATGCCGTGGCCAAGCGCAACGTCAAGGTGCTGGTGGTGGGCAACCCGGCCAATACGAACGCCTACATCACCATGAAGTCGGCGCCCGATCTGCCGGCCAGAAACATCACCTCCATGATGCGTCTGGATCACAACCGCGCGCTGAGCCAGATCGCTGCCAAAGTCGGCAAGAAGGTCCAGGACATCAAGAAGCTCACCGTATGGGGCAACCACTCGCCCTCCATGTACGCCGACTACCGGTTCGCCACCATCGACGGTAAGAGCGTGAAGGACATGATCAACGACCAGAACTGGAACGAGAGCGTCTTTCTGCCCAACGTGGGCAAACGCGGCGCCGCCATCATCGACGCGCGTGGCCTGTCATCGGCCGCGTCAGCCGCCAATGCCGCCATCGACCACATGCGCGACTGGGTGAAGGGCACGGGCGGTGAATGGGTAACCATGGGCGTTGTCTCGGAGGGCTGGTACGGCATTCCCAGAGACATGGTGTTCGGCGTCCCGGTCACTACCGAGGGTGGCGAATACAAGGTGATTGAGGGCCTGCCGATCGACGCCTTCAGCCAGAAGTGCATCGACAAGACGCTGGCCGAGCTTCAGGCGGAGAAGGACGGCGTCAAGCACATAGTCTGAACTGGCGACAAACCACGAGCCGCCCGCGCGATAGTGGTGGCATCATCAAATCTCTGCGGCCAGCAATTGTTGGTCTCGGTTGAGACCTTCTCGTCCAAGACGGCAGAGTGAGTGGCATGAGATGTGTGAATCTAGTAGCCCTCCAGGGGAGGGTAGGGGGGCGAGGTTCCGTATTAGGAGCTTGCGAAGCAAGCGTCTCGAAGGACGAGGTTACCACTGGGGCCTCGGGGGTCGAGGCGATGCTAACCCGCTTCCTCAACTATGAGAGTTTTGACCCAGTGGGGCTACTGCTTCTGCAGCAGCTTCAGGCGGGAGCGCAGGGCTTCCCTGATATGCGCGCGAGCCAGTTCTTCGGCCTTGTCGCCATCGCGCTTGGCGATCGCGTTGATGATCGCCTGGTGCTCTTTATGGCTGGTCGTCGGCCGGCCGGCGACGGAGAAGGTGGTGGGGCCGAGCAACGCGATCCAGTCCTGTAATTCTCTCGACGCGTTATCCAGATAGCGGTTGCGTGCGGCGCGGCAGATCGATTGGTGGAAGGCGCGATTGAGGCTCGCCATTTCTTCCGCATCGCCGGAATTCTCCACAAGGGTCTGCTCGATGTCGGCGATGGCGTCGATCTCGGTCTGCGAGGCATGTTCGGCGGCAAGGCGCGCGGCGGCGCCTTCCAGTATCTCGCGCATGGCGTAAAGCTCGAGCACCTCGCCGATGTCGAGGTTGCGGACGATCAGCCCGCGGCCGCCGGACGGCTCGACGAAGCCGCGCGCCGCGAGCCGCCCCAACGCTTCCCGCACCGGCGTTCGGCTGACCTTCAGCCGCTGCGCGACCTCCTCTTCCCGCAACCGGTCGCCCGAGCGGTAGGTTCCAGCCTGCAGCGCCTCGCACAACAAGCGGAACACCGCTTCTCCCAGCGCTACGCCGGTTCCGCGCGGTATCGATCCGATTTGTTTGGTCGGCCGCTTTGCCATTCACTCTCCGGGAGCAGTGCATCCTGGCCATGCAAACAGGCCGCTTGCGCATAGTGTATATCTTTGTATACAAAAGTGCGCAATCGCGACCATTGATGGATGTCGCGGGGTGCGGAATGAGTTCTTCCCTATCGGACGGACGCTATGAACGGCAAGTTCGATGTATTGGTGATCGGCGGCGGTAACGCGGCGCTGTGCGCGGCGATCAGCGCCCGGCGCGCCGGCGCTTCGGTTCTGGTGCTCGAAGGCGCCCCCAAATTCTACCGCGGTGGCAATACGCGCCATACCCGCAACATGCGTTGTGCGCACGATGAGGCCACCGAGATCCTCACCGGTCCGTACACCGAGGACGAATTCTGGGAGGATCTGCTACGGGTGACCGGCGGGCGCACCGATGAAGAGCTTGCCCGCCTGATGATCCGCGAGTCCAAGGACATGCTGAACTGGATCGTCGAGCAGGGGGTGCGCTGGCAGCCGTCGCTTGGTGGCACGCTCAGCCTGGGGCGGACCAACTCGTTCTTTCTCGGCGGCGGTCGGGCGATGCTGAACGCACTTTACCTGACCGCGGAGCAACTCGGCGTGGAAGTCCACTACGATGCCGAGGTGACGGACATGGTCATCGAGGACGGGATGTTCTTATCGGCGCACGTGAAGCGGCCGATAAACGGTACGACCGAGATCTGCGCTTCGACGCTGGTGGCCGCCGCCGGTGGTTTCGAGGCCAATTTCGAGTGGCTGAAGCAACACTGGGGCGAGCCCGCCGATAATTTCCTGATCCGCGGCACGCCCTATAATCGCGGCTCGATCCTGAAGATGCTGCTGGACAAGGGCGTGCAGGAGGTCGGCGATCCCACACAATGCCATGCGGTGGCCATCGATGCTCGTGCGCCGAAATTCGATGGCGGCATCATCACGCGGCTCGATTGCGTCGTGTTCGGCATCGTCGTCAACAGGAATGCGGTGCGCTTCTACGACGAGGGCGAGGACCTCTGGCCGAAGCGCTATGCGATCTGGGGGCGGTTGGTCGCCGGCCAGCCCGGACAGATCGCCTACATCATTTTCGATTCGACGGTGCTGACGAGCTTCATGCCCTCGCTCTATCCGCCGATCAAGGCGGATACGATTGGAGAACTTGCCGGCAAGCTCGAGCTTGATCACGCAGTGTTGCAAGACACGGTTTCGGGGTTCAATGCGGCCGTGAAGCCGGGCACCTTCGATCACACTATTCTCGATGATTGCCGCACCGAAGGCCTCACGCCGCCGAAGACGCATTGGGCACGGCGGATCGAGACGCCGCCTTACTACGCGTATCCGGTCAGGCCCGGCATCACCTTCACCTATCTGGGCACCCGCGTGGACAAGGAGGCTCGCATGCTGATGAAAGACGGCAAGCCATCCGCCAACATGTTCGCGGCCGGCGAGATCATGGCAGGCAATGTGTTGGGCCAGGGATATGCGGCCGGCATGGGAATGACCATCGGCAGCGTGTTCGGGCGCATCGCGGGACGGGAAGCAGCGAAAAATGCACGGAACTAGCATCCTTGAGGAAGCCGACCGTCTGATGACGGTCTGCAACTCCTGTCGTTACTGCGAGGGCCTGTGCGCGGTGTTTCCGGCCATGGAAATGCGCCGCGCGTTCTCCGACGGCGACCTCAACTACCTCGCCAATCTCTGCCACTCCTGCGGCGCCTGCTATGTCGATTGCCAGTTCTCACCGCCGCACGAGTTCAACGTCAATGTGCCGAAGACGCTTGCTGTCGCGCGTGCCGAATCTTACGCCGCCTACGCCTGGCCGCGGGCCTTGTCCGGCCTGTTCGCGCGCAACGGGCTCGCTATCAGCCTTGTCGCTGCGTTGAGTGTCGCCGCGTTCATCCTCGGCTTCGTCCTGTTCAACGATCCGCAGGTGCTGTTAGGTATCCACACCGGCCCGGGTGCCTTCTATCGGCTGATGCCGCACAACGCGATCGTTGTGCTGTTCGGCGCGGCGTTTCTCTACGCGATCCTGGCGCTCGTCATGGGCGTCCGCGCCTTCTGGCGCGACATCGGCAAACCCGTCGGGGGAAGCGCGGATGGTGGCTCGCTCTGGCAGGCGATCCGGGATGCCAGCACACTACGCTATCTCGATGGCGGCGGCGTCGGCTGCTATAACGAGGACGATCGTCCCACCGACCGGCGCCGGCTCTTTCACCACCTGACGTTCTACGGCTTCGTATTGTGTTTCGCCGCGACCTCGATCGCCACGCTCTATCACTATCTCTGGGGCCGCGAGGCGCCTTATCCGTGGTGGGATCTTCCGGTCCTCCTCGGTACGCTTGGCGGTATCGGCCTCGTGGTCGGTCCGATCGGGCTGTTTGCCGCAAGGTCGCGCCGCGACGTGGCGTTGCGTGACGAGGCACAGGCCGGCATGGATGTCGGCTTCATCGCCATGCTGTTCCTGACCGGCATCACGGGCCTCGCTCTGCTCATCCTGCGCGACACCGCGGCCATGGGTCCACTACTTGCGCTGCATCTTGGCGCCGTCTTTGCGCTCTTCATCACGATGCCCTACGGCAAGTTTGTGCACGGCATCTATCGTTTCGTCGCGCTGGTGCGCTACGCGCGGGAGCGGCGGTTGGGCGAACCCGCATCGGCTTGAGCCCGGGAAGCGCCCCACGCATTTCCAGGGCTCGCTCTTGCATTGTGCGAGGTCAGAACGGAAACGAAAATTCTCGAACCGGGAATCGGCTCTCAAATCCGAGACCCGTCGCAGGTCCCTGACGATAGTAGCCGCTGTAGTAGAGATGACGGTTGTGTCGGTGGGAAGGGCAGAGCAGATCCTTGCGGCCCTCGTGGATCGTCCGGCCGCCTTGATAGCGCGTGCGCCAGCAGGTGCAGTACTGATCGCAGACCAACCGGACTTGCTCGATCGATGGTTGAGGTTCGCGAACGGTCGCTGAACCACCGGGATTGCTGACCGCCAATAGCGCGATTTGAGCGAAACTGAGCAAAAGATTTGTCATGGCGGGCTTACAGATAGTGTCTAGTGTTTGTGTTCAGACACGAACCGTGCATCTTTGATGCGATCGCAATTGAACCAGAAGGCATCGCCTCGACGAAGTGTCGTTTGCCATGGCGAGTTCTTGAAAACCGTCAGGACGGCTGGCGGGTTGTGCGGGTATGTAATTCGGATAGTTGCCTTGAGCAGCCAAGATCCGACGGGAGCGTAGGGAAGCTCTTCGGACCGTAGAACTTCAGCATGGCAACGGGTTGGCTTGGCGGCATGCGCTACATGTACCGAAGTCAGGCACAGACCCAGGACCAAAGTGGAAATCCCGGCGCATTTCATGGCATGCTTCCGTTGAGGAAAGGGACGCTACCTTGTTGCCGTATTGTAAAACTTTGAGCAAATGCTATTTTACGATCAGGACGGTGCGACCCCACCAGATAGTGGACAGGATATGCGTCTCCTAGGTCTCGTTCTACGGACTCTCTTTCTTATCGTCGTGGTCGTGGTGACTGCCCGGGTCGCCATCCCTCAAAACGAAACGGTTTTGTCGGCTTACGAGACGCCCCCGGATTTGTTCCGCATCCTGCTTGGTGTGGTCGTCTGTTGCTTCATCATCATCCAAATATTCCGATATTCCAGGAATCCTGAGGACATGCGTAAGTGGGTTCCTTTCGGGCTTGCGCTTTTGCCGCTGGCGCTTCTTTGCGCCGTCGTTGTCTGGTAGGCGCCATTTCCTCCAAATGCTGCATCGCAGCAAGTTGTTATTTGGCGTCGCCTGCCTTGACTGTCGTGGCGAGGGCGTCCTCCAGCACGCATTCGCGCCAGACGGGTGTCGTGCATTGCGCGGGCCAATTGCCGCCAAGCGCCATGAACAATGCCGCGGTATCCGATAGGCGGGTGGCTTCGGCCTGGACGCGGGCGATCGCAGTGTTGAGGTAGGCTTGCTGTGCGTTGAGCACCGTGACCTGGTTGATCTGGCCCAGAACAAGCTGCTTCCGTATGATGTCGAGGCTCGCCTTGGCGGCGTTTTCGGCTTTGATCGCCGCCTGCACAGAGCGGGAGTCCTGTTGCAGGCTGCGTAGCGCATCAGCGACGTTTTGCATCGCCGTTATCACAGCCTGGCGATAGAGCGCTTCTGCCTGATCGAGCGTTGCCTCGGCGGCTTTCTGCCGGTGATAGAGGGTGAAGCCGTCGAACAGGGGCTGGGTAGCGCTCGCAGCTATCGTGTAGAATAGTGTGCCCTGCGTGAACAACTCGGCGGCCTTGAACGCGCTACTGCCGGGATTGGCGGTGAGGGTCAGATTGGGAAGGCGCGCCGCGATCGCGACGCCGATGAGGGCGCTTGCTGAATGCATATTCGCTTCGGCTGCTCGCACGTCGGGGCGCTGCGCCACCAGCGTGCTCGGCAGGCTGACCGGCAAGTTCACGGGCAGCTTGAGATGTTGCAGTTGGAACTTCTGCAGGATCTCGTCCGCTGAGAATTGCCCGGCGAGCGCCGTGAGCAGGTTGCGCTGGATGGCGAGTTGCTTCTGCAGCGGCGGCAACGTCTGCTCAGCCTGAGCCAAGGCTGTCTCTTGCGTGAGCACGTCCACCTGCGCGGCCTGGCCGGCGCTGAACTGGTTTTTGAGGATGCCGAGGATGTCGCGCTCGATCTTTACGATGCGCTCGATGGCCTCAATCTGGCCGCGCAACGAAGCTTCCTCGATCGCGGCGGTGACGACGTTCGCGGTCAACGCCAGATAGGCCGCCTCGAGCTCGAATTGCGCCTGTTGGGTGATGGCGTCGAGGCTTTCGACAGCGCGGACGTTCTGGCCCCAGATATCAGGCACGAAACTGATGTTGAGCTGCGCCGTGTGCAGGGTGTAGCGCTCCTGCGGTAACTGGGCCGGGCTGGATCTCACATAGTTGGAGAACTGCTGGTCGGACGGGGTGTAGTTGGCTTCGACCTGCGGGAAGAAAGCCCCGCGTTGCGCCAATGCGTTGAAATTCGCGACTCTGATCGCCGCTTCAGCCGACTGCAGCGAAGGATTGTGCTCGACCGACAGCCGGATCAATTCATTTAGCGGCTTTGAGCGAAAGGTCGCCCACCAGCGCGTGGGGATATCGGCACCCTTGGCGAATCTCTGCGGTGTGATGCGCGGCCCATCGGCCGCAGCGCGAGGTGACTTCAACGGCTCAGCGGTGTAGCCGGAGACGTCCGGGACCGGCGGTGGCGCGAAATTCGGGCCCACGGCGCAGCTCGCGAGCCACAGGCTGATTGCCCCGATGGCCAGCGCTCGGGCGGTATGGTTTTCGATCATGTCAGGCCCCCCCGCGCTTTCCTAGTGGGCCCCTTCGGGCGGTAACGTAGCTTCGCTGACCTCGCGCGATTCGCCCCTATCCCGCGAGAGGAAAATTTTACGCAACGCAGGCGCTACCACCAGCAGTAACAATGGTCCGATAAACATACCACCGACCACGACAATCGCGAGTGGCCGTTGCACCTGGCTGCCGATGCCATGCGAGAGCGCAGCCGGGAACAGGCCGACGCCGGCCGACAAGGCGGTCATCAGCATCGGGCGCATTCGTTGCTCCGCACCATGGAAAACGGCATCCGCAATGCTCATGCCAGCGAAACGCAGTTCGCGGAAATAGGTGATGTTGAGGATGCCATCCATCACCGCGACGCCAAACAGCGAGATGAATCCGATTGCTGCCGAGACGCCGAAATTGACGTCGGCGAGGTATAGCGCAATCAATCCGCCGCCGACGGCGAAGGGAATGCCCGCAAGCGACAGAAGACTGTCACGCACTGAATTGAACAGGCCATAGAGCAGCACGAAGATCAAGAGCAGCGTCACCGGCACGACCACCATGAGCCGCGCCTTGGCGGCTTCGAGATTGTCGAATTCGCCGGACCATATGATGCGATACCCCGGCGGAAGCTGCACGGCTTGTGCGACGCGCGCCTGAGCTTCGGCAACAGTCCCGCCGAGATCGCGGCCGCGCACGCTGAACTTGACCGGGATGTAGCGCTGGCTCCGCTCGCGGTAGATGAAGAGCGCGCCAGTGTCGAGCGAGATGTCTGCGAGTTCGCTCAACGGAATATAGGCGTTGGTGCCGGACGGCGTCTGGTAGGCAACCTTAAGCTCGCGCACCGCATCGATGCTTTGTCGGAATTTTGGATCGAGTCGCACTGCGACCGCGAAGGTGCGGTCGCCCTCCAGGACGTTGGTGGCGATGGTGCCGCCAAGCGCGGCTTCCACCACCGTGGTGACATCGCCACTGTTGAGTCCGTAGCGTGCGGCCTTTTCGCGATTGACCTTGATGTTGAGGTTGGGCTGCCCGACGAGATGGAATATGCCGAGATCGGCAACGCCGCGTACTTTGCCCATTTCCTCCATGACTTTGTTCGCGAGGCCCTCCAACACGTTCAGGTTGGGACCGATGATTTTGACCGAGTTTGCGCCCTTCACGCCGGACAGCGCTTCCTCGATATTGTCCTGGATGTATTGGGAGAAGTTGAAGGTGACGCCGGGCAGCTCCTCTTCGAACTCCTTCTGCAGTTCTTCGGTGAGCTTCTCCTTGGTCAGCCCTGGCGGCCATTGGTCGAATGGCTTGATGGGGGCGAACAGCTCGGTGTTGGAGAAGGGCGAGGCGTCGCTGCCATCGTCGGGCCGCCCATGTTGTGACACCACGGTGATGACCTCGGGATGACGCATCAGGATTTCCCGCATCTTGCGCGTCGGCTCGGTACCGGCATCGAGCGAAATGGTCGGCGGCAGGGAGGCGCGGATCCAGAAATTCCCTTCTTCCAGCGCAGGCAGGAATTCGCTGCCGAGCCTCATGGCGGCGAGCGTGCTGATGGCGAGGAAGATGATGCCGGCCGCCACCGCGAGCTTCAAGTTATCGAGCGCCCAGCGTAGCACGGGCGTGTAGGCCCTGCGCAGCGAGCGGACGATCACCGTCTCGGTCTCCGCGATCTGCTCGGGCAGCAGCAGGGAGGCCAGTACTGGGGTTACAGTGAAGGTCGCGAGCAAGGCTCCAGCCAATGCATAGCCGTAGGTGCGCGCCATCGGTCCGAAAATCTGGCCCTCCACACCCTGCATCGTGAACAGCGGCACAAAGGCGGTGACGGTGATGGCGGCGGTGAAGAACACCGCTTTGTTGACCTGCAGTGCGCTGGCGAAGATCAGTTTCAACCGCTCGGTCCAACGTGCAGCATACGGATGGCCTGAGTTGGAGGAAGTCGGGTCCGGCCCCCATAAGCCCTCTGCGAGATGCTCCAGCACCTGTTGACGGCTCTCGGGACTCGACTGGAAATTGCGGAAGATGTTCTCCATCATGATGACGGCTGAATCGACAATGATGCCGAAGTCGACCGCACCGAGCGACAACAGGTTGGCATCCTCGCCCCGCAACACCAGGATGATGATTGCAAAGAACAGTGCGAACGGGATGTTCGCGGAAACGATTAGCGCGCTGCGCAGATTGCCCAGGAACACCCACTGAATGACGAACACCAGGAGGCAGCCGAACACGAGATTGTGGAGCACCGTGTGGGTCGTCACTGCGACCAGTGCAGTGCGGTCATAATAGGGGACGATCTTCACCCCCGGAGGCAAGGTGCCGTCGCTGTTCATCTTGGCGACTTCCTCCTCGACCTTCGGAACAAGGTCGTTGGTGTGCTGGGTACGCCCCATGACGACGATGGCGGCCGCGACATCGTCGCTCTTGTCCCTGCCGGCAATGCCGAGCCGCGGCACGTAGCCGACCGAGACCTTTGCAACGTCCTTGATCTGGATCGGCAGGCCGCCCGACTGGGTGAGGACAATATTCTCGATATCCGCGACCTTGTAGCCCTTGGTGACGTCGTCCTCGCCGCCGGAATCGATCAGCCCGACGCCGCGGATATTGACGGATTGTTGGCCGATGGCGATTTCGCGACCGCCGACGTTGACATTGGAATTGCCGAGCGCCGCGATCAGCTGCGGAACTGTGATGTTATAGGCCTCAAGCTTCTGCAGGTCGGCGTCGACGTTGAACTGCTTGGTGGTGCCACCCCAGGAGTTGACCTGCACGATGCCGGGAATCGTCTTCAGGCGGCG
>JGI24705J35276_12238649_pt1 | contig 32309 bp, 30 predicted proteins | sample TergutNt197P4_FD_35276 | JGI IMG/M metagenome (IMG submission 35276) | reverse complement strand
GACGAATAAAGCGCGAAGCAAAATGGTATATGCAGATTTTTTATAAACTGTTTTACAGAATGTTTCACAACCTTTCCAATGTAGAAGTGCCGGTAGATGCAGGTGATTTTTCGCTGATAGACAAAAAGGCGGTAGTCCATCTGTTGCGTTTTTCCGAAAAGGATATTTTCCTGCGCGGATTGCGGGCTTGGGTTGGTTTCCGGCAGACAGGGGTAGATTATGTTCGTCCCGAACGTTTGTTTGGAGTTAGCACCAACAATTTTTCCAAAAATATCTGGTGGGCGAAAAAAGGAATTTTTTCTTTCAGTATGAAACCATTGAGCTACATTCAGACTTTGGGTGTAGTGATGTTTATTATTACGATTTTATTAGGCATTTACTATCTTATCAATTATTTTGTTCGTCCTCCGGGAGAGAATGCGCGAGGCATTATGACAGTCATTATGTTATTACTGGCTATCGGCAGTAGTCTGCTTATCTCTATTAGTATCGTAGGCGACTATATAGGTAAAATTACGGAGGAAGTGAAAAATCGTCCTAAGTTTATTCGTAATAAATTGTTTATCAATGGAAAAGAATATGTTGACGAGCAAGAAATAAAGGAAATGATTGAAAAGCAAAAGAAAAAAAGATAACAAAAAATGTGGTCATTAATCAAATGTTTAAATCTACTATTCAAAAACTGATTAAATCTCAATTTGTGCGATTCCTTTTTGTTGGTGGAATGAACACAATTTTTGGTTACAGTGTTTTTGCTTTTTTCATTTGGATTGGGTTGCATTATACTTTGGCTACTCTGTTAAGTACAGTTCTTGGTGTTTTATTTAATTATAAAAGTTACGGCATACTGGTTTTCAGAAATAGGTCTAATCGGTTATTGTGGCGCTATATCCTTGTTTATGTTATGCTGTATATTCTTAATAATTTGTGGATTCATGTATTTACACTGGTAAAAATTACACCTTACATATCCGGCTTACTTTGGGTGTTACCAAATGCTGCTATAAGTTTTTTTTTGATAAAAATAATTGTGTTTACGAAAAAATAATTCAAAAAGATATTCATTTGCTAATGCTTTAATACGACTAAGATGCGAGTTCCATCACTTTGGATGGTATGATAATATGAATCCAAAACGACAGGTAAATCCAAAGTGCTAAAATCAATATAATTTCCTGATACATTAGGTATGCTTGCCATACTACTGTGACTATAATTAAAATGCTCCAAAAAATAATAATAGCCCCAATAGGTATCTCCTTCTAATCGTTTTGGAACCAATCTCTTAATCACCGGATAATTTTTAGCTGTGTTTTCAATAGAAGGAGTATAATCTATCGAATTTTTTAATTGAATAGGCAATCCTTCTCTACTTTGGTCAGGATATAAAACGCTTAGATCATGCAAAAGTATTCCTATTCGGAATTCCGCATAACGTGCTTGATCGGCTAAGGCATTTCCATACGAAAAAGCAAAAGTAAGAAAACACCAATTCAAAGCAAGAACAACAACGATAGCAATCTTTTTATAATCTGAAACAACATAAATACATAAAATAGCGAGAAATACACCAAATTGCAATAAGGCGCGAGGAGCATACGAAGGGGTTTCCAACAAGGAATAGATTCCGTATGATAAGATGAAAGATAAAACAATAACTAAAATTGAAACAATAGATGAAAGTAATTTCCCTTGCGCCGATTGATAAATGGATTTAGTTATAAAGAAGAACATAACCAATGCAATACCGATTTTCCATATCATGCTTAAGTCACTGATAACGGTTAATGCGTAGTTTTTTATATTGTTCAGCACACCGGTTACTATATGAGAAAATGGAAGCATTGTTGTTGATGTGTAATTATCAACACGAGGTATCACAAAGAAAAATTTATAAATCAACATTGCAAAACAAAAAGCAAATGCAGATATACCAAAAAATGACAGTATCTCTTTATATGATTTCTCTCGATTGTTCCAATATTGAAAACATAACATGACAACAATTAACAAATAAATACCGGCTGCTATCTGATATATCATACACATGATCATCAAGGACACAATGGAACAAAAAATGAACGCCTTTTTGCGAGCGACAAACAGAAAAGGAACTATACATGTCAAAATAGACAAAGCCATGTAAGGAGACGAATATTTATACGATAAACATTCTAAAAAGAAAGGAGAAAGTCCCATAGGAATACTTGCCAATAACCGTACAGTGGTTATTCTCCTATTACCTAAAATATATACCAATAGAACACTGCTGCAAGAGAGGATGAACGCCGCTAATAATTGTGGTATCGGTGAAATATCCGTCAAACGTATTTCCGGTTGAACAAAGTAGGATAAAAATACTACCATATACCGACTCCAGTTAAGCCATTCTCGATGACCTAATATCGAATAAGTAAAGTCGTCCAGATATGAAAAATTAGCCCGAATAATCGTCAGGATTCCCAGCAAATAAACACCGAACATCAATAGCAAAGGCACCACAAGAGAACGGAAATTGATTTCAGATAAACATTCTTTTATTTCTTGTTTCACCCTTTGTACAAGTATCCTCCCTGAATTGGTTAGTGTACAATAATCAAAAAACAGGATAAAGCAAATGCCACCCATCGCATAGGAACGAATAACTTCGAACCACAGCTGATAAGTGGTGGATAATTTTCTATGTAAGATTTGTTTTCCAAAATCCATTATCATTTGTCTTATTTGTGGAAATAAAACGGCAATACAAGTTATAAGTCCAATAATCGACAATAGTATTATAATACTATTTCGAAATTTATTTTTTTGATTCGATTGATTTTGTGTCATTTTTTAAGGGATAAAGTTTTTACATCAAGGCTTAATCTATTATTAATCATTTACTTTTATCCAAAACAAACTCATGTGTATATTTTTTATATGCAAAAAAATCTTACGAATAATAGGAACTTCCCAAAAATGGAAATCAGTAATGCTTATATTTGCTTTGCCGAATATATCGCCAAAGAGTTCTATCCACATTTTTTTTGATAAAAAAGATACTCCAACTCCCGCAGTATTAGCTCCCATTTTTTTTGCTAATCGCTTAACGGATCGAAGAGACGTTATTTGATAAATTAGTTTACTTGGCAACGAATCAAAAAGAATCCCATTGTACAGATTTTCAAAAACAGCCAGATATTTTATGCGTTCATTCCGCTTAATAATTGTCAATGTATTCACAATATTACTTCTGGTTTTTTTATAAGTGTCGGACACCAAATGATGTAGAACCCAATTTATAAATATAATATCAACAGCATATATGTTTAAGTAGTTTTCCAAATTCTCTACGGAATCCATGATAATCGTTTTTCTCGGATGCTGCGTATTAATTTCAATTAAATTGGAGGCATTGTCTAACAATATCGCTTCCGATTGTGGATAATGCTCAAGAACTCTATCCGTGAAAACGCCGTTACCTCCTCCAATATCTAAAAACGTAAATTTACCTGTTGCAAAATGCCGGTCAATCTGATTTACAACAGCATCCCAAAATTTTCCATTCACATATTCTGTGTTGAATGATTCTAATTGATCCGTACTCAATTGCTTCAATTCATTTATTCTGGTATCCATGACAGTATAACTTTTATTATTTTATCGTTTTTTCGCTCAACACTTTATTAAACAATTGAATCCACTGATTCATTATTTTATCTTCCTGATAATCGAACGACATCTGCCGTGCCGAATCTCCCATGCTTTGACGTAATTTTTCAGATTCAATCAACAGACAAACTTTTTCTGCAAACAGCTCAATATTTCCGGCAGGAACTAACAATCCATTTTTCCCGTCGGTAATAATATCTTTGGGTCCACAGGGAGCGTCAAATGCAACAAGAGGTAATCCACACGACATAGCCTCGATTAAAACCATCGGAAGCGCATCTAAACAACGGGATGAGAAAAGCATGATCGAATGCTCCAAAAACTGGGAATAAATATCTTTTACCGGATCATGAATCTCTATTACAGATTCCAAGCCGTACTGGTTAATCAAACCAAGCAAGATTTCTTTTTGGTCGCCTATTCCGAATATCGACAGTGTCCAGTCGGGATGTTTCTTATGGACAATTCTCCAAGATTCGATTAGTTGATCAAAACCTTTCTCATAGACTAATTTTCCGACAGCTATTGCTTTTTTGGAAGTACAAATAGATGTTTTATCCGGAAAATAAGAAAGCGGATTAGGTATTAATTCTATATTATTTACATTCTTCCAACTCATTTTCTCCTCATTGGTCAAAACAATCAATCGCGAGAGTTTTTTGCATTGTAGTTTTAACAACCGGGTTCTGACCTTTTCAACAAAAATAGGAATAAATGACTTATACATTATATAAGCCATTAATTGGCGGTAATTACCGGGATGGTGCAGTTCTCCCAAATGCACGCTTTCATCTCGAATTTTACCCAAAAAGTCGATATCGATGCCTAAGGTAGAGATTGTAATATCTGGAGAAATTTCACGCAATAATTTTTCCAAAGCTTTCCGGTATTCTCTGATTTTGAAAAAACGCGAAATTACTTTTTGTACATATTTTTCTTTTCCAAAATTCACATGGATACCTATATCCAAGTGGTAGAGATGGACTTTATCGGATACGTGATAAAAAGCAGGACGCCCCATTTGCTCTGTAGTAATAATGGCAAGATCGTAGCCCATTTTTTCTGCTAAATAGTTGGCTTTAATAATAACTACCCGTTCTATACCACCGGCTTTATAAAACCCGCCCGGTAACAAATAAGCGATCTTCATCCGGTTAATCCCTCATGTTCTTTTTTATAATAATATTGCGTTACATAACCCGAGCCAAGTGCAAGATACATCACTTCTATTAAGTGCATATAACCTGCTGTTGGCGCTTTTACTTCTACTATAAATATATAAATAAAGATCAATACAAAAAATCCGAGATTTATTTGACTATCGCGTGAATTAGTTTTTTGTGCAATATTTATAGGAGTAATAAGATAAAGAGATTGATAGATAATTAAACAAAGCAATAAAGGAATTCCACCAAAAACAAGAGTATTAATGTATCCAGCATCCGAATGGTGATAGATACTATGTCCGCCGAATGCATCAATACCGTGTCCTGTCAATAAGGTTTTATCATATAAATAAAAATAATGATAAGGAGTTGCTTCCACTGAATTCACCTCAAGCTTGCCATAATCTCTGTAGTTATAATACCACTCAAAGGCAAAAGGAAATAAATCATTACTAAACGATTGACGTTGTTTATCGGTAAGTACAAAATTATAAGTAAGCGCTAAAAATAAAGGAAAACCAATTAAATACATCGCGTTCCGCTTTATAAATGTGAAAACCTTAGTAAATGAAAAAAATATCCATCCCCCCAATCCCATTACCAACCCTATGAATCCTGTTCTCCCTGCAAAAGCAGTTCCCATAAAGATAAAAACGAAAATCAGATATTTTTTCCATCCACTCACGTAGGATTGATTATCTCGTAACATTAGCCAAAAATACACTATAAATGCAACTCCAAAAGCAGCTGTAAGTTCCACAAAAATAGTCCCGGATAAATTATAAAGTCGAAATATCGGTAAAGTTGCTGCCGGATCCAATGCGGTCTCTTTTACAGTGTCAGGTTTCATTTCAAATAGATAGTTCCCAAGTGGAAGATATAAATAGGCAGCTAAACTAATAACTCCCTGTAATGCAAACGTATAACAAATAATAACGGATATTTCCTCAAGAGCGGTCGCTTCTTTTTTCTCAAAAAACAAAGGGAGAGCAAAAATTACAGATCCCAACATCATAAATTCTATCCAAACTCGCATTGCTCTCGCAGGCATTGCGTCTGTGTGATGTAGAAACCCAATCAAAGAAACGACAAGTGCAAGCAGGACAGTTCCTATCAAAATAACTGCATTGTAACGTTGAAAAAAATAAGTCAAAGGAATACCATCTCTTTTTAAGATATAATAAAAAGTAGATAGTATCATAGACACAAATGCCGAATTGTAAAATACCGGCACTCGAAAATTAAACACAATTAAGAACAATACAATAATTTTATAAAAAAATTGCATAATTTACAATTTATTATTTTCAATTTTTTTATCCTATCTAAATAATAAGAGGCTTTTAGATGTTTTCGGAACAAAGGTAAAAAATTTTTCTCAATTTTTATCTTCTTAAGCTAATTATTTATAATCTTGTGCCTTATTTTATCTTCAAACACCACTCTATTCAAAAATATCCGTGTCAATGTTTACATTACAGGAGGTATTTTTTCAGGTTTTCAATATAGATTTCCCTTGAGAATAAAGCCTGTAACTGTTCTGCTTCGACTTTTGGCAAAGCGCCGGCAAGAAAATCTTTATACAGAATTTCTAATTTTGAAACAATATCCTCCGGATCAAACGGATTAAAAAAATGTATCGCATTACAAATTCTCCCCATCTCAAGGACGCCTCCATGATTAGACAAAAAAAGACCTAAACCGAAAGAGGCTGCTTCAACAATGGATAAAGGTGCATTCTCATACCACAAAGCAGGTAAAACAAACACGTCGTAATCAGATAATCCGGCAAATAAATCCGTTTGATTCTGCTTTGGCTTGAGCGTCACTTTGTTTTGTAATTCGCAACGTTTAATAACATCTTGAATAGCCGCAAAATCATCCCCTTCTCCAATAATAGTAAAGGAATAGTCGATGGCAGAATACTGTATAGCATCGATAAAATTCACTAAGCCCTTTACCGGGTCTAATCGTCCGAAATAGACTAAGCGAAGGGAATCATGCTGTTTCTTAGGGTTATTCTGCTTAGAAATACTCAATGAATTGCATACATTATACATTCTTTGGATTTCCATCTGCGGATACAACAGTTTAATTTGCCGAACTAAAAAGTCACTCGGCGCCAAAATCAAATCAAACGCTTTTTGTTTATTTCCGATAGCGTAAGCAAATATCCATTGAATTTTTTTTAAAAGACTATAATGTTTTTTAGTATCTAATTTTTTGGTAAATATATCAAAGAGGGTTGGAGGTTTTTGAAAATTAATCATTTTGCCTTTTAGAAAATAATTATATCCTCGATTCGGACAAACCAAGTGAAAATCGTGTGCATAATGAATTATTTTACATTTGCCCCTTTTCTTATATTGGTAAAGCACATCTAAAATAGAAGGAGATAAAGCGCTGTTGTAATTATGTACAATCACACAATCGAACCGGCGATTGTGAAGCACAGCATTTAACTTTTTCTTGAAATGAAGAGAATAAATGTATGAAACCGGCGATACATCTCTATCGGAGATGTATCTAAATGCATAAAACATTTCTACGTAAAAATCTTTTTGCAAGATTTTAAACTGTTCTCTAAATACAGCTTCTGCACCTCCACCGTCTAGATAGTCATTAATCAACAAAATATTCATTTCCAAAGGACATTGTGTTTCCAGCAGAACACGAGTTTAAATAGACCCTTTACATAATTTTTAATTACAACTGCATCCCAATAAGAACGATTTAGTTTCAGGTATTGAAATGATTCTCTTTTGTATTTTCTTGCCAAAATACAAAAAGTTAAAGAATCGGTATGCGCAAGCGCTCTTTTTGCAACATCGGGCGACATCTTATCTTTCCAGCTATAAACCAACTCCCAAGTAGCTTTATAAAATTTGAGTACATGAGTGGATGCGTTTTGCCAATGCCATCGGTAATAAGCAAAGTAATCATTCACGTAAGCGATTTTACCATAGTAAGCGAATTTAAGCCACAAGTCAAAATCTTCAATAATTGTATTTTCGCTATAACCTCCACATTCTTCCCATCTATCTTTGCGCATCGTTACCGACATAGCCGGAACCCTGTTGTTCTCAATCAATAAATCAAAGGGTATATATTTTACAGGCTCAGTGAAAGGTTCAAAAATCTCCAAATCTTCAATGATTTGACTTTTTTCATCCACCATATAGACTTTTCCAAATACCATATCACAATCCGGATTCATTTCTAAAAACTTTACCTGTTTTTCAATTTTTTCCAGCGCTAAAAAATCGTCGGATCCCGAACCGGTGATGTACTTTCCATGTGAATATTGGCGAATCGCTTTGTTCATTGTTTTGGATACCCCTTGGTTTTCTTGAAATATCAATACAAAGCCATATTGCTTTTGCATCCGTTCCAAAATTTCACGGGAGCAATCGGTAGAACCATCGTCAATGACAATTAATTCGATATTTTTGTACGTTTGATTGACAATACTTAATATACACTCTTCAATATAGGCTTCATGATTGTAGGAAGGAACAATCACAGAAACCAACGGTTCGTCAATATATTTTTCCGATTCCATAAAACGATAGGTATTTTCAATTTACGTTTTATTGAGCAAAATCTAACATGCGGACATTTTATTCAATAAAGCATATTCATTAATTTCAGAAGTAGGCCACCATGTTACATACTGATAGGGTGAATTAATAACTGAAACTTGTAAATTCGGATTAAAAACGACAGAACAGTCACTCAGTAAAGAAGCTGTTTTTAAAAGATGATTGCATTTTGACAAAATCAAGCAATTTACAATCGCATCTCTGTTGATGACTAACTTTGAATTTTCTTGTTTCAAATGAATTGGATCGCCTGTGTCGGAGCGTATCGCATCTTCTCGATAAACAACCGGAGCCGGTAGGTTTGAATTTACAAGAAACTGAATAACTTTGACGTCGTCGGACGAAAGAAAAATAAGATTCAATGCCGGATTGTCAGCCAGGATTTTACGAACATAACGCAACAATTCGTCATACGTTACCTCAGGAGCTTCCGTTGTTTTATCGGTACCTCGATAATGTATCCCCAAAATTTGTTTCCCTGTAAACCATTGATTTACAAAAATATTTACCTCATCAATGATTTTTTGATTAACGCCTAAATATTTTTCAAATAAATCATTAGCCATATTTAGACGCAACTTTCTATCAAAATTTTTCCATATCAGATCGCTTGTATCATGGATAGAAGTATATTTTATTTCCGAACAATTGTTCAACTGTTCATCTTTATAATAAAACAATTCTTTAAAATAATCTGTCGTATTGTTTTTTTCTTGATAATTCAATTTAAACAATGGAGTATAACCCTTCGTATCGCAGTACAACAAAATTTCAAGTATATTGATGATTCTTGCTCCTAAACCCATTCCGTTGGTATTAATGTCAATGGCATAATACCCACCTTTCGATCTGTTTTGAAGCAAAAGACCGATTAACATTTTACGTAGTTTTCTCATCAATTTTCTCATACTCAATAATTGTTTAATATGTCGATAATTTTTTCAACTTCTTCTTTCGTCATAACCGGACTCATCGGAAGTGTCAACACTTCACGATGTATCTTTTCGGTAACAGGAAAATATTTGTTGTTCCATTCTTTATATGCTTTCTGTTTATACGGTGGAATGGGATAATGAATCAAAACCTGCACTCCATTTTTTTCAAGATATAACCGTAGCTCATCGCGTTTCTCCGTTCGAATGACAAATAAGTGGTGAACATGCGTATCTTTCTTTTCTGGAAGTAAAGGTAAAACAATTTTTTCATTTTTTATATTTTCTATGTATGAATCTGCAATTAGCCTCCTTATTTCATTTTCTTTATCTAAATATTTTAATTTTATGGAAAGAAATGCAGCTTGAATTTCATCCATCCGGCTATTTAATCCTTGATATTCGTTTACATATTTTTCTTTTGATCCGTAATTCCCCAAAGCACGAGCCAATGTAGCCAATGCTTCATCTGAAGTTGTTACAGCCCCAGAATCGCCCAGTGCACCTAAATTTTTACCTGGGTAAAAACTATTTCCGGCTACGTCGCCCAGACATCCCGATTTTTTCATTGTCCCATCCGGAAAATAATAATTAGCGCCAATAGCTTGCGCATTATCTTCAATCAGTTTCAGTTTGTAGTTCTTTGCTAAATTTTCAAGTTCATTCGACCAACAAACCCTTCCATACAAATGAACAACCATAATGGCTTTGGTTCGATGAGTGATTGCCTGTTCTATCAATGAAATGTTTAAATTGTAGGTATAAATATCCGGTTCTACGAAAACGGGCTTTAGCCGGTTTTCGGTGATTGCCAGAATAGTAGCAATAAAGGTATTGGCAGGGACAATCACCTCGTCCCCTTCATTCATTATTCCTAATTCAATGTAGGCTTTTAATATCAAACGCAATGCGTCCAAACCGTTGGCGCAAGTCACCGCATGTTTAACGCCCAAATAATCTTCTAATTGCCGCTCAAAGGTTTTCATCCGTTCACCTTGTAGAAACCACCCTGAATCAATCACTTCGGCGGCTGCCTGCTTCAATTCGCCGGCATATTGAGCATTGATCTTTTGTAAATCAAGAAATGGAATCATAATGTTTTATTAAAAGATTGCTCCAGTTCTTTTTCTTCATTTTGTTCACCCTGTTCGCCCGAATAGTACAGAGCATCCGGATGATCTTTGAAAAACTGGTCGATTTTTTCTTCTTCCAAAGAATCATAAATTCGCACACGCATGGAACTGATAATTTTGGCAGGCACTCCAGCCAGAAATGGGTATTTCACGTTGCTATCGACAAAACTTTTGTTTACGAAACTATTACCTGAAACCAATGAATAATCAGGAAGTTGGGCTCCTTTTGCTATTGTTGTTCGATTACCAACCCAGCAATAATCGCCAAGTACAACTGTTCCATCGCGCCGGCTCACTTGACCGGTTTCAACATTGCGCATATAATGAAAATTTGTATCAAACAGTTGAGATTCGACAGCCAATCGACAACTTTTCCCTACGGTTATTTTATTCCAACAACAAATTTTGACACTATTCCCAAAAACACTGTATTTACCTATAACACATTCTCCAAAAATATTCAGTGTGTAATCAACCGAAAAAGAAGCATCTCCTTTGAAAATTAATAATCCCGTAATATTTATTAAAGCGCTGCCTTTTGAAGCAGAAAATGTATCGGTGTTTACACCCAGATGAATCATCCCTTGCCTTATTCGATCTTCAATGACGATTTTACCCGAATGCCCATAAATTTTTACTTTTCCATATACAAAAATAGGTAAACGAATGGCCTGTTTGTATGGAAGAAAGGCGAAATTAACATAAACAGTTTTCAATAAATTGAAATTGTATGAAAAACGATGCTTCCACCGCGACATAAATAAATATACTTTGCCTGTTTTTTTCATTTTCTTGAATTATTCTTTTATGTATTTTTAATTTTTTTATAATTATTCATTATTAATAAGCGAATTTCTTTTACTTCTTCTGTTTTTAACATTGAACTTACAAGTAAATAGCTCACTAAACCTATAACAAAACTCACAATCATCTTTAGAAGATCATGATTTATACCAAATGTACTTACAGCCACAACAACCAGCATAATTGCAGAAGATATTATTGCCGGTAATAAATCTTTTAGCTGAGCAAATGCTCCGTACCCAAACAGTTTTCCGGGCATAAACGAATTAATAAAAAAACTTATGATAGACGTAATAAATTGACCAATAACCACAGCTTCCAAGCCGTGTGGTATAGTAATTATTAGCATGATAATGATTATGGGAAATCGAATCAAATTAATTTTCAAAAACAAATCCGATCGCCCAACAGCGCTTAACAAGCTGACATTTAATAAACTTATCGGAGTAAAAATCCTAATTAAGCAAATCCATTGCATCAAGACAACTGCTGGCATCCATTTCTCTGTTAGAAAATAACGCACAAAAGATTCAGAAATAAAAGCCAAACCAAACATGGCTGGAACGATAAGAAAAGAAACCATTCGGATTAATCGTCTGTAAACTCCTATCAACAATTTTTTGTCATCCTGAATAGATGTCATCACCGGATAAGTTACATTTTCTAACATGGACGATAACGTTCCTGCAACTACGATAGGTACCTGCGCACCTCTTGTATAAAATCCCACTTCTTTTTTTTCAAAATAACGACCTAATAAAAAAAGAATCAGATTATCAATAATAGCATCAATCAATGTGGCGCCTAACAATTTTGAGCCAAATCGAAACAATTGCTTAAATGAAGATTTGGAAAAAACCGGAAGCGGTTTCCATCGAACCAAAGCAGTCAACACAAAAAGTGTAACTAAGCTATTTATGATCGTTTGCATCACTAACGACCATACTCCATAACCGGAATAAGCCATCCAAACGCCTATACAACCACTTATTGTCACTGCAAACAAATTACAAAGCGCTTTCTTTTTGAAATCTAATGCGATTCTTAATTTAGCAATCTGTACAGAAGTGAAAGAATCAATTAGCAAACTTAAAAAGAAAACTCGAATAATATATCGCAATTCCGGAGTGTGATAAAAAGCCGAAATATAAGGCGCTCCTATATAGATAAGCAAATAACAGGCAAGACAGACAATGATATTAAAATAGAAAACGGTCGAAAAATCCTCCTCTGTTCTGTCTTTCTTTTGAATTAAAGCATTTATTAATCCGCTGTCAACAAAAATTCTGGATATAACTATAAATACAGTCATCATCCCTATTAGACCATAATCGGAAGGAAATAAGATACGAGCTATGACGATTCCTAAAACAAATTGAATGAATTGAATCAAAAACCGTTCAATGAAACTCCAGAGAAAACCGATATATGTTTTTTGTTTTAAGGATTGTTCAGGCATTTTTTCAATTGCTTGATATTAAAAGTTAAACACTACACATTCAAATTTTTACTTTTGAATATTCCTTTTATATTTAATTTATTGTTTAATTTTTTCAACGAATAAACGGTCGAAATGATAAACAACACACTACCCACAATAGATACCACAGGATAACCTTTTATCTTTACAACTAAAAAGCAGAACAAGCACAATATAAATTGAAACAAAAATATCATATTAAATTCTTTAGTAAAAGAGATTTGATATCTTTTTTTAACAATAGAAAATATCAAAATAAAATACGCTATGTATTGTAAAACAAACGCAACTCCAATTCCATTTAATCCGAATAAATTATATCCAACAATATTCAATATTAAAAAAAGAACATTCGAAATAATTTCCGTTAACAAGTACAAAAAATTATCGCCTTTAGCTATAATTATATAACTTAACGCCCAAGAGGCAGTTTTTATCAACATACCCAAAATCATCCATTGAGCAAAATCGATAATTGGTAAAAAGTCTCTGGAATAAATTAAATGTACAATAAATGGTAAAAAAGACAAAAAAAGCAATATAAGTGGTGCAATAATCAATAGAGCTATTTCAGCTTGCTGATTTACAGCCACGGTCATTTTTCCCCGATCCAACTTTAGTCCAACTAAACGTGGAAAATAATCGATTGTCATTGCAGTGAAAATCAATGCTACATATTGATTCGTTATTGCCGAACCGGCATTATATAATCCGACAACATCTGCTCCTGATCGATTTTTAAGATATAGAGCAAACGCATAAGAAACAATTTGTATAACAATGTTACTCAAAGTGATAACGATTCCCAATTTAACCATCTCTTTTCCTTGATAAACGGATTCTTTATAGGAAATCGTAACAGGCGGCAGCTTAACTTTTCTCGAAAAATACCAGGATGTCAATAAACCAATGAAGGAATAAATAATCAATGAAGGGACAATTCCTTTTATCCCATATAAATAAAAAAGGGGTAGTGATAGAATTAAACCGACACTCGAACTGAGGAGACCCACTTTTGCCGTATCTTTTATTCTTCTTAATCCTCTCAGAATAGCCGTTTGACCACCACTTAGCGCAGTGAATAGTAAAGTAACAGATAGCAAAAGGAAAGCTCCTGTATAATTCGAACTTTCATCCGTCCACTTGCTTAATAAAGGAGAAATTACAATTACGACAAACATCCCCAGTATTCCCGTCGCCCATACCCAACGCTTAACTGTTTTTACAGTCCGGCTTATTTTAGTTATATCTCCACTTGTTTGAGCTTCAGCAATATCCCGAACACTACTCGCACCTAATCCCATTTCTGTTATTAAGCCAACGATTCCTAATGGAAGTTGAAGTATTCCTAACATACCCATCCCAGCCTTACCCAACAAAACAGCGACTATTTTGTAGCGAATTAAACTAATCAAAACATTGAAAACCTGTACTCCGCCAAATATACTTGTAGCTTTAAATGCTTCTTCGTAGGACTCTGTCTTTTCTGCCATAGATATCGTTAATTATAATAAAATCTATTTATTAATGCTTGCATCTTTCATTATCTTCTCACATAAGTCGATATACTTTTTTTTCCCTTGTCTAAATCCAGCCGGAAGAATTTTATAATACACATCCAATTCGTCGGTCTTAATTATTTCCGGCTGATAAGCACGTAGATAACGATGGGTATTGTTATCCCAGCGCGTATCTGTATATTCTACTCTTTTCTCCAAAAAATCGAATCCAATTTCGGTACTAATAACATTCCCCAATATGGAAGCGCCTAAAACTGCTTCGGGAGGAAATACCCAACTCCCTTGTGTAAAAGAATCTTCCGTAATATTATATATCCGGGCGAGTCCTTGCGGCTGGTCCTCTATTGAAAAAAGAAAATAATAATCCAGCCCCTGTTCTTCGCGCAATTTATAATCCCGTATCCATTGTTTTTGCTGTTCAATATCAGTTGAGGTTGCATGTATGTGCCTGCTTAGTCGAGCGTTTGTACGCAAAGACACAATAAATTCTGCGTCTTTTTCTTCAACAAGCCTCACTTGTAACCCGTAACGTTCAAGCGTAAAATCACAAGGTAATTTTTTCATTTACCCCGAAATATTAATTGTTCGTCCTCCATCAACTATCAATTGCTGTCCGGTAATCCACCGGGCATCTTCACTGAGTAAAAATTTGACTGCCCCACAAATATCTTTCACATTACCAGAGCCTAATGGATAAGTTGCATCCATTCGTTCGATAAGTGTAGTATCTTCATAGAGATGTTCGGTCATTGCTGTCCGGATACTTCCGGGCAATACGGAATTCACCCTTACAGCAGGCGCCAATTCAATCGCTAAACTTCGCATCAATCCGTCAACTGCAGCTTTCGATGCAGCGTAAGGACTAAAGGCTTTTACTCCAAATTTACTGTTAATGCTGGAAATGAATACTATACTTTTCAGTTCATCTCCATTCACTTTTTTCTTTATCAATACTTTTGTAATAAGTGCGGCAGCAATCAGATGAATATCAAACGACAAACGAAACTGTTTGGCTGTAACCATTTTAAATGGTATCATTTTCATGTAGCCCGCCGAATGAACAAAAGTACTAATCACGCAATTATTCTCAAATAAAAATTGTGTAAACGTTTCTTCCAGTGAATCTATGTTTGTCAAATCGTATTCCCAAATCAAATGTTTATGATTTGGATTGCATGCGCTCAATGTTTGTTGAAGCCGTTCTTTATCACGACCATGTAAAACAATTGAATACTGCTCCGAAAGCTGTATGGCGATTTCCCGTCCAATCCCGGAAGAAGCGCCGGTCACAAGCAAATACGACTTTTTTTCTTCACATAAATCCATTTATGCTTTTTTATTTTCGATTAATTTTATAATGCCTCCAACAGTTTCTGCTTCCTTTATTTCCGCAGCAGAAATTATTACATTATATTCATCGCCAACCATCGCAATAATCGATAATTGAGTAAGGGAATCCCAAGCATCAAAATCAACTAATTTATCACTCAAGTTCACTTCCTCTTCATCTAAAATCTCAGCAATTTGCTCTAACAATTTATCCATAAGCTTAAAAATATATAATTTGATTAAACAATAATTTTCCTAACGATTGTATAATGGCATTCCAAGTCAGCCCAACGCCAAAACCTGCAAAACATACTTCATAAGTGTTCCTTGTGGCTTCTGCACCTAAATTAAGACTCACAGCAACAGGAATTGTAGTTCCGCTTGAATTTCCAAAATTTTCAACAACATTTGCAGGTATTTTTTCTCTCGGAACCCCTATCCTATCTGCTAATTTGTTAAGCATGAATTTATTCGGCTGATGAAAGAAATAATAATCAATATCCTCCGGTTTTTTCCCTGAAATTGCCAAAAGCTCTTCGATCATCGGAGGGACTTCCTTTTGAACAAAATTAAAAACTTCATCTCCTTTCATCACCAAATGTTCCAAACTTCTGAAGTTACCATTTTCATCTTCCCGCATTTCAGCCGTTTCTGGGGTAGATGGCAATTTAAACCCTCCTGCAGGTATTTGCAAGATGTAAGCGCCCTTTCCTTCCATACTCAAAACCGCTTGAATGACTGCCGGTTCTGAGCTCCTTTCAACAATCGTCACGGTTGCTGCATCCCCTATTAGCGGATAGCTGTTTCGGTCGCTCTTGCTTGTTTTACGGCTTAACACATCGGCATTCAACAATACCACTTTGTTGATAGACGGTTGATCGAGAAGCATATAGGATTGCAATAAACCTATAACATATCCTGCACATCCTTGATTGATGTCTAAACATAAAACATCTGAACCTAATCCTAATTTACCTTGAATGATATTACTGGTCGGAGGAAGAAAATGCTCCGGCGATTGAGTTACCAATATCAAAGCGCTAATGTCTTCCTTTTTTAGTAAATCGTTTTCCAATAAATAATTAATACCATGTAAACATAAATCCGAAACATTAGTTCCTTCTTCTACAACGCGGTGTTTATTATACCCCATCGCTAATTTCAGTTTCAATGATTTTGCCGGTGGAAAATTATAATTATTCATTTCTTCCTCAAATGTAATTTCTTTTTGAGGAAGTACTGTTAATATCCCGCTGATTCGCTTATTATGGTAAGTAAACTTTAGGCTCATTTATTGTACTCCGTTCTTTCTTAATAAAGTTTCTATTCTTTCAACCGATGAAAAATTCTCGGGCAACACATCAACTCCGTTAATCGAAATTCCGAATCTTTCATCCATTGTATTGACAAGCATTACGATGTCGAACGAATCAAGCATTCCTCCCTGAATAAAATCTACATCCTGATTAAAGTCAAATTCAGGACGTATCTCTGTGAGAATTTCAATGATTTGCTGTTTCATTTTATTGTTTTTCTTTTATTTCAAATTTTTTTATAAGCAATGTTCCATCATGAAAAGACAGGTATTGTTTATGATCTTTTATTTCTATCATCCCTATATTTGTCAATGGCGTTTCACTAACTATTTCCGCTCTCCATATAATAAAGCAAGAATTATTTTCTACTATAAAGGCTCCGTGATAAGGCATTGAAACGCCACGAATTAAATTGTAGGCATCAGATACGCTACCATTAGTATCAATTCTACATTGATCAGGTTTGAGCCTACCGTAATAAGACCCGTCAGCCCTACTCTGTCCAATTCCTTTGTATCCATTCATAACTATTTTTACAGCTTCACACATAACTGTTTGATACATTTTAGTCCAGATAAGCTGTAAATCTGACACATACATTTGATTGTCCAACGTTATTTTCTGTTGAAGAACGATATTGCCGGTATCCGCTGTTTCATCAATGAAGTGAATGCTTATTCCCGTCTCTTTTTCGCCGTTGATAATAGGCCAATGTTGTGGAGCCATTCCTCGATAATAAGGCAATAATGATGGATGTAAATTTAAACAACCCATGCGAGGAATTGCGATAAGATCGTTAGTTATTAATTTTTCTAAATGGGCAGTTATTAACAGATCCGGCTGTATTTTTTTTACTTTTTCACTTATCGTTTGAGAATTGATATTTTTTTCTCTAACATATTCAATCCCATTAGAGATAGCCGTATTTTCAAGCCTTTTATGTATATTATTGTCATATAATGGACTTACAACGAGTGGAATATTATACCCCTCTTTTAATAAAGACGAAAGCACAATATTGCTAAAAGCATCCTCGCCCATAAAAACAATGGTTGTTTTAGTGTCCATTCATTTTTTCATTTAGTTTCAACCGATCAATCTTTCCGTTTGCATTCAACGGCAATTCATTCAAGCGATAATATTTCGTTGGCAGCATGTATTTAGGTAGGAATTGTAACATCCGTTTACGAAATTCACCTAAATTTAAATCCCTATCAGCAAGATAGAACATCGTAATTTCTTTGTCCTCTTGATTATATACTACGCATACCGTTTTTACGAGCCCTGTTCCCATTACAGCATTTTCAATTTCGCCCAATTCAATCCGGTAGCCGTTATGCTTTATCTGAAAATCCTTTCGTCCCACATAGACAATTTCTTCCCTTTCGTTCTGGTAAACAATATCACCGGTTCTGTAAATGATTTCCGGATAATGCGAATTCAAAGGATTTTGTACGAAGACTTTTGCCGTTTTTTCGGGGTCGTTATAATATCCCATTGATAGAGACGAACCTCTTATACATAATTCTCCCTGTTCATTGATGCCTGCCGGCTGATTATCAGCCGTAAGAATCAAAGCTCCGGTATTCTTACAGGGTTTACCCATAGGCAACGGTTCATCATCGGTAAATTCCCTATCAACAACGTAAAAAGTAGCAATGACTGTGATTTCGGTAGGTCCGTACAAATTGCCATATAAACAATCCGGTAAATGTTTGCGCCAATAATTGAGGTGACGATTGGGCATTACTTCACCCGCAAAAAGTAATTTTTTGAGGTATTCCGGCTTTTTATGCTCCAATAATCCATAATTTGCAATATTTATCAGTACAAACGGCACCCAGCAGCCAAAATTCACTTTCTTTTCGTTGAACAAATCCAGCAATTTAGCAGGAAATGCATAAAACTCATCCGGAACTACGATCAATTCTGCTCCGGTAGCAAACATCAAATATAAATCCAATGTAGAAACATCAAAATAAAACGGCGCTTGATTGGCAATTATTGTGTTTTCGTCTATATCAAATGTTTGAATCGCCCAATCAATGAAATCAATCACGCCGCGATGGGATATGACAACTCCTTTCGGATTTCCAGTCGAACCGGAAGTAAAAATCGAATAAACCGGATCAGTATCAATTTTATTCTGCAAATTTTCATAAATGGCATCCAGTGAAATACCACTATCCTCAATAGCATCAATAGAAATGATTTCTCCTTCGTAAAACGATTTTAACTTTTCGTAATTAGCGCTGTTGGTTAAAACGATTTTCGATTGTAAAGAATCAAAAATATTTTGTGTCCTGCTGCCCGGCGATTTGATATCAATGGGAACATAAAAATTTCCAGAATAACTGATAGCGGCAAAACTCACTGCCATATCGCACCCTTTTTGCATAAAAACGGGAATCGGATGATTCTGTAAGCGATATTCCATAATACATCCGGCAATGCGAAGCGCTTGAGATTGAAGCTGCTTGAACGTCAACGTTTGTTGCGTATCATCGACAGCTATTTTATCTGGATAAAGGTTTACTGTCTGTTCAAGATACTGTGTAACGTTTATTTGCATTTATTTTTTATTTTCAAAAATTCATTATAATCCCTTATGTAATCGTTTTCGTCATATTTATGCGAAGCCAATACCAAACAAATAGCGCCAGACGAGAAGTTACTCAAATCTCGCCAAATACCGGGTATCACATGCAATCCGAAATACGAACGATTCAAGGAAACGGTTTTCTTATTCAATCCATCGTCCAAGGTAATATCAAAACTTCCACTAACAGCTACAATTAACTGTTGCAGTTCTCTATGTGCATGTCCGCCACGAAGTTCCCCTCCCGGAATATCATACAAATAATACACCCGATGAATATCAAACGGTAAATCTATTGAATTATTCAATGCCGTAATATTACCGGAACGATTGTGTATTTTCGGTAATGTAAATACATTGCAATTGTAGATGGTTGAATCTGTCATTTCGTTTGAACTAAACTTATAAAAGTTTCAAAATCATAAATATAATCTTCTTCCGAATAAAATGTAGATGCCAAAATCAGACATACGGCATTCGTCGAAAAATTTTCCATGTAACGCCAATACATTTCCGGAACATAGAGTCCCTTATAGGATCGATTTAGGGAAAAACGGCTCGATTCGATGCCATTATGCAATACAACATCAAAACTGCCAGACAATGCAACAATGATTTCCTTTTGTTCTTTAAATGCATGCCCGCCACGAAGTTCCCCTCCCGGAACATCATAAATCCAATACGCCCGTTTGATATCGAATGTTAGCTCCTTCCTCTCTTCAATAAATGAGAGGTTTCCCCGTCCATCCAATATTTTGGGAATATCAAGCCATTCTACATTATTAACATCCATTGTAATCAGACATTAGAAGTTACTCCTTCCGTACTTTCTTTAAGAAATAAGATTTTTATCGTTTGCAACATAATAACAAAATCTCTTAATACAGAATAATTATTTATATATATCAAATCATAACGTAATTTGTCTTCTACACTTGTATTGTATTTTCCTTCTACTTGCGCCAATCCGGTTATGCCAGCCTTTACTTTTAAACGGAACCGGTATTCCACCATTTCTTTTTCAAATTGTTCTACGAAAAACGGACGTTCAGGGCGAGGACCTACCAAACTCATTTCTCCTTTGATCACATTAATTATCTGTGGCAGCTCATCCAAACGGACTGTCCGCATAAACCTTCCCAGTGGAGTTATTCGGGGGTCTTTATCTTCGGCTAATACAGGTCCTGAAAGTTTTTCAGCATCCGGAACCATTGTACGAAATTTATAAATTTTAAAAAGCTGATTCCCCTTTGTAAACCGCTCTTGCAAATAAAAAATGGGACCTCCGTCCAGCTTAATCAAAACCATACACAGTAATGCTACCGGTAAGAATAAAATAGCGGCAATTGTTCCCACCACCAGATCAACAGTACGTTTTACAACACGCTCTTCCGGAGAAAGTTCCATATTTGAGATACGAAAAGTCGGAATATCGCCGGTTTTATACAAAGAAGATGAAATAATGCTCAAATCCGAATATTGAGGGATGAAACATACCTCTTTATTATGCTTCATACAAGCCGGTAAAATAATCTCGCGCATTTCAAGTTGAATATCAGCACAAATAAAAACCATATCAACTAATTCAAGTTTTGAAAGTATCGCAGAATCATATTCGGAATATTGACCAATTACTACATAAAATCGAGAATAGTTATTTACTATAATTTGATGCAATTTTTCAGAATTGCTACCAATAATAATTACTTTTTTTATCGTCCACAAACGATGGTTTATGTACCAATATAGAAGGTTTTTTGAAAGTAGAAAAATAAGATAAAGCAAGCCGCTAAGGATAATAACACTACGAGGAAAAGCCCAAGCAACATCGCGCACAAAAAAGCATATTCCCATAATACCCACCATCAGGCATATTGAAATAAGGGAAACAGTATAAACCACATCTGAAAGCATTTTCCGGGAAATATTGTACAATTCAAAAGTGTACATTAAAATAAGGTACAATATTCCAATAAATGGATATATAATTTTAAATGCCTCAAAATTCCGGTGGAAATCCTCCAGCATTTCGGTTTTTCTCAACAAGTAGAAAGTAAAAAGAATACTCCCATAAATAATGGCAATATCTAATGAAATAAACAATACTCGCCTCATATCCTCACTTATTCATACACAAATAGTTAAAAGTTTATAAGTCTATATAAATTATTTCTATAGACTTATAAACTTTCTCATTTAATAATACTATTTCAAATAAAGGGTTATTTAATTAACTAACTATTTACACAACTTTCATTTTCTTTCAACCATTACTACAACCCTATTCCATTCATTATTTAACGGGAATGGTTGCTCTCTATCACCTCGCCATTCGCAGATTATACGGTTGGAAGGAACACCTAAGCGGCTTAATTCAGCAGCAATTGCTTCTACCCGATTTTGACTTAATTTCATATTGTATCGAGGTTCACCTGTTTTTCTATCAGCATAACCTACTAATAAAATTCTGATATTGTCATTCTTTTTTAGATAATCCCCTACTTGTATAATTTTATATTGTTCCATCGGATCAATCCTGTAAGAATCCAGAGCAAAACGTATATACTCCGGTAAAAAAGCGCCACCGCTGCTCTCATTAACTTGAGCCGATGTTATCTCTTTTTTACTTTCCGTAGTGCCGTTTTTCAATTTGTCTAATAAACCCTGCTGTCTTTCAAGAATATCCTGTTGATTTTCAACTAAATAGCGATTATCATTGATTTTCTTATTTAACCTGTCAAATTCGTCAGACGACAGTTGTGTCAGTTGAGATAGAGGAGAAGAAAATCTTTTATTAAAAGTATATTGAATACCAATACCCAGATTAACAATACCATCGCTCTGAGCAGTTCCTGAATAACCATCAAATTCTTTTCCTGTAGCATTTCCCTGAGGTTCAATATAAATTGCCCACTGATTTGTCAGATTAATGTCAATCCGCATACCGATTTTAAATACTATATAGTTAAAACTCGGAGTTGTAACATTATTATTAAAAGCATGAATATATCCCACACCTACAAATGGGATAAATTCAACAGGACTACTCTCTACATAGTGTCCACGGAAAAGATTGTTCAAATTTAGCATTAAATCAACGGTCGCAGTTGCATAATTAAATTCTTGCAAAAAACCGGTTTGCGTACCTGAGATCTCCTTATAAGTATAAGCTGAATTAACATCAAAATTTGGGTTATGACCAGCATAACCTTCTGGAGGATTAGGAATACCAGCCAGCGGACGACCAGGATTATCATTATCCCCAGAGTGGGTGAAATTATCATGAACATAATACGCTCCATTTCCATAATAGAAATTTACATCATTAATTCCTCTCAATGATCCACCCATCACTTGAAACCGGGCGCCGAAATTCGGATTAAACCATTTTCCAAAAGAAAATGCTCCACCGTATTTTATTCTATCCGTCATAGAAGCATATCCATCCTGCTCTGCCATTAACACGTTAGCATTTCCACCAAAGGAAATAAACCAGTTATCGCCATATGTATTTCGCTCTACTACTTTACGTAAAGCGCTCTGAGAATTCTGATCACCCTGACTATTCAGATTATTTTGTTCATTTTGAGCTCCCACTGAATACACAATAGTTGACAGAATCAATGCAATAAAAAATCTACTTATTTTTTTCATAATTTATTTATTTATTTTTATTTTCTTTCATAATTAGTTACTTGCTCTCGTATCCATACTCCTCTCCATAGCCATAACCATAGCCATAGCCGTAACCATAGCCATAGCCGTAGCCGTAACCATAGCCATACCGTCCTTTTTCTCCCGCAAATCCATTTAAGACAACGTTAATATTATTGAGTCGTTTTTCCTCATAGATTTTATTTGCTAAAGTAATTGCCGATTTAGGAGTAAGGTTATTGCGAACAATAAAAAGTGACACATCGCAAACTCGATTTATCAGGAAAGCATCAGATACGCTGCCTATAGGCGAACTATCAACAATGATATAATCATATCGTTCACGCAGCTTGGCAAACATATCGTCCACTGTCCGGTCGATCAATAATTCATTGGGATTTAAAGGAATCATTCCTGAAGTTAAAACATCAAGATTGGTATCCCTTACATTCTTAGATATCAAATTATCAATATCAGTATCTTCGCCTACTAAATACGAAATCAAACCCATTTGCTTGGGTAAATTCAAATACGTATATATTTTAGGACGGCGAATGTCTAATCCTACCAAAATAGTCTTATACTTTAAAGAAAAAGTTAATGCCAAATTAATAGCAACAAACGTTTTACCTTCCCCGCTAACAGTTGAAGTAACCATGATTGACTTTTTCTCTGGAGTGTCTAAAATAAATTGCAAATTTGTCCGTAAAAGTCGAAAGCGCTCCACAATAGCTGTTGTTGCATGAGAAGTGACTACTACCGGCGATTTAGATTTCTTAAGATAAGGTATAGAAACAATTACAGGTAGAGAAGAGAATCTTCTGATTTCTTCCTCATGAGTAAGTTTATAATTAAGCAACTCGCGAATACCCATAATAATAAAAGGCAATAATAATCCAAAACTCAAACACACAAAATAAACTAATGTTTTTCGCGGATATACAAGTCCTAAAGTCAATGGGCTTTCCAATGTTTTAGCGCTGGGAGTTGTGACAGACAATGTAAAATCTATTTCTTGTTTTTGACGCAATAGGTTGATATACAAATCCGACTGAATGATTTGCTCACGTAACATATCCGATAATTCCCGTTCTTTCCTTGGAATACTTCCCATACTCGAATCAGACTGGTAAAGAATATCTTCATATTCCTTTTTCGAGGCATCATTAGCATATTTCAAGGCTTTAAGCGAAGTAAGAATATCCTCTCTCGTCAATTCAAGACGCTCGTTCGCTTTCTTAATGATGGGAGCATCTTCTTTCGTGTAAGCTAATAAACGTTCTTTCTCCAAAACTCTCTGATTGTATTTCTCAAGACTGGCAACCAACGACGGATTACCGACAGCTACGGCAGCCGGTAATAATTTTGAATTATCTTCATTTTTTTCAACTTCGTCTTGCAGATAAGATAATTTTAACTCATCCGTTCCTAAAGAAACTAATTTTTTAGAATATTCATTATTATCGGTCGAATAAATCTCTGCATCCTTCACTAAATCCAAAGTAATCTGATTGTCTTTTTTATAGGTTTCTATCTTGCCTTCAGATACACGTAAATCTTCATTCAGTTTATCTAAGCTGTTAGAAATAAATACAGAAGCATTAAGAGCTGCCTTATTTTTATCTGCCATCGTTTCACGATTATACACATTAATCAAACGATCTAAAAAATCTTCTCCGCGTTTACTATTCGTTTCATGTAAAGATATACGAACAACAGAAGCGTTTTTGTTGGCAAAATCTTCATTCATAGCGCCCATATAGGATTGAGCCACCCACAAAGGAGGTATAATTTGAATATACAAAGGATACTCCTTTTTTAGAACAACATTTTCATCGGGTAATAAAAGTAATTCACCAATCGGAGTTTTTATTACTGCAGGAATAGACGATAATTCATAATTGAATTTTCCTGCTCCATATTGTCCATTAACAAGAATAGAAGAGTTGTCCGAAACAGAGATTTCTATAAAAAGAGTTGTAAATAAAGCAGATATATTATTTTTATCACAAAAAACTTTTACGGGTGAAGCAGCATAAAATTGTCTTCCTGCTCCACCATAAAGGTCGGTATTTTTAAAACGTCCATTTACAAAATAACGAATAAAAGATTCTTCTTCTATCACGGCAGTTTCTACAAGACCACGTGAACGAAGAACTTCCATTTCATTTTCTATATTGTTACTATTCGATTCAATATACCCTAATCGCTCATAAAACGAAGTTTCACTATTTCCTAACCCTCCTCTTCTACTATCGCGTAAAATAATAGTTGTACCAACATTATAGACCGGAGTAGAATAACGCAAATAAATATAACCACCTAAAAGAAACAAAATAATTGATATAACAAACCGTTTCCAATAAATAAGAAAACTTACAAAAAACCATTGAAAATTGATTTCTTTCCCTTGATCTTTTACATTTTCTCCAACTTGATGATTATTTTCCATTATTATTTATTTTCTTATTTCTTTTTTACTTTTTTGTGATTAGGACAACAAAAGTAACCACTGATATCACAAAAGAAGTAATTCCCATACCTACGTTTAACCAAGGACTCACATCAGCCGATTGAGACTTTGCTTTTGTCGGCATTACATAAAGTATATCATTTTGATGAAGGAAAAAGTAGGGGGAAGAAATAATGTTTTCCTTACTGATATCCAAAGAAATTCTTTCGTAATTCCCATCCGGTTTAGGACGAAGCAATAGTATATCATCACGCTTGCCAAAAACGGTCATATCATCGGCTAATGCCAAAGCTTCCAATATATTAATATGATCTTTGGTAACTGGGAATGTACCTGGACGACCTACTTCACCCGTAACGGTGATTGTAAAATTTAACAACCTAACCGTTACTACTGAAGGAGCAAGTAATATTCCTTTTAACCGCTCTTTTATATATTTTTCCAATTCACCTTGAGTATAACCCGCAGCTTTTATTATTCCTAAGACGGGAAAATCAATCGTTCCATCTTTACCAATCAAAAATGCCTGACGTCCTTGTCCTGTTCTAACATCTTCTTCCGTGCTATTTTCTGTGGTTGCTGCAGGAATGAGTGGCAAATTATAATCATTTGCCACCCCTTGTTCTCCAGGAACATTGACAGTAATCGCTAATATATCATCCGGTTGAAAACGAATCGTATTTTTAGAAAGGGTTGACGGAATATTAGGAATTACTTTCCCTTTCCTTCTTTCTTGTGATTGAAAATATTGCATTTTTTTGGATGAACCGCAAGAAGTCTCCAATATCAACAATAGACAAAACAAAAAATAAATTATATTTTTATTCTTCATGTTTATTTCTATTATTTCTTTTTACAAATGCATAAGCTCCCGACAATAGACTCAAAACTAACACGCCTTCTCCAATGGGGCTATCTCCACCCGGATCTGATGTCTTATCACCCCCACCAGGCATATCCTTAAAAATTCCACCACTCGATGAAGAAGTAGAACTTACAGATTTGGTATCAGTCGTACTACTATTATTTGTAGTACTCTCATCACTTTTACTACTATATAATCCCTGCGCATGTACGGTTATTCCACCAAGGAAGAGGCATGCAATAAATACACCTGTTACAACACTTAGTTTTAGTTTCATTTTATTCTGATAATTAACATTTTACACGTAAAAATAAAAAATATTTAATTATATCCCTATTTCATCCTTATTTATTCAAAACTTTTAATGTTTTTCCTTCAACATAAACAAGGAAAACGCCCTTTTGATTCACCAGCGTTGAATACATATCGGAAGCAGCTACGCCAGAAGCTATGGTGCGTCCCGTTACATCCATTACCTGCACTTTATCGCCCGTTTTCAGGTTCTTTACCGTTAATACATTATTCTCAGTATAGGCATAAATTTCACCCGTCGTCGCTTGATCGATAGATGTCATAGACTTATTGATAAATAAGACAAAACGATCTTCTGTAGCGCCGCTCTTAGCATCGAATGAGTAGTCTTGCGTTAATAAATCGCATTTTACTTTTTCAACAGCATCCCATAAATCAATGTTATCAAATTTGTCAAAATTAGCGCCATTGGCATTTTTCAGTGAAAAAGTATAGCTGCCGTCAGCCGGAATATTCACACCCAAAGGAATTTCATTATTATTATAGGGTAAACAGTCAACAAATGTATTGATTTTTTGGTTATTTTCATTATCAACTAAAGACCATACAACAGGAGCTGTCGAGCCACTCGTTTGCCAAACAGTGCAGTCGCCCTGTTTGGGTATAAAAGATTGACTGTAGGCGTTATTAAATTCGAAATACACATTTGAAGTTAAAGCATTTCCTTTCTGAGCAAGCACCACCTTGAGCAGGTCGTCATCATCACTTGAAGAAGAACGGAAAACAGGATAGTCTGTATTTCTGTCAAGTATAAGACCTGAAGCATTGAATGGAAACCCACCGGAAGTGCCATTAAAAACTAAATCACTCGCATCCGGTGTTTGTACAAATATCACTGCGTAAGGGCGTAATGTTCCTTTCTCCTCCTTATCTTTCGGATAAATTTGCCAATACGAACCAAGACCGTCATCCCAATAATAAACCGCTCCCGCATATCCAATTGTAGAGCTGGTAATTTCAAAATCAGTCGAATTTAATCCTCCAATAGCATTCCAGCCAGAAGAGTTTTCCGGAGTATAATACATCGTACATTCATCATAAGAAAGAGTGGGAATTCCTTTTGTTTTTACGGCAAATAAATCAGAAATATTCGCACCCACCTTGTTCGCAACAATGGTCATAACATAAGGAAAACTTTTCCCAGTATCAGCGCCTATTCGATAAGCTACACCTTTAGATAGCGTCCTATGCGCATCATACGGAATCGTCACCCAATTGTCTTCACTTGGGTGACCATTTAGGGCTCTTAGCTCTCCACTATATTCTTGAACATAATAATCGCCCGCGTGATCATTATCTCCCTGTGTCAATGGCAGCCCCGTTGCCGGATTCAAAATACCGGCTGGTATATCCACATCAAATGGAAACGATACCTGATACAAAAACCACTCAACGAAAGTCATGCGCACCGCCACTTGCGAAGGCTGCACAGGACTTGGAGCAACATTTTTATTCATCAACAATCCATCAAACCCATCTACCGTAATTTTGGAATAAAAAATCACCGAATCCATCTGTAAAATTCCTTCATTACGCACTTTGGCTGTATAATCTTCAGAATTGGCTAACAGATGCACACTCCCTACCGACTTCATGTCGCCTCCATTATAAACTTTACCTGCAATAGCCATAGGCACAGCAGGAGGATCTGCGGCCTGGATTTCCGGCCCCCACAAACCCAAAACACCACTCAATGATACAAAGATAGTAATTAATTTTTTCATAAGTACAATTATTTTTATTTGTTTTTACTATTTATTTCCTCTTTTTAAAACATAATCAGCTAATATATTCGCTCTTATAACTTCTAAGCTATCAGTAATATCCACGTCATAATCCTTTTTTAAATCCGGAATGATTAATGATACATTTTCTGGAATATTAATCGGAGAATTTAATTTATCCTTATTTGCATCGTAAATGTAAATCCAAAAAACCGGATTTCCATAATGTTGTTCGGCTAACAAAGGCAGATTTATCGATCCATTTGACACTTTGTTGTCTATTTTCTTATTGGCAACAGCATAACGAGAATGAACAGTCATTGCCGCAACCGCTAAAAAAGCGAACACCGCTATGCCAATCAATAAAAATCCCAAAAGATTCCTCGATTTTCCACTATTATCATCCTGTGAATCAACGACGACGTCCGATTGAGATTGCTTTATAGCAACTAATGTACTGGGTTTAAATACTGCATCATCCTTCGTTCGCAGGGGAACTGGTTCTTTTATTTCGGATTTTTTACTCTTTTCTTCCTCACCTATTTTGTTTGTTGCTTCATCTATTCTCTCCGCTACTTCATCTTTAGTGTTTACTACTTCATCCGTTCGCGCTTTGTCTTTTTTATTCTCATAAATATATACTTCTGCCTTTATATCGTCTCTTTTATTTCCTAACTCTTTGAGTTTTTCGTCTTCTTCACTAAGCAATTTTCGTATAAAAGAAGACGGCATAAATGAAACTTGAATTTCACCATTTTCCCGCTTAATCGGATGAAAGAGGCCGACTTGCGGTAAAGAGACAAGTTTTTCTTCTTTTAAAGGAATGGAAATTGCATGGTAAAGAATAGCAATATTCTTTTTTTCTTCTTCATCCTGTGTTAACATCGTCGCCTTTGAATAAGAATCGGCATTCTTTGACGATTTAAACAAAATAGTGTGCCGTCCACCTAAAGATTTAACTTCCAAATGGCCAAAATCAGGAATTACTACACGTTTCCCTTTTAAGAGAGAAGCAATAATAAATAATTCCATCGATTCTATCATATTATCTCGAATTAAGCCATCCATTTCCATCTCATTTGCATCGATCAAATTTTAAATTGGACAAAGACATCTTTTTTACAATTGAAAAACAAAAAATCACATACTTTCTTTACAATTTACCCTGTATAAAAAACAAAAAAAACAATAAACATAGGTATCTCAGCCACTTTTAATTAAAACCTCACAAAGGTAATGTCATTTATGCAATACCCAATCACAAATTCTTACCATTATGACATATATTCTTACCATTTCAAATAATCAATCGCTTTTTACCCCAATTTTTCCCCAAATTGCTGTCGGCGCTACCCCTAATTGAGTTTTACAGAAGACAGAAAAATGCTGATATGACGAAAATTTATATTCATTTGCAATTTCTTGCAAAGATTTAGTACCTTCATAAATTTCAGTAGAAATTTGTTTTGCTTTTTGTTTTTGCATCCACTTATATGGGGAATCGTTAAAACATCGTTGAAATTTTTTGATAAATCCCGAAGTGGAATAATTAGCTAATTCTGCCAACTCTTGAACATTTCTTGCATGCAAACAATTAGTCGCCACTAATTGTTTAAACTGCATATCTTTGGAGATGATGCATTGAAAAAACTGTGCTAAATCGGATGATGAATAATAATAAAAAAACAAGAAAAATAATTCCTGCCGTTTTAAACCCAAAAAATACTGAGAATGAATTCCGTCTTTTAAATAAAGCTCTAATAAAGAAAGGTAGCGAACAATTATTTTGTTTATGGGTAGTTTAGAAAATCTTCCAGAACCGGACTTAACATTTGAGGCTAATGATTCAATCCATTTTTGTTCTGCACACCAAGCTTCCACTGGAACATGGCTAACAATCAAGTGAGCCTGCTCCAATACAATAATTTCGCATGAATTATCAATCTCAACCATAAACATTTCTCGAGAAAAAACAGTGTGTGCTTCATCTGCTTCGTTCTCCTTGAAACACACACTCCCTGTTATTACAAAAAAAATCATCGGATTGTAGGAGAGTTGTTCTTCAACATGACACCCTTTAGGTAAAATAATATTTTCCCAAATTTTCTCTTGGCTCACTGTTTCCCCACTATTTCCCAAGACTTTATTTTTTTCTATTATGAATTAATCAATATAATCAATCGTTTCTTCGCCAATAAGTTGACGCAATGTGTTCTTTAACTTGACATATTGTATAAACAAATCATGTTCTGCAATATGCTCATTGTCGTGTATCGGGCTCTTGAAATAGAACGACAGCCACGATTGGATGCCACTTAAACCCGCACGTTTAGCCAAATCAACAAACAAGACCAAATCCAAGCAAAGCGGAGCGGCTAAAATGGAGTCGCGGCACAGGAAATCGACTTTCAATTGCATTGGGTAACCCAACCATCCGAAAATATCAATGTTATCCCATCCTTCTTTGTTGTCTTTTCGCGGCGGATAATAATTAATTCTTACCTTATGATAAATATTGCTGTAAAGTTGCGGATAAAGATCCGGCTGCAAGATATTGCCGATTACCGATAATTTGGATTCTTCTTTGGTTTTAAAAGAACCCGGATCGTCCAACACTTCACCATCCCTGTTGCCTAAAATATTGGTAGAAAACCATCCGTTCAAGCCTAACATACGGGTTTTCAGCATGGGTGAAAGCACGGTTTTCAACATGGTTTGACCCGTTTTAAAATCTTTTCCGCAAATCGGGGATTGGGTTTGTGCCGAAAGGTCCCACATAGCCGGCATGTCGGTCGTCAAATTCGGCGCACCATTTATATAAGGGATACCTTCTTCTAAACAAGCATAAGCATAAATCATAGAAGGCGCAATTTCGGGATTGTTCTCCTTCATTGCTTGCTGCAAAGCGGAAAGCGTTTCATGTACATCACTGATTTTAGTATATACTTCGGTACTTCCACACCAGATGCATACCACTCTATCCAACTGGTTATTCGCTTTAAATTCTTGAATGTCCTTACGCACAGCGTCTTTTAGATCCCATTTGGTAGGAGCCTGTTTCACCCAAGTGCCATGCAAACGTTTGACGAAATTTTGGTCAAATACCGCTTTCATTGGTTTAATAGCCTGCAATTCATCTTTCACTTTGTCCAAGTCTTCAACTGTCAGCACTTCTGCATGACGAGCGGCTTCATAAGCATTGTCTTCAAAAATATCCCAACCTCCGAAAACAATATCGTTCAAATCCGCCAATGGCACTATATCTTTGATTTTCAAGAAGCGGTTTTCCTCTCGTTTTCCCAACCGCATGGTTGCTAATTGCGTAATTGAACCGACTGGCACGCCTAATCCCTTACGGGCAATGAATGTACCTGCAATAAAAGTAGTAGCTACTGCACCTCCTACACCGATAACCAGAACGCCAAGTTTTCCATTAGGTTCTCTAATTTGCATTTTTTCCATAACAACTATAATTATAATTATATCAATAAATTACTTTAATCGTTTTTGAATCGTCAAACTTTCGTAAAGCATAAAACCATAACACTGAAAGGCGACAAAGTTATAATATTTTTAGCAAACAAACAACGATTCTTTTTTATAATTGGATTAATTCTTTTAAATTCACACAATATCATTGGTCAATATGTGAAATTTTACTACTTTTGCATCTCTTTTTTATTTTTAAGGATGGAAAAAATTACTGTGATTATTAATCCCGTTTCAGGTACTTCTTCAAAGAAACGGAT
>JGI24705J35276_12238651_pt1 | contig 32398 bp, 25 predicted proteins | sample TergutNt197P4_FD_35276 | JGI IMG/M metagenome (IMG submission 35276) | reverse complement strand
CCCGCCTGTGGTTATGGATTCCGGGCTCGCGCCCTACGGGCGCGCCCCACATTGCGCAATTGCGCAATGGGAATGACGACTCGCGGAGATCTGTGCGGACGCCTGCCCTCCAGGGGAGGGTAAGCGATCGCGTTCGCGCTCGCTCTGCAGCTACACAATTCGGAATTTTCCTGCTGCTGCTGGCAATCGCCGCGGGCGCAGGCTCGCTCGCCGCGCAAACGCTCGATTCCGGCCTGCGCGGCCAAACGCCCATCAACGAGGCCGGCCCGGCCCCGCCGATGACACCGATGCGCAACACGGCCGAAAGGGAGCCGCGCAACTATCCTGAGCAGCCGCCCGTGATCCCGCATTCGATTGAGGGCTATCAGATCGATCTGCGAGGCAACAAATGCCTGTCCTGCCATGCACGTGCGCGCACGGCGGAGTCGCAGGCGCCCATGGTTTCGATCACCCACTTCATGGACCGTGACGGCCAGTTCCTGGCCTCGATCTCGCCGCGGCGCTTCTTCTGCACCACGTGCCACGTGCCGCAACACGTCGTCAATCCGCCGATCCGTAATGACTTCACTGACATCGACACGCTGCTGTCCCGCGCGAATCCGGGTAACCGCCGATGACAACGCCCGCCGATGAGCCCAAGCTCGAAAACGAGCCAGAACGCGGCTTTCTCGCAAGAAGCTGGGATTTCGCTCGCGAACTCTGGGGCGTGCTGACTCGGCCGAGCTCGGTGTTCGCCCTTGGCACGCTGGTGCTCGCGGGCTTCGTCGCGGGCATCATCTTCTGGGGCGGCTTCAACACCGTATTGGAGCTGACCAACACCGAGAAATTCTGCGTGAGCTGCCATGAAATGCGCGACAACGTGTTCTCCGAGCTTAAATCGACGATACATTTCAGCAATCGCTCCGGCGTGCGCGCCACGTGCCCGGATTGCCACGTCCCCCACAGATGGACCGACAAGATTGCGCGAAAGATGCAAGCTTCCAAAGAAGTGTGGGGCCACCTGTTCGGCACGATCGACACCCGCGACGAGTTCGTCGACCGCCGGCTTGAACTCGCGATTCACGAATGGGCACGCTTCAAGGCCAATGATTCCCTCGAATGTCGCAACTGCCACAGCGCCGAATCGATGGACATTACCAGACAGTCGCCGCGCGCCGTCCAGGCCCATCAGCGATTCCTGTTCACCGGCGAGAAAACCTGCATCGACTGCCACAAGGGCATTGCCCATCAGCTACCCGACATGAGCGGCGTGCCCGGCTGGCAATAGAACATGATCTGACCTGCCGCCGGTACTACGGCTTGACCTCGCCCCGCTTGCGGGGATGTTAGACAGCGAATTGTTCAATGAATTCAATGGCTAACGTCCTCGGTGTCCTCGCCAGTGTCCCAAAGAGAATTTGAGACCACCTGAGAGTTCTGGACTTAGCACGTTTCGGGGCGGGAGGCGGCCGTTACGCAAAGCCGAAGGCGACGATCCAGTCGTCATCGACCGCCTACGCTATGAACAGACAAGCGTCAAAGCACTAAGAACGGCAGGCTAATGGAACTCGTTTGTCTTGACGCCGGGACGCCCAGGTACTTCCCGCTCGCCGGGTTTCCAGTCCGCTGGGCAGGCGCCAAGCCATCTGGCTTCAACCGTTTCCAAAAAAATTCCGCCGTCGATGCCGCGATTGGTTGTCTTGTCCGTGTAAGCAGAGTCGAAACTGCCCGTGATATCCGAATGTCTTGCGAGAGGATTTCTCGGTGGAACAATACTGCATACTCTATCGACCACATATCCGTTCGCGGTTCTCTGTACAGCGATCTTCCCGCACTTTGCCTTCTCGAGCTGACCGGTTAGACCTAGCTTCTTTTCGGTTTCCTCATCGACACACTCGTGCACAATCATATCTTCAGGCCTGCCATCCCTGCTTATTTTCTCTTCCCAAAACCCCGTCTTCCGCATTGGCAATTCGTCAGCCTTCAAAGGCACCGCTGCGCCGATCGCGAGCAGCAGGATAACTCCGAGAAAAGCAATCGATGTTCGTAGCATTGACTGGCTCTCAATTCTGTCTTCGCGTTTGCGCGCAGATAACCGCGCATGCCGATCTGAGCCAAAGTTCTTGTTCGGGCTGCCGCGAGTCTACGGAAACCATATCACCACGTCGGCCCGAATAACTATTCCTGTCGTTGGCCCCCAGTTGAAAGTCACACCTGCCCCGACAGTCTTCTTTTCGGATTTAGCGTTAGCCACTTGATTTGCGTTGTTTATGGCATTCGCAATGGCGGCGCCATCATTTGCATACGTCTTATACAACAGACGCGGATCACCCATGTCGATGACGCTGGCAGGAGCGGTTCTTAGTACATGTTCAAAAGACGTTACTCCCGTTCTGAAAACCGGATCGAGGTCCGCTGCGTAGGGTACAAGTTTGGCACCTCCGTACACCCCAACTCTAAATGACCTTGCCACTGCATCTGCGTTTGCCCCAAAGCGAAACCCCTGGACCGCTTTGAACGGCCCTCTGTCGATGGCGACTCCGGCTGAAAAAGCGCCTGCGTATTTGTAGCCCACACTCGCCTTAACCAGGGTATCTCCGATGACCTTACTGAACTCAACATTGACCCCGCTGGTGTTTGCATCCATTGCCAGAAACCAAATTTTTGCTTGAATACCCAGTTCAAGCTTTTTGTAAGGGACGGACACGGTAAAGCGGCTTGGTTGGGTAGGCATCTGTAGTTCTGGCATAACAATTTATCCCAAATAGCGTCTTTCAATCGGACGCGACGCAATTACGGTTGGCCCAAGCGCTTCGGCAATCCCGCGTTCAAGGGGGTTGTGGTCCGCTCCGGATAATCCTCTGTCTTTGCTTGCATTGCTGGCTTCAGCACCGCTCGCGCATCTTGATAGGTAGGTCTACGGGCTCACATAATGGTTCATCGGCCCGCGAAACGTTCCAGTGACTATTTTGTGGCCGGGTGCCCGCCCAGGCCTTTATTGGCTGCCGGAACCCAGTCCGCTGGAAGCGGATTCACTGAGTCAGGCGATGAACCTTTGCAGAAGCCGCGACACATAATTGAAGCGCCTTCCGTGTTCCCGGCTTTTCCTGTTGCCTAATCCGGTTCGCGAAAGCGCAGGGCTTGCCGCGCCTCACCCAGCCTGGCAAGCCCCCCTTTCCATCAGAAACCCAATGTTGAGCGAGCACCCCCCGTTCAGGGGATTGCGCACCAAGTCGATACATTGCAAGCCATTCCGTCATTTTGAGAAAATTTTGTCCGTTGCGAACGCCGGCGTGATGCCGTGCCCCTCTCAACTGCCGCACAAGAAGCACTTAGGCTTTATGCGCACAGTGCGCGCGGCCGAAATAGTTCGGCCGCACGATCCGCGGCGGATAAACAAGACGACGACGTTTGAGTGGGCGCAAAATTATTTCAATAAGACTGAACGCCCTTCGTCGGCACGCGACTTACGAGAAACCAGAGCGTGTAGTTGCGAACAGCTTCTGCAAGCCCACAATTGAGGACGACACATGGCCGATGATCTCTCAATAAATCAAAAGGTAGCAAATTTCATCACCGGACAGTTAAACAAGGCGGTTGGCGACGGAGGTTGTTGGGCGCTGGCTGAAAATGCATTGCTTGCCGCAGGTGCCATGACATCTAATGACCTAACGGATAAAGAAGAGTTCAAGAAGGCTGACGCCCAATACGTGTTTGGCACCGCTATCGAAGCAAAGAATGCTGCCCCTGGAGACCTCGTTCAATTCAAAAACTATGTTATGACAAGAACGGTTGAAACAAAATACGATCTTCCGGACGGAAATTCCATTACTCTGACATCAACCGATGAAGTACCAAAGATACATCATTCGGCGGTCGTTATGTCCATGATGGACAAAGACGGAAGGCTCGTCGTGGTGGAACAATGGAAAGGCAGCAAGGCCCATTGGGGGGATTTTTATACGCGACCTCTTGCCGTTGAGAGTTCCGGAACAGTACCACTTAGTGTGATTGCAAGTCGGTTGCCTCGTGACAACGATTACAATGTGAGAATGAAAATGTTGGCAGAGGCGAAAAAGGTGTCCAACATCGCAGCATACAAAGAGACAGCAACAATCTCCCTCTCCAAAGACAGTTTCTATCAGGTTTATCATCCAAAACCGAAATAGCGACAGCGGTGCAAATTTACCTTTATCAAAGACTGAACTCGTTCCGACGAACAGTGACAAATATTAAAAGCCCGATATAAATCGCGGCCACTCAAATAAACTGGAAACCTACCGATGAAACTCCGCCTAAACCAAGTATTTCAGTGCGCCGCGTTGATTGCCACGACATTCGCGCTCGCGCCGGCCATCAGCCATGCCGAACCGCCCAAGAAGGATCATCCGCTGGTCGGGCGGTATGAGGGTTCCGAACTCGTATTCACCGATATCAAGGCCTATGACGAAGCCGATCTGATCCAAGGCCCAACGAAGTGGCCGCAGAACGAACCAACCCTTCGTTCGAAGGGCGATTTCAGTATCAATGGGGACATGACGGTCAATGTCATTCATGTGGAAGGTCCGATCTCGACATACCAATATAAATTACCTCAGGGGCGTTCGCTGCTTGAAGTGCAACGCAGTTATGAGAACAGCCTAAAGGCCAAGGGCTTCGATGTGGTATTCACATGCAAGGTCGTCGATGTTTCTGACGATGGCTCCTGTTTCGATATCGAGTCAGACAAAAAGGTCGCTTATCCTCTTCTGACATTTAGACGAACACTGAATGCCACGAACTGGCCCGTTATGGAAATCAAAGGTTGGGCTGGTACTGGTACTCCAGGTATGTACTTCCACTTCAGAAAGGGTGGACGTTATCTGTTGGCGAAGCGCGACGGCTCCGATGGAGTTGCCTATGTGAGCATTGCTCTATCCGACACAAGCTCCTCCAATCCCTATATAAGCGCCGACAACCTCTATAATGCGCCCGTTGCGGATATCAACGAAAACACCGCCTTCATTCGTGTGGTCGAAGGCAAACCGATGGAGACCGGCAAGATCAAATTTGTCAAAGCGTCGGAGATGCAACAGGCCATCAACGATACGGGCCGCATCAATCTCTATGGCATCCAGTTCGATTTCGACAAGGATGTTATCAAGCCCGAGTCGCAGAACACGATCTATGAAATGATCAAGCTGATGCAGGGCAACCCGCAACTGCGGTTGCAGGTTGTCGGGCATACTGACTCACAAGGCACGGAGTCGCACAACCTCGATCTTTCGAGCCGCCGAGCCGGAGCGGTAATCCGCTCGCTGGTCGGCGCCGGGATCACTGTCGATCGTCTCCGATCACGCGGCGCCGGCTCATCCGAGCCGGTCGCCACCAACGACACCGACGAAGGACGCGCCAAGAACCGGCGCGTCGAACTGGTGCGGCAGTAAGATTTGTACCTCACCCTCCTGGCTCGCCGCTCGCCAAGGTCATCCAATCCAGCGCAGAATAAGCAAGAACAGCGCTTGGGGAGAACGCAACCTCGCCGCCACCGGTCATTCTGGTCGCGGCATTTTTTGTTGCATCATTGCGGCTTGCCCGTTGTGTAGGGCGTTGCGTCGCCGGCCCGGATGTGCCTCGCGGCGCTTTCGAGAAACCCGGCGATTTCCGCATCCGTGGTCCCATCCGGCCTGATGCGGCGGGCCACGGTGTAAATCGAATTGATCGAAGCGGTGAAGAGGGCAAGCACCGAGAATTCGCCCAGGTGCTTTTCGATCAGGTCAAGCAGGAGATCGGTCGCGCGCATCATCTCTCGTCGCGCGGGTCTTGGAGGTCAGTCATTATTGGCCCCTTTCGGTTTGTTTGCGCATAATGGCGCCCGGGGGGTCTTGCGACCTTCCAGGATCGCGGCTTTGAGCCGGTGCCGGCCATCGAACAAGGGCCAGCGCCCATCAGGCAAGCTGGATCGGCGGCGGCTCAGAACCGGATCGGAGAAGTTTCCGGAAAGCCGCGACTTTCTTCCGGTCGATCGGAACGCCCGCGCTTGATTGGCGCGACATTAGCGATGCGGATACGGACCATGTTCATCTTCAATTCCGCCGACGCTCGTTCCACTCACCGCCGCTGCCTCTTCGCACTGGACGGTGCCGGCTCCAGATGATCATATTCGATCGGTTGCCGCGGCACCTCGTCGAGGCTGACTTGCTTCGCCCAGTTTCGATACGGGATACCTTGAGAACGGCTGCTGGTGACTGCGAGCCAAACACACCCCGCTTGCGGGGAGAGGTCGGATCGCGTAGCGATCCGGGTGAGGGGGAGTCTCCGCGAATCCATCCTCACCGTCCTCGCGGAACAGCCCCTCACCCCAACCCTCCCAGGGCGAGCTATGCTCGTCCCGGCCCCGTAAGAACGGGGCGAGGGAGCACGGCGGCCACACCTCAATTTCGGTTCGATTGTTTCGCGCCTAGTCCTTACCAATATCATGACGACATTCACCCCGCATCAAGATGCTGCACTGAAGGCCGTTGCCGACTGGCTGAAGGCAAAACCCGGCCGCAACGCAACGCCGCCAATCTTCCGCCTGTTCGGCTACGCCGGAACCGGAAAGACCACGCTGGCGCGGCACATCGCTGATGGCGTCAATGGCGAGGTGAAGTTCGCGGCCTTCACCGGCAAGGCGGCGCTGGTGATGCGCAACAAGGGTTGCGACGGCGCCTCCACCATCCACTCCCTGATCTACCGCGCCCGCGAATCCGGCGAGGAGCAACCGAGCTTCGAGCTGTGGGACGACGCGCCCGCATCCAAAGCAAAGCTGATCGTGATCGACGAATGCTCGATGGTCGACGCCGAACTGGGGCGCGACCTGATGTCGTTCGACTGTCCACTCCTGGTGCTGGGCGATCCTGCGCAGTTGCCGCCGATCCAGGGCGCCGGCTTCTTCACCAATTGCAAACCGGACGCGATGCTCACCGAGGTGCACCGCCAGGCGCAGGATGATCCGATCGTGCGGATGTCGATGGATATTCGCGAAGGTCGAGAGCTCGAAATCGGCCACTACGGCGAAAGCGAAGTCGTCTCGCGCAAGGCGCTTGATCCTGATCGCGTGATGAATGCAGACCAGGTTCTGGTCGGCCGCAACAACACCCGCCGCGCCTACAATATGCGGGTGCGCCAGCGGCAGAACATCGAGGATCAATTTCCGGTCGCCGGCGACAAGCTCGTCTGCCTGCGCAACAACCGCAAGAAGGGCCTGTTCAACGGCGGGCTTTGGCGGGTGAAGTCGCGCAACACAACGCGATCGAAATCGCGCATTCTCAGCATGCGGCTCTCGCCGGATGAGGATTTCGGCTACAAGGTCACGAAAGTTTCCGTGCGCGCCGACTGCTTCGAGGGCGGGATCGACCAGATACCGTGGGAGCAGCGCAAGCCGTACGACGAATTCGACTACGGCTATGTGCTGACCGTGCACAAGTCGCAGGGCTCACAGTGGGACGATGTGGTGCTGTTCGACGAGAGCTTCGCCTTCCAGGACAGCCGCGCGCGCTGGCTCTATACCGGCATTACCCGCGCAGCAAAGCGGCTCTCCGTGGTCGTGTAGCGCGGCAACAGCTACTACTCAGTCCGCCTGCCGCATCATGTGAATCTTGGCCACACTATCGGGCGCGACTTCCTGTTAGGCTCACGACTTCCGTATTTCGATTTGGGAGCCGATTTCTTGCTGGACTGGTGAGAATCCGATTTGAGGTCGGGTTTCTTTCCCTCATCCGGTTGGCCAGAAACCGATTTGATGTCTGGTTTCTTTTCCTCGTCGGACTGGCGGGAATCCGATTTGAGGTCAGGTTTCTTTTCCTCATCTGGTTGGCGAGAAACCGATTTAGCATCCGGCTTCTTTTCAGCATCGGATTGGGCGGCGCTAGCGATGAAATTCGCTATTGCGTCAACCGCGCCCGGTGCCAAAGGCAGTCTTGGGTCCGCGTAGGTAGCAATGTTGGCGGTTCGATCGTCGGAGCTTACGGTTTTCAGCACATGATTAGTGTCTGGAAGTATTGCGAGCTTTGCCGCAGGCAAGGCCTGCTGCAGGCGCTCCGCGTCGGCAACTGCAACCTGGATATCCCGATTTCCCTGCACAATCAGGACGGGCTTACGGAAGGGTGCGACCAGTTGCGCTGGATCGAAAGAGAGCTCATTGATAACGAAACCCTGCACCTCAGGTCGAAACAGCGGAAGAAGAGCGGGATGCATCGTACTCGTGTCCACCCGCTTGCGCGCTTCGAGCTGAGCAATGGCTGTCAGGGCTTGGTCAAGAACAGGCGCATTCGCAGGGTTTGATTTGAGTTGCTCGCGGAGCACGTCGCCGAGCGGCCGTCCGGCAGCGGAGACCAGAATCAATCCGCAGATGTCGACTGGATCTTGGGCGGCGACGAGCGCGACCAATCCGCCTTCGCTATGTCCCAGCACCCACACGCACGCCGCGCCAGTGCGATCGCGGATGGCAGATGCCCACGTGTGAACATCGGCTGCATAGTCATTGATTGTTACAGCATTGGCATCAGAAACCGCAGCATGGCTTCCATATAGTCCGCGCTTATCGATCCGGACGGACGCAATGCCACGGGTCTCCAGGCCCTCTGCCAGCAGCCGATATGTGGATGCCTGCAATCCCACTGGATTGTTGCCGTCACGATCGACAGGGCCAGAGCCAGGCACGATGAGGACGACCGGAGCGTTTGGCGAGGCAGGCGCCCGCATCGTTCCCACGAGCGGTCCTTTAGGTCCTTGAGCCTGGATCAAGCTCTCTGCAGCGGTTGCCCTGAAAGAAACCGACAACGCCGCGAGGAATACAAAAGTGATCAGCGACCGCATAGCTCTCCAACTCAGCCTTACGAGGGGGTTTTACAGTTCGATTTCTTCTATGCTCAGCCCGGCTCGCAAGAGCAGACTTCGTCTACAGGCAAATATCAAGGCGCTCCTAATCCCTGGTTACTCCGGGCGGTTACCTTTTCGTTTCGAGAGCAATACAAATGCATAAGAAGATACCCGCCGCTTCCACGCTCAAGACCGATTCTTCGCTTTCCGGTCAGCCAGCTATCATTGCAGGGAAACAAAAAGGGGCAAAGGGATGAGTGGCGGTTACCACCCATCCCTCTGCGATCATGCACGCCGAAGCACTTTCTCCGTCTGCCTTGCGGGCAGTGGCGCATAGCGCGACAACGCCATCGTGAAGCTTGCTCGTCCCTGAGACAGGGACCGGAGCGCGCTCACGTAGTTGAACAACTCCGCCAGCGGAGCTTCAGCGATAACCTCCTGTGCACGCGGGACCAGTTCTGTCGCCACGACCTGTCCGCGCCGGCGTTGCAGGTCGCCGATCACGGCCCCGAGATACTCCTCAGGAGTCGTCACGACGATCCGCACCACCGGCTCAAGCAATATCGGAGCGGCCTGCTCGAAACCGATCCGAAATGCCTCCCGCGTCGCCAGATCAAAGGCGAGGCCGGACGAATCCTTCTCATGGAAGGCGCCGTCCAACAAACTCACCTTCAGACCGAGCACGGGATACCCGCCCGGCCCTCCATCAAGCATCGATTGGCGCAGAGCCTTTTCGATTGACGGCACAAACTCCTTCGGAATTGTACCGCCAACGATCCTGTTGACGAAGACGAGACCCGCCTCACCTTCCGCCAGAGGCTCGAACACCAAGCGAACCCGCGCCATTTGACCAGGACCGCCGCTCTGCTTCCGCAGAGTGTGATCGACTTCCGCACGTTGCGAAGCCGCCGCCCGATAGGCGACATGAGGCGCTCCGATCACGGCATCCACATTGAAGTCTTCTTTCAACGTTTCGACCACGATCTGGAGGTGTAGTTCCCCCATGCCGCGCAGGAGCGTCTGGCCACTCTCTCTGTCGACGGCGACACGGAGCGACGGATCGCTGCGCGCCATCATCGCCAGCGCTAACCCTAAGCGTTCCTGCTCCTGGCCCACGCGCGCCTCGATCACAGCCTCGATCACGGGAGCCGGGATGAGAAAACCGTCGAGCACGATCGGGCAAGCGGGTTGGCTCAACGTATCGCCGGCGCTGACAGATTTGAGACCGACCACCGCAACGACATCGCCAGCCGAGGCTTCGGCAATCTCGCTGTGTGAGTCAGCATGCATCCGCAGCAGCCGACCAATACGCTCGGCCTTGCCATTCGCCGCATTGACCACCGACGCGCCCGGCGTTGTCCGACCGGCATAGACCCTGAGGAACGCCAGCGCTCCAAAACGGCTCGCCTGCACCTTGGACACCAAGGCGACAAACGGCTCGTCTGGACGCGGAAAGCGCTGCTCCGCCTCACCGGTGCGCGGATTGGTGCCCGCGACCGGCGGCCGATCAGTCGGCGCCGGGGCGTAATCGACAATCGCATCGAGCAGCGGCTGCACGCCCACGTTCCGATAAGCCGAACCGCAGAGGACCGGGGTTAGCCGTCCCGCAACGCAGGCCTTTCGAATCGCGGCTTTGGTCTGCGACGTATCGACCACTTGACCACTGATATAGGCGGCCATGATCGCTTCATCCTCGTCCGCGAGCTGTTCGAGCAAGCGCTGCCGGCCTTCATCGGCAGCATCACACATCCATTCCGGAATCGCGATGGCCGTCGGCGCAGGCTTGGCAGAATCCCAGCGCAACGCGCTCATCGACACGAGATCAATCACGCCGACGAAATCGCCCTCACGGCCGACCGGAAGCTGCAGAACAATTGGCCGAGCGCCAAGACGATCGACGATCATTTGAACTGTCCGTTCAAAGTCTGCGCCAACTTGGTCCATCTTGTTGATGAAGCAGAGGCGCGGCACATCGAAGCGATCGGCCTGACGCCAGACCGTTTCCGATTGCGGCTCTACGCCGGAGACCGCGGAAAACACGGCAACTGCGCCGTCAAGCACGCGGAGCGAACGTTCGACTTCGATCTGAAAGTCGACGTGGCCGGGCGTGTCAATGATCGTGATGGAGGCGCCACGCCATTCACATGACGTGGCGGCAGCCGAAATCGTGATGCCGTGCTTCTTCTCAAGCGCGTGGGAGTCCGTTTCGGTATTGCCGGTGTGGACGTCGCCAGCTTTGTGAATGCGGCCAGTATTAAACAGAATGCGCTCTGTCAACGTCGTCTTGCCAGCGTCGACGTGAGCCATGATGCCAATATTTCTCAAGGTGCGGGTCATTTTCATGCTCGCTTGATTTTGTAAAACAGGCATGAGTCGAGCGGCCGCACGAACGCAGCCCGCGAATCCAAACGAATACGCGGCCAAAAACGCTGCGGACGTGCGTGCGCACGTCCCAGGCTTTCAACGACTTGATCTCAATTGGGGTTTTGGTTGCCGGCGGCGTGCCGCTCCGGCATTTGGAGGGAGGCGCGCTAGCCGCGCCTCAAACGGACGCGCTAACGAGTCTCCCGGTGCTGGCTGTCATCCGTCATCTTACACCTCTGCCACGTTTAGCTTGGCCGCGTGCCGTATTGTAATCGCGGCAGGAAGTCAAGATTTTGGTTGTTGGGCCGTACTACGGTGGCTGCCGAAACGCGACCGACCTGACGCAAACTCCACCGCAACTCTCAGGACCGGCGGAAGAGTGGGCAAAGGCGTACAACGCGCAGTGCCCACTCTTTCTCCAGCCTGTAAAACGTAGCCCCGACGTTTCGAGGCGACTTGAGCAAGAACTCGCCAAGGGCACTTGGTTCTATTCACCGCATCAGCATGGCGGCACGAACGGGGGGGGCGTTGTACGCGCAGGCTTACCCGGCATCCAGTAACCGCCACGCGTCCACGCAGCGAATGCATCGCGCAGCCAACGGACCACCGCATTCGCGAGCCACAGCGCCCACAACAGCATAAGCGTCTTGTATACCCATAGCGGCACGCTGATTACCGTGGCCTGCGGCAGCGCACCAGTGCTACGATCGGTGAACCAGCGCAGTGTCGAGGCGGTTGAACCGTTGCCTATGACGTGCATATCCGGTCTGCCGAGCAGACCGTGGGGAATGGCTAGCACCAAACACATCACCGCCAAGACGGTCAACGCAACCAGACCGACCTGGAGTGCGTTGTAACGCATAGGCTGGGCCGGCATGTCGGCGCGTGCGCGCCATGAGAACGCGAACAGCCAAACGGCCACGACCATCAGCGCTGCCCAAGAAAACGTCGAAAACCCGAGCCCGAGCAACAGCCAGTCGTGGAATTTCAACTGCGTGCGGCGTGTGCGCGCCAGCACGAGCGCGACAACGATCACGACAAGCAATTCGCCCCAATACAGCACGGCCGGACCGACCGCAGGGCCAAAGCTTGCGAGCAACCAACGGTTGCCCGGCAGACGTGTGCTCAGATTGATGTTCGCGGCCGGCAATCCTAGCGCCAGCGCCGGCGTGCGCGCCAGCAGACCAGGCGCGTCGCTGCTGCGGAAACGGATCTCATAACGCTGAGCTCCGGGCTTGAGCGGCAGAGTTAGCTTGCCATCCTGCGCGCGCAGGCCGAGCGCTTCTCCATCACGCGATACGGCGATGACTTCGGCACCGGCTGGCAGCGTGATTGTGTGCTCGCCGCCCTGGCTTGCGCGGAAACGAAGGGTCAGCGTTTGCATGGCGGCGCGTTGACCGAACTCGTGTGACACCGTCACGCTATCAATCGCGCGCGTCGGCCCCTGGACCGATTCGGGCCGCGAGATCTTCAGCGTCAGTGCTTCGCCTGGAAGGGGATAGAACCTGGCAACATGCTCGTGGCTCGCGGCATCGGCAGAGTCCGGTGCGGCTACGGGCACGCCGTTGAATTCGACATGCCAGATCGGGCTGATCTGGACGCGCCATTCCTCGGCGTGATCGGTCAGTGGCGGCGCTGTCAGCGTCAGAACCTCGGTCTTGTTGAGCGTGCTGTCAAAACTCGCTGCGCGACTGTCATCGCCGAATGCGATCATCGCAACTGCACCACGGCCATTCTCTGTCTGCACCTTGATGCCGGCGGTCGAGACATGCTCGCCGGGAAGCAGGGGAACGCCGACCGTGAAGCCGCCGCTGGCCGGCGAGATGCGTTCGACCGTGGTGGCGACGCTGAAATCCAACCCCAACACCAAAGTGCGCACGACGCGCACATAGGGCGGAAACTGCTGCGCAATTGTGCCGTCAACCGGACGATGGCCAATCCCGACCTGACGTGCGTGGGACAAGGTCAGCGTATCGGCGAGCAGACGTGCGTCCTCGATCCCGCCAGCCTCCCAGTCCTTACCGTCGAACACGACGCGCATCGGCTTGAGCGGAAAATTCAATGTGAATCTGTCGCCAAATACTGCATAGGCAATCTCCACACGATGCACACCACGGTCGAGTGCGATCCAGTCGTTACCTCTGGACGCTTGCCGCGGCGTCCTGGCTGTCGTATCCGACTCGCCGTTTTCAGGCACGCGCGCGAGCGGCGCATCGGCTGCCGCATCGACCTTGATACTCATTATCTCCGCGCCGACATCCGCAGCCGGAATGGGCATAGCGATGCGCGCGCCCGCGCTGACATCGAGCACGACCGTGACCGTACCGTCATTTGCAGTGATCCGAGCCTGCGAAATGCTCGCACAGGCTGGCGCGCATTTCGGTGCTTGCGTGAGGTGCGTCTGCAACTGCTGCAGCAATTCGTCCGACGCAAAGTTCTGCGCTCGTGCGTTCGTCGTTGCCGTCAGCCCCACAACCAGCATCAGCGCTGCGATCACGCCGTTTCGCACTAAACCGCCATTGTGCCCGTCATCTGTCGCCGGTTTCCGCTGCTGCCCATTAGGCCCACGCCAATCCCGCCAGGCAAACCATGCGAGTAATGCGAGCGAAACCACCAGCACCAGACGCAACGGCCGCACCAGCCATGGCGGCGCAATGAGCAGCCGCACGGTCTGGGTCGACATGACCGGGCCGCTCCAGCTCAACCGTGCCACACTACCGAGCTGCCATTGCGGTTCGCCGGCGCCGGTTTGTAACGCATTTGTCTGGCCATAGTACTCCATCTTGGTTCGCTTCGGCTTGGCAAGTTTGTCCTCAGACAAAGAACTCGGCGCGCCGCGAACAAGGCTCGGTCCCATCTGGAAATGATCCATGCGCGCGTCTTCAAACGCCGCGGATTGTTCTGCGCCTTCCAATTGCGGGTACAGGGCGCAACGCACCTGACCGGCTGCGAACGGCAGTGCCGTCAGGACGAGCGCCGCCCAAGCCGCGCGCCGCAGCCATTCAACCGCACGTCCAAGTTTACCCGCCGGCAATACGCGTGCGACGAGACCAAGAGCAAGCACGGCCAAGAGCGCCAAGAACGGAGATACAGCCTCCTGATAGCCAAGCAGCACATACGTCGTGGCCAGCGCCGCGCCGATCAGGCCAAGCAGCCGCCAAGCCAGCAGCACGAGAATTGCCGCGACGAAAACGTCGAGCAGACTCCAGTGCGACATCCAACTGCCACGGATATTGTCGGCGCCGAGCGCGCCGAGCAGACGGTAGCCGAACGGCAAGTGCAGCACCGTCTCCACCTGGTCGAACGCCTGCCGCCATCCCGTTACGGGCAGATCGGACACGGCGTTGATGTGAACGCTTGCGCGCAGATCGACTTTCGGTTCGCGCCATTCGACGCCACTCGATTCTGGCGCCGCACCGCGCGTGACGAGCAGCGGGTCGCCGCCGCTTTGCGCACGCTCGAGCGCGAACGGTGCGACCACGTCAAACCGCCAGTCTCGTTTCATGTTGCCGGTAATCGCGTCGCGCGCGAACCAGCCGGCGCCGGAAAAATCAAGCCAGGCTTCGCGGTGCAGCGTCAAACGATTGGCCTCATCCGGAGCCTGGCCGCGCGAACGTTCCTCGACCCGCAGCGTGTCCGCGTCACCGAGCACATAGGCCGGCAGGGCGCGCCAGCCTTCCGGCACTTCACTCTGGCGAGGATCGATCGATATCGCACCCCGCACCAGCGTTGCGCGCAACTGCGGCGCCGCTTCGTAGCTCCATATTTCCTGACGCGGCCACGGGGCGGCAGGCAGCCGCGCGCTCAATTCGTTCAGCGGCGCCATGGTGCGCGCCTGCAATGTCAGCGTCGTCACACCTGGCCGCACCTGCACACGCAGCCGGCCGTCACCATCCAAACGCGCGGGCCATTGGCCGGCAAGCGATGTTGCCACCAGCCCTTCCGGCAATGCAGGACCGAGGACTTCCTCGCGAGGCTGTCCGGATGCTACGAGACGGATCTCGGTCGTCAGCTTCGCGGGAATGCCGTCGGCGAGCTTGCGAAAAACGCGAACATCAAGGCTATCCGCGGCAGACGTGGCCGTCTCGCCGCGACCGAGTGTGATCTCAGCGCCGTCGCGTTGCACTGGTGCGACGGGCTTGCCGTCCACGTTCAGCGAGATCAAGCCGATGCTATCAGGAACACGCAGCGACTGCGGCCGTGCTTGCCAAACGATTGAGCCGGCAATGTCGAAGCTGCCCTGCGTCAACCACAAGGACGGTGCGTCATTGTGGACAAGCACCGGATGGAGCTGCCCGTTTACGGTCACCTGCTGTGGCCAGTGCTGTGTATCACCAGGCAAGGCCACCCACGACGGCGCATCCACACGCCACTGGACAGCAAAGTCGGCATGATCGGCCTGCGCACTAACCGTCAGTCGGCCCGGCCACGCGCAGACATGGTTGTCGGCACTCTGCGGCATCTGCGCCGCCAGAAATGGACAGGCGAGATATTCGTGATCCCTGAGCGCCCAGCCACGCCAGTCACGTAGCGCTTCGGGCACCGCTGCATCATCTCCCGGCGCTGCCGCCGCAACTCCGCAAAACAGACAAAGAAAAAAGAATATGGCACGTATCGTCATTCCGAACATGCGATGCTGATCACAACAGAGAACTGGCATATGCAGAGGTCATCCTATCGGAGCGTTACTTAAGACTCGTCTGGCAATTGGGCGGCTATGGACAATGGCTGAAATCTATTTCTTACGTATTCGTCCATTACAGATGGACAGCGTATCTGTCTGTCAAATCACCCAAATTCTGTCAAGGAAGCTCTCATTTCGAATATCCTGAAGCATCCGCGCGCAGGATGCGGGTACCGTCCATTGAATACGATGACTCGCCCCACCTTGGCGCAAGTTGAACCTATCACGCCATAGGTAGACATACCCCTGACGGGTTTCGCTGTTTCACCATTCTGCCCGCCAACTGACACTCCCTGGGCGAAGATCATGGACGCGCTGACCAAGTACAAAACTCTGATGATCGACCACCTGATAGCTCGCGCCGAGAATCGCGACAATGACGAAGATCGGATAGCCGATGAGCTAGATGAACTTTGGCGTGAGATGACGGACACTGAACGCGCGGCGGCTAGCAATTGGGTTGATGCCAACATCCTTGGCCACCTCCACAAAGATGGAAGCATCAAAGACGTGGAGTCGCTTCGGAAGGAGCGCTCTGAAGCAAAGTTGCCGTGATCCCGCAGCGCGCGCTTCTGATCCTTTTGCTCTTCGTCACCGCTGCTACCGGCGAGCACATGGACTGATGCGAGGCGCCGTCGAGGCGCCGTATATCGGAAAGATCGAATCAATGACGGGCCGTCCATCGTGAGCCGATATGATCGCGAGAATGTGAGGGCGGGCCCGATATAGATTGGGCTGCCACAAGGCGTAAGATTGCCGTCCTTCGATATGCTGAAGGAGCACCGGCCATGCTCGGGCTCACCTTCCGCGCAACCTCCCTGCTCGCCGCCACGGCTGTGGCAGCGCTAGCCCTTGTCGCTGCTTCGAAGGCCGCAGACGAAGCCGTCGTGATCCCGGCGCCCGCGGCGGATGCAGCACCTGTGAACAGCATTCAGACCGCCGTGCTCGCCGGAGGCTGCTTCTGGGGCGTGCAGGGCGTATTCCAGCACACCGTCGGCGTTGTGAGCGCAGTCTCGGGCTATGCCGGCGGCAGCAGGGCAACGGCCGACTATCAGATGGTTTCAACCGGCACGACCGGACACGCCGAGTCAGTGCAGATCAAATACGACCCGAAGAAGATATCCTACGGCAAGATCCTGCAGATATTCTTCTCAGTTGTGCACGACCCGACACAATTGAATCGCCAGGGACCTGACGTCGGCGCGCAATATCGATCGGCGATCTTCACCACGTCCGACGGGCAGGCAAGAACCGCGAACGCCTATATCACCCAACTCAACGACGCGCATGTCTATCGCAAGCCGATCGTGACCAAGGTCGTGGCTCTGGATGCGTTCTATCCGGCTGAGGCCTATCATCAGGACTATCTGACGCTGCACCCGACGCAGCCCTACATTTCCTATAACGATCTTCCGAAGGTTGTGAACTTGAAGAAACTGTTCGCAGATGACTATATCGAACAGCCCAACCTGGTGAACGCCGCCAAGATCACCCACTAACACCGGAAGCCTGTATGTCCGACACCAAGACAACTGGGAAGATCATCAAGAGCGAGCCGGAGTGGCGGCGCGAATTGACGCCGATGCAGTATGCGGTGCTGCGCGAAAAGGCTACCGAACGGCCCTTCTCTGGTGAGTACGAACATGAGCAGAGGACCGGCACCTACGTTTGCGCCGGCTGCGGCAACGTGCTGTTCGAGTCGGACTCCAAGTTCGATTCCGGCTGCGGCTGGCCAAGCTTTACCCGGCCCATGGCCGAGGATCATATTGAGGAGGAAACGGACCTCAGTCACGGAATGGTCCGAACCGAGGTGCTATGTTCAAGATGCAGCGGCCATCTCGGCCACGTTTTCCCCGACGGGCCGGGGCCGACGGGTCTGCGTTACTGCATCAACTCGGCGGCGCTGAAGCTAAAGCCGAAATAGGGCTCGGGTTCTCGCATGGAACCCGCCGGTGATTTGCCCATTTGGAGACCCGGATCGACGGCGTATGGGTCATTCCGGCATGTCGATCGGCGGCGCCCCTGGAGGCGGTGATCATCGTGTTCCTTGCCCGGCAAACTATGCCTGATATAATTCATTGAAAATGCTTGATTTTGATCAAGTTCCGCCTACCGTCTTCTGATTCATCATGTAACCCAGCCGGGGGTCGCAATTCTGTCAAATGGGCCTATATAAGGTACGAAAATGACGTGCACGGCACGCTGCCGGTTGCGGCCTACCGTCGTCGAGCCCCCGGTCCTTACCAGAGTTAAGAACATTAAGAGGTCTTTGACCATGCGTCCGTTCAACTACAACACCGCCGCCGAGCTTTTTCCTGCCGCCATCCGAAAGAAGAAGCGCGCTGGCTTCACTTATCGGCGGTTCGGCACGGCGGCCGAGGCCGTGCGGTTCGCGATGGAGGAGTTGCCGACGGATTCCTTGAACGGCGCCTATCTGCAGGTCGAGGAAGCCCGTTTTGACCAGAACGGCATCCGCTCGCTCTATGAGAGCGAGGCGTTTCCGCTGCCGCGCCGTCGCAAGTCTGTAGCGGCCGCCAACAACAGTGCCGACGCCGCCTAACACCTTATTTTTTGTTCACTTTCTGACGTGCAGAGAGCGTGACAGTCTTCCGGGGCTGTCGCGCTTTTTGCGTTTAATGCCCCTGCTTGTCGATCCAGCGCCGCAACAGCCGGACGTTACGGATATTGGCACGGAACATGACGTCAAAGGCGTCGCCTGCGAACGGCACCATGCCGACCACGCCGTCGACGGCGACATTGCCGAGCATCCGCGCGGTGAGGTACCAGGGCGCGCCAAGCGCTCGCGCCTCGCGCACCAGCCACAGCGAGATCGCAGTGGTGATGATGTCGCCGACCACCGGGATCAGCCCGATCAAGCCGTCGATGCCGTAGCGGATGTTGGTGCCCGGCACGACGAAGGCCACGTCGAGAAGCTTCGCCAATGCCTCGAGCCGTACCAGCCGCTGCTCCCGCGTCAAATTGCCGAACGGGCTGTTACCAAACTCGAACCGGAATTCGCGAAATCCTTCCCCAAGCGACTCCGGCGGAATCTCGCGCCCCTCCTGGTCGATAATCGGTCCCAGCGCCTCGCGACCGGTGAAGGTCGCGCGCGAACTGGCGCCTGAATTGGCCCTTGGGCGCGGCCTGGCGCGCGAGTGGGCTTCGTCATCGGACACAGTCATCATCGTCTATCGGAACGCGCGAGCCGGGGCGAAGGTTGCTTCCCTCGAGCGTTGTGCCAACTTCCGAGGGCCGCGCGCCACCACTCACGTCAAGGTCGCCGGTTTTGGCTCATCGACATATTTGTGCACAAGCCAGGATGCCACTATGGCGGGAAAAAAGCCGACGAGACCGTATAGGATAAACTGCTCCGGCCCCGAGTCCGAGCCGCGGGAGCCGTATAGCCATTCGGCTATGATGAAGGCGACGACACCGACAAGCAACATCCGCAGCACCGGTCCGATCCGCTTAATATGAAAGAGGATGTCGTCGACCGCACCGATCATCAGGGCCGGTAGCATGCCGAACAGGTAGCTGTATTGCAGGGTCTTGAAGAACACTACAAGCAGCTTGCTCACCTCGGCGATATCGGTGTGCCTCCAATAGCCAGACAGGTAGGTCGTCGTCAGCAGCAGCACAAACCCGCCGATAAACGGCATTACCAACGCAAATGTCAGATAGCGCTTCATCACCCACCCCCTCGCACTGCACCACCCCTTATAGCAGCGCCGCTCTTACACTTCGATCTTGATCATTGAAAACAAATCGAAGCAGGACTATTTCTGTGAGCTGGTGCTCATTTCATCCTCATGGCTCCATTGAAAGAGATTTCTGCAAAGCAAAGAGCCCCCCTCACGGATTTTACGCAGCCGTCGGTTTTAGCGTGCCTCCACGAATGTCATGCCAGGCGGTCGGAGAACATGCGTAGGTGTCGATGGGCATGTCCGGTCCGGCGATGAATGTGCCCCGCACAATCGTGCTTCTCCCTGGACTGGATGGCACAGGCCTCCTGCTCAGGGACTTCAAAGCAGCACTTGAACGCTTCTGCGAGGTCACGTTGATCTCATATCCCGTCGATGTTCCACTGTCTTACGATGAACTGCTGCCTTTGGTAAGGGCCAGGCTGCCGGCCGGCGATTTCATTGTCGTCGGAGAATCCTTCTCGGGACCGTTGGCATTGCGCCTGGCCATGGATGCGCCTCCGGGCCTGAGAGGTATCGTGCTCGGCGCCTCCTTTGCCCGTCTTGATCTGCCACTGAAGTATGTGCTGGCGAGCGTGGCGAAATTCGTTCCCGTTCATCGCATTCCGACCCGTGTCTTGGCGTCTGTCCTGCTCGGACGCTGGGCCGAGCCTGAACTCTGTTCGCAGCTCGCCGCAGCATTGTCTCGCGTTTCTTCCGAGGTCTTGACGGCGCGGGCGAGAGCCACGCTCGATATTGACCTCGTGAAAGGCGCACGCCGCGTCGCCCTTCCGCTCCTCTATCTCAGAGCGTCGGCAGACCGGTTGATCCCCTCCTCCGCAGCGCAATCCATCGCCTGCATCGCATCAGCCATGACTGTTCAGGAGATCACCGCACCCCATTTTCTCTTCCAAACGGCTCCCGAGGCTTGCGTGGACGCCATACGACGCTTCAGCGAAGCAATCACTTGATGAGACATCGAACTCTCAAAGATGCGTCGCGGAAGCGGGGTTGATTGCACTTACTCAGCCCCCGTCTCCGCGAAATTGGATCGGTATTAAGATCAGGCATCCGACTTTCCAACCAAATGAAGAAACAGACACGGCCATCATCCAGGGGACGATGGTTGCGCGGCGACGCTCGCCGTGATTACTCAAGGCGAATGCAGTGACTTACTTCATGGCAAGGCCTTCCTATCGCGGAGCCGTCATCCCAATCCCGATGGCTCGAGACGGGCAGCGTCTGCTCCATTTCAAGCACCGATAGGGACGTCCCCTCTGAAACGCGGATGACATGTTGATGAAATTGGCTCGAAGTCTGACCGCTGTAAGCCGCCTGCTGTTCGCGGGCGCCTTTCTTTTGAGCGTAGCACCAGCGGGAGCCGTCGAGACCACCGCCACAGAGGCGATCTGCACCTTCTCAGACAACAATTCTCATCCTGCCGGCAACGCCGTTGCGACACAGACCGGCCTTCCCAACCAAACGCTTGCCGATCGGCCGCGGGCTCATGAGATGCGCATCGCGCAGGCATCTCCCCCCACTAGACTTTCCCAGCGCGACAAGGCCGCCCGGGAGTCCATCTTAACGCAAATCAGAAGCGCCATTCCGCTCCTGAGCTCCGGCAACACGGAGGAAAGCTATCAGCGCTTCCTTTCAGCCCTCGATGCGGCAGACAAGCTCGACGATCCCCAGTTTGTCATTGGGCAATATTACGATGTGACCCACGGGCTCCGCCAAACGGGCCACGACGATCTCGCGGAAAAGTTGTTCGTCAAGGCCAGGCAAAGCAACGCCTATACAAAATCCCCGCCCGAGAATGCCGACATCCTTCTGGAATACGCCATCCTCATGTCCGACCACCACAGGATTCAAGAGGCGGTTCCGATCTATCTGGAGGCGATCGCCTTCTTCAACGCCTACTGGGGTGAAGGCTCGGAGGAATCGTTGATCGCGAACGACAAGCTGGCGGTCGCGCTCTCAACCAACGGGTCCGCCGCCTCAGCCACCAATCTCGGCCATCGCAACTACGAACTTTCGCTCAAGGCGCTCGGACCAGATCACCGAACCACATGGAAACTCGCCAACAACTATGCCGACATGCTGCGCGAGATCGGTGCGCCGGCAAAAGCCTTTGAACTCGACCGGTTCGCGATCGAGCATCGCGCCAAACATTATGGCGAGAATCACCTCAATACACTGGTTACCGTCAATAATGCCGGGCAGGACCTCCTGATGCTCGGCCATTACGAGCAGGCCCGGCGATATTTCCGCCGGCATCGCGCTATCGCCACTGTCCTTCGTCCGCAGGATCCGAGCTATGCCGGTCAGGCGGATGCCTGGCTGTTCTATACCGATATGATTGCCGCCGGAGACGCTCCTATCTCGCAGGACAATCTGGAGCGCCTGGAGAAAATCACAGCGGACGAGGAGCACTTCGCCGACCTCCTGCGAATTGATACGGCGGTCCTCGCAGCAGAGAAACGCGAGCAACGCGGCGAGCGCGAGCGCGGCATGCGGCTTCGCGAAAACGCGCTGCAGATCGCTGAAGGCGGATTCACCCGGCAGCATCCGATCAGTTTCAACGTTGAACTGGGAATCGCACAAGCTCAGATCGCGATTGATCCCAACGCCGCAGCGAAGAGCTTCGCGGCTCTCGACCGTGACATGTTTGAATGGATGAAGCGTGAAGTCGGCACAGCCGGCGATCGCGCCGTTGCCGAGGCGACAAGGGCGCTCGCGGACCATTTATTATTCGCGTACGCCCGCTTCGCAACCAACACCTCTTCGGCCGCGGCGCAGCCGGCCTTTGCCGCGTCCGTCAACAAATGGAAGTCGCTAGGCGGAGCCGACGGCACGGCGCTGCGCCAACTCAAGGCTCAGCTCGCCGGTAAGGATGAGCAGGCGGTGAATCTGCTGCGCACCGCCCTTCGTCTCAACAGCGAGAAGCAGGAACTGTTCTCGTCTGGCGACCTCGACGATTGGTCGCGATCCGTCTGGCAGCGACAGGACGAAGCGCAAAAAGCGCTCGACAAGCGCTTGGCCGAAATCGGCGTCCAGTTGCCGACCACGCCGCCTCGCACTTCGCAACTGCTTTCACCCGACGAAGCCGTCGTCAATTATTTCATCACCCGCAAATGGAAGATCGACCGCCAGTCGGCGAAGCCTTTGGAAGAATCCGTGCTGTACGCCATCGTCGAAACCGCTGAGGGCGAGCCGCGCGTGATCAATCTCGGCGATCCCGGCAAGACGATCGATACAGGCACACGGACCGAGATCGCGCGGCTGCGCAGCACGAATTCGACGATGCTGGCCCTCGACTCGACGACACTTTTCCAGAATCTCCATGAGCGGCTCGTCCAACCTCTGGAGCCTTTGCTGAACAGCAAGAAGACCGTCTACATCGTACCCGACGGTTTCCTGTTTGCCGTACCCTTCCCGCTATTGCACAGCCGAGACGGAAACCTCCTTGAGGAGCGGTACGCGATCCGGACGCTGATCAGCCCAGACGCGCTGATCGATATCCATCAGCGCGAGACTTGGGACACAAACGGCGTTGTCGTGCTCGCCGGCGGCATTGAATATGGCCACGGGAACGAGCGCGGTCCCACTCCCCTGCCCAGCACCATGACCGAGATCAACGCAATCGCGAAGCTCACCCTCGAACACGGAGGGGCCGTGGAGATGGTGACGGGACGCGATGCGACCGAGCGTTATCTGCGCGGGTCAATGGAGAAAGCCCGTATCGCACACCTCGCCACGCATGGGTTCTATCTCAACAGCGAACCGAGCGGCCTGGACGCGCTGTGGCAGAGCGGCATCGTGCTCTCCGGCGCGGGCGACGAACTGCAGCGTCGGCGCGACTCGCAGGATGGCTATCTGTATGCTTTCGAAGTGATGGACTGGGACCTCTCGCGTCTCGACCTGCTGGTGCTGTCGGCCTGTGAGACCGGCCGCGGCGACGAAAGCTTCGTCAGCGGCATGCGAGGCCTGCCGACCGCGCTCAGCATTGCCGGCGCACGGCGAGCATTGCTGACGCTATGGCCGGTGGCCGACAAAGGCACGGCGAACTTCATGGTTCGCTTCTACGAACATCTGGCGCGGGGCCAGACCTATTCGGACGCGCTACGTCAGACGCGGCGCGACGCGCGTGAAGGCAAGATCGCGGACACCGCAAGTCCGAGCGTATGGGCTGCGTTCGTGTTGTTCGAGGGGTGAGCGACCAGCGCGAAACAATCTAATCTGAATTGATGTGTGCGCCCTACAGAATCGCAGATGTGTGCCATGGACAAGAGGGGAAGTCGCAGCGTTAGTTTCGCGCGCCCAAGCAGATTCTGCCGACGTGTCGGCTGTGCTGGCTTCCACATCGGCGAGCTGGCGCGATGAGCAATGAGCTTCACCCAACAGGCGAAGCCGCGCGTCTATTGGCATCGTCCTGATCAGCGATGATCTGGGGCGGCAAGTCCGCGCGAGCCCTCATTCACCCCAGGCTGTAAAGGCCTCGTTGAAGGCGCGCTCGCCGGGCGCCCCCTTCTCGATCGCAATGATGGCGCGGCGCTGGTTGGTGTAGACCAGCGGCACGTCGAACCAGGAGCGCTCCTTCAGGAGTTGAACGTTGCGCGCGCGGTCAGCCTCGACGTTGGAGAGACCGAGGAGGAAGAAGCCGTCGGTGACCTTGACCGCAAGGCCTGCGAGCGGGACACCGCGTGTCTGCTCGTTGGACTTCATCAGGATACCCGGCACGTTGGCGACGCTGCCGCCCGCAAAGTCTGGCGGCAGGATAAAGGTCAATTCCACGGTGTGGCTCGCCGGCAGCGACGAATCGGTATTGCGGCGGAACGACATCGTCATCTTGAACTTACGGTCAGGGATCTCGACGTCGGCGCGGACGGCGATGTCAGACTGGTTGCCGGACGCCTTGATCTGTTCGGTGCGCCACACCACCGTGCCAACATACTGCTTGCCTTGGCCTTGGGGCTCGGACGGATCATCTTCATAAAGCACAACGCGCTGCGCAACCGGGGCGACCTGGTCGGACGACTGAACACGATCCGGGATCTTCGTCGACTGACCGGCAGGCGCGCCAGTGTCCTTCGGGGCTTCTACCTGCATTGACCTGTTGAGGAGTCCATTGAAGGTCTGCATCAATGGCTGGTGCCAATACATCCCGGACCCCACCAGGATCATCACGATGCCGATGGCGATTACACTCTTGAAGGGGAATCTGCTGGCCGCACGAGGGCGCTTTTCCGACTCCCGCTCCAATACTCCGATGTGATGCGGCCGCTGCGGTCGCGGTGTATAGCGCTCCGCCTCCTCGATCGATTCATCGTAGGAATAGGGCGTTTCCTCGCCGCCACGGTTTTCCAGGCCCGGCTCGGGCCGGTCAAACTCCGGTGGGAGCGGAGGCGCGTTGGCATAGGTCCTTCGCGTGGCGCGGTTGGCCGGCGCCGCCGCGCGACTGGGATCGTCGGCATCCGCGATGTCGCGAAAACCGCGCGCACCTGGCGCCGGTGGTGCCGCAGGCGGACTGTTATCCGGACCGCGGAACTCGGCCTCCCGGCGTCCCCGGCGGTCGCGGGGCGGTGGCGGTTGGAGCGGCTCTTCCCGTGACTGGGGCGGCGGCGAGCGCGGAGAAGGCGGTGGCGAAGCACGGACGTTGCGCTGAGGGCGCTGCGTCTGATCGCCCCTGTCGTCAGGCGCAATCTGCGGACGGTCGCCACGAACTGGCGGGGGTGAACTGGGGCGGGGACGCGGAGCGGGAGGCGGCTGCGTGTCGCCGGGAGGAGACGGCTCGGGGGCACGGATATTGGCACGACGGAAGTTGCTGCCGCCGCGTGACGCCTCGCGGGCGCGTTGGGCGGCTTCGGATTCCACCTTGCGCACGGCCTCTTCCAGTGCCAGCCGTTCGCGAGTGATCTCGGATTCGGAGAGCGGCGGCTGCACGCCGCGCAACTGCGCGATCAGTGCGGTGCGTGCCCGTTCATAGAGCGCACGACGGCTTTCGCCCGGAGCGTTGGCATCCAGGGCGGAGATAGCACGGGCGATCAGCGGATAATAATCGGCCATTTCAGTTCAACTGTGCCCACTTCCTGGCAGATTGTTAAGCCTCAAACGGATTCTGCACCAAGATAGTATCCTCGCGTTCGGGGCTTGTGGAAAGCAGCGCGATCGGACAGCCCACGAGTTCCTCAACCCGTCGGACATATTTGATGGCCTGGGCCGGCAGATCCGCCCACGATCTTGCATTGGCGGTCGGCTGCTTCCAACCCTCGATAGTCTCGTAGATCGGCTCGACCCGGGCCTGCGCCCCCTCGCCCGCCGGCAAGTGGTCGATCTCCTTACCGTCCAGCCGGTAACCAGTGCAGACCTCGATGGTGTCGAAACCGTCGAGGATGTCGAGCTTGGTCAGCGCCAAGCCGGTGATGCCGCAGGTCCGCACAGTCTGGCGAACCAGCATGGCATCGAACCAGCCACAGCGCCGCTTGCGCCCGGTATTGACCCCGAACTCCTTGCCACGGCGCCCAATCTCCTCGCCAATCTCGTTCAGGAGCTCAGTCGGGAACGGACCCTGGCCGACCCTGGTTGTATAGGCCTTGCATATACCAAGCACATAATCGATGCCGTTCGGCCCCAGGCCGGTTCCGGTCGCAGCCTGTGCCGCCACGGTGTTGGACGAGGTGACGTAGGGATAGGTGCCATGGTCGACGTCGAGCAGAGCGCCCTGCGCGCCCTCGAATAGAATCCGTTTGCCTTCGCGTCGCTTGAGGTCGAGCAGCCGCCAGACCGTTTCGGCGTATGGCAGGAGTTGCGGCGCCAACGCGGTTAGATCACGCAGGATCTGGCCGGGGTCGAATTCTTCCAGGTTGAGCCCGCGGCGGAGCGCATTGTGATGCGCCAACAGTCGCTCGATCTTGTGCGGCAGTGAGTCGAGATCGGCCAGGTCCATCAGCCGGATCGCGCGGCGGCCAACCTTGTCCTCATAGGCAGGCCCGATGCCGCGCCGAGTGGTTCCGATCGCAGTCACCAGACTAGAGGATTCGCGCAAGGCGTCGAGTTCGCGATGCAGCGGCAGGATCAAGGTCACGTTCTCAGCGACCCGCAAATTGCCCGGACCGACCGCGACACCCTGACCGCGCAGTTTGGCGACCTCCTCAAGGAAGGCCTGCGGGTCGAACACGACGCCATTGCCGATCACGGACAGTTTCGATCCGCGCAGCACACCGGACGGCAGCAGCGCGAGCTTGTAGGTCTGGCCGTTGATGACGAGGGTGTGGCCGGCATTATGGCCGCCCTGGAACCGCGCGACGATATCGGCCTGCTCCGACAACCAGTCGACGATCTTGCCTTTCCCTTCGTCGCCCCACTGGGCGCCAACGACGACAACATTGGCCATTCGCGGGTATTCCCTCTGCAACTACTGGATCTTACGGGCACAATCCCGACGGAACAGATCCCCCACGGTTCCGAAAATCATGCCGCCCCGAGACAAGTTTCACGGCCAGGGCCGTTTGCACGCGAGGCTAGGTTAACCGGATAACGGAAGCGGCCCATCTAGGCAAGCGAGAACGGGCCTCTCGCACGGTTAAAGACCACGTTCAAGCCCTTGATATCCCCTGGAAAATCCCTGTCCCAAAACGGGCCTGGCCCGCCCTAGGGCGGAGCGCGCATGATCGCGATGCGACTCACTTATTGATAGGAAGCGAATTCTCGTGTCTGTGACCGGGCCCGGCAAGAAGCCGGGCACATGAATCGGGTCAATAACAAGCGCAATGTCCACCTCCGACCAGAGCACCGCCGTCACCCCCGGCCACTGGATCACCAACCAGCCCTACCTCCTGCTCAGCATTACCGCACTGTTCTGGGCTGGCAATGCCGTTGTCGGACGACTGGCGGCCGGACACATCGCACCGGTCACGCTCTCTTTCTTGCGCTGGTCGTTCGCGTTGCTCCTGGTGCTTCCGTTCGCCTGGAGACACCTGGTTCGGGATTGGCCGGCGATCCGCTCCCGTCTCGGGCTGATGATTCTTCTCTCGGTGACTGGCATTGGCGCCTTCAACACCCTGCAATACTGGGCGCTGGAATATACTCAGGCGCTCAATGTGCTGCTCCTGCAGTCGGCGGCACCGCTGGTGGTCGCGGTGTGGTCGCTGATCCTGCTACGTGTTCACCTGACGCTCGCACAAGCGATCGGCATTCTCCTGTCCCTGACCGGCGTTCTGATGATCCTGCTGCGCGGCAACCTAACCGCGTTGTCTGGCATCGATTTCAATAGAGGCGACCTGATCTTCATCATCGCCATGACGATCTTTGCATTCTATTCCGTACTGAGCCTGAAGCGTCCAGCCATCCACGGCCTCTCCTTTCTCGCTTTCACCTTCGCCTGCGGCGTGGCGAGCTTGTTGCCGCTGCTTGTATGGGAGCTGATCGCCCGACCGCACATGACATTCAGTCTGCCGAACCTGCTGACGCTGTTCTACGTGTCGCTGTTTCCTTCAGTGCTCGCCTATCTCTGCTACAATCGCGGCGTGCAGTTGATCGGTGCCAACCGCGCCGCGCCCTTCTTCCATGTGGTGCCAGTGTTCGGCTCGATCATGGCGATCATCTTCCTGGGCGAGCGTCCGCAGTCGTTTCATCTCATCGGCTTTGCGCTTGTGCTGTCGGGGGTATTCGTGGCGTCGCGCAGATAGGCCAAGAACAGCTGACTTTTGGCAGACGAACGGTTTCGAGGAGGCTATGTTGACATGCTTGGCCGCTTGATTACCGTGTTCGTGCGTGGGCTACGAGGTACTACCGGAGATTCCAGGCAGCAGTTTGAGCGCAGCGGTGAACAATAAGTCGGAACGGAAAAATGCCTAAATTCAGGGTGGTGACGCCAAAGGGTGCGAGCTTCACGGTCGCTGGCAGCGACTATTCCTATGAGAGGGAAGCTCTTGACCCAATCGAAGCCGAGATCATCGAAGCGCCGGCGAACGAGGTGGAATTCATCGCCGCTGCAAAGGCAGCCGATGCGATCTACGCCAAGGGCATGCCGATCACCAAAACCATCATCGACTCACTTGAGAATTGCAGGGTAATTTCACTCGGCAGCGTCGGCGTCGACAGCGTTGACGTAAAAGCCGCGACGGCCCGCGGCATTGCCGTCACCAATATTCCCGATACCTTCATCGAGGAGGTCGCCGATCATGCCATGATGCTGCTGTTGGCGGGTTTTCGCCGACTGATCGAGCAAGACAAGATGGTGCGGCAGGGACGGTGGGCGGAAGGCCGCCCGGCGCTTCTGAAGATCCCGCGGCTCATGGGACAGACGCTCGGCTTCATTTCATTTGGCCGGGTCGCCCGCGCCGTCGCAAAGCGCGCTGCACCTTTCGGCTTGCGGATGATGGCCTACGACCCCTTCATCCAGGAAACGCTGATGTACGACCATGGCGTGATGCCGGCGACGCTGAACGAAATCCTTTCGCAATCCGACTTCGTCTCCATGCACGCGCCGGCACGCCCCGAAGTGCATCACATGCTCACCGAACAGCACTTCAGGCAAATGAAGAAGAGCGCGATCTTCATCAATACCGGCCGCGGAGCCACGGTCGATGAGATATCCTTGATCAAGGCGCTGCAGCAGGGCTGGATCGCCCATGCCGCGCTCGACGTGCTGGAGAAGGAGCCGCCGTCGCACGACAACCCGCTGCTCAGCATGGAAAACGTCACCATCACCGCCCACGTTGCCTCGGCATCCGCACGATTCGATGAAGCGCGCAAGCGCCGCGTCGGTTATGAATTGTCGCTGGTGCTGTCAGGGATGTGGCCGGTAAGCTGCGTCAACCCGTCGGTCTTACAGAATACGGCACTACGGCGCTGGCAGCCCGTCAGCATGGACCGTGGCCCGAATAGTTAGAGTGGCGGCAAACGGCCGCTGGTGCGCCCACCGATAAAGTCGAAGGGAGAATTGGTCGTCTCACCTCCCAATTGCGGCTATCGGATTCACGCACCTCGTTGACGACCAATTTCTGCCAACAACTCACCCCAGGTTGTCATTCCGGGGCGCGAAGCAGAGCGGAGCGAGCCCGGAATCCATACCCACAACCGGAAGAAATGGGCAATGCCGCATGTCATTGGACCATCTCACCCAACTGGCAGTCGTGGTTATAGATTCCGGGCTCGCCTCATCGGGCCGCGCTTTGCGCGGACCCGTTGAGTCGCCCCAGAATGACGGCGGAGTAACTGGCCGCGAGATGTGTGAATTCACCTCCCGATTGCAGGAGATAAGACGCGACCGTATTTCAACCCGCCGGTACCATGACGATGCTCTTGTCCTTGGGCCAGCGTGCGCGCCAGGCGAAGTTGATCTCCTTGACCTCGCCGGGCCTAGCCTCGAAGGACCATTCGAGCACGCCACGCTTGTCACGCAGGTTTGTAGCGGTTGGCGGCGTTGTCGCGGGCAGCATCTCAACGAGAATATCCTCGTGCTCGCTGACCGGCAGCTGATCCTCAATCACAACACGGATCGGGAAATCGTGCCCGTTGCGAACGCTCGTCTTGAACGCGCGCTCGTCGGTCTTGGACGTCGTGACCAGCAGGCCCGCCGAGCCCTCATTGCGCTTCACTACCGTGCGCTCGATCTTGACGTTGTCGTCAGCGCCGAAGCCAAGCCGTACCGTTCCATCCTTGCCGGCAGCGCCGATCGCGCCGCCGCCGACGAAGACGCCATCACGATAGATCGCAACCCGCCCCGGCAATAGTGGAGCATCCTCGTCCTGCCTGAAGCTCGCCTCGAGGAACGCAGTCGGGTCCAGCACAGGCACGGAGCGAATGGTGATATCCGGCGCCAGCGTCGCGGTGGAGATGCGCAGGTTCTTTGCACCTTCGCTTGCCCCGAGGCTGACACGGCCGGGTACTTTGAATGTGGCCTGGAAGTTGCCGATCTCGGCAACCGCCTGTTTTTCGACTGCGGGCTCGATCGAACTCTCGATCGGACTGGGCGCAACCAGACGCTCCGCCACAGAAAACCTGCTGCGCCCAGCCGCCATCGGCAGCGCAGGTGCTTGCGGATAGCGGACGATCAGTGAATTGAGTTCCGGCGCACTGCCGCCACGGGCGACGTGGACCGTGGAGAGCGCCAACGCGACATTCGACCAGTCCTCGCCGGTCGACTGCGTCACTTCCGCGCGACGCACCAACTCGAGCGCGGGCTTGCGGTCCTTTCCACCAGTGTCGAGCCGCGCATCGTAGAGCGGCGCCCAGCGCGCGTCTCGGACGGCATAGGTCACCTTCAACGTCGCCTTGGTAGCGGCAGAGGCGGCGACCTCGATCCTCACTTCGACTTTGCTCGGTGGCTTGGCCTCGCGCTCTGATTCCAGCCGCTCGATCTCGCGATCGAGATCGCGCTGCTTGCGTTCGGCGTCACGAATCGCTGTGTCGGCGATCGCGATCTCCTCGGCGACCGCCGCAAAAGCCGCGCGCCACTCGGCGATCGGCCGCGCCTCACCCTTGTCGCCGATCCCCGCGGGAGAGGCTTCGGCGAAACGCTCGGCAAATTTGCGGCGCGCGGTGGCGGCGGCGACAGCACCTTCCAGGTTGGAGCGTTCGTCCCTGAGCGCCTCAATGCGCTTGTCGATTTCGGGCAGATTGGTTGGCTGTACCGCGCGCGGCGGCCGCGCATCAACCGGGCCGATGGTCAGCCTGGCTCCGGCTTCTCCCTCGACCCGCAGGGACGAAGTATCCAGAGCAAGCGGAAAATCCCGCACCATGAGCGCGCTTTCGCCCGCAGGAAGATCGACATTGATGACGCGGGTAACACTCGCGCCGTCGGGATAAACCAGCACGGCGTCGATTGCCGAAGCGGCGTCGATATCAGCGGCCAGCGCCGGCAGCGCGACAAAGGCCGTCACCAGCGCCAGACTGGTGGTGGTCCATAGGCTGTTTGCAATCAATGGCATGGCTCTCTCCTACAAAATGCTGCGCATCGCACACAAAATTTCCTCCCGCTCGGCGGGAAAACAGGTCACACTCCCATTGGTGGCCTGACTGTTATGACGACCGGCTTTGCCTGTTCCTTGGGAGCATGGGAAATATTTTCGTATCCCAGCATTGGGACATCGCAACGAGACGGAAGCGCGCGACGCGTGCCTTGATCGGTGTGATTGCGTCAATGGCAAAGGTGCTGTGCGGGCAAATGAAGAAAGCTGCCCTTGCTGCCTTGCACGTGTTGACAGGCCTCGCGATGAGGACGGTGGTCGATTAGACGCGGTTTGCGGCAACATCAAGCGGCGCCGGCTCGTCGTCCTGCAGCCATTGCTTGAGGCGGTGCGCCTGCCAGTCGAGCTCCAGGACGTCTGGCTGCGGTTGATAGCGCGGGTTCGCGTTCTGGATCGCGCGTCTTGAGTGGGTCGATGCGCCGAGCGCGCCGACGAAGACGTTCTGATGGGCAGCGAGCGCTGCAGCCAAGCGCGCTTCGGAGTATGGCGAAAACGCGGTACGCTTGGCAGCGTCATATAGCGCTGCGAGGTCAGGGCTGATGTTGAGCGTGAGCGGGGATGCGGCGAGATCCCTGGCGGCCTGCAACGCGTTGAGCGCGCACTGATAAGCAATCGGGGTATCGTGCAAGAGATGAATGGAGCGCTGCGCGCAGTCAGCCGCCCAATGGCGCAGGCGGCGTTGATAGTCGTCGTCGGCTGGCGGGTTGGTCGCTGTGGTGATGATCCGGGCGGCAAAGGCGCGCTGTTCGAACAGCGCAAGGATGGCAGCGCGTTTGGACATGGCGAAACGTAGTCGTCCGTTAAGAAGCCCATTTGAGCGGGATTGGCAGGACGAGCAATCGTGACAATACGGTCAGGATTATGCGCAACAGAAGCCT
>JGI24705J35276_12238652_pt1 | contig 32429 bp, 31 predicted proteins | sample TergutNt197P4_FD_35276 | JGI IMG/M metagenome (IMG submission 35276) | reverse complement strand
CAAATCTTCAGATTTGAACACTTTTCTCCGTCCCCAGGTGTTCACTCACGTCTGCCACGAGAACCCTTCCTACTGGCAACCCACGAGAACCCTTCCTACTGGCAACTTATTCATTAATAAGGATATCTCTCATAAATATATCTTATTATGCTGTCTAGATTATTTTCAGTAACACAAATAAAAATATCTTTATCTAGGCTTATCCATAAATTTGCATTAAATCTATCGCTATTGTCAATAAAACAAGTCATAATATCTATCATTGTAATAGGGTCTTCAAATTTTTTCTCCCAAAAAAGCCCATTATCTATATTAACATTCTTGGAATAATATAAATCCAAGAATTTTTGTATTTCACCTTCAGTTACACTATAAAAATTTATTTCTGTATGCATATGTTCCCCCATAAGTATATTATTTTTAAAAATCAAAAATTCTATTCGCCAATATTTGTGAATAATATTTATCATTTTTAAAAATAATATACTTAAATAATTTTAAAAAGGATTTACAATGAAGGGAATATAATTATGAAAAACAAGTTTAAATTAGCATTGTTAATGTTTTGTTTAATTTTTCTGCTTACAGGATGCTCTTCAACAAATAAAAATAATGGCAAAACTATAAAAGATAAAACCGATTCAGAGCTTTCATATGTTGAAGATACAATTTTTACCATTATAAATAAATATGCAAAAGATGAGTATATGAAAGATGGCAGAATAGAATGGGACAATATAAAAAATGATTCTAAAAAAATAAATAATGCATTAGACACAATACTTTTGGACTTATCTGAACTTGATATACCAAATGATGATCTGATTTCATTTAGTAATGAACTAAACAACTTAATAATTCTTATTTCAAAAGAAGATGATATATTGGCAATAGATAAATTAAATCATTTGTATTCGCTTATACCAAAATACATGGCAAGATATTCAGACGATAAAAACAAAATAAGCAAAAAAGAGCTAAAATCTAATATTTTAGCTAGCTATAATTTTTCTAATGCAAAAAAATGGGCAGAAGCAAAAGCTACAATCCAAACTGTTGAAGACAAATATAAAACAATGATGAATGATGTGGATTACATGAGAGAAAACACATATAATTTAAATAAGGTATATGTGTTGATAGAAGAACTGAAAAATGCGATTAATATGGAGAATATGGAACTTATAAAAATGAAGTATGTGAATTTAATTGAGGAGATAAATTAAAAAAGGGCTAATGCCCTTTTTAGTTAATCAATTTTTCTACGATTTGGACTGCGTTTGTGGCTGCACCTTTTCTAACATTGTCTGCTACACACCAGAAGTTAATTCCGAAAGGTATACTATCATCACGTCTTATTCTTCCAACAAAAATTTCGTTATGGCCATTAGCCTTTGTTGCAAGTGGGTATATGTTGTTTTGCATATCATCTTCAACTATTATTCCATCAGAATCTTTTAATAAACCAATTAGTTCATCTAAATCGAAATCGTTTTCAAATTCAACATTTATAGATTCACTATGACAATTAATAACAGGCACTCTAACAGTAGTTGCTGTTATTTTTAAATCTGGTCTTTTTAATATTTTTCTTGTTTCGTTTATCATTTTCTGTTCTTCTTTTGTGTATCTGTTTTCTAAAAATACATCAATATGAGGTATACAGTTATTAACTATAGGATATGGGAATTTTTGTGGTGGTTCTCCTTTTAACCCATTTACCAAATCTTGAACACCATTTTGGCCAGCACCAGAAACGGCCTGATAAGTTGAATAGATTATTCGTTTTATTTTATATTTATTATCTAATGCTTTAAGTGGAACTACTGCTTGAATTGTAGAGCAGTTTGGATTTGCAATTATCCCGTTATTTTTAAATATTTCTTCGGGATTTACTTCAGGAACTACAAGTGGTACATTTTCATCCATTCTAAAAGCACTACTGTTATCAACAACAATACATCCGCTTGAAACTGCTATAGGTGCATAATGTTTTGAAACATCTCCACCTGCAGAAAATATAGCAAAATCAAAACCTTCATCAAAAGAATTGTCTGTAAGTTCTTTGATGGCGTATTCTTTATTTTGAAAAGTTAATTTTTCACCTGCTGACTTCGCAGATGCAAAAAACACATATTCAGAAATAGGCAAGTTGAATTCTGTTAAAACCTGGATTGCAGTCCTACCAACAAGACCGGTTGCTCCAACAAGAGCTAATTTATAATTTTTCATATGGCCCCTCTTTCGTAATCATAATATTCATATGATATATATTATATGATAGATTTTCAAAAAAGTAAAATATTAATTTAAAATGGCTTTTTTAGTGTGGAATTTTAAAATATTCTTTACAATATTTAATGGTTATTATAAGATAATGGTATAAAATAAATATGTATAGGAGTAACAGATGATTAACATTGAAAAAGCAAGAAAAGTGTTTGCTGAATATGTATCAAAATATGATTCAAATAATGCTAAAATAATTGAAAAAACAAAACATACATACAGAGTTTCTGAGGTTAGCAATATTATTGCAAGCGGTATTGAATTAAATGAAGAAGATACAGAATTAGCAAGGCTAATAGGAATTTTACATGATATAGGCAGATTTGAACAAATGAGGAGGTATAATACATTTGTAGATGCAAACAGTATAAACCATGCAGAATTTGGTGTGAAAATATTGTTTGAAGATAACTTAATTAGAGAATTTATTGAAGAAAATAAATTCGACAACATTATAAAAATGGCTGTTTTAAATCATAACAGGTATAAGATAGAAGATGGTTTGCAGGGGGATGAATTGCTTCACTCAAAAATTATAAGAGATGCAGACAAAATTGACGATTTATACATATCTGCAAATAAAACCTATAACCTTGATAATAACGAACTAATTAGTGAAGAAGTTTTTAATGCATTTGTAAATAACATATGTGCATTATACTCAAAGGCCAAGACTAATATAGATATGCATATATTGCACATAGCATGGATATACGATTTTAATTTTGATTTTAGTATTGAATTATTAAAAGAAAAAGATTATATAAATAAAATAATTGATAATATAAATTGCGAAAATAAAGACACATTTGATAAAATACAAGGAATAAGGAAAGTAGCAAATGATTTTTTAAGGAGGCGAACACAGGATGAAAAAAGAAGTTAAAGATATATTAATATTAATAATAGTATCAATAATATTTTCATTAATATATCAATATGTTATTGTAAACATTTATGAAATGAAAGCATCTTTTTCAATAGATGTTAGTATAATTATTGCTTTAATAATGACTTTTATAGGATTGCATTTTGTATTTGGATTGAAAAGACTGTACGATTTTATAATAAACCATAGATATAAAATTGCATTGGTTTTGGTGATAGTTTTTACATTACTGAATTATTCAGGTTCGTCAATTGGAATTTTTAGTGGACTTATATTGGAAGATGAAAAAAACAATACTGTATTTGGCACATATAGACGTCTTCATTCTGACGAATATGCAATAGAAACATTGGGAGCAATCTCTCAATATGCAAACAATTTCAGCTATACAAATAACTTATTAAGAGGGACTGCAACAGATGTATTTTCAGTGTTACATATTCCTGTAAAAGATATTGTTTCAGTTGGGAAAATCTTTAACGTAGGATATTATTTTTTAAATAGCGGAACAGCATTGGCATTATGGTGGAACTTAAAATTGTTTTCACTTATATTGGTTAGTTTTGAGCTATGTATGTTAATTACAAACAAAAATAAATATATTTCACTTATTGGAAGTGTGATGATTGCAATTTCAGGTGCAGTACAATGGTGGTTTTCTACAGATATATTATTTTTTGGACAGCTCGCAATTGTGTTAGTAGATAAATTTTTAAATACAGCTCAATTAAAAATAAAAATTTGTTGTGCCGTAGGTATTATAATTAGTGCGGTATCATATCTATTTACATTTTATCCGGCATGGATAATAAGTTTTGGATATGTTTTTCTGGCACTTTTTATTTGGATTGTATTAAAAAATAGAAAAATATATAAGGCGAATATTAAAGATATATTAATTATATTGGCTTCTGTTATAATTGCCTTGCTTATATTGTTTAGATATTACAGTTTATCTGGTGGCACAATAGAAATTATTAAAAACACTGTTTATCCAGGAGCAAGAATTGAGACTGGAGGAGGAGGACTGGTATATTTATTTAGCTATTTATTTAATTTTTTATTGCCATTTAAGCAAACAGTAGACAATGCTTCTTTTGCAAGCATTATTTCGTTATTTCCAATCCCACTTATTTTCAGTTTGGTATACTTATATAAAAAAGGAAAACATGCAATGTTTTTGTTTCCATTAGTAGCTGTAACAGTTGTAGAAACAATTTTCTGTATATCTGGTTTTCCGGAAATTGTTAGTAAACTTACATTGTTTAAGTTTGTTACAGTTGAGAGATGTGCAGTAGCAGTGGGGTTAGCAAGCTTATATATGATGCTATACATTATAAGTAATATTGAAGAAGAATTGTTTAAATTTAAATATACAATGAGAATAACATTAGTTATTATGTGTTTTACTATATTTATTAAATTCCCAGAAGCGTTTGTAGCAAGAGGGTACTTGTATTTGTTTGCAGGGATATTGTGTATGTTAACATTTTTATTCTTAAACTATACAGACAAAAAATATAAAAAAGTATTGCTCACAGTTTTGGTAATGTTAACATTAATAAGTGGTGCAACTGTTAACCCAATAACAAAAGGCACAAGTGTTGTAACAAGTACAAATATTGCAAAAAAGATTCAAGAAATAGTGAAGGCTGATGAAGATGCAATATGGGTAGGTGAAGGATATATGCCATTTGTTTCAAATTATATGGTTGCAAATGGCGCAAAAACATTAACTTCAACAAACACATATCCAAACATGGAATTTTATAAGATTGTTTTAGGTGAAGAAAAGCTTAAAGAAACTGAGCTGGTTTGGAACAGATATGCAAGTATTTGTATGCATATAGGGCTGGAGAACAATATAGATTTAATGAGTAATGACTTAATAGAAATATATGTTAGTGCTGAAAAGCTTATTGAGCTAGGAGTTAAATATATTGTTTCATATAATAAAGCTGAGTATTTAGAGAGTAAAGGAATTGAGCTAAAGACCATATATGAAAATGAATTAAGTGAAGAAAGAATGATTGATGGCAAAATTGTAACAGGAATATACATATATGAAGTTATGTGAAAATTGTGTGTAATTTATGGAATATATGTAAAAAAATTGACAATGTAAGGTATAAGAATATATAATGTGAGAAACAATGAAAAATTAAGGATTAATCAAAAGCGAGAAGTACAAGGCAAAATTTGAAAAAATGAAAGAACTATACGAGGTATGTGAGTTTCATTTTTTCAAATTTTAACGAAGTAATACGAAGCTTTTCATTAATCCGTCTGGAGGGAATAAATGAGGAAAGTACTGTTAATAGGTGCAGATGGAATGTTAGGCGGAGAACTGAAACAGCGATTGGAGAAAAAATACGAAGTATATGGAACTACTATAGAAACATTAGATATAGGAGACAAGCAAGCAGTGCTAAAAAAAGCAGATGAAATAAAGCCAGATTACATAATTAATTGTGCTGCCTATACAAATGTTGATGGGTGTGAAACCAACTTCGATTTGGCAAACAATGTAAATGGTGTATATGTGGAAAATATTGCAGAAGCTACAAATAAGAACAATTCTGTATTTATACATATTAGTACAGATTATGTATTTGATGGTGAACTGGATGTTGAAAAAGCATATACAGAAGATATGCCACCAAACCCAGTAAGTGCTTATGGAAAAACAAAATTACTAGGAGAGCAAAATGCTAAAAAAGCAGAAAAGTATTATATATTAAGAACAGCATGGCTATATGGAATAGGTGGAAAAAACTTTGTAAAAACAATGTTAAGATTATCGAAAGAAAAAGACAGCTTAGCTGTTGTTAACGACCAGCATGGTAGCCCTACCTCAACTACAACTCTTTGTGAGATAATAGAAAAAATTATGGAAAGCGAGCCAGAGTATGGAGTTTACCATTCTACAAATGAAGGTTTTACTACATGGTATGAATTTACTAAAAAAATATTTGAAATAGCAAAAATAGGAACTAAAGTTAATCCAGTAACTTCAGACCAGTTTCCAACACCAACAAAAAGGCCAAAGAATAGTCAGTTATCAAAAGAAAAATTAAAAGGAATAGGAATATACCCAGAAGAATATAAAGTAGCTTTGGAAAAATATTTAAAGGAGGAGTTGAAACAATGAAAGGAATTATTTTAGCAGGTGGAAGTGCAACAAGACTATACCCAGTAACATTGGCAGTATCAAAGCAAATGTTACCAGTATACGACAAACCAATGATATATTATCCGTTATCGACATTAATGATGGCAGATATTAAAGAAGTACTTATTATATCTACACCAGCACATTTGGAATCTTTTAGAAGTCTGCTTGGAGACGGCTCAAGATTTGGAATGAAGTTGGAATATAAGGTTCAGGAAAAGCCAGTAGGCTTGGCAGATGCCTTTATTTTAGGAGAAGAATTTATAGGTAATGAAAATGTATCTCTAATTTTAGGAGATAACATGATATATGGCTCAAGAATTGAGAGAATTTTAAAAGCGGCCAGCAAATTAAAGAGTGGTGGAATTATATTTGGATACAAAGTTGCAGACCCTACTTCATATGGTGTTGTTGAAATAAATAAACAAGGCAAAGCAATATCTATAGAAGAAAAACCAAAAGTACCAAAATCTGATTTAGCTGTTCCAGGAATTTATTTTTACGATAACGAAGTTGTGAAAATTGCAAAAGGAATTAAACCATCAGATAGAGGCGAACTAGAGATTACAGATGTAAATAAAGTATATATGGAAAAAGGCAATTTGCAAGTTATACCACTGGGGAGCGGATATGCATGGTTTGATACAGGCTCGCCAGACAGATTGGCAGATGCTTCAGATTTTGTTAAAGCAATTGAGCTAAGGCAAGGAACACAAATTGCATGTTTAGAAGAAATAGCATATAGAAACAATTGGGTTTCTAAAGAAGAGGTTTTGGCTGAAGCAAAAAAATATGCGAAAACAGAGTATGGAAAATATTTGCAAAGAATTGCAGAACAAGAGCCAGGAACATATGACGAAATATATGAAAGTGAGTTGTTTAACTGATGGGGAAGTTTAAAAGAATAGACACAGAAATTGAAGGAGTTTGCATAATTGAGCCAACTGTATTTGGTGATGATAGAGGTTACTTTATGGAAACATATAGTAAGCCAGATTTTGCAGAGATTGGAATTTCCGAAGAATTTGTGCAAGACAACCAGTCAAAATCAAAAAAAGGTGTTTTAAGAGGACTGCATTTTCAAACAGAAAACACACAAGGAAAACTAGTAAGAATAATTAAAGGTAGAGTGTTTGATGTTGCTGTTGATTTAAGAAGAGATAGTAAAACATTTGGCAAATGGGTAGGAGTAGAACTAGATAGCGAAAGTAAAAAAATGTTTTACATACCGCCATATTTTGCACATGGTTTTTTAGTGTTATCTGATGAAGCAGAATTTACATATAAGTGTACAGATATTTACAATCATTCAGCAGAAGCTGGACTGTTATATAACGACAAAGATATAGGAATTGTATGGCCAAAACTAGATTGTGAGATTCTAACATCAGAAAAAGACGCTAGTTGGCCAAGCTTCAAGGAATTTACTAAAATAATTAAAAATTAATAATTAATAATTAATAATGAAAGAAAAAATTTGCTCTGCAAATTTCAACAATAATTTTTAATTATTAATTATCAATTATTAATTATATTAAGGAGGAACAATGGAAAACATATTAGTAACTGGAGCGGCAGGATTTATAGGTGCAAATTTTGTAGAGTTAATGATAAAAAAATACGTAAAGCATAACTCATCTGTACGCATCGAAGATGCTACAGCTGAGAAATACGAAGGAAAATACAATATTATTGTATTTGATAAATTAACATATGCAGGTAACTTGGAAAACCTAAAAAATGTTAAAGATAAAATAACATTTATTAAAGGAGATATTTGTGATTTCGATAAAGTAATGGAAACATATAAGAAATACAATATAGATGGAGTAGTACATTTCGCTGCAGAAAGCCATGTAGACAACAGTATAAAAACACCGTTTGTGTTTACCGAGACAAATGTAATTGGCACACATACTATGTTAGAAGTAGCAAAACAAGTTTGGGGAGAAGGAAGCAAAAACAGATTTGTACATGTTTCAACAGACGAAGTTTATGGAGCATTAGGTGAAGACGGGTATTTTACAGAAACTTCACCAATTAGGCCGAGTAGCCCATATTCAGCATCAAAGGCAGGTTCGGATTTAATTGCACTGGCATATGCAGAAACATTTAAAATGAATGTATGTGTAACAAATTGCTCAAACAATTATGGACCATATCAACACCATGAAAAACTAATACCACATATGATATCTAAAGCTTTAAAAGATGAAAAACTGCCAGTATATGGACAAGGGCTAAATGTAAGAGACTGGCTATTTACAGAAGACCATTGTGAAGCAATAGATTTAGTTTTGCATAATGGAAAAAGTGGAGAAAGATACAATATTGGCGGACATAATGAAAAAAGAAATATTGAAATAGTAAAACTAATATTAAAACAATTAAATAAACCAGAGAGTTTAATTTCATATGTTGAAGATAGAAAAGGACATGATTTCAGGTACGCAATAGACCCTACAAAAATACATAATGAACTAGGATGGCTTCCAAAAACAAAATTTGAAGATGGAATAGTAAAAACAATAGACTGGTATTTGGCAAACCCAGAATATTTGGTGTAGTTGAAAAGTGTTATACATTATGATAAAATATGAAAAAATGAATTTAAAGGAATAAAAAATGATAGAAAAATTAAAAAACAAGTTTCAAGAACTCGTGAAAAATGGAATGAGTGTAATTCTAATATTATTTGGGTTACAGCTTTTATTAAATTTTTTCATTATACCAAACATATATCATAACAATGTATTTGATGATATATGGTTTATGAGGCAAGTTGAAGGAACATCTATAATAGATTTTGCAACTTCGAGGTATCATGACTGGGGTTCTAGAGTTATAATAGAAACTACGTTATGTGTTTTGCTAAAATTAATTAGGCACAGTAAATTTATATGGATAATTCTTAACACATGTGCAATAACTCTTGTACGGATACTCAATATCAAAATTATTTGTAAAAGAAAACAAAAAAGAAATGAACAAAATGGTGTTGTTTTTAATTCTGCTATATCCATTACATAAAATGCAGGAAGCAGGATGGGGTTCAACATCATTAGTATATATGTGGACTTTATCTGCAACACTATTTTCAATGCTCCCAATTAGGAAAATATGGGACAAAGAAAAAATAAAATGGTATATGTACCCGTTATTTTCGGGAGCTTTAATATATGCTGGAAACCAAGAACAGTCGTGTATGATTACATTAGCTATTTATGTATTGTTTACAATTATTTTAATATTAAGAGATAAAAAGAAAATACATCCATTTATGATTATTCAAACATTGCTAATAATTGCAAGTCTAATATTTATATTAACATGCCCTGGAAACTATGTAAGAACAGCAGAAGAAACAGTAAGGTTTTATCCAGATTTTGCAACATTAACATTAATGGATAAAGCATCTTTGGGAATTACAGCTACAATTTCAGAAATGCTAATAAACTCAAATATTATATTTTTAATATTTAGCATAATGATTGCAGTATATATTTTTATATGCCACAAAAATATGTTATATAGAATTGTGGCGAGTATACCTGTTATAGCAATTCTTGTACTTGGTGTGTTTAAAGATATATTCATAGGAATATTTCCACACCTAAAAGTACTGATGTATCTGATGGCTGAGGAAAACCCAATGATAGATGCCACCAACTATAGAAATATAGTTCATTGTTTGCCAATAATATTATCACTTGTAATAATATTCTGTTTTGTTTTATGCATATTGCTTATATTTAAAAAACTAAAAAACAATATTGCTATAGTAATTTTTGGACTTGGTTTAATATCTAGAATAATTATGGGACTATCGCCAACAATATTTGCTTCACGAACCAGAACATTTATATTTCTTGAATTTGCAATGCTTATTGTTTGCTTATTGATTTGGAAAGAGTTTGCAAAACTAGATTTGGATAAAAGCGAAAAACGAATACAAAACAGGTTATATACCGGAATAAAAATAGCTGCAGTTTTGCAATACATAAGTACATTTATATTTGTATTGATTATGCAGGTGCTGTGATTAGAAGGGTAAAGATGATAAATAAAAAGAAACTAAAAATAACATGTCCAATTGGAATTTTGCTTTCTTTGTTTTTAATTTTAGGAAGGCAAATAGATAAATTTGGCGAACTTAGAATTACAGTTGTTAATGGGATTGCAATAATATTTGCTTCTTTAATAATAACTGTTATTTTAATAAAGTTATATGATTTTTTAGATTATATAGAAGCAAAAGAAAAAGATAGTAATCGGAAGCGAACCAAAAAAGAAAAAATATTTAATTATATGGCTTATTATTTTATTATGCTGGACACCAGTTTTTTTAGCTGTGTATCCAGGATATTTTTGTTATGATGCCACTACTCAATTCAATCAGGCAAATGAAGGAACATATACTTCTTATCATCCAGTTTTACATACATGGCTTTTAGGAAATACTGTAAAAGAATTGCACAATATAACAGGTTCATACAATACTGCAATTGCTATTTACACTATTTTGCAGATGATTTTAATTTCTGGATGCCTAGTATATACTATGTACTTTTTAGAAAAGCATAGAGTATTAAAACCAATAAGAATTATTAGTCTTTTGTATTATTGTTTTTTTCCTGTAGTAGTTATGTACGGGATGTGTTCTACAAAAGACAGTTTATTTACGGGGGTAACATTAGTAAATATTTTATTTATTATAGATATGCTAATGGAAAAAAATAAATTTTTTAAAAGCATTAAACTACAAATTAGAATAGTAGCAGGAATATTTCTTATGTTTGCATTTAGAAACAATGCGGTATATGCATTTGTTCCGTTTATTCCAATATTAATTTATGCATGTAAAGGGCATAGAAAACATATAGCAATATTAATGGCAATTCTTATGTTAATATGGTGGACATATATGGGGCCAATACACAAAGCATTAAATATTGTAAAAAATAATGAACTAGAGTATTTATCTATCCCGCTACAGCAAGTGGCACGAGTTTATAACTATAATCCAGAAAGTTTAACAGATGAAGAATTAGAAAAAATATATAGAATTATGCAAGATGATAAACTAAAAACATATAACCCTGAATTATCGGACTCCATTAAACACCCAGATGGATTTAATCAAGAGGAACTGAAAAATAATTATAAAGAATATATAGATTTATGGTTTGAAATAGGAATGAAGAACAAAAAAATGTATATAGAATCTGTTTTAGCAAACACACTTGGATATTGGTACCCAAATACAATTTTAAATGGATATAAATATTGGGGAACAGAAACATCATATTTTATAGCTACCACAGAGCCACCAGGAGAACGAGACGGCAAATTTCCATTGATGGAAAAAGTGTATTATAAAATTTCTAGAGAAGCAAAGGTGCATAAAATACCAGCGCTTTCAATGTTGTTTTCAATAGGGGCTATGTTTTGGGTGATGCTAATTTTAATGGGATATAATATTTACAAAAATAGAAAAATTATAAATATACCGCTATATTTAATTTTATTTATATGGCTAACATTAATACCAGGGCCAATAGTGCAGGTAAGATATGCTTTAATACTATTTTTTGCATTCCCGTTATTTGGAGCATTTTTGCTAAATGGGAAGAGGTTTGAAAATTGAAAGATGCATAAAATGGAAGGTAAAGGATAGTTGGAGGGGTGAAATATGAACAATGAACAAGAACAATTACTGCGAAATGCTAATGTAGAACCAACCGATGAAATAATAGCTGATGGACTAGGTACAGCAAGTAATAGTTATACTAAATTTATTAATGGACTGAAACATTACGAGGAACAAAAAAAGTAAAACCGTTATTCTGGTTGTCGATATGGAAAGGATTTTTTAAGATAGCATTTTTCTTTTCTACGGAAACACGAGCCGAGTTAATGGCTTTACCAATTAGCAAAGAAACAGAAAAACTAATTAAAAATGCAAAACCAATGGGGAAAACAATGAAATATATACCAATTACTTTGGATATTAGTGATGAGGAACAACTTGAAGATGTGTATATATTGGCACAGTTTAGAAAAGAAAATATATAGTTAAATTATGATTGGGCCATGAAAAAATTAAAAGCTCATTTAAAAGTATATCAACCAAAATAAAATTATAAGGAGAAAAAATATGAAGTACCAAAGTATTATGCTAGTAGTTAAGGATATTGAAAAAGCAAAAGAGTTTTATAAAAAGGTATTAGATTTAGATATTGTAGCTGATTTTGGTGCAAATGTTATCTTAACAAATAATATTGCTTTACAAGATTTAGACAAGTGGAAAGAATTTATTGATAGTAAAGAAATAGTGTTAAATGGTAATGATAAGGAACTATACTTTGAAGAAGAGAATTTTGATAATTGTATAGAAAAACTAAATAATATGGATATTGATTTTGTTCATGGAGTAAAAGAGCATCCATGGGGGCAAAGAGCAGTTAGATTTTATGATTTGGATAAACATATTATTGAAGTTGGTGAGCCATTAGCAATAATTATCAAAAGGTTTTTAGATAGTGGGATGTCTATAGAAGATACTGCTAAAAGAATGGATGTGCCTGTTGAATATATAGAAAATAACAAGTAAAAATAGAACCAGAAGACAATGCAGATACCTTGGCTAAAAAAATACAAGAAATAGAAAAAACTCAATTAATAGAGACACTAAAAGAGTTTGAGTGTGGTATATGTTGAAAATATATATATTAAATGATATAATGACCAAGAATGAGATAGATAAAAAGGAAAAGTAAAATGGAATTTTTAAAAATACTTTATAAAAATAGAAAATTAGCAATACAATTAGGGAAAAATGATTTTAAAAACAGGTTCGCAAATACTGGTTTAGGAAGGATTTGGGGATTTGTTCAACCATTCATATTTATGTTAACATATGTAATTGTATTTCAATATATATTAAAAGCAGGCAGTGCAGGAGAATATCCTTTTATAGTTTGGTTTTTACCAGGTATGGCTATGTGGCTATTTTGCAGTGATGCTATTTTAACAGCAAGCAATTCCATAAGAGCATATAGTTATTTAGTAAAAAAAGTGGTATTTCCAATAGATATTATACCTGTTATTTCACTTACATCTTCAAGCTATATAGGAATATTTTTAATATTTATTGCAACACTTGGAGCATGTTTCTTTGGATATTTTCCTAATATTTTAAATATAATATATATAGTTTTTTGTACATTATGTTTTATTATGGCTTTTACAAGATTTACATCTGCTTTAACCACATTGGTGCCAGATTTTTCACAATTATTAACAATAGTAATACAGCTATGTATGTGGTTTACACCAATAATATGGAACTTAAATATGATACATAGTAACTTAGTAATTATATTTAAAGTGTCTCCGTTTACATACTTGGTAGAAGGATTTAGACAAGCTTTTATGGAAGGTTCTACAATTATTACAGAAAGTAATGGATTATATACTTTAATATTCTGGGTAATTACGGTTATTATATTTATATGGGGAAATGCAGTGTTTAAAAAGAGCAAAAAAGATTTTGCGGATGTACTGTAGCTAGAGACTAGAACAAAAGAAGGGCGTTGAGGGATGGAATATATAAAAGAAATATATACAAAATATGTTGGGGAGAATAGGTTTTATTTTTTTGTGAAATTGTTGTTAACATTGTTTTTTTCTATTACAATTACTTTAGATAAAATGCTTGTGTTTAATGGCGATTTATTTAGTAAAATTAATGAAAGCTATTTTTTAGATTTAAAACCACAACATGTATTATTCTTTTTTATAATATGGATAATTACTTTTATAATAACAACTGTTATTGAAAAAGGTGTAGATAAATTGGAAGGCAATATATACAATAAACAACAAGAAAGAAAATCAATAAAAATATTTTTTGCCATACCTGTAGTATTGATATTGCTTTGGCTACCTTATATTTTATCATATTTTCCAGGTGGACTTTATATTGACACAATGTCGTCAATATGGCAAGCTATTGGATGGCAGGAACTTCATAATCAACATCCGTTATTATATACCTTAATCATAAAAACTTTCGTTCTTGTTTTTGGTGTTGAAGTAGCACTGAAGTTTTTTTCAATAGCTCAAGTAATAGCTATGTCTACCATAATATCTGGTTTTATATATTGGCTGTATAGAAAAAATATAAGATATATATATATAGTTTTAGTAACATTATTTTTTGGAATATTTAATTTAATTCCGCTATATGCAGTATCGATATGGAAAGACGTACCATTTTGTTTGGCTTTATTTTTGCTTGTACTACTTATTGCTGAAATTGTTTATCAGAATAGTAGAAATATAAAATATAAAAAAACAATTCTATTTTATGCAATAGTTATTACATTAGTTAATTTTTTTAGAAATAATGGTATACATATTACAATTGTTGTTACCCTAATGCTTTTTTTAATATATAGAAAAAATGTTAAAATGAAATGGTTTATGATAATATCTGGAGCAGTAATAGCAATATCTATTTTTGTACAAGGCTATGTATTTAATCGATTAGATTTAAATATAACAGGTACAAATACCATAAGTGTTCCGCTTCAACAAGTTGCTTATGTAGTAGCAACAGATGGGAATTTAACAGATGAACAAGTAGATTTTATTAATGAAATGTGCCATGTAGAAACTATTAAAGAATTATATTGCCCAATGGTAGTGGATTCATTAAAAGACCCTTCAATATTTAACGATAAGTTTCTGCATAAAAACCAAACAGAATTTTTAAAATTATGGTTTCAAATATTTTTACAAAATCCAAAAGCCTATATTGAAGCTTATTTATTAAACACATTAGGATTTTGGGATGTAAATAAATCTCATATGACAGCATATATTAGTGCAGAAAACTGGGGACTTCCATCTGAATTAACTATATCTGAACAAAAGGATTATATTCAAAGAGTTACTGGGCTATCTATTAGAGAAAACATCACACCAACTAAAGCAATAAGCTCGGCTGTATTTTTATTTATACTATTATTTAGCATGCTTATTACAATTTATAAAAAAAGATATAAGAATTTATTAATATATATGCCAGCACTATTAACGTGGCTTACAATTATGGTAGCTACTCCATTAGCATTTAGTTTAAGATATGTGTATATATTGGTTTTAATGGTACCATTTTCGGCTTTAATACCATTTTTAAAAACTAAAGAAGAAAACGCAATAGATTTAATAAAGTAAAGGTAGGAATTATTGAATGAAAAAAATACATGCAAGTTTTTTTATGGTTTTATTAGTATATTTGCAAATTATATTTACAGATAATCTAATATATTTATTACAAGTTAGATATTTGTATGCTAATATTATTTCACTTGTAATAAATATTTTGATTGTATGTTTGGTTAGAAAATATATAAAATTGGAAATTAATTTTAATAAATTTGATATAGTATTTTTAGGAGGGCTATTTACTTTGTTTATATTTTCAGTTGTATTTCCAGATGCAACTTGGGATACCTACAGCTACCATGTGTATTTGCAACAGAATCCATTTATAGATAAAGTTAATTTCGATTTATTCCCAGGCAGAACATTAACTACATTTGTTTTTCCAACTGCTGATAGAATAAACTTTTTATTTGCAAATATTTTAGGTTTTAGATTAGGAACAATATTCCAATATTACATATTTATAGTATTATTCTATCAGGTAAAAAAGATATTAGCGGAATTACTAAGCAATGTAGATAAAAACATAATTTCAATTTTGTCTGTAATACCGTTGTTTACATTTGTATTATTAGAGCAAACAGGTACTTATTATATTGATAATTTTTCTACTATGTTAATACTAGAGCTTGTAATAATAGGTATAATTGACTTTAAAAACATATTTAGTGACAGAAAGAATTTATATTATTTATCGATATTAATAGGGTTATTGATAGCAACTAAAATTACTAATTTGGTATATTTAGTAGTACCAGTTTGTTTTATTTTAATATCAAACTATAGAGACATAAAGAAAATAAAAATATGGGATTATTTTATATGTCTAGTAATAATGCTACTACCATCACTTCCGTATCTGATAGATAGCATAGTGCAAACTGGTAGTCCATTGTATCCATACTATAATAATATATTTAAGTCTGACTTATTTCCACATGAGAGTTGGATTGATACAAGATATGGACCTAAAAACATATTTGAATGGATATTGTGGCCGGTATATACCATGATTGCCCCATCAAGAGTGTATGATGCTAAAGTTGTGGATTATTATTGGTTTTTTGGATTTATAATATTAACAATATTTGTTATAATGACAATATTTAAAAAGCAATATAAAAACAATATGTTGTTTAGGTTATCTGTTTTGAATTTAATTTTTTATGTGTTATGGGCAAAATTTTTATTAGGATATACAAGATATGGTGGAATAATACCAACTATATCAATAATTTGTGCTTTGGCTATATTGTTAAAAAATATTTATGATAAAAGAAACAGCATAATTAGTATTTGTTTATCTATAACATTAATTATTTCAATTTTATATGCTTTTACAAGTTACTTGGATTGTAAAAATACACTTTTTAGATTTTTATTTAAAAGAGACATCAATGTTTTTGTAGATTATAAACAAAACTTTACATTATTGTTTAGAGATTATGGATTAGAAAGAATTGAAATTGATGGTGTATGGGGAGTTTTATGGGATGATAGCCTAATGCCAACTCTTCTTAGACACAAAGATGATAGAATAATACAGCTAAGCAAACAATTTGCTGCCCCAACATATGATTTAGAAGAAAAATATATGGATATTATAAGAAATAATATAGTATACCTTCCAGTACCAGAATTTAAAAGCGAAGCAAAACTTATTACACTAGGGACATATGGATTTGAAGTAATTGAAGAATTTAAATATTATGAAAAAAATCCAATATCTGGCGGATATTTGAAAATATTGAAATTAGTTTACAAAGAGTAAAAGATAAACCAGCAAAATTCACACAATAGGCACCGTTTTTAAGGAATGAAGAATGGAAAGACTTGTCAAAAATACAGTAAAATGATAGAATAATATAAATTTTAAAATAGGAAGAAGCGTATTTAGAAAATGGAAAAAAAAGGAGAAATAATAAACAAAAAAATATTATTTGTAATACCGGCATATAATGAAGAATTAAATATAGGGAAAGTTATTGAGGAAATAAATGAATCAAATTTAAATGTGGATATGGTAGTAGTAAATGATTGTTCAAAAGATGGAACTGAAGATATTGTAAAATCAAAAAGAATGAATTGTGTGACATTGCCATTTAATATGGGATATGCAATGGCTTGTCAAACAGGATTTAAATATGCAGTAGATAATGGGTATGATTTGGTTGTACAATTTGATGCAGATGGACAACATATTGTAGAAGAAGTAGAAAAATTACTGAATAAAATGAGAGAGGATGATTTGGATATAGTAATAGGTTCTAGGTTTTTAGAAAGCAACAATTATAGACACGGACTTCTCAAGAAAATGGGAACAAAAATATTTTGCGGATTAATTAGTTTATTTTGTAAAGAAAAAATTACAGATCCAACATCGGGGTTTCAATTACTAAAAAAAGAAGTATTTACTAAATATTCTAAGATGGGAGCTTATCCAGATTATCCAGATGCAAACTTAATTATAGAAATGTTGTTAGGGGGATATAAAATAGGTGAAGTTGGAGTTTTAATGAGGAAGAGAGAAATTGGAGAAAGTATGCATGACGGAATACTTAAACCAATGAAATATATGGTAGATATGACATATAGTATAGTTATTATCTTAATTTTAAATCTTGGTAGAAAATTTAGAACAAAGAGGAGAAAACAATGAATTATTTTTTTATTATTATAGGAATATTTTTTATATGTTATATAATGCATAATATAAGTAAAAATATTTTATCTATTAAAGAAAGTTTCTTTTGGGTTTTAGCATGTATAGGAATATTAGTCTTATCTATATTCCCTAAATTAATTGATAAAATAGCGATAGCATTAGATGTATATTACCCACCATCTATGCTGTTTTTAGTATGCATAATCTTTTTACTGTATATGAATTTTAGAAATGCACAAATAATTAGTATGCAAAATAAAAAAATTACAGATTTGGCACAAGATTTAGCAATATTAAATAATAAGGCATGGAGAGATACAAATTAACGAGTAACGGTATATAATAAATAATTGTCGATTTCTATATCTAAGTTTAATAATGAGTTTTCGATATAGTCGATTAATTCGTTATTGTCTTTGTTTATTATTACCCAATCTATGTTATATAGGGTTATTAAATAGTTAAAGTGTTCAACATCATATCCGGGAACCCCTGTATAGTATATATTATATAATTCTAACCTATTTTCTCCTTTGTAAACATCATCAAAATTATTATTGTATAGACTATTGTCAAGCATATACATATCTCTTGACCAAAACAAAATAATGTCACTAGATAGTTGCCTCATCGTTGATGAATGCAATGGCACTGGTGGAGCCATTACAATTGATTTGCTTTCGCTATTGTTTAAAATATGTTCAGTTTGTGCTATTATATATTGTGGAATTTTTTCTACATTTTCATGTTCTCCAAATCCATTTTCATTACTGTATACGAATTTTCCAAAAAATATAATCATCATTATGCCAAAAACAAGAGAAACAGTTTTAACAATTTTGGTATTTAATTTTTCGTATAATTTTGTGATTGCATAACATATGCCAAATTCCATTGGTATTAACCAATATAATCTCCAATATACATCTGGGTGTGTTATATATTTTGCCACTAGGGGGCCAGTTATTGGATTTATAAGGAATATAATTGCAATTAATGGAATATATATATGGAATATCTTTCCTTTTAGATCTCCTAAGATAGCTATTATTACGGTACTTAATAAATATAAATAAATATACATACTGTCATTCATAAAAAAGTTATATACTGAAAAGAAATCAAGCGGAACCGTTGATTCGATGACGTTTGTCATTTCTGATATTCCTCTAAATGAAAGAAGAATATATAATATAAGAAATATTATATTAGGTATTAAAGTTATTAACAATTTTAAAAATATATTAAACTGTTTTCGTATTAAAATATAAAACATGAAACACCCATAAATAATAGGTACATAATATATAGAAATAGGGTTCAAACCTATAGCTGCGATACTAGAGGCCATAAGTAATGTTATATCTGTTTTTGCTAATTTATCATAATCAATAAGCTTAGATAATATAAATGGAATGATTATGCTTAATAATAAAATTTTGCCATGCCAAATTTTTGCTAATAGCGAAATGCCTCTAAATCTTGAGGCACCACCACTAAATAAAAAGATTATAGATAATAATATTAAAAAAATTATGATTTGTTTTTTAGATTTAAATAGATTGCTGGCAAGTATATAATATGAAATGTATGATACGATTATAAATACTAAGGGACAAACTGTATGGAAAAATGTTGGAGAGTTTATATTGCATAATCTAGAAATGAAACCACCAAAAACTTCCCATGATGAAAACATATAAGTATAACTAAAATTTAAATACTCTAGACCGGTAGAAGCTTCTTTTTCATACATTTGACCTAAATTCATTTTTTCTGTTGCAAAACTTATATAGAAAGAGTCGTCTGCATTTTCTTTGAACAAGTATGTTGAACAAAATACTTGGAATATAATAATAACTAATAATATTGTTACCAATATTATTATAGTTGTATTCCATTTTAAATTTATTTCTTGATTATCATTTGAATTAACATTTTTTCTTATTAAAAAGGATGCTATTATAATACAGCAAACAAAAGTTAAAGATAAATAGTATAATAATTTAATATTTAAATTAAATATCATAAATGGTAAAGAAAATAATTCAAATAATGCCAATAATAATATAAATCCTATAACAATATTACTAATACTTATTTTATTTTCTTTATTAAATAAAGTGCTATATAATTTTCCTACTCTGTAAAATACAAATAGCATTCCAATTGATATAACTAAAATTTTAACGATATTCATCTATTATCTCCTTGTTTTTTAGTAAAATTCTACTTGAATATTTTACCATTATGTGGTATAAAAAACAAGGTTTTTATAGCTATAACGTTGTATAACCATAATTTTATTTGAAAATTCACATATTGGTCACATAAAACGGTTGAATTTGCAGAAAGTAAGTGATATAATACGATTCAGGAGAATAAAGGATGGAAAAAGTAGATATATTATTAGCTACATATAATGGAGATAAGTATTTAAAAGAGCAAATAGACAGTATTTTAAGCCAAACATATACTGATTTTAGGCTCTTAATATCTGACGATGTATCAACTGATAAAACAAGAAAAATAATAAAAGAATATGTCAAAAAAGATAAGAGGATTAAAGCATTTCTACAAAAACAAAATCTAGGGGTAACAGGAAACTTTGAGTTTTTATTAAAAAAAGTTAAAAGCGAATACTTTATGTTTTCTGATCAAGATGATATATGGAATCTTAATAAAGTTGAGAAGTCATTAAATAAAATTGAAAAGACTAAAAGCAATTTAGTCTTTTCAGATTTGAGAGTAGTAGACAAAGATTTGAATGTTATTTATGAATCGTATTGGGAACTTAAAGGATTTGAAAAGAAAATAAAAAAACACTGTAATTTTAAAGGACTATATTTAAATAACTTTATAACAGGAAGCACAATAATTTCAAGAAAAGAGTTGATAGAAGAAATACTACCATTGCCTAAAACAACAAAATATATTTTACATGATTACTGGGTGGCATTAATAGCAAGCCAACATGGAAAGATTGATTACATAGATAAATCATTAATAAAATATAGACAACATAAAGACAATAGAATAGGTGCAGGAAAAGTTTCAAATAAAATGAAGTCACTAAAAGAAGTAAGAAATTTATTTATAACTGTGAAAAAAGAACATTTTCTAACATTTGTAGAAAATCAGAGTAAGTTTGTTGATGAGAAAACAAGGAAATTAAACATAAAGTCTTTAGAGTATTACAAAAAACTAGAAAAAGTAAAAGTTATTAATTTTAAAAATTGGAGATTGTTTTTTAAATTATATAAATATGAAAACTTTGGTTATAAAATACAAAACTTTTTAATTTTAAATATACCAATATTAGCGAAAATATTATTTGTTTTCAGGAAGAAATCGAAGAAAAACAAGCAACCGAAGCGTTCGAAAGAATAATGATATACTAAGAAAGGAATGTTGGCATAAATGGATACTGATAATACAGTAGTAAAAATTTCTAATTTAGTAAAAGAATATAAGATGTTTGTTAGAAAAAAAGACAGACTTATTGAGACTGTTGTTCCAGGAATAAAAAGGCATGGAACCTTTAGAGCAATAGACAATTTGAATTTAGAAATAAAAAAAGGTGAAGTACTAGGTATATTAGGTAAAAATGGGGCTGGAAAATCAACATTATTAAAAATGATTACAGGTGTTGTTGTTCCGACTTCAGGAGATATTGAAATAAATGGAAAAATAAGCTCATTGTTAGAGTTAGGAACAGCATTTAATCCAGATTTAACAGGAGTGGAAAATATATATCAGCATGGACAAGTTATGGGATTAACAGATGTACAAATAAAAGAAAAAGAAAAAGAAATTATAGAATTTGCAGATATAGGAGATCATTTATACCAACAAGTAAAAACATATTCTTCTGGTATGTTTGCGCGTTTAGCTTTTGCTTGTGCAATTAATGTAGAACCAGATATTTTAATAGTTGATGAAGTCTTATCTGTTGGAGATATGGCATTTCAATTAAAGTGTTTTAAGAAATTCGAACAATTTAAACAAAGCGGAAAAACAATTATATTCGTAACACATAGTGTAGGAGATGTATTAGAGAATTGTAACAGAGTTATAATTATAGACAAAGGAAAAGATATTTATGATGGAAATACAAAAGATGGAATTGAGAAATATAAAAAATTAATAACAGGAATGATGGAAGATAAATTTAAAGAAGAAAATAAAGAAAAAGATGAAGATAAAGAGGATTATACAATAAAAGATAATTGGAAACAATATTTCAATATAAACCCTAATGTAATAACATATGGGAGTGAAGAAGCAACAATAATTGATTATGGAATGTTTAACAAAGACAATCAACCAGATACAATGATTAATAGTGAAGAGGAAATAAGCATAAAGTTAAAAGTAATAATTAATGAAGATATAGAATGCCCTACGTTTTCGATGATGATTAAGGATTTTCACGGTAAGGAGATCTGCGGAACAAATACGAACGTGTCTAAAATATACACAGGTAAATGTAAAAAGGGAGAAATATATAAATGCGAATTTAATCAAAAACTTATGCTAGCTCCAGGAAAATATACATTATCATTAAGTTGTAGCAAATTTGATTATAATGGAGAATTAGTACCAGTAAATAGAAACTATGACATATTGTTATTTGAAGTAATGTCTAATAAAAAGATTGTTGGGATTTATGATATAAATGCAAAGATTAATTTTGAAAAGATGAATTAATTTAGGAGGATAAAATGCCAGAGACACATTTATTTATTATTTGGGAGAATGCACAATTAAAAAAAGAAGAAATACTAGAGGACATCAGAAATAGTTTTAAAATAATAAAAATTTATAAAATAAAATGGTCGGAAGAATATTTTTCGGATAATTTATCTAGGTTTTATGGAACAAATTTGCCAAATGAAAGCGATAAAGAAAAACATTGTGGAAGAGGTCCGTTTACCTTAATAGTAATATTGGATGAAAATCCAATATATGAAGAAAGACAGACAAGTAAGGGGATAAAAATTGTAAATATTAATACATTTGATAAAAAAGAATATTATCGTAATTTAACTGGAGGGCGGGCATAAGATACATGCTACAAACACAGAAATTGAAACAAATCATGACCTGACATTAATTTTAGGAAGTAATGTCAGAGATTATTTAGAAAAAAATAAAGATAATTCTAATAATAATCAAGAAGAATATATGGAAAAAGATTTATTTGGAGCTGAAAAATGGAATGGTATTGAACAAATATTTTATGCCTTAAATAATTGTGTAAAGTATGCGATATTAAGAAATTATGAATGCTTACCAGAAGAATTGTATATGACAGACCATAATGATATAGATATAGTATGCGAAGATTATGTTGATTGCTCATATATATTAAATGCAAAAAAAGTATTTGACGAGACAAACAGAGTTCATTTTACTACAAACGCAGGAGAGCTTAAACTTTTTTTTGATCTAAGATACATAGGGGATAGATATTATTGTACAAATTTAGAAAAAGAACTTTTGAAAAATAGGGCATATAATGAAAAAGGATTTTTTGTGGTCGAAAAAGAAAATTATTTCTACTCATTATTATATCATGCTTTATTACATAAGCCAGAATTTAGTGCCGATTACAAAAAGCGATTAATTAACATGAATTATGAATTAACAATTGAAAACTGCTCAACAGAAAAAGGATTGAAGATATTAGAAGAATGGTTGATTAAAAATAGATATATTGTATTAAGGCCAGTAGATCAGTCAGTATTTTTTAATGAATCAAATGCACTAAATTTATCTGAATTGATTTATAGAAAAAAAGAAGATATTAATTTTAAAGAAGATAGTGATAGATTAAAGGAAAGAAATAAAATTCTTGAAGTGGAAAATTATAAATTGAGAAGTGAGCTTGACAATATGGCTCGTTCAAAATCGTGGAAAATTACAAAACCTATTAGAGATATAACAACATATATTAAAAACAGAAGAGCTAAAAATAGAAAGTTAAATAATGAAAAAATATGACAGCAATAAGATAGTATTTAACTTAAAAGGCAATATCATTTTAGAAAGAGGTGAACCAATGAAGCTGAACCTAGATTTTTATAAAGGCAAAGATTTGAAATCAGATGACGGTATCGAAGATGAAATAATTAAATATATAGAAAAATATGAAGAATTTGATTATGAAAATATATTTAAAAATGATATGAGATGGCCAGTTTTCTATCACTTAACCCCTATAAGACAAAATATTTTAAATTGGTATGAATTTAAGCAAGATTCAAATGTCTTAGAAGTCGGGGCAGAGATGGGTGCTATAACAGGAATGTTGTGTGACAAAGTAAAAAATGTAACTGCTGTTGAACTTTCAAAAAAAAGAGCAGAAGCTATTCAAAAAAGGCATAAAACAAGAGAAAATTTAGAAGTAATAGTTGGAAATTTAAATGAAATTAAATTTGATAAAAAGTTTGATTATATAACCTTAATAGATGTTTTGGAATATGCTACTTTATTTACAAATGGGAGTAACCCGTTTGTAAATTTTCTTACACATATAAAGAGTTTATTAAAGGAAGATGGGAAATTATTGATAGCAATAGAGAATAAATTTGGCATGAAATATTTTGCAGGTGCTGTAGAAGATCATGATGGGATTGTTTACGAAAGTATAACTGGATGTCGTAACAGCAAAAAGATGCGAATTTTTGGCAAAGTTGAGATGGAAAAATTATTAAATAACATTGGGCTAATAAATCAAAAATTTTATTATCCATTACCAGATTATAAATTGCCTAATACAATATTCTCAGATAATTATTTACCAAACATACACAACATATCTACCTATTTGCCTTATTATTATGAAAAATGTAATATTAATTTCAGCGAGATTGAAGCATACAAAGAAGTGATAAAAAATAATAATTTTCATTTTTTTTCTAATTCGTTTTTTATTGAATGTAGCACAAATAAACTAGAGGACTCTGTGAATTTTATAAGTTTTAGCAATTATAGAAAAGCAAAATATAGAATGATGACTTGTATAAATGATAAAGTAGTGAAAAAGAATATTGATAGTAAGTCAGAAGAACATTTTAAGCAATATATTAAGAATCTAATTGAGTTAAAAGAAAAACAGTTTAATTGTATAGAGAGATATACTGATAATTTAATTGAAAGTGATTATATTCAGAATTTTAAATCATTAAAAGAAGTATTATATGAAAAATATAGTGAGAATCAAAAAGATGAATTTTACAATATAATTAACCAGTATAGAGAACTATTGCTAAAAGACAAGGCTGATATTGAAAAAAACAGTACGATTTTCAATAAATATGATGTAGCTGTTGATGAAAGCATATTAAATGAATTTGATTTTGTAAAATCAGGGTTCTGGGACTTAATTTTTCAGAACTGTTTTATAAATGAGGGGGAATTTCACTGCTTTGACCAAGAATGGAAGGATGAATTTGTTCCGGTTCAATTTATTTTATATAGATGTATTATAGGATATATGGGTGTAATAAATCCAGTTGATATTGAAGAGATGTTTTTGAATCTTGGCATAACAAAATATATTGATTTGTTTGTTAAATTAGAAGAGAAAATTCAAAAAACTGTAAGAGATGAGACAATGTATAATTTTTATACACGTAAATACATGTCAATTAACGAGCAAAAAGAAGTACAAATTCAAAACATATTAAAAGAACAGGAAAAACATCTTGAAATTATGAAAAATATAATAAATGAAAAAGAAGTGGAAATTAAAGAAAAAGACAATATAATAAGGCAGATTAAAGGATCTAGAACATGGAAATATATTGAATGGATTAGAAGAAAGAAAATATAGTAATGAGATTATTATAGCCGTAATGGATTGGGTAATTTGGAGGGAAAATGGAAGAAAAAGGAGTAGGAGTTGTAGTGCTAAATTATAATGATTATGGCAATACAATTAGATATATTAATGAAATAAAAAAATATAAATGCATCGATAAAATTGTAATAGTAGATAATAGCAGGGATAAAACAAGATATGTTGAGTTAGAAAATTTAAAAGATGACAAAATAGATGTTATTAATATTAAGAAAAATGAAGGTTATGCAAAAGGAAATAATATAGGAATTAGACATTTAGTGCAGAATAACCAATCAATCAAATATATAGCTATTTCTAACCCAGATGTTGAAGTTTCAGAAGAATCATATGAGAAGTGCTTAGAATTTATAGAAAAAGAAAATAATGGAAAAGTAGCAATGGTAGCTCCAAGAATGTACGACATTAATGGAAACCCTCATTGCCTATCAGGATGGAAGCTTAGAACAATTGTTGGAGATACAATGGATTCTTCAGTTATTGTTACAAGAAAGATTAATAAACCGCATATAGAAAGATATGGGGAGTATTTAGATAATCATAATGAAGTTTTAGTCGATTGTTTAGCTGGCTCATTTTTTATAATTAAAAAAGAAATATTTAAAAGCTTAAATTATTTTGATGAAAATACGTTTTTATATTATGAAGAGGATATTTTGGGTAAAAGATTACACGATTTAGGGTATTGTGGAGCCGTGTTAAATACATGTAAATTTATGCATTATGAAGCAGTATCGGTTCAAAGTTCAATGAGATATTTACGAAAATATAAGATTATGCAAAAAAGCAAACGATATTACCATAAAGTATATAATAAAGAAACAATTAAAAATTTATTTTTGCTAGACTTAACAACGGCTTTAGGCATTATTGAAATACATTATATGAACACAAATATTATAAAACGCATCTATAGAAAGATAAAGAAGAGAATGACACTAGAACAGGCAGATAAATATATATTGTATCTATACACATATATAACTTTACCATTTTATAGATTAATAAGAATATTTAGAAAAAAGAAAAGAATTTGTTATTTTAGCCTTGTTACTTGGAAATGGATAAAACAAAGACCTCATTTTATTCCATATAAAATAGCTAAGTTAACTAATAATGAAGTGGATTATCGATACCAAACATTAAGAGACGAATTTGTGGAAGATCAGAAACTGGACTTGGTAAATAATGATATAGATAATAAATATTTAAAAATAAAGCCATTTAAAATTTATCCAGCAACAGAAGAATACGTTTTAAGAGACAGATTGTCAAATTTAAGAAGAACTACAATGTGGAATTATGATGTAATTATTATTACACAACCAAATCAGTTGGATTTTTTCATAATAAACTTATTCAGGATAAAGAAAACTAAAATAATTTATGAATGTATGGATAATTATGAAGAATGGGAGATGGACAAAAAAAGATATCTGGAAAAAGAAGCTGAATTGATTGATTTTTCAAGTCATATAATAGTATCTTCACAAAGTTTGAAAAATAGATTAATAAAATTGTATAATATAGATGAAAACAAAATATCAATTGTTAGAAATGCATATGATAAAACCTTGTTTGAAAGTTATAGAAAAGACGAGGGGACTATATTAGAACACCCAAACATTACCTATATTGGAACAATTGATGATTGGTTTGACTTTAATAGCATATGTGAATATGCAAGAAAAAATGAGAATAGAAAAATATATTTAATTGGCCCAGTGTCTCATTTAATAGATAAAACTGTAAATAAGATAAAGAAAGAGCATAGTAATATAATATTTTTGGGGTCTATAGAACATGATTTAGTACCAAACTATATTTCAGAAAGTGATTTGCTAATAATGTCATTTATCCTTAACAATATAACAAAATATGTAGATCCTGTAAAATTATATGAATATTTATATTTTAAAAAGCCAGTTGTTTCAACATACTGGGATGAATTAGAACAATTTAAAAATATTATGTATTTTTACGATATAAATAAAAATGATTTTGAAGAAGTTGTGAATAAAGCATTAAAAGATGGATTCATAGAAAATGAGAAAGATTATAAAGAAGTAATTTTAGATGCAAACTGGGATAATAGAGTGAAGGAGTATATAAAACATATATGAAAAAAATAAAAGTATTAACAGTATTTGGGACAAGACCTGAGGCAATTAAAATGGCTCCATTAGTAAAAGAATTGGAAAAAAGAAAAGAAATAGAAAGTATTGTTTGTGTAACGGCTCAACACAGGCAAATGCTAGATAGTGTACTAGAGATTTTTCAAATTACTCCTGATTACGATCTTAATATTATGACTGAAAATCAAACTTTAGTTACAATCACGAATAAAGTCTTGGTTGAATTTGATAAAATTGTAAAACAAGTGAAACCAGACATTGTACTTGTTCATGGTGATACTTCAACTGCATTTGTTTCCGCATTGGTAGCTTTTTATAATAGTGTTTCAATTGGACATGTTGAAGCTGGTCTAAGGACATATAATAAGTATTCTCCATATCCAGAAGAGATGAATAGACAAATGATAGATAATATGGCAGATATGATGTTTGCTCCAACAAATTTAAGTAAAAGAAATCTAATAGAAGAAAATAAAGAAGCTAATAAGATATATGTTACAGGTAATACAGCAATAGATGCTTTAAAAATAACTACAAGCAAGGAATATAAACATGAACTATTTGATTGGATTGCTGATAGCAAATTAATCTTACTTACGGCACATAGAAGAGAAAATATCGGAACATCAATGAAAAATATGTTTAGTGCAATTAATGAAGTTATAGAAGAAAATAGTGAGCTAAAATTAATTTATCCAATTCATATGAATCCAAAAGTAAGAGAAATTGCAGATAAAATATTTAAAGAAAATGAAAGAATTAAAATAATAGAGCCTCTAGATGTTTTAGGATTTCATCACTTAATGAACAAAGCTTATATTATTTTAACAGATAGTGGGGGGATTCAAGAAGAAGCTCCATCACTTGGAAAGCCTGTATTAGTGTTAAGAGATACAACAGAAAGACCAGAAGGGATTGAAGCAGGTACATTAAAGCTAGTTGGTACTGACAAAGAGACAATATATTCAAATATAAAATTGCTTATAGACAATAAAGAAGAATATGATAAAATGAGTAAGGCAGTAAATCCGTACGGAGATGGAACAGCTTCAGTTAAAATTGTAGATGAGATAATGAGAGAATTTACTATTTTGAAAAGAGGAGAATAAAATGGCACAAAAATATACCTGTGATATTATAATACCGATATATAATGCATATGAAGACTTTAAATTATGTATAGAGTCTATTATGAAGCATACTTTAAACATTGACTATAGATTAGTATTGATAGATGACAAAAGCCCAGATGAAAGAATAGGAAAATATCTACAAGAATTAGAAGAGCAAAATAATTCGACGATAATAGTATTAAGAAATGAAGTTAATAAAGGCTTTGTTAAAACTGTAAATGCGGGAATAACGTATTCTGACAATGATGTTGTATTATTGAATACAGATACAATAGTAACTAATAATTGGTTAGAGAAGATTGTTAATTGTGCATATTCAGATGAGAAAATTGCAACAGTAACTCCTTTTACCAATAAAGGTGTAGTTTGCTCAGTACCGAATGTGTTTTCGGATAATGAAGTACCAGAAGGATTCGACATTGATAGATTTGCAGAGTTTGTTGAGAAAATTTCTGTAAAGGCATATCCGGAAATTACAACGGGGGTAGGGTTCTGTATGTTTATTAAAAGAAAGATGTTTGATGAAATTGGAAAATTTGATGAAGAGTTGTTTGAAAAAGGATATGCAGAAGAAAATGATTTCTGTTTACGTGCATTTGAGCATGGATGTCAAAACGTATTAGCAGATGATACTTATATATATCATAAGGGAACAATGTCTTTTAAGGATGAAGAGAGAATCAAATTTTCGGAAATAAACTTAGAAAAATTACATAAAATTTATCCATATTATGTTCTTGATAAAACTGATAATTTGGAAAATATTGTATATAAAAATACAATTGAAAATATAAAAGAACTATATCATTTTTATAAAAAGGGTGTAAAAAATATTTTATATATTGCTGATAATAACGATAGAGGCGTTGCAGAAGAGACAAAAAAGTATACATTAGACTTAATAATTAAAAATAAAAAAGACAATATTGTTGAGTTAGTTTCTAATGGAAAACAATTAATATTAAAAAGCTACTCTAAAGGAGAATTTATAAATGAACATAGATATAAATTAAATAAACCAATAAAAAGTTACACATTTAATGATAAATCTTATTATGAGTTAGTAGAAAACATTGTCAAAGTATATAATATCAACTTAATACATGTCGAACAATTGATAAATCACACTTTTGATATTGTAGATATAGCAAAAGAAAATCAAATACCAATATATAGTACTTTACATGAGTTTAATATGAACTCTGATTATGTGGGAACTACAAATTTAAATAAGAATCTACTAGACAAACTTAGAGATAAATATGAAAAAGTATTAAAGGAAATGGATAAAATTATAGATGAGAAAATTTACAGTAAAACAGATGAAATTACCAATAAGAGTAAATATATAAGGAAAATCTTGTTTACTGCTGGTTCATACAGAATAGAAGAGGCAACTTCAGATGCATTTGACAGGATAAATGCTTTGGAATGCGAACTAAACCTTATAAAAAATGGAACATGGTGGAGAATTCGAGAGAAGTTAGAAAGAGACCATAATAGGCTGTTTAAACTTATTAGAAAAATTCTTAAAACAATAGTACGGGATAGTGGAAAGAAAAAAAATAATTATAATATTGTTAGCTATAATTGCAATAAGTCAATATGTATATATGATGCAAACTAGTTGGGTAGGAAATGTACTTAATCCAATTAAATTAGCAGAAATGACAGAAATGAATAATCTTATTTATGGTATGGGACTAGATATTATGACATGTGAAATAGAAAAAGAAGAAGAGAAAGCAAATGTACTAGTTTTAATTGACCAAGACGTGCCATTAAATATCGGACTATATTATTATTTTAGTCAGTATTACTTATATCCACATGAAAGTTTATGTAGCGATTTGATTAAGAGAGGTCTTAGTCCTAAAACTACTGTATCAGAAATAAGGCAGATAGTGAATGAAAATGACTATATAATTTGTTTTGATAAATGCGATATATTTTCGGAATATATGATTAATGAAGAGAAACTACCATATAACTTTTTGTTGCTAAAAGTAACGGATGAGAGCTTTGAGAAAAAAATAGAAATAGGTTTTAGAATAGAAGATTATTATAATTATTTTAAGCAAAATGATATGATAGAAAAATTTGATTATTATATAAATTATTTCTATAATAATGTGAAATATTATAATGATCCATTCTCGACAAACAATCTATATAGTTTAATTCAATACTTTCATAATAATAATTTAAAAGAAGAAACATTCAAATATTATAATACATATTTAAAAGTAGCACGACAGAAAGATGCTATAATAGAAGAATATTTGAGTACAGAGGAGGGAGGGTAAGAATGTTATTTTTAATTATATATATAATAACATTATTCTTAGGTGGATTTTTAATACTTAATACGGTACTTAAAATTAAAGAGTTAAGTGATATAGTTATTTTTTCTATACCAGTTGGCATCTTGATTAATGTGCCACTTTACTTTCTGTTTGATAAGTTAGGATTGAGATATGACAGAATAACATTATTTATAATTCTTTTTTTATACATAGTAATTGCAGGAATTTGTTTGTATAAAAAGAAAATAAAGATAATAAATAATATAAATAAAGTACCATGGTATTTTATAATATTTACAACATTTATACTATCTAATTTAATTATAGCCGCATATACTTCATATTTTAATTGGAGTAATTGGGATGAGTTTTCAGCTTGGCAGATAGCACCTAAGCTTGCTTCTATAGACAATTCATACGATACAAGCATAACGATAGCTGTAAATACACCGTTATTGGTTGTAAATGGAGTATTGGTGAATAATATATGTGGAATTACAATTAACTATGCACGTATATTTAGCTCAATATTTTTTGGGTTATTGCTTATATTTATGTATTTTGAATTAGTAAGAATGAAAGTGAATAGGAATTTAGCTGCTATTGTAACTATTATATTTGCTACTTCTGCTCCAGAACTTATAATTTTATCTAAAACATATTATAATAATATATTTTGTACTTTTTATTTTACTACAGGTTTATGGATATTAGCAAAGCAGTTTTTAATAAAGTATAG
>JGI24705J35276_12238653_pt1 | contig 32446 bp, 43 predicted proteins | sample TergutNt197P4_FD_35276 | JGI IMG/M metagenome (IMG submission 35276) | reverse complement strand
GCGATGTGTCTTAGCGTATGGTTGCTACAACCAATTTCTCATTATAGCATGAACCATTAATATGCGTCAAGTATTGAAGAGCATTTTTTATTCTCATGTTTCGGGTCGTTTTTCATCCGAAATTTGCGAACATATTTAATTGCTTTGCTTCGGAGACTTCGTTACTCCAGCATCGTGTAAGAATTCAATTACATCATCATATAGTGCCAAATGCCGTTACCACATCATGTTGTATTTCATATTGCGCTCCTTTTCGAGTCCATTCAGTGCCCGAAATTTTTGATCATTGCTGGATTTAACAGCACTCCGAGTGTTCTAAACTCATCCCATTTCTCTTGTGTGATTGTGTTCTTGTGTTCGACAACTGCCGATGCACCTATAAAACTTAATTGCACATAGGTCATGTAAACACAAATCAAATCAATATCGTTGCAAACAATCAATAACCGGCTTGTGTAATTTATTTTTTTAGAATTTAGGAATTTGCAAGCGGCAATCATAAACACGCCAGCACCTACACAGGGGTCATTTATCGAAACGATAGCTTTTTCTTTAAACTCATTCATGTTCAATGTCATTCCGGTCATCAGCTCCGCAACATGAATCGGTGTAAAAACTTGTGCGGTATCTTTCTGTTTCGATTTCGATATTAACTCCATATAAATTTTGCCTAGATGGTCACTCATATTTTCCAAGTCTTTTATCTGGTCAATCAATAGATTAGTAATTCTACTTTTAAGTTCCAAAAAAACTTCTAGTTCATCACCGCCATATTGTTTAAAAATTGCTTCCATTTCTGCTATGCGCTCTTTTCGCTTGTAAAAATCAGTTTTGGTTGTTCTCTATAAACGATTTCAAAAAATCAAACGGCTATCTGCTCAACTTCAAAAACGGTCTACAAAAACTTGCGGAGCAAGAGAATAGAAATGAAGCATATCGGTATGCTTGCAAGTTCACGCACCCAACATTTCATTCCGTCCGTATGAGCCAAGAGCAAACATATAATTCTGCCATTCTACAAATCTTTCAATCTGCAATCAATATCGCAAACGTGGTATTATCTTGCGTATAAATGTAGGTCAAGGAAAACGGACGAGAGCGGTGCTGAAATCGTAAACAAGTGTAATAACTGCACAATCAGCGCTGAAACTGTCGAGGGGTTTGTTATGGATAAAATCAAGGCAACAGTTCTTAGTGTTGAGAATACTTGGAATGTCATTCAGTCCTACAACGCCTATGTGCGATACACGACCACAAACAATGATGACATCATCGAAAAGTTCAAGGGTCAGATTGCCGAAGTGGAACGCAAAATCAATTCAGCGGTTGACGATATGCTTACCACATCAGACAAAAACATCAAGGAGCGAATCCACCAAAGAATAAAAACATTCGAGGACGAGAAACTGGTTCTCTTGGCTCGACTCGCCGAGGAACAACGACAAAAAGCCGAAATTGTTATCAGCCAGTCTGCATTGCAATCAGCGTTGGATAAGTTAAGACAACTCGTGAATAGCGGAAGCGATGAGCATAAGCGTGTGTTGATAGACCAGTTCCTAAACAAAGTATTCGTCTATCACGATAGAGTCGAGGTTATACTGAACATCTTGCCGAAATCTCTAAACGGCGGTCGGGAAATACCAATAGACATAGAAACTATGCAGGAATGGCAAAAAGCCATACAAAACAATGAAAAAGAGCCGAAAAGTGGCTCTTTTTCTATGCAAACTGACTTGAAAAGTTGGCCTGCAAATAACATTGTGTTTATGCTACCATAAGTCTTTTGTTTTGTCAATTTGAATGACCGCAGAAAACGAAATTTGCGTTGTTTTACGTATTGCTTTGCGTTTACGTATTTTTCGTTTCTTGCGTTTTCACTTTGCGTTTCTTGCGGCAGTCATTTTGCTTTTTGCGTTTTTATGCTTCTGCATATGCCGTTTCATACGGTGGGCGCGTTTTCTTGTTACCCCACAAACAATAAGGTCCTGATGTGGTTGCACGACCATACCACATCTTTGTTACTGCTATCCACCCTGAACAACTTTCATGCCTCCACCCTGCTATATATGATGCACGTTGTGCTTGGTCACTTGCTTCATGTTCGTCCTTTCCGAAGCCACGAAAAACGATTTCCCTATCCAGTGAATCATTTGGAATGATTATTAATTTTGCCCGTGCAGTTCTGATTACTGTTTTATCTTGTTTCGCCATGATTTCAATCTTATCATAGTAATTCGTTGCACGCAACAAAAATATCACACGGGCGCAAGATTTGCCTAAGGTTGCGAAGTTCGCTGCTGCTCGTGTCTTTGTGTCAACAAAAAAAAGACCCCGCCAGCCCGTTGAAGGTGCCGTCAGGGTGCTTTTCTTTGTTATGCAGCTATCTCTTGTTCGATTTCTATGCCGCTTTTGAAAATGAATCGCAGGTGCGTCTTGTCCAGTACCACGATTTTTTCGATGAGTGCTTTGAACAGGTCGTCGTTGAATTTCGTGAACGTCATGTTCAGTGCGGTGTCTATCATCCGCATCCTGTAATCGAGCAAGTTCTTTTCGTCCTCCGCGTCCTTGCACAGTTTGATTTGCGCGTTCAGCTCGTTTATGTCGTCCATGAGTGCCGTTGCTGCGTCCACGTCTGCCTGTGAAACTTTGCCGCGCTGCTTCTTGTGCATGTCGAGTAGTGCTGTTTGCTTTCTTTCGAGTTCTGCCTGTAATCCGTCGACATTGAGGTGGCTCGTGCCTTTGATCGCGTTCTCGATGTCTGTCCTGATTTGTCCAATGTACTCGGTCTTGTTTGCCTGCGCTTTTTCTAATACCGACACGAATGCCTGTTCTATCGATGTTTCTTTGAGCGGTGTCTGTCCGCACTCGTCTGCGCGTTTCTGATGTTTGATGCAAACCCAAATCGGTCGCTTTTCGTCTTTCGCCCACTGTGCGTGTCTGCGGTATTTCGTGCCGCATTCGCCGCACTCGATCTTTGTGCTGAACACGTATTTGCTGCTGTACTTGCCCGTGCCTTTCTCGATGTCGTTTGTGCGCTCGCGTGCCGCCATTTCAATCTGCACTTGGTTCCACGTTGCCTTGTCTATGATTGGCAAGTGGTTGTTCTCGACGAGTTTCATGTCACGCTTCCTGTCGTTCTTTCGCCGCTTTGACAGCACGTCCGGCTTGTACGTCTTTTGCAGTAAAAGGTCGCCGCAGTATTTTTCGTTTTCCAAAATCGTTTTGACTGTCGTTTCCCCCCACTTCTCTTTGCTGCGTGGTGTCGGTACGCGCTTTGCCGTCAGGTCGTTTGCAATTGCCGAGATTGTGCTGCCTGCCAAGTAGTCCCTGTAAATGCGTTGCACGATTATTGCTTCCGCCGGTATGATTTCGAACTCGGTTTGTTCCAACTCTTTCCTGTTGTCTACCTTGTATCCATAAATTCTGCCAGGCATCCACGCTTTGCCTTGTTCGTACTTGTTCTTGACTGCCCATGTGATGTTCTGCGAAATATTTCGCAGTTCCTCCTCTGCTATCGCCGCCGCTATTGTCAAAATCAGCATTGCGGCTTCGTCTTTCGTGTCGATGTTGTACGTTTCAAAATGCACGAACACGTTTTTTTGGCGCAGCTTCTTTACCATTTCCAAGCACTCGCTCGTGTTACGCGCAAACCTGCTCACGCTCTTTGTCCTGATCCTGTCTATCTTGCCGTCGTAGCAGTCGCCAATCATCCGCATGAACTCTTTTCGTGCTTTCATGCTTGAGCCTGACTTTGCCTTGTCTGCGTAAAGTCCGACGTAGTCGATTTCAGGATCGTTGCCGAGCAGTTTTTCGTAGTACGCACTTTGTGTTTCGTAACTGTACAACTGCTCTTTCTCTTTCGTGCTGACGCGCACGTACCCGCACTCCCGTGACTTGCGTGCTAATTGCTCACGCAGTTCGTTGATAAGGGCGGGGATTATCTTGATCGTTTTCTTTTCTGAATGTCCGGTTGCCATACTTAAACCTCCTTTTTATGACTTGTCCGTTTTTGAACTCAAACTCTGCTTCAAAAAGACCGACACGAATCCGTTCAATGTGGTTTTCCACTATGCTCGGATCGTATCGGTCTGCTTTCTTGCCGTGTTTTTCATAGTATTGGTTTTTCAGCGACTCTTTTGCTTTCTGCCGCGCTTCCGCGTGTTCCTCTTGCAATTGCTTGATCTTGGCTGCGTACTTCGTGTAGTCGATGAATCTATCATTGTAAATCTGTCGCACCCACGCTTCCTCTTTTTCAATCTCGTCAATTCGGTCGCTGTCTTCTTGCCTCATCGGTGCTTTGTACGGTGTCTTGATGTATTCGTTGTACGCATCGACAAGCAAGTCTTGTAAGAATCCCTCGGCTATGCTTGTCGCTTCGCATGTTTTTTTGCCGCGCAGGAATTGTGTACTGCACATCCAACTAATTGGCGACACACGCCTGCAACTTGTGTTGACGCGTCGCCTGAAGTTCTTGCCGCAGCATATGCACTGAATCTTGCTTGTGAAGTCGTATGCCGGACGATCCTTGTGCCACTCTGACGTTTGCGTTTTCTTGGCCGCCATCAGTTCTTGCGCTTTGGCGAAGTCCTCGCGGCTGATAATCGCTTCGTGGTTGTTCTCGATGTAAACGTGCGGCAGTTCGCCTTTGTTGATTCGTGTCTTGAAGTTTTCGTCTGAGTAATACTTTTGTGATTTCGCGTCGCCTATATATTTCTCGTTTTCAAGTATCCCGCGAATCGTGGCGCAGCTCCACCGAGTTCCACCCTTGTAAGCAATCCGTCCCTCGCTTTCTAACTGCTGCGCTATCGCGTTCATTCCTAACCCTGACAAGTACAGCGCGAAAATCCGTCGTACGTTGTCCGCCTGTTCCTCATTGATCGTCCAGTTGTCATCGTCGTCTATTTCATACCCCGTGATGCTCGTAACTTCGACGCTGCCGTTCCGTGAACGAAACCTGTAACCGAATTTGACTGCCTCGCTCATGTTCCGCAGTTCCATCTCGGCAACGATTGTCAGTATCACGATGAAAAACTCGGTGCCGAACTTTTTCGTGCTTAGGTTTTCCTTGTCGAAAATGACCTCGACGTCCGCTTCCTTGAGTTGCCGCAAAACCTTTTGCGATTCTACGGTGTTCCTTGCAAACCTTGCGATACTCTTGGTCACAATGATGTCAATCTTGCCGCGAAGTGCGAGGTCAATCATTTCCTGAAAGTCCTCGCGCTCTTTGACTTTGTGGCCGCTGACTGCAAGGTCGCCAAAAACGCCAACGAGGTTGTACCTCTCGTCTTTGCCGAATCGTTTGTACCATTCGCGCATTTGTGCTTCGAAACTTGCCTCTTGAGTGTGGCTTTCACTGCTCACGCGCACGTATCCGCAAATGTTCGGTTTCTTGTTCTTACCTGCTTCTAATGTTATTATTTTTCGCATTTCTGCCACCCTCCTTATATGGCGGGGACAATCAAGCCAGAAAAAAAACACGAAGTCCAGACAAAGTCGCTATGTTTTCGAAGTTTTTTTGGAGGTGTTGTCCCGTACCTGTTTTGCTTCTTTTGGTGTTATCAGTCCTCTGCTCTGCAGCGAGGTGATTATCGCTGCTGTCAATTCCGATCTAACGGCTGCCTTGTTCGTCATCTTTGCCATCCTCCTTGTCCTTGACTTCAATGCCCAATTTTTTCAGTTGTTTGAAAACTTGGTTTGCACCGGTTGCCGACAATCCGCTTGCTGCGCCTACGAATATCGCAGTGAGCGCATCCGCCGCTGCGATGCTTACCGGCCAGACGAAAAACAGCACGATGCCTATAACCGCACCGAACGCTGCCGCTATAATTGGAATGATCGCGATCAGTTGCTTGCTGTACTTGGTTTTTGCAACCGTTGCTTTGTATCCCTCCAAAATTGAAAAAACCACTGACACGATCAGTGGTACGCAAATGATTTCCATTGCTTATTCCCTCCTATTTTTTATTGTTGCATTTTTGATAAGAAAATCGTCGAGTTCTTTATCTACTTCCGTGAAGTCATCCATCGCTTTATGCATTTCGCCGTTTGTTTTCCCATCTTTGACTGCTATTGCATTTGCAGCGGCAAGTTCACCAATAGCCCTTAAACTCTTGAGCATCAAGTAATCTCTTTTCGTTTTACGTTCTTCTGCTGCGTTATCGCGCTTTTCTTGGTTTTTAAAGTAACGCTGTAGAAAGAATAAAATCATGCCACTAACTACACCTGCACAAATGCTAATAATTATTGCTATCATTATATTTCCTCCTATAAATAATAATTGATTCTGACCGGCACGTTCTCAAACGCACTCTCATCTAAATCAAGCAAGTCTTGATACCAAGTCATAATCTGCGGATCGTCTTGTTCTCGGCCGCGTATTACTGCTTTTTCCCAAATATCGAATGCACCCAAAAATCTTTCCCGGTTATAACGCATTTCTTCTTTCTTGAACTGTTCATACTGTTCTTTTGTTATGCGTCTGAAACACTCCGTATGGTCTGGAGCGTGTATGAGAATGTCATCACCTGCTGTTTCGTAATAAAACTTCTTGCTATTTTTTGTACCTATACCTAAAATGGGGCATTCGTTTTCTTTTATATTGAGTTCAGCGTGTGTGTATTCCTCATTTGTATCTTTGTCTATATAGCGAATCTTTTTCATAATTCCTCCTTAATTTGTTCTTTTCCACATATAACATGTGATGTACGGTTGTAGATTTCCTCGTGTTGATAATACACTCGAGTCTCCTGATGTACCGGTACCACTTGATGTCCATGAAGGTGTTGCAGTAGATGATAGTGTGTGAGTGTGATTTGGTGTTGTATGTGTATGATTTGCACTAATTCCACCTGTTGTTCCACCGCCACTAGATCCGCTAATATTACCAGAACCACCTATATAAGTAGTTCTTGCACTATTTCCAGAACCGGCTGTATCAGGACCGCCTAAGGTACTGTTGTTGTTACTGTTACCTCCGGCAATAGATGATACGTTTCCAGAAGCCCGTGAGTGAGCCATAAATGAGTGTATGTGGTCAGGTGTTGTATGTGTATGTCCTACACTTTGATTGCCGGACGTTCCGGCACCACTTGAGGTCCATGTATGTGCTACTGACACTGACAGCGTATGAGTATGGTTAGGTGTGCTATGAGTATGCGGAGCAGTGCTGTTTTCCAACCCACCTCTTACCTCTGGTGATACATAACTATTACTTGGCGTAGTCGTATTCAATCCATCGTTATTTGCTTGGGGAGTTCCTATCCCTAGTGGGACACGTCCCATACCCCACGCCGCCCAAGTTCCGCCAATAAATGTCTGTGGTGACACATTGTTGGCTGACATGTATATCGAGCCAATTGGATAGATTAGGTCGAGTAGAACTAATGTCCCTTGCACTTCATCTTTTACTATGACTTTTGTTCCTGTCTGATCAACTGCAAGTTGTGCCGACATTGCAGCTTCCGCCGCTGACGTCGCTGCATTTGTGGCTTGCATTTGTGCCTGCGATGCCGATGTCGCTGCTTGACTTGCCAATGATGCCGAATTTGTTGCTTGCGTTGCTGCCGTACTTGCACTTCCTTGTGCTACCGATGCCGAATCCGCTGAGTTACTTGCTGCCGTTTCCGCATTTGTTGCACGCGTGTTTGCACTAGCCACATCTGCTGCGGCTTGACCTGCTGCCGTTTCTGCATTCGTGGCACGTGTGTTTGCATTTGCTGCTGATGTGGCCGCCGCCGATGCACTTGTTGCCGATGCCTGTGCGTATGCCAATGCTTCGGCCGCCGAAACCGCCGATGCGTTTGACGACGCTTGTGCTGCACCGCTGCTTGCCTCTGCATTTGCTGCCGATTGCTGTGCTGCTGCTGCCGAAGCCGCTGCATCACTTGCCGCCTGCTCTGAATCCAAAGTTCTTGCAAGCGAATCACGTGCAATGTCGAGTGCTTTGTTACTGTACTCGTATGCCTTGACGATTAAATCCGGATTGCGCGGCGCTCTTTTTCTGCAGCAGCCGATAAATTCCTCGACGGTGAATCGTATCAGTTCAAATGTCAGTGTTTGCTGTGTTCCTGGCACGTATGCCATAAACTGCACAAGTAATTCGCCAGGTATCGTGATTGCGTCCGGCAGCGTGAATGTGAAGTTGCTTTTGTCGAAAGTCGGCGGGTATTCGTTCCGCTCGTCCTCAGGTGTGTATAACGCTTCTATCCATTTTTCGCCGCGTGAATTCATAAAGTCAACGCGCTTGCTGTATGCGGCAAGGTCGCCAGGGAATTCAACTGCGATTGTCGTTACTCTGTTTTCCCCTGCAACAATTTTTAAGTCGTCGGCGTTTTCTTGAATGTTTTGTCTGTTACTTAGTAGTGTAATGTTAATCTCTGCCATTTCCCCTCCTTTACCAAGTTGGCCGCGGGTATCCCACGGCCTTGTTCATTGCACTAACTCGCACATACCCCGCGATGTAAATTTCGGGAATGTACACGACGTCGTATCCGACGACGTAAACGTACGGCGGATAATAGTAAAAATTGATGAACATCGAAACTTTTGTTGCTTGCCAGTCGATGACCGGACTTGTATAAATCACATTGCCGTCTGCCGTCACTTTGTAAGTACGACTTCCGAAGTCGTAATAAATGCGGAACGTGCCTGCTGTATTCTTTTGGTTGTACACGGTTCCGCCTTTCCAACTAACCACGACGTTATCCTCGTATTTGATCACGATCGTACCGACGTCGTTGTAGCTGTGTCCGACACTTATCAAATGCGTTCCGTCCATTTGCCAAAGCGACACCGAGCCATACCAACTATAAAACGAAATGTCGTCGCACGAATCAAGTGCCGTTATCGTACTCATGTAGTATTTATCCTTGATTGTGAACGTGATGTTACCGCCCGACACGCTTGCCGATGCAGTTGACGCGATTCCGAATTCGCTTGCGACCTTGCTTGCCGCAATGAAATCACGGATTCGTCGCGATCCCTCGAACACGCGTCGTACTGCGGGCGTTCCATAAAAAAGCCGCAAGTTCGCGGCCGTTCCGTAATTTGCAGGCATGATGCCCTCCTTTCTTTTAAGTTGTGATCAGGTAAAGCACGCGGTCGTACCTCGTGCCTGGCAAACTGCTGCCAACATAAATCCGAAGCGTTCCTGCCGCGGGACTGCTTGTCGGTGCAGTTGTAGTGAATTCGATTGTTGTCGCTTTTGTTGCTGTCGTTGCCAGTGTTGCATTTTTGACATAGTGATTGCTTTCAAAAATGGCACTGATTTGTCGTCCCGCTATTGTGGTTGCCACGTTGTCCGCCTGTTTTATCTTATCTGCGAAGGGTCGCTCGTCAGTTACGATGATTGTCCCGTTCGCTTCGAGCTGCACTAACCACAACGGCATTTGGTATATACCGCTCGGATTTGTTCGCAGGTTGTCCTGCGTCAGCGGTATGCTTGTCGAACTGCTGAGCGCAGACGTCTTGATGACAAAGTCGTGCGGTGTTACAGCAAGGTTTATCTCGGCATAAATTCTCGCGTACTGCCTCGTCGCAGGTGTCGTGTAGTTGATCTGATGCTCGCTGTCGCTGATTGCGAAGTAACCATGCGCTTGCATTATTCCGGGTCTGATTCGCACGCCGCGGTCAACGACCTGACTTGCGAATTCCCACATTTCGTTTTTGAGAACGCAGCCGGTAATGCCGATGATAAAGTTCAAAATCATCGCGTCGAAACTTGGCATGATTTCGTTTTTACCTGTTGACTTGTCGCCAATTCCTTTAACAGAAAAAGCCATCCTGTCCCCTCCTTTATTTGTTGTTTTTGGCACTCACAAACGCTCGGGCGAGTGTTTTTGATGCCACAAGGCGTCAAGGTTTGCCCAAGGTCGCGAGGTTTGTGCAGTTCGTGTCTTTAGTCGTGGCGGCAAGAGCGTTCAAGGTTTTGCCGCAGGATTTTTAGAAGCCGCCGCGCTTTGCGTATCGGCGGTCGTTGTATAGTTTCATCCTGTCCGTGAAATCGATCCGCGTCTTTCCGAAAATGCATGTGTAGTACGCATCTTTCATTTTGAATTTCAGTCCCGTGAAAACCGAAGCGTACTCGCGGTCTTTGTACACGATCGTTACGCTGTCCCCGTACTTGAAGTCCATGCACTTGATCATCGTTTGCCTCTTGGCGAGTTTGTATAAAATGCAATGATTGTAAATGTTCCCGCACAGTTCGCTCTCGGCAAGTTGCTGCATCGTGTATCCTTTTTCCGCCGCGTCCGCTGCGTCCCACTCCACGTATTTCGTGCTTGGCGGCAGCACACGATCCGAACGAATCCTGCTTGTGTTCACAGTGTTGTTTGACAGCAAAAAGTATTCCCCGACGATGTTCCCGTTGTTCGCGTTGAAGAACGAAACCTTGTTTTCTGCGGGTAGTTCGTTGCTGTCGAACTGCGGCTCGCTGAGTTTGATGTTGTCCTTGATAACGTAGCCGCCTGTTGTGTTCTTGGCTATCGTACACACGATTTGGTTGTTCACGAAATCAATTGCGAAGTCCAGATAAATGTTGAATCGGTCAAACACGTAAGTGATAAAGTCCCCGATGCCCAGTACCTTGTTGTCGTCCGTGTAGACTGCGTTCGGTTCCTCGCCGTGCGTCCTGATTGTCATCGGCAGTTTCTTGTATGGATCGTCCGTCGTTATGAATGCGTATGTCAAAATTGTTTTGAGTCCCGCCACCGCTTCGAACTTCGTGTTCAATAAACTTGTGTATAGAAAAAGGTTGATGACCTTGTCGTTGAAAATCTCTTTCATGTGCTTGAACGAAATCTTTCTTGCTGTGTTGTCCACCGCCGTGATCACACCAAGCACGACCTCTTTTTCATACATAACCGCGATGATGTCGCCTTTGAACGCATCGCTTTCCGTGGTGATTTCGACTGTGCTTGTGTTGTTACTAATATAATCGAGGTCGATGTTAAAGTCCCGCACGATTCCGCCGTCGATGTAGTCGAGTTCCTGCCTGCTGTAAACCTTATATTGCACCACCATATCAAATCAGCTCCTTTTGTATCGCGTACTCAATTGTCACGCGCCCGAACTCACTGTTTGCTGCGCTTATCAGCAGCATTGACTTCCCTGTCGGTATTGTGATGAAGTTTTGGAACGCGTAGTCTTTCTCGCCTGTGTAGTACACGTCCTCTTTCATTACGTTGTCCCCGACGCTTGTTGTCAGTGTTGCCTCTTGTTTGTCGGCGCGGCTGTCTATAACCAAAACGCTGCCCGCTCTCACTATCAGCCGGTACTTTGCCTGACTGACAATTTCGCCGCCCTGCGTCAACCTGATGTGCGGTGTGTCTGTTTCCGCTTCGATCCTGATAATGCACGAAGTCGGCAGGTTTCCCTCGTTGTCAATCTCGACCGCGAGGTTGTTCGATCCTCCATAAAAATAGGGATATAAAAACGGATACACGAGCGGGTCGCCGTACCTTGAAAGTTCAAGGACGATGTTCTTGTCTTGTTTCCACCTTGAGAGGCACGCGAACTTGATGTTGCATTTTAGGAATCCTGTTTTCTTGTCTACCTCGGTTTTGTCCAGTTCATTTATCAGCACAAGTTTGTACCATTGCGTGTCCAATTTGTTGTCCTTGTGTATTCCCTCCGGCGAGTAGTAAAGTTTCAGCGGTTCGTCCGTGTTCACGTTCCCGATAAATTTCACGAAGTCCCCGAAGTGTTTGTAATCCTTAAAAAACAACGTGCCGCTTATTACCTGCGCCGACACTTCGATGTCCTCGATGAAAAACGTGTTTTCTATCTCGAAACTCTTGATCTTGGTTTTGATGCCCAAGCCGTCGGGTCCGCTGAAAAAACTGCCGCCACCTGCCCAGGCGTTCTTTGGTGTTAAATCCCATTGCCGCCCTTGTGTGTTTCGCAGCCAAAACTTTCTCATATTTTGCCTCCCAGTTGCTTGTTGATTCGCTCAGCCAAAATGTCCGCAACGAGTTCCGCATTTTCCTGACTCATTTCGGTTTCCCCGTATGCATCAATCTGCACGTGAATTTCCAACTTGTCTGTGTTGCTGTTTGTACTGACCTGCGACGATGTGATTTCGAACTCGCTGCCGATGTCGCTGTACTCGCCCTGCATGTCGCGCATCTGCTCTTGCTGCTGCTTGAGTTGCTGCGTCACATCCTTGCTTTTGCCTGCGAGCATCATAAACAGCATTACCAAAACAAGCACGACGGCCGCGACCGCCCATAGAATTGGCATGAGCGGTGTTGCCGCTGCACTAACTGCTGCCGTTCCCGCCGCTGTTCCGTAAAGCGCGACAGTGATCGCTTTCACAATTCCTATAATCGCCGTGATGATTGCGATCAGTTTCGGCAGAAAAATTATCAGCATGAGTATCCACAGCAGCATTTTCTGTTGCGATGGACTGAGACCCGAAAACCACTTGGCGATGCTGTTCAGTATCGGTATAACGGTTTCCGCTATAAAGCCAATTATTGTTTGTATTGCCGGCATAAGTGCGACGGCGAGTTCCGCCGCTGCGGCCGCAAACTGTTGCTTGAGTTCATCCATCTTTGTTTGCAGTTCATTTGCCTGGTCTGTTTGCTCGGTTGACAGTATGCCGAGTTCCATCATTTTTTCGTTGTACGCTGCGATTTCCTCTGCGGTAAGTGCAGCGACGTTTGCGACATTCAGTCCGTTCTCGCCAAACAGTATCATCGCTATTGATGCGCGTTCCGTTTCATCGTTTACTTGCTGCAGCGCGATGAAAACATCATTGTAAACGTCCCCGATCGCTCGCGCCGATCCGTCCGCGTTCTTTGTTGACACGCCGAGTTTATCTAGCGTTTCCACGTATGCTGCGCCGCGTCCGCGTGCGATGCTTGTCATAATGCTGCCGAGCGACGACAGTGCTGCATCGTAATTTTTCGCGTCATCTGTCACTTTGCCAAATAAGTTGCGCTGCAGTTGAATCTGCTCGGTGCTGATGCTGAACTTTTGGCTCATATCATGCAGTTCTTTGCCTGTCTTTGCAAATGTATAAACGACGGCCGTCAGCGAAGCCACCAGTCCGAGTGCTACCTTTGACAGTTGTTTTGCTGCATTTTGCGCTTTATTCAGTGCGTTTGTCACGCCGTCGAAGCCTTTCTCGATGTCTTTTATCTTTGCCGCGTCCTGCGAGTTCTTTGTATCCCGTAATTGTTTGTTAAATTCCGCGACCTGATTCTCGGCTCTTAACACTGCGAGTTCCACTTTTTGAAACTCTTGTTCTGTTATTTTATTGCTTTCGAATGCTTGGCGGGCTTCACTCTGCTTTGCTTTAAGCAGAGCGAGCTTTTGTGTCGCTTGACCGATCTGCGTCTGAAGTGACTGCATCTTGCCCGCCATGGCTTCGGTATTTTTCGAATCTAATTTGAGTGCTTTGTCGAATTCCTTTGTTTGCTCAGTCGAGGTTTTAAGTGCCTGATTGAGCGTTCTTACTTTTGCGTCAATTTCTGATAAACTGCGACCGACTTCCATCAGGCACTACCCTCCTTTTTTTATTTTTGGCATGAAAAAAGCCACCACTGTGGGTGACTTCGCTGACCGATTCGCCAACGTTGGCAAATTGGTTAGTCCATTTTGATTCTCGTCTTTATGTCCTCTGCCGACGGCAGGACGTTTGCGAGTTCCTTTGGTACGTTTTCCATCAATTTGTATTCGCTAACTCCCATCGGTTTTGTCATATCACGAAGCGCGTATTCCGCGACCAAATTGTTTTTCCCTTTGCATAGCAACAACCCGATCGTAGGGTTGTCCTGTTCTTTCTTGAGTTGGCTGTCAACTGCCGACAAGTAAAAATTGAGCTTGCCTGTATAGTCAGGTTTGAACTCCGTGTTTTTGAGTTCGACCACAACATAGCATCGCAAATTCAAATTGTAAAACAGCAGATCGATGTAAAAATCGTCGCCGCCGACTTCCATATGGTATTGATTTCCAATAAATGCAAAACCCGTACCAAGTTCCAAGAGAAGTTTTGCAACGTTGTCCACCAATGCTTGCTCTAATTGCCGCTCATGTATTTCGTCCGCGCCTGCGACAAAGTCAAAAATATACGGATCCTTGGTCGCCTGCTGAACCAACTCGCTGTGTGGTGCAGGCAACATTTCTTTGAAATTATCTACTTTGCTCGCAAGTACCTGCCGTTTGTATAAGTCATTCTCGATGTGGTGGACAAGCACACGGTAAGACCACCCGCCCTCCACGATTTTGTTTGCATACCAAATTCGCTGCTTGGGTGTTTTTACCATATCCAACAACGTTGTATTGTGCTTCCACGGCAATTTTGCACTCACCGAGTGCAAAAATTGTTCGTCGGGATTTTCTGCTGCAAACTTTGCCATGTATCGCAAATTCCTTGGTGAAAAACCTTTCGCCTTTGGATAATCCAATTTAATGTCGCGGGCGAGGTTTTCCACGAACTTGTTTCCCCAAGCACTCTTTTCGTTGATAACTTTACCAATGTTCCAATAAAGCATGACCATCTCTTTATTCACTGACAAAACCGCACTTCTTTGTGCTTCGGCGATCTGCCTCTTTATTCCGTCAAGAATTGTAACGTATTCTTTGTCATTCAAAAGCATGTTCCCTCCCATTTCGGGTTTGCCGACATCGGTAAATCCCAATCACGTGTCATTATATCACTTTTCCGCTATTTGTCCAATCGTTCCGCCATGTTCTTTTCAAACCTTTCGTTAATCCTCACGTCCATACCTTTCAACCGCCGCACTGCTTTCGTCACGAATCGTGTGCCACTGATCTTGCTTGTTCCGCTGTTGAGAATGTTTGCAATCTTTTGGTATGGCATGCCTTTCTTATCCTCGCCCGCAAACTCGACGCTGTGTCCGTACCATTCACGTTTTGTTGTTACTTGTGTTTTTGTCAGCGATTTTGCGAGTCCCTGCGTCTTGCCGCGTGGTACTGTTCTTTCTAAATCTGTGAACAGTTTTTCCGCCTCCTCGTCGACCTGATCCTGTACAGCTTTGACCGCAATTTCGCCTGTTTCCTGTAAGTCCTCGAAAAACGCCGACAATTCCCTCGACACGCCGTCATTCCACATTTGCTACCCTTTGCCTCCTTTCTTTTGAAGCATGCCAAGGACGTCCAAATGTGCCGCCAGGGTGCCTTTCTTGCCCTCAGCCTTTTCAAGTGCCGCCGCGTCGATCGCGGTTGCGTAAGTTATCAGGTCGAAAAGCACGTTTGTCCCAAGGTCAGCGATGTTTACGTTCACTCCCGTTTTCACGGTGCAGTACAGCATTTGCGTAGTAAAGTCCGCCTCGATCCGTACTCCCGTGCTTTCGCCTATTTGTGCAAAGTTTTTTTTTGACTTGTACTGATAAACATCGCAAAAAACTCGAGTAGTTCGCCCATCAGTTCTGCGTCCGTCAAAAAGTATGGCGGCACGCTCATGATTAGTTCTGCCACGTCCGGCTTTTGCGGGTACTTTGCTGTTGCGATTAGTGCCGCTATAAAATTCAGCATGAATTCGGTGTCGATCTGAATTCCTTGCATCGCGTCAATAATCGCCGCTTTTCCCACGTCGTCAATGTTTGCGAGGTCTTGCGTGCTTTTGACGTTGTACTTTTCAAACTTTGCCAAAACGTCCGGCTTCGCGTTCTTGCCCGCGAACGCTATCACGTCGCTTAAAAGGTCGCGCCCGAAGTATGACTTGTAAAGTATGAACGTCATCGCGTTGCCGCAAAGCACAATGTCCTCGCCGTCCGCATCTTTCAGCGTCTTAATCAATCCGTACTTGGTCATGGCGTTTCGTCCTCCTCATCGTCCTCCGGCTCGATGTCGCTGTCCGGCAAGTAAATCTGTTCTTGAACGTCGTCCCAAATGTCCTCGTTCAGTTTGCTGTTCAGTATCGAGTACGTGAGTTGTTCTTTTTTGTTGTCCGCATCAATGTACTCGAACGGATAAATGTTCACGTTCAGTGTCAGGTCGCGGATTGTTTTTCCGTCGAAGCTCACGCTTGAAAGTGCAGGCAATTTGAAAACCGCCCTGTACATTGTGAACATGCTCTCGCTGCCATCGCCTGCTGTTGAATAAAACCCAAACGCCACCTCTTTTGCCTTGTTTCTGCTCTTGATGACAATCGCGCCGTTCTTGTCTGTTGTTACATCAAAGAATTTGCTGTACACGTTGTACGGCAGCACCGCGAACTTGATTGTCCCCTCGCCAGTCAGCGGGGTGCATAATTTGATGTACGCGATGTTGTCATCGGCCGACAAATCAGTTGCGTCGCTTTTGAATTCGATTTTGACTTCCATCAAGCCCTCGTGGTATTCCTTGGGTCCGAATTCGCAGCCGCATTCGAGTAAACTGGCCGCAAAGAACTTTTTGTTCCCTATTTCGTAAAGTTGCGAAATATCTACGCTTCCGCTCATTGTTTGTTCCCTCCTATAATAATTTGAATGCCGTGATCGGCATATGGTAGAGTCCCGTGTCCCTTTCGTACTGCTCTGCCAAAAACTCCACCTCGAAGCTGTCTTTAATAAGTGCGCCCTCTACGTTGGCGAGTAGTGTCGCGTTCGCCTTAGTTTCAAAACTTGCTTTTGAAAAAATGTCGATTGCGAGTGTATTGTCCCTCATAAGCGTTTCGTCGTCGCCGCGCACAGCTGCGTCCGTTCCCGCGATTGAGTACGTGACGTATGTCGTCTTGGCTGACGCTGCGGCTATGTTGCCCGTGTGCCAAAACGTGACGTCGGTTGTGTTTTTCAGTTGTTCCTGCGTCAGTGCGATTCCGTCTTTGAGTCCGGCTGCGATAAATGTCGCGATCGCCTGTGCGTTTATTCTTTTGCGGCTTTCAGTATTTGTGAGCATGTTCCACCTCGTCAAACGGTGGCTGTTCGCACCGCTCTGCTTTAATGACCAAGTCTGTTTTGTTAAACTCGAACGAATCCGTGCTTGCTTTCTTGTACGTGGTGCCTTTGAACTCGAACATGACGTCGGCTTTCAGTTTTTCGTTAAACGTAAACTTGAACACGATTGTCTGCTCGACATTGACCGCCAGTGCTGCAAATCGCTCTTGTTCTGTCAGGTCGCGCACGTATGCCCAAATGCCGCCGCTTTTCTTACTGTGGAGGTACTTTTTCGTTTTGACCTCGTACCCGTCCTCCCGCTTCCGTTCAATCATGAAAACCTTGACTTTCTTGTCTTTGACTTCTTTTCTTGCCATGTTTCCCTCCTCAGAACTTCGCCTGCCGCACGTGTGACAGCATAAGGCCCGCGGTTGCTTCGACGCGTGCTACGTCTGTCTGCTCGCGGTTTGTGTAGTACGATGCCACGATGAATTTGATTGCCTCGTTCACGCTCGGTGGTATCCCGTCCTCGAAGTTGGCGAGCGGAAACCGCAGAGTTTTCTCTACGATTTCCTTTGCCAAACCTATAAAACCTTTGATCAGTTCGTTGAGGGCGTCGCCGTCAATGCCGAGGTAGTCTTTCATCTGCTTAAGCGTTACGATGCCGTTCTGCTTTCTCGGCTTTCCCATACTGCCTCCTTACGCGTTTCTCTTTGCGAGCGTAACGTACGGACTGACGGTTGCCGATCCTTTGTAAGGTGTGAGCGTGCTGTTCCAAATCGGTTGTCCGTCTACGCGGTAAATGAAACGGAACACGTTTTCGTCATATAAAAAGCGAACGTGTACCGAACTTGCCGCGTTGATTCCGCCTTTGTCGATGAGCAAGTACTGACTTAAATCCGCAAGCACGATGTCGCCAAGTTCGCCCGCTGCGTTGCACTGTTCAAGCGGCAACACCGGTCTGCCGAAAAGCGTCGCGTATGGTGTGCTGCTGAGTCCGCCTGCGGGGATGTAAACCGGCACATCGTTGATTGTGAGTGTGATCAGGTGCGGTTCGAGTTCTTGGTTGATGTACCAAACCGAATTTGCACGGCTTCTACCCCACAGTCTTGCCCACATTTTCACGAGGTTTTCGACTGTGATTTTGTCTGTTTGTGATGTTTCTTTTGCCACCGTCACAAGTCCGCCGCATTCCAAAATGCCGAGCGGTTCGCCGGTGCCGCTGCCGTTGAGGATTGCGTCATCCATTTTGAAGCCGAACTCCTCCGCGAATCCCTGTTTCAATACCGCTTCAAGTGCGACTGCATCCTGCAGCAATTCGTCGGTTACGTAGCACAAGCCGGTGAGTTTCTTGAGTTGAAGTTCCATCTGTCTGAATTTCGGTTTGCTCTTGGTGATCTCGCCTGCTTCCTCCTCCCAGTACGCTTGAATGCCTCCCCATCTGCTGCCGTTCGCTCTTGATGTTTCAGCGACTGCATTGATTTTGATTCCGTTTGTGTTGTTGCTGAGCGGGATCTTACGAACTTTGCTTGCAAGCACGCCTGTTTCATAGGTGCGCTTCAAAAGTTCCGCGACAAATGTCTTTTCGACCAAGAAGCCGCCGTCGCTTGGGGTTGTTTCGTTGAGTCCGCTTGCCGCACGTGTTGACAGACGAGCATCAACTTTGCCGCCCGGGGCTGCTGCCCTGTAAACTGCCATCATTTGTTCGCCAAATGTTGCAAATTTGCGTTCGTCGCGGCTTTCTGGTTGTTCTTTCGGTATCACGGTTTCGTCCTCTTTCTCCTTGGTGCCATCGTTTGTTTGTTCATCTTGTTTTTCATCCTCACGAAGTTGTTTCGCGATTTCGAGTTGTTTTGTCCAGTTGGCGCGTTCCTCTTGAAGTTTTGCCATCTGTACTTCCTCCTCGGCTGTAAGCATACGATCCTCTTTTTCTGCCTTTTCGATGATCGCGATGATTTGGTTTTTGCAGTCCTTTGCCCTGGCTGCGAGTTCATTGATTGTTCTCATAAATCCTCCATTTCGATTTTGATTTTTTGCAGCTTAAGTTGAGCGTGCTGCTTCGCTTTGTTCCGGCTGTCCGCCGCTTCTTTCAGTTGTTTTTCGTAAAGTGCAAGCGTGCTGCGTATGCCTACCTCGGTGTCGAGGTACGCGGGGAATGTCACTGGCGAAACGTCAAAAAGTTTGACCTTGTGAAGTTCGCGTGTGTCCACCTCCTCGCCGCTGCTTACGATCCACTTGTCTTTTTCAACTAAAAAACCGAAGCTCATCTGCGTGATGTCGCCTCGGCTTATGCTTGTGATCAGGTCTTTCGCCCACTGTGTTTTCGGTGGTGTGATTCTGACCTTGAGTCCGTTTTCGTCCTCAGTCAATTGTAGCGTTCCCGCCTTATTCCTCCCGAGTACGTAATCAGGATTGTGGTTGAATAATGCCCTGATGTCGTCTTTTGTTATGGTTTCTCTGAACGCGCCTGGCATGACTTTTTCCTTAAACGGAAACATGCCGCCGAGTTCCTGACTCCATTTGTCAAAAACTGATGCGTATCCCTCGATGATTGGTTGTTCCGCATCATCGTCGCTGTTGCCGACGCGAAGTTCAGTCATCGTGATGCTTCGCCGCTCGTGCTGTGGTGTTTGTTTTCTTTCCATTAACTTGTATCGCCTCCTTTTTCTTTTTTGCTTGCCGCTGCGATGGGTATCATGTTTCCGTTTACTAGGTAATCGTCACCTCCTTGTCCTTTCGCGATTTTGTTTAAGTCCTCAAGCGAGCGGATGTCGTTTGCCGACAGCCATCCGTTTTGCCTGCCGATTGCGTATCCCTCCATTCGTGACTTGAAGTCGCCGCGGAGTAATCCGTCCACGTTGAACTTCACGAAGTAAATCGTTCGATCCTCCTCGTTCAAAAGCGATTTGACCGCTGCCTGTTCCCATCTAACAAGCCACGGTCGTATCGTGTGAACGACGAAATCTATCGACTGGTGTTCGATGTTTGAAAACGTCGAACGACTTAAATCGCAAACCATATGCGGCGGTACTCTGAAAATCCTGCAAATCTCGTTGATCTGAAATTGCCGCGTTTGCAGGAATTGACTGTCCTCCGGCGACATCCCGATCTCGTGGTATTTCATCCCCTCCTCGAGTACCGCCACCTTGTGACTGTTTTTTGTACCTTGGTAGACCTTGTTCCAAGAGTCCCTCAGTTTCTCGGGGTCCTTGACGACGCCCGGGTGTTCTAAAACGCCGCCAGGTTTCGCGCCGTTGCCGAAAAACCTCGCGCCGAATTCCTCCGTCGCCATTGAAAGTCCAACGGCTTCGCGTGCGTAAGTTATCGGACTGACACCGAGGATGCCGTCCATCGTAAACGCCGGTATGTGAAAAATCTGCCGCGGTTTGTAGGTGACTGTCTTGCTGCCTGCCGTGTATTCGTATTTGATGCTGTCGGTTGTCGCGTCGCGCTCGACTTTCATGTTCTTTGCTCGTAGCGGCCACAGTGCTTTAATCTTGCCCTCGCGGTCACGTTGAATCAGCGCGTATGCGTTTCCCCACAGCAGCAAGTTCGTCATCATCTGCTCGCGAAAGGTGAACGACGTCATTTCATCGTTCGGCGCATCGTGCAGTATTCCGTACAGCGCATGCTGCTTCGCCTTGCTTTTGTCGCCGCTTGTTTCCTCTTTCAAAAGTGAAAGCGGCAGCGATGCGACGGTTTCCGCTATAACTTTGACGCATGCATACACGGTGCTGACTTTCAGCGATCCGTCCTCATCCACGTTCACACCGCTATTGCTTGCGTTGCCAAAGTCGAGGTCGACGCCTTTGATAAAGTCCGCCGTTTTCTGATCTACCGCTTCCCGCGTTTCTTTCTTTCGGTTAAATAACCCCAATGCTTTTCCCTCCTCTTAAAGCACTAAAATGCCGCGTCCGTTGTAGACGCTGTCTTGCTTCTTGTTTCTGATTGCCCTGTCCAGTGCCATGATCAGGGCAACCGCACCGTCGATTTTTTCTGTCGACTTTTCCTTGTCCGGCTTCACGTTTCCTGCCGGATCCGTTTTAATAAACACGTTATCGATCATCCACCGCAGCGGTGCGTTCCCGCCGTGCTGCAGTTTCTTTTCGAGTACGAGTTTCATCAGTTCTTTGGTTGGCGGACTCATGTCGCGGAATCCCTGTCCGAACGGCACGATCGTGAAACCCATGCCCTCCAAGTTCTGTACCATCTGCACCGCACCCCACCTGTCGTATGCAATTTCCTTTATCTCATAAACCTTGCCGAGTTCCTCGATGAACTTTTCGATTTGCCCGTAATGAATGACGTTGCCATCGGTTGTGAACACGAGTCCTTTTGCTTGCCACGTGTCGTACGGAACGTGATCGCGCCGCACTCGCAGGTTGATTGTTTCTGCCGGTATCCAAAAAAACGGCAGCACGATGTATGATTCGTCCTCCGTCCTTGGCGGAAATACCAAAACGAGCGCGGTGATGTCTGTGCTGCTCGATAAATCCAAGCCTGCGTAACACGGCCGCCCTTTGAGTTCCTCCGCGTCCACGTTTCCGCCGCATGCGTCCCATTTGTCCATAGGCATCCACCTGATGCTTGTCTTTACCCACTGATTGAGCCGCAGCTGCCTGAACAGGTTTTCCTCTGCGGGATTGTCTTTTGCCGTGTTGTACGCTGCTCTCAGTTTTTCGATGTCCACGGTCACGCCAAGCGAAGGGTTGGCTTCTTTCCACACTTCCTCGTCATTCCAGTCCGCGTCGTCAGTCGTCCCGTAAATAACAGGATAAAATGTCAAGTCGTTCTTGCGGCCTGCGAGTATGTCTTTTGCCTTTTGGTGTACCTCAAAGCAAATGCTGTTCCTGTCCGTGCCTGCCGTCGTTATTAAGAAAAACAGCGGCTGCCGCCTCGCGTCGCCTGATCCGTGAAGCATAACGTCGTACAGTTGTCTGTTCGGCTGCGCGTGTAATTCGTCAAAAACGACCGCGTGTACGTTGAGTCCGTGCTTTGAAAAAGCGTCCGCCGATAGCACTTGATAAAACGAATTTGTCGGCAGGTACACGATCCGCTTTTGACTCGCCATGATTTTCGTCCGGCGGTAAAGCGGCGGACATTGCTTGATCATCTCGACTGCGACATCAAAAACGATTGACGCCTGCTGCCTGTCGGCCGCGCAGCCGTAAACTTCCGCACCCCACTCGCCGTCGCCGCAAGTCATGAACAACGCGATCGCTGCTGCGAGTTCGCTCTTGCCCTGCTTTTTCGGGATCTCGACGTATGCCGTGTTGTACTGCCTGTATCCGTTTTCTTTTAATGTGCCGAAAATGTCCCGCACAATTTTTTCCTGCCACGGCAGTAAGTCGAAGTTTTTCCCGTACCAGTCGCCTTTCGTATGCTTCAGTGAACTGATAAACGCGACGGCTCTGTCTGCTCGTTCCTTGTGGTAGCGCGGGTTGTTTGTCTTTTTCCCTTTCATTTACTGCCTCCCCGCTTTTGAAACAAAAAACCGAAGCGCCTGCCTCGGTCTTTCCGTTTGTCGTTTTTTGGTTTATTTTGTGTGCTTTTTGTTTGCCTCCTCTATAAACTTATCGATGATTTGCATCGCCTCTTGCGTGTTTCTCACGCCTTTCAGTTTTTCTTTCAGTTCCTTATGTCCTGGGATTTCATCCCTCATGGTGACGTTGATTGTAGCACCGACCTTTTTGTCAAAAAACTTGCACACGGTGACGCCCTCTTGCTTCTTGGTTGTTTTCATCATTTCCTCCTACCTTGGATTCCTTAATAATTTTGAATCCCAGGGTCCGTAGTTTTCGGTTTTCAAAGCAAACCCTGCCGCCTCTTGCTTACTGTACGTTTTCGACCTTTTGATTCGACCTATTGCGAAGTACGCTGCCGCGGGCATCTTGATGTCTTTTCCGTTCGATTTGTCGATTACCCAGTCGATTCCAAATTCGCCGTTTTCTACCAAGTTGAACGCGTGACTATACACGATTCCCTCGATGGGTCCGCGCCCTGTTGCCAAAGCGTGAACGACCTTGTAATTGTGCATCATGGCTTGTTCGTATGCGACTATGAAGCAATCCCCTTTCATTCTGCCACTTCCGTCAGCAAAATCTTTGCTGCGTATCTTGCGTAATTCGCGCCCTGTGTTTCTACGAGTATTGCGTATTCGCGCTTCGGGTTGTAAAACATCAGGCATGTATACGTTCCCGTGCTACTGTCGTAATCGGTGAGGTGCTTGTTTTCCTCGATAAATTTGCGATCCTTGAGCAGGTCACGGGCGAAGTTGTCATACGCAATTTCCGTCAGTTCAATCCGCTTTGCAATTTGGAAGTTTCTTGGTTTAACCTTTCCGCTCTTTACCATGTATCGCAGCGATGTCTGCCTCAGTTTATCTTTGCTGCTTTTCATGTCTGCTTTTATTTTTTCAACTGACTCTTTCAAAACGTTGGAAAGCATCTTGAGCATTTCCTCCTCGGTAATGTCGCGAATGTTGTCGATGTCTGTTGGCTTTCTATAAAAACTTGCTTTTTGCATCGTCCACCTCCTAACTGCCGAACAGGATCGTGCCTGTTTCGATTTTCTCGCCGCCATGTAATGCCTCGATGATTTGCGTCATCTTGTCGTAGTCGCCGTACTTGTCGCCGTCCAGTTTGTCCCACCACATTGATCGCATCACTTCGCGTTCGCTTTTTTCCCCGATTGATCCAAGTCTGCTTGTGTTGGTTTCGGGATCGTAGTGCTTCGCTTCTTTGTTGAACGCTGCCTTGAGATTGAGCCACAGTTTGTGTGCGGCCTCGCATTCTTGCTCGGTTGGGTTGTCTGCAATTTTGTTCAGCGTGTCGTAATCCCCCCATCCTCTGAATTGTCGCTTGGTGTCCCTGTTGGCGATAATTGCTTTCGCCGTTGTCCATTCGTAGTTATATTCTTTCATGTTCGTTGCCCTCCTTTAATTGGCAGGGACAATCAAGCCAGAAAAAAACGAGGAAGTCCAGACTTATTCGCAAAGTTTTTCAAGTTTTTTTAGGGGTGTTTTTTGTCCGTCCCGTTCCAAAAACACGCCCTCGCCGCCGAATGTTTTCACGTATCGCTTAATAATCACGTCGCAGTATTTCTCGTCCAGTTCGATGTTGTAACTTATGCGATTGAGTTGCTCTGCCGCCATCAGCGTGCTGCCGCTTCCGGCAAATGCGTCGTACACGATTTCGCGCTCACGGCTTGAGTTGTTGATCAACCTCGCGCAAAGCACGATTGGCTTCATCGTCGGGTGTTCCGCGCTGCGAACGGGTTTGTCCTCCCGTAGTGTGTCGCTTGGTATGTCCCGCAGAATGTCCTCGATAACTTTCAGCAGTTCCTCTTTTTTCATCTTGCTGAAGTCTTTCTTGTCGTCAAAAACTGCCGTCTGTGTTCGATCGTATATAAAGTAATGCGGTTTGCCGTCCTCCACTTTCCACCCGTACAATATCGGTTCGTGCTGCCATTGATAATCGCTGCGCCCAAGTGTGAAGTGGTTTTTTACCCACACGAGTGTCTGCGCGATCTTAAACCCCGCCGCTCTGCACGCATTGTTGAAGTTCGCAAGTTCCTTGGTACTGTGAAAAATATAGAACGCGCCGCCACCTTTCACGATGCCGTATGCTGCCTTGTAAAAATCAAGCAAGAACTTGTAAAAGTTCGCGTCGCTCATCTTGTCGTTGAGTATTTCACGGTCTAGTTCTTTTTGCCCTCTTGCCTCGCGCCTGTCCGCGTCCGCCGTTCCGTAGTCGATATTGTACGGCGGGTCCGTCACGATCAGGTCTGCCCTCAGGTTGCCGAACAAACGCCTCACGGTTGCTTCATCCGTGCAATCGCCGCAAAATACGCGGTGCCCGCCAACGTGCCACAGGTCGCCTTTACGCGTGCAAGGTTGCTCGATTTCCGCCGCTGCCCGTTCTGCGTCGAAGTCGTCCTCTTTCACGTCTTGGATTGTGCCTTTGAATAACTTATCGATTTCATCGCCGTCAAAGCCGGTGAGTCCAATGTCGAAGCCGCTGCCGCTCAGGTCTTTCAATAAACTTGTAAGCAGCGCATCGTCCCACTGGCCGCTGATTTTGTTCAGTGCGACGTTGAGTGCTTTCTCTTTTTGTTCGTCTAAGTCCACAATCACGCAGTCCACCTCTTGCGTTCCTAAGTGCCGCAGCACTTCTAAGCGTTGATGACCGCCGACGACGGTGCCGGTGCGCTTGTTGAATATAACCGGCTCGACGTATCCGAATTCTACAATGCTGTTCTTTAACTTTTCAAATTCGGGATCGCCTGGCTGCAGCTTCTTTCTCGGGTTGTAGTCCGCCGCCTTTAAGTCTGCGATCGGTATCTTTTCAAATTGCATCGTTTCCTCCTTTATTGAATTGTTTCTTTATCTTTTGGCACAGCCGCGACACGTATGATTGGCTGAATCCCATCTCGTGTGCCACTTCGTTTTGGCTCATGCCTTGCAATCTCATTTCGATGATTCGCTGATTTCGCTCGGGTTGTTTCTGCACAAAGCGGTTTCTTTCCTCGTCACGAAATATGCGATCAAGTTGTTTGTCCATCGTGTTGTCGTCCACTGCCACCACGTCGGCAAGCGTCAATGTTTCGCCCTCGCAGTCGATCGGTGAATCCAACGACACTAGGGGTCCGTCTTTCTTACGCAATTTGCGAAGGTACATGAAAAACTCGTTGTTTATGCAGCGCGTCGCGTAAGTCGCGAACTTGATGCCTTTGCTTGCGTCAAACGATTTCGCCGCTTTAATCAGTCCTATCATCCCCTCGCTTTTGAAGTCGTCCTCGTGGCTGTACTTGAACTCGTTGTGGTGAATTTTGCCGAATAAGTAATAGACCAGGCGCATGTTATCCATCACGAGCTTGTCTTGTTCCGGTGTCATTTTGTTCCTCCTTTGGCTCGTGTGCTATGCCGATATAATCCATAACCTCCCGAAGCCCTAACCCGCCCGCGTTCCAGTCGCGCATGCAGTATTCATAAAGTTTCGGGTGTGTTTTCGCCATTCGCTGAAATCGATTCGGCTGTTTTTCTAAATGACAACCAAAAAGGCAGAACATGCACCCCGTGCGAGTCCTCAGGTTTGAACATTAACTCTTGCTGCATGCCGCCTCCTTTTTTGCATCAAAAAAGGCAAGCGATTCGCCTGCCTTTCGTGTGATTTTGTTTTTGTTATTTCCTCGTGCTGCTATCTATCCAGTTGAGGTATTCCTTGCTGCCGCTCATACCCGTCACAGTGATTTGCGGTGTTTCGTACTTGTGGTGTTTCTTGATCAGCTTTTCCACGTCCTTGTAAAGCACCGCCTGTGTTTTAACTTTCAGCAGCACTTCGTTCTCTTTGCATCGTTTTCCCTGCCACTCGAACATGCTTGTAATTTCGCACCACTGGCCGCAGGCGATAAGTCTTTCTTTGAGTAAACGATCCGCCATTTCCTCGGCTTCCGCTTTGCTTGCAAATGTTGTTTCGATCTGTACGTGTCCGTCCATGTCAATCATTCTATCACGTCCCGCTGCTCTTGGCTAACACTTCCGCTGTTCCCACGGGAACTCGTCACGTCCAAAATGTCCGTAGCACGCGGTCGGTTTGTAAATCGGCCGCTGCAATCCAAGTTCCTTGATGATGCTGCCGACGCGGAAGTCGAAGTTCTTTTTCACGTATGCCTCGATGTCCGCCATTGGTTTCTTGTTCGTGCCGAAGCAGTCGATGTACACGCTTGTCGGCGTGCTGAGTCCGATCGCGTAACTGACCGACACCTCGCACTTGTCCGCGAATCCCGCCATGATAATGTTTTTTGCCACGTATCTTGCGTAATATGCGCCGCTGCGGTCGACTTTCGTCGCGTTCTTGCTGCTGAAACATCCGCCACCGACACGTCCGACTCCGCCGTATGTATCAACGACAATCTTTCTGCCCACGCATCCGCTGTCCGCGAAGCTTCCCCAAAGCGTGAAACGCCCACTCGGATTAACGAGTATCTCTGTTTCGTTGCCCAAAAGGTTTGCATACTGCGCCAAAACTGGACTGATCACGTGTTCAGCGATTGTTTCGCGTATTTGTTCCTTTGTAAGTTCCTCCGCGTGCGACACGCTGACCAAAATCGTCCCGATCGCTCTCGGCTTGTCGTCGGTGCTGTAAATAACCGAAACCTGACTTTTTGCGTCCGCGAAGTAGTCCTCGCGTGTTTTCCTGAATGTTTCATACTGCCGCATAAGTTTGTGCGCGATCACGATCGGCAGCGGCATGCACTCCGGCGTTTCGTTTGTTGCGTATCCGTACATCATGCCCTGGTCGTTCGCCCGCAGTTCCTCTTGTACGACGGCCGCTCTTATGTCCGGACTCTGAAAAGAAATCTGCGGCATCATTTTGAACTCGTTTTTGTATCCGATTTCCCGCAGCACTTCTTTCGCGATCCCGAAGTAGTCGACGTTTGCCTCTGTTGTCGCTTCCCCGTAAATAAACAGGAAGTCGTTTTTTATGGCACACTCGACCGCCATTTGCGCGTTCGGGTCCTTTTCGAGTGCTGCGTCCAGGAATGCGTCCGCGATCACATCACAGGTTTTGTCACTATGCCCGATGTTGACCGATTCGCTTGTGATTACTTTTTGCATGTTTTTGTTTCCTTTTTTCAAATTTTGATTGCTTTCTTGCCTGTGAACTCCTCCCATCGCTTGACCGCGAGGTCGCAGTAAACGGGCGACAGTTCGATCGCATAAACTTTGCGACCGAGTTGCTCGCCTGCGATGATCGTTGTTCCGCTTCCGCAAAAGGGTTCAAGCACGATGCCGTCTTTGTCGCTGTGCATCTTGATGCATCGCCATGGCAATTCGACTGGAAACTTCGCAGGGTGGTCGTTGTTCGCCTTGACGGTGTTAATTTCCCAAATGCCCGCGTATCCCCACTTCTTGCGTTCCTCTTTCGTCAGCCGCTTGACGAACTTGTATGAGTGTCCCGCAAACGCCGAAAGCCATGCGAAGTCCTGATCGTTGTACTCCGGCTCCTCTTTCTTTCCAAATGCCGACACGTATTCGTACTGCTGCACTGGTTTGTTCGTCACGAGGTGATAAGGCCCGACGCCGAAGTTTGCACCCTGCTTTTTCCAAATCCTGATCCAAATCGGTCGGAATCCGTGCTTTGCAAAAAAGTTGACGCTGTACACGCTCGTCGGCTCGATGAATTGCGTTCCCGTCGCGTAAAGGTCGCCCAAGTTCCACACCGCGATGTCGCTGTGCTTCGCGATGTTCTTGATCGCGGGTTCCATTGTCTGCAGCCACGGGTCGATGCCTTTCGTTTCGTATTCTTTGCCGACGCCGTATGGGGGCGACGTTACCGCGACCTGTGCTTTCTTGCCCTGCATCAGTTTGTCGAAAATCGTCGCGTCCGTCGCGTCGCCGCAAATCAATTTGTGCTGCCCAAGTTGCCAAACGTCGCCAAGCTGCGTGATTGTTCCCTCCGCCTCGATCTTTGCCTTTGCCGCTTCCTCGTCAAAGTTGTCCTCGACTGCTTCCCTGCTGTAGAACTCGTCCACAAGTGCGTCGACCTCCGCCAAATCAAAACCCGTCAGCGTGATGTCAAAGTCCGCTTTGTCGAGTCCTTGCAGGAGGTTGATCAGCTTGTCGTTGTCCCACGCACCTTGTATTTTGTTCAGCGCGACGTTCAATGCTCGTTCCTTGTTCTCGTCGATTTCCAAAACGACGCACTCGACTTCCGTGTATCCGATGTCCGCAAGCACCTTTGTCCTTTGGTGTCCGCCGACCACGTTCCCCGTCGTCTTGTTCCACACGATCGGTTCCACGAAGCCAAATTCCTGCACGCTGCGTTTCAGTTTCTCGTACTCCGCGTCCCCTGGCTTCAAATCGACACGCGGATTATACGGTGCCGCCTTTAACTCGCCGATCTTGACTTTTTTGATTTCCATTTGCCCTCCTTGCAATTAAAAAACCGCCGCAGCGGTTCTTGTGTTTTATTCTTTTGGTCTTGTGCTGAGTACGTTGCTGCTGCTGATCCTGTATGCTACCATCCCCGCGTATCCAGTCGCTGCAATGATTTCCTGCATCCGCTCCCTGATCCACGCTGTGACGCGACCACTTTCCCAGTTGTCGTTGAACACCGCACTCATCAATCGCTCGTGCGGGAATCCCGCTGCCAGTATGTCAAATTGCGTCACTGCTCGGTCGAAGTCATTTGTCATCACGTAAAGCACCGACAACTCGTTGGTTGTGTCGCAAAACGCTTCGCTTATGTGAATCGTGATTTCGGTGCAGTCGTCGTAGATCACCACCGGCTTCGCGATGATCTTTACCTTTATGCCTTTGAAGTCCCTGTCAAGTTGCATTTCTTTCATTTCGCCTCCTTGTTGAACTTCGCCCGCAGTTTCGCAAAAAACTCTGCCTGCTTGCGTGCGTGTTTTCTTTCGTCGTCGTTTTTGTCTTGCTCCCATTCTTTGTACCAAGCGACCTGCGTTTCGAGCCAACTTTCAATTTCGCTGATCTCGCGTTCCGTCAACTTGATTCCCTCTTTTTTGTGCGTGAATTTGTTCACGTGTCCGCACTTTGTGCATCGCGTGTGCGTCACTCGAATCCCTTTTGATTCGCTTGCTGCCTCGACGAATGCTTGCTGCTGCTCGTCGGCGGTCAGTTGTTCTTTGGTTGCGACTCTGCAGTACGCTACCACTTTTGGTTGTTGTTCGTCTTTCATCTTTTCCTCCTTAAATTGCGATTTCGCCGAGCAGGTAGTCGCGTTCGATTTGTATCAACTGAATGCGTCCCCTGTACTCCATGATGCTTGCACAGTTGTCCGCGTACTCGTCCCACTTGTTTTCGTCCTTTGCAAGTTTTTCGTTTTTGCATTCCAAGTCTGCGATGTGCCTTTCCAACCTTTCGATTTGTTTGTCAATGCTCATGTTTCCTCCTTTTTGCCTTTTGGCAGGACACATCAAGCCAGAATAAAAATCGGAAGTCCAGACTTTTTCGCAAGTTTTTTCATTTTCTTTTGGAGGTGTCTATCTTTTGCCGCTGAGTATCTTTTCCATCACGTCATCGTTTGGCGACGTTGGCGAGTATTCCTGCAACCGCGTTTCTCGCACGACTGCAAAAATCTTTGCCCATGCGTCATTCGCTTGTTTCAAAAAAAGCGACGCTGCCTGCACGTATGGCGACAGTTCCGCCTGCCCTTTGTCGTTTTTGATCAGCAGCCCGTGCTGCATGTTCATCTTTTCGCAGTGATTCCACCACGCTTTGTTCTTTGCGTACTCGACGAGGTGAAACGGCAGTATGCCGCGTGTGCATCCGATCTTTTTCAGCCACTCGTACACGAACTTGTAAATCTTAAGCTCTGCCTCGCTCAGTTCCTCCGGCGGGTCCGCGGGTAGTTCGTCCGCTCCGCTGAAGTCAATGACCTCGATCGTTCGTTTGCCTGGATTGCCTGTCAGTATCTTTTCGGCCGCGGGCTTTTTCTTTCTGCCCGCGTTCGCTCGGTATCCGCCCTGTGCCATCGCTCCCTCCGTTTGATTTTTTGATTTTTGATTTCGCGACGTTTTGCGTGATACTGCCTGCCCGCTCAGTTCTTAAACCTGAAAAGGATCAGACCTCCCGCCTCCCCATCGGCTGCCCTCTTTCGCGGATTTCCTGCTGTGGCAGCTTCCGCATAAACTTTGCAGGTTGTTCCACTCGTACGGGTCCCCGCCTTGCCGGATCGGCTTGATGTGGTCGACGGTCGTCGCTTTCACGAATCGCTTGTGCTTGACGCACTCCTCGCAGAACGGGTTGGCGATCAGTTTCTTTTTTCTGACGTCGAGCCATCTCGCGTCTTTCGAGTAAAAACTCGCGGCTGTCCTGTCCCGTTCTTGCGTGTTGTACTGCTTGTCGACTTGCTTTTGGTGTCGCTCGCAGTATCTGCCGTGCGTAAGTTCCGCACACCCTGGGTATCTGCAGGGTGTCTTTGGCTTATAAGGCATCCTTCATTCCTCCTCGTTTGTGATTCGTTTTTATTATACGGGCGATTTGGTGGTATTTTGGGCTTGTTTGTGTCTTGCCTTGTCCCACTTGATAACTCTTTTTTGCCCGATTGTTGCGTTATTTGAGTTTTTTGCTGTTGAAAAGTCCCCGCAGTTCTCGCAAGGCGGCTGCCTTTCGGTTGTCTGCCGTCGACTTCGCGATGTGTTTAACCCTCGCGTAGTTCCTCACGCTGTAGCCCTTGAAGTACAACATGCGAATCAGCTCCTGCTGTTCCTGACTCTGATCGCCCAGTATGTCTATGCAAAAATCCAAAAAGTCCAACTTGGCCGTCAACCGCCTGCTTTCCTCCGCTGCGTCCGCCTCCGGCTCGAACAGGTTGAACGTCAACGCTTTTGCTTTCACTCGGTGCTTGTTGTAGTTTTTTAACAGGTCAAGCATTTCGTCGTTCATAATCTTTCCGCTCCTCCTCGTCAATTTTTTGTTGTCGTTCCTCCTCTGCTTTTCTTTCGCGCTCGATTTCCACCCAGTCGTCGAACGGCACGTCCGTCAGGTCGATCTTGCTGTCGAGCCACACCTTGACCTGCCCGCATTCCTCCAGTTCCTCGTCCCAGTCGTTTTCGTAGGTGATTCCGACTAATTCGATGATTTGCATGCACGCGTACCGCTCTTTCTGCCTGAAAAACAGCAGCAGCCGTTCCCCGTCTATCTCGTTAATGTACGGAACCTTGAAGTACGGTTTGTGCCGGTACTTGTTCGTCCACAGCATGAACTCCTCTACCTGCTGCTTGATGTCGTTCTTAATCGTCGTTCCGAACGGAGTGACGGCACTCATGTCGCCGCCAAGTGTTTCCTCGAAGTCAAATTTGGCTTCCTCGGTTATTCTGACTTTGAAAATTAACGCGTCATCCATTCATCCCCCTTTTACTCGATTGCCTCGATGATGGCTTTGACTTCCTCTAACGACCAAACACACGCGGCGATCCCGCCTGCCCGCTTGATTTTTTTTATCGTGATCTGCTGCAGCACGGTCGGCTTCTTTCCCATCGTCTTGCATTCCAACGCGACGAATCGTCCCTTGTAACAAACGATCAGGTCAGGCACTCCGCCTGTTCCGTACATGCTGCCGTGTTCTTTCCAAAAAAACAGCCCTTGCTTCATCCCCAGGTATGCCTTGATGCTTTTGGTCAAATTGCTTTCTTTCACGTTTCCTCCTTTCAAAAACTTGCTGTCATGCTTGTCACTGCCGTCACTCCATCTACGCTATGACAAAATGACAGTAGTAAATCGTATTGAACGTGCCTTTGTCCCATCGTTTCAATGACGGCAGTGACGGTAGTGACAGCACTTTTCTTATGCATCAAACCTGCTTTGCTCGTACGTTGCACTTGGTTGCCATGCTTTTTTCGGGAAGAAGTGGTGAATCCTCTTTTCCCCGCTGCGTGATGCCTTGTGGTCGATCCCATCGTTGCGGTACAGTTCCGCCTCGATGTCCGCGATTTGCCTGCCCAGTCGTGCCGCTCCGGCTTCGATGCGAAGTTCGCCGAACAGGTCGCAGCTTGCCTTGATGAATTCCGTCGTCGTTCCCCGCCACTCGCTTGCCTGCTTCAGTAAGGCCCGCACGGTTTGCACGATCGAGTTTTGTTCGTATGCACGTTGATGCCGC
>JGI24705J35276_12238654_pt1 | contig 32460 bp, 22 predicted proteins | sample TergutNt197P4_FD_35276 | JGI IMG/M metagenome (IMG submission 35276) | reverse complement strand
TTTGACCGCAGGATAGACGACCTTGGATGGTCGCCCGGCGATTTGATAACTAAGGCAAGCATGTATGCTGAACGCGGGATGTACTCTCTTGAGAAGCAAATTCGCGACTGGTTCAGGGAACTGCTTGAAATTCTCTTTCAGGCGGCAGCTCTGGTGATAGATACAATACGGACATTCTTCCTTATTGTCCTTGCCATTCTGGGACCCATAGCTTTTGGAATATCGGTTTATGACGGCTTTTCCTCGACGCTTACACAATGGATAAGCCGCTACATCTCGGTTTATCTGTGGCTCCCTGTATCGGATCTGTTCTCTTCAATTTTGGCGAGGATCCAAGTTCTGATGTTGCAGAATGATATTTCCGAGCTGACGAACAATCCAAATTATTCGATAGATGCCTCAAACACAGTATATATCATATGTGCGCCCGTCAAGGTTGTATAGTAAATATCTATTTAGCAATAGATTAGGTAAGTGTTCTTTGAAAAAACCTATCATCACCGACTTATCTCAAAGGGAAATTCCGGAGAGGGAGTGTAGCACGTCGGTAAAGTCATAAGTCAGAAGGCTATCAATTCTGCGACTGAATGATGGATGAAAAGATAGATACGAGGATAAAATCCTGATTGATTGAATGGCAATCCGAGTGGTCGTTGTAGAGACTTTAGCGTTAGTGATAGTTATACTCGCTATATTACGACACTTCTGTTGCAGAATATGAGTAGCAGAAGCAAGAACGTATCGTAACACAACTGTAATAAACAGAAAAGGATGGAAACCATATCCGACAATCTATCAAGCTATGTTATTATACAGCAAACGGGGATTACCTAAATCGGAACGCCGAAAGGCTATGAGGACAGCCTCTGAATATCCGACATGGTAACGGAGCTTCCGTAGTAGTTTGAGCAAGTTAATGACTTGTACAAGGCGAAGGGAAGCAGTTAAAGGTTTAATACAATTAAAGAAAAATGTGAGAGACATTATGAGAAATTCGGTAAGAGTATTAGACGGTCTATCAAAGCATAGTCCGCAAGTTAGTTACAAGTATGAACGATTGTATCGCATATTGTTCAACGAAGACATGTTTCATGTTGCCTACCAACGCATTTATGCAAAAGAGGGTAATATGACACAAGGTTCTGACGGAAAAACAATTGACGGCATGAGCTTAACACGAATAACCGACTTGATAGACTTGCTTCGGGATGAAACGTATCAGCCCCAACCTGCAAGAAGGACATACATACCCAAAAAAAATGGGAAAATGCGTCCATTGGGGATTCCGTCTTTTGATGACAAATTAGTGCAAGAGGTTGTAAGGATGATTTTTGAAGCCATTTATGAAGGACATTTTGAAGACTGTTCTCATGGTTTCAGACCCAAACGAAGCTGCCATACTGCATTAGACAAGATTCAAAAGACATTTACAGGAGCAAAATGGTTCATAGAAGGAGATATAAAAGGTTTCTTTGATAACATTGAACATGAAATATTGATTGACATACTCAAAGAAAGAATCTCTGACGAACGTTTTCTCCGGTTGATAAGAAAATTCTTAAAAGCAGGTTATGTTGAAGATTGGATATTCCACAATACATTCAGCGGAACTCCACAAGGTGGAATTGTCAGCCCAATATTGGCTAACATTTATTTAGACAAGCTGGACAAATATATGAAAGAATATACAAAGAACTTTGACAAAGGTGAGAAACGAGAACCTAATGAAGCAAGAATTCTTTTGGACAACCAAAAGACAAGGGCTATGAGGAAACTAAAAGTTGTAAAGGATGAGAGCGAACGTAAAGAAATTGTAAAACAAATCAAAGAAATTGATAAGGCACGCCACTCAATACCGTGCGATAATGAAATGGATGAAGGTTACAAGAGATTGAAATATGTGAGATATGCGGATGATTTTCTTATTGGAGTAATTGGCAGTAAAGATGACAGCCAAAGAATCAAAGAGGATATAAAGAATTTTCTGGAATCCAAATTGAAATTAGAACTGTCGGAAGAAAAAACACTTATTACTCATACGGAAAAATCGGCAAAATTTCTTGGATATGAAATCCTTGTAAACAAATCCAATCTTGCCAAGCGTGATGCTATGGGAAGATTAATCAGGTCGTACAACAAAAAAGTGCTGCTACGAATCTCAATGGAAACCATTAAGAAAAAATTACTCGATTTTGGCGTTTTGGAAATTAAATGTCATAATGGTAAGGAACTATGGAAACCGAGAGAAAATAGAAAGTGCTTTCATAATGATGATTTGGAAATCCTACAATTATACAATTATACGATAAGGGGGTTCCACAATTACTATGCAATCGCCAACAACAGTTCACTTTTGCATTCCTACAAGCACATCATGGAGTACAGTATGTATAAAACGTTTGCGGGCAAATATAGAAGCAGTGTTAAGAAGATTGCCCGCAAATACAAGAAGAATAAATTATTCACTGTACAATATGCAGACAGTAAAGGAAATGTAAAACAACGAACTTTTTACAACGAAAGTTTCAAACGGCAGAAGCCTAAAACAAGTGTACATCTTGATACAGCCTTGATATTTTATCTCTCTAACAGCTCAAGCCTGATTGACAGGTTGAAAGCTGAAAAGTGTGAAAAATGCGGAGCAACAGGAAAATTGGTTATGCACCACGTCAGAAAACTCAAAAATTTGGACGGCAAAGGTTATGCCGACAAATTGATGATTGCAAGACGAAGGAAAACAATTGCCTTGTGTGAAAGTTGTCACCAAAGGACTCACGCCGGTATTATGGACTGACTCTTTAATGGAGAGCCGGATACGCGGGAACGTGTAAGTCCGGTTCGGGGGCGAGTATTTGAAAACCTACCATAGAAATATGAAAAGGCGTTGGATGCTTAGCCTACTTATGCTAATTGGCATCGTAGGCTATTTTACCATTCCTACGGTTGCAAACTGGATTATCTCGGCAGGCGGTATCACAGGGTACAATCAGAATTTGAAAACATCGGCTATGAAAGCAGGTGCGGCAGCGGGAGCAGCTACCGGAGCCATTGCGGGAAATATTTCAGGCAGGCTGGTAGAGAGAGAAGAAAAATGAGAAATAGATAAAACGATAAAATGATAAAAAAATGGAATTTAAAAGTTTAAAAAATATTGAATCAAGTTTCAAGCAGATCCGATTTTTCGGAATTGTATTCCTCTGTTTGTGTACAGGGATTGTAGGTTATTCAATCTGGAGTTCTTACAGTTTTGCGGAAAAGCAGCGGCAAAAAATATATGTTCTCGACGGGGGCAAGTCATTAATCCTTGCACTGTCGCAGGATTTGTCGCAGAATCGACCGGTAGAAGCTCGTGAGCATGTAAAACGGTTTCACGAGCTGTTCTTTACGCTTTCTCCTGACAAAAACGCTATTGAGTCGAACATTAAACGTGCACTTTTCCTATGCGACAAATCGGCTTTCGGATATTATAAAGACTTACAGGAGAAGGGATATTATAACCGGATAATCTCCGGGAATATCAATCAGACCTTGCAGGTGGACAGTATAATATGCAATTTCGATACCTACCCTTACAAGGTTACCACTTATGCAAGGCAGTTCATTATCAGGGAATCCAATATAACCGAACGAAGCCTTATTACTCATTGCAGTCTGATTAATTCCGTCCGTTCGGATAACAATCCGCACGGGTTTACAATGGAAAACTTTGAGATTATGGAAAACAAAGACTTGCGCGTCATTGACCGCTAAAAGAAGAAAGGAGGATTTTATGAAACGGAAATTTAATGAGTTTATAGAAAGCGTTTTGGACAGAATGGAATATTCTCTAAAGCGCCTGTGCGGAAAACCGTCGCCCATGAAGCGGTTCATTGTGGTTTTAACGCTTGGAGGCGTATTTGCTATTGCCAATATTTACTTGGTTGTGAGTTCGATATACTCTATGGGCAAAAACAGTGCAAAGAGAGAGATGATGGAGATGATGGAAATCACCCATATACAGCCCCTTGAATTGAAGCAGCGGGAGGACAGCGTTCCGGTTAATAAGTGAATAATTGAATAACTGAATAAGTGATTTAAAATTCAGATAAACATTTAGAAATAACAAAATTAAAAGTTTAAAATTATGGAAAGTGAAAAAATGAGTGAAAAGCTGAAGCTAACGCAGAAGCAAAAAGAAATGATGAAGAAAATTTTCATCTACACAATTATGGGAATTGCGTGTGCAGCATTCCTCTACTGGATATATGCACCCAAGTCGAAAGATGTAAAGAATGCTCAGTCGGGATTTAATACCTCAATTCCGACGCCAAAGGAAAAAGGTCTTATTGAAGACAAGCGCGAGGCATACGAGAAGGAACAGGTAAAGGAAAAGCAAACCGCACGCATGCAGTCGCTTCAGGACTTTTCGGCGCTCATCAGCGGTAATGATTCAACAAAAACAGATGTTGATCTGGCGCTGATAACGGATACTCCAAAGGCTTCTGCTTCTGTGTCAGCCGGAAAGGAAACTTCGTCCAAAACAGCGTCCATACAAAATTCGGCAATGGCTTACCGCGACATCAACCGCTCGCTTGGGAACTTTTATGAAACGCCGAAAAATGATCCCGAAAAGGAGAAAATGAAGCAGGAACTCGAAGACCTGAAAGCAAGGATGGAAGCATCGGAAGCAAGAAAAAATGAAGTGAACAATCAGCTGGCTTTAATGGAAAAGTCCTTTCAGATGGCGGCAAAGTATATTCCTACAAATCAGGAAGGGACTGCCGCAGCTGCGCCTGTTCCCGTTGCAGGGAAAGCGCCGGTAAAAGGAAAAGCGCCGGAAAAGTCCGATGCCATGCCGGTTACCGCTGTAAGAGAGCGAACAGTATCAGTGCTTCAGGCAGGAATGTCCGATGCTGAGTTTATTGATACTTACAGCAAAGACAGAAATACCGGCTTTCATACCGTAACGGCGGAAACAGGCGGAATAGTAAGAAATACCGTTCTTGCATGCGTTCTTGCCGACCAGACCGTGATGGACGGCGAAAGCGTTCGCTTCCGTCTGATGGAACCGATGCGGGTGGGTAAAATGTATATACCTTTCAATACGCAACTTACAGGGCAGGCAAAAATTCAGGGTGAACGCTTGCAGATTACGGTTAGTTCTCTGGAATACAGCGGAAGTATCATCCCTGTGGAAATAACTGTGTATGATACCGATGGTCAGCGCGGCATTTTTATACCCAATATTGAAGAATTAAATGCTGCAAAGGAGATTGCCGCAAATATGGGTACCAATGCAGGAACAAGCATTAACCTCTCCAATGATGCCGAAAAACAGTTTGTTGCCGATATGGGACGAAACGTGATTCAGGGCGCTTCGCAATATTTTTCCAAGAAAATGCGTCAGGTAAAGGTACATCTTAAAGCAGGATATAAAGTGTTTTTAGTAGCCTCCTCCAACTCCTCAAAAGGGGAAGAGTTGGCTCAAAATTTTTAAAAAATTGAGAATTGAGAATTAAATAAAATAGTAAATGGTAAATAATCAAATAGTAAATAATAACAAGATGAGACAGATTATTTTAGCGCTTGCTTTTGTTGCAAGCCTCTTTTTAACAAATGCAAATGCACAGGATAAGAATGTACCGGCAGGAAATCCTTCTACCGGCGACCTGTTCAACGGACTGACACGTCCGCTCACCTTCAGCCGTATGATTCCACCTTATGCGTTGGAAGTTACATTTTCGAAAACCGTCCATATTATTTTCCCGAGCGCGGTAAGGTATGTTGATTTAGGCTCGATTGACCTGCTGGCAGCAAAAGCCGATGGAACGGAAAACGTACTCAGAGTAAAAGCTGCCTCAAAGGGTTTTAAAAAGGAAACCAACATGTCGGTTATTACCGAAGATGGCAGTTACTACACTTTCAATGTAAAGTATGCTGACGAACCGGAAAAGCTCTCTGTTGAAATGGCGGATTTTCTTAATTCAGGAAACGTAGAAAACCGTCCGGGCAACGAATCACCGGTTCTGTTTTCCGATTTGGGCAACGAGTCGCCTTTTATGGTAAAGCTGATAATGGAAACGATTTACAAGAATAACCGTACCAAAATCAAGCATATCGGCAGCCGCGCCTTTGGGGTACAGTGTCTTCTGAAAGGCATTTATTCGCATAATGACCTGCTGTTCTTCCATTTTTCGTTAAAGAACAATTCAACTGTCAGTTATGATATAGATAATATTACATTCAAAATTGTGGATAAGAAGGTAGCCAAGCGAACGGCGATTCAAGAACAGGTCATCGTCCCTCTGAGGTCTTACAATCAGGTAACTACTGTTGCAGGCGGCAGTGAGGAGCGAATGGTATTTACCCTTCCAAAGTTTACTATTCCAAACGACAAGCAGATGGTTATTGTGTTTATGGAAAAGGACGGCGGACGCAACGCAACGCTTACGGTTGAAAATGCGGATTTGACAGGGGCGGAAGTGATTGATAACTTGACGGTAAAAGTGAAATAATTAACAATTAATATTTATGAATAAATTAATTATTCTGCTATCTCTTGCGCTGTGTCTGACCTTTTTTCAGGCGCAGGCGCAAAGGTGTCTGCCGGGGCAAAAGGGAATAGAAATAACTACCGGAACGGTTAACGGATTCAATCCGCAGAACGGATTTTATTCCGGCATTGCACTTTCTCAGTACGCAAAGGGTTCTAACAAGTGGAAATTCGGTTTTGATTATCTTGAAAAGCAGTATTCGTATAAAGATATAAAAATTCCGCAGTCGCAGTTTACCATTGATGCCGGATATTATATAAATTTTCTATCCGACAGGCATAAGACATTTTTTGCGTCTGTTGGCGCTTCGGTGGCGGGAGGGTACGAAACCATCAACTGGGATAACAAACTGCTTTTTGACGGAGCAACGATAAATAACAGCGATAATTTCATTTATGGCGGCGCCTTAACGCTTGAAGCGGAAGTCTTTTTAACTGACAGGCTTGTGCTTGCGGCTGACGCTTGTGAGCGGCTTTTGGCAGGTTCTTCCGTGGGAAAGCTGAATACGCTGTTAGGAATAAGTATTAAATTTTTAATCAATTAATTAATAAAAAAATGAAAAGATTTGCATGTTATATTTTATACACGCTACTGCTTGCTGCGGTAATCTGTGCCTGTAGTGACCATCTTGATATTATACAGAACTACGGTTTTGATTTACAGACTTTACCGGTTCCTAAAACGGTTACTCAAAACGAAACGGTGGAAATCCGATGTCAGCTGATAAAACAGGGAAACTACATTGATACTAAGTATTTTATAAGATACTTCCAACCTGATGGAACAGGGGAATTGCGTCTGGATGATGGAACACTATTAACACCTAACGACCTGTTTCCTCTGACAAAAGATGTTTTCCGTTTGTACTATACTTCGCTCTCAAGCGGACAGCAAACGATTGATGTCTATATCGTGGATTCTTTTGGGCAGGTAGTTCAAAAGACGTTTGCGTTCTCAGGGAATACGGATACGGGGCAATCCGATAACACCAATACATAGTAATTTTGGACAAACGCCTTGGTTTTCAGGGCGTTTGTCTTAAATACCCATATAGAAATATATTATTTACTTGCAATTACAGATTAATAGAACTAATTTTACAACACAATTAAAATGATGAAAGCAAAGAATCAATTTGAAACCGTGCGGCACTGCCCCGGCAGCGACGCAATCACCCAAAAGGTTTTACGGCAAATCAAGCTGAAAAGTCCCGAACCTCAGATTGCCAACCTCTTTTGCGGTACCGGAGAGCAGGCGCTGCTTCTGGCAAAGGAATACAGGACAGTTCATATTACGGCGGTTGATACCGGCGATCTTTACTTTCCTTCCATTATGGGAAAAGCTGCACAAAGCGGCGTGAAGGAGAGGATAAAGACTGCCATTACCGATTATCCCTTAACAAAATTGCCTTTTGAAAAAGAAAGTCTGGACTTGATACTTTCCGAAGGAGCAATTGACGAACTGGATTTTTGCAAGCGGCTCAACAAATGGCGACCGTATATCAAGCCCGGCGGCTATCTTGCCATGTCGGAACTCTGTCTTTTAAAAGATGGGGAATTGCCCGATGAACTATACGGATACTTCGACAGTTTCTATCCTTTGAGTGAAGTGAAAAGCATAGAATATAATCTTGCACAGATACGTGAGGCAGGTTACAAGCTGCATACCCGTATCCTACTTCCCGATAACTGCTGGATAGAGTATTACAAATCTATGGAAGAAGGAATGAAAGAACTGTTCGGTAAAGATATGGAGGAAGAGATAAACTTCTATCTCATGTATAAGGAATATATTGGATATGTTTATTTCGTGGCAAGGAAGGCGCCCATTATCTCCGGCGAATCTGTTAATAATACCGTACTGGATAAACAGCAGCGGATGTCTCTTCAAAATCACCTCATAGACAAGTTGTCATCGAAGGAGTGCAACAACACGTTGCGCTATGTGGAAAGCTGGCTTACCGACAATATCGTCAGGGCAAACCATGAGGCGATTCTGGAGGGTTTCAGGCAGCAGGACGGATACTGCGACTGTGAGGTTCTTGCCAATGTTTTTTATACTGTTATGGTGGACAAGGACAGTGAGGAATATTTTCTTTAAATAAAAAAGGGTAAGAGAAAAAGACTGTAATTCAATTCCTCTTACCCTTTTTTTCCGGTTATGCTTTACTTTTTTCTGCAAGAAAAGCGTTTCTACCTCTTGTATCAAACAGTTCTTTTACCTTTAAAGCCTTTTACCAGTTTTACTTTCCTTATCACTTTTTCGGGGTGCATGCAAAAATCCCAGTTAATGTCTGTGTCTGATAAGGTTGAGTGTATCGATCCGCCCATTACAAGTCCACAATCCTCTGTAACAATTTGCTTTGCCTGTTCCTTTGTTTCTGCCGTTACAAGGAAAGAGCCTTCAAAAACAAATGCTGTTCTTATGATATATCTGTTCATATTATTTTTTTTTATAAATTAAAACCTGTTTGTTTTTTCTGATTAACTTGCTTTTAATAAACTTCTTACTTGATTTTCTTTGCCTTTTGAAAATATCCACCCCTTTGCTTTTTCTCCTTCATACGTCAGATTGGGGTTGTATCGTCCGCCCATTGCTTTTAGTTGGTCTTTGATAAGTTTTGTATCGCCGAAAACAGCAATCGCTTTGTCGGAATAGCCGATAATGATAAAATTGCCGGTAACGACTGACTGTGAACACTGGGACTTGATGCAGATATTGGACTCGTCGCCTGCGGTCAGGGCAAATATGTTTATGATGCTCTCCCTGTCTCTGTAATTTTTTTCTTTTAAAACTATCCATCCGTCATATTTGGATTTTCCCAAATAATTTCCATATCCGCCTGCATATTTTTCCCTGTGTTCGTATTTTTTATTATCTTCAGCCAGATGTGCTGTTTCCGAAAAGTTTGCAGCGTATTTGCGCAATTCGGAGAAAAGGTCTTTTCCTTGATTTGAAAAGCCTAATATAACTCTTTTTCTTATGCTGAAACTAAAATAATCAGTCATCACATCGCTGTCATCCTCATGCAACTCGGCTACGATTACTCCTTTTACGTCTTTTGGAACAATAGCTGCAAGTCTTTTTCTGCCAATAACTTTTAACTGTTCATCATGTTCCTCTGCCGCCATGCGCTCCTTTCTTTTTTCCTCAGTAATTTTTTCAGCTTCCAATCGTAGAACTTCGACCTCTGATGAATCCATAAATTGAGGATTCCTGTCGTTATAATAATAACCTATACCGAATTTTTCAGTGAGAGGACGAATTAAGTCACACTTTTCAAATTCGTGCGTTCTCAGATTGATTAGACCGTAATACAGCTTATTTTGCTTTACTGTAATATCATACACTACATACCTGTCATCAAGGTATCCTTCCATTTGTATGAGTTGATTTTTTTCTACTCCACTTTTGGGAGTTTCCTGCGGTTTGTTCATACCGCTTACTTCTGTTTGTGCCATTTTTTTAATTTTTAAATTGTTAGATTAGAAATAATACTGACATTAAATTCATCACCGGCGGCGAGTGCAAGCTCTTTTATAATATTTTCCCTGTCTTTAAATGATATTCTTTTTCTGACAGTCCATCCATGATATTTGCATTCAGCAATATAGTAACCGCTGCCACCTGTGTACATTTCTTTGTGTTCATACTCTTTTTTCCCTTTTGACAAGTATTCGGTATCCTTAAAATTTGCTGCATGTTTCCTTAACTCCGGCATTGAATTTCCTGTATATGAGGAAAAGCCCAAAATTACAGTTCTGATTGTTTTATATTGAAAACAATCAATAAACGATTCGCAGTCATTATCACTATTCAACTCTGCAACAATTACTCCTCTAACATCTTTGGGAACAATGGGTTCAAGACGTTTGCGCCCAATGGCTTTCAAATATTCATTGGAAGTTTCCTGCGGCTTGTTTACACCACTTACATCTGTTTGTGTCATAATTTTTTATTGTTAAAAGTTTATTAACAGGCTTCTTCAATTTCTTCCCGCGAAGGTATTTCCAGATAATCGGCAAGCATTGGCAAACTGCTCCAAAAAAGCTGCTCGCAATAGTCGTCGCCAAGTTTTGATGCAAGTCTTTCCATTGTAGCGTCCCCGACACAGCTTGTATCATAGCCTATTGATTCCAAGTCATCACGATGAAGAGAAGAGATTTCAAAAAATCCCTTTTTGTCTTCGATTACACGAACCCAATTGGCGGTATCGCAGAAATCCTCGTCGTTAATCAATTCTGCAAAATCTTCTACGGTATAGCGTTCTGCTTCGCCGTCTTTCCACGCACGGATAACCATTTCGTTATCTGCGTTCCGTTCAAATTTTTCCACAGGGAAAAGATAAATGTAAATCATAAGAATTATGTTTTAAAAATTTTGAAGAAAACGGACTGTCCGTTTCCAAAGGCTTGCAAAGGTTCGTGTTCCGCCCTTTAAGGCAAGGTTTTTTGAAAAAATACAAGCTGAGCGCAGCGAAGTCTGGAGATTTTTTCAAAAACGGCGAAGCCGCTCGACCTTGACGGGGCGAAGAACACGAAAATACCTTTGCCTTTGGAAGCGGACAATCCGTAAATATATGTCATAATATATAATGTCTATTCCTAATCTTTTAATAGTCTATTTGTAAAACACAATCTACATACAAATCACTTTCTTCTTTTGTAAAAACACCCATTTCAGTAAGACATTGTGAGGAATATGCGGCAAATACTATTCCGCCAAAGTCAAAATCAACACAATGGATTCCGTCCTGAACTGTCAGAAACTGATATTTTTTAAGAAATTCCCAATATGATAAATTTTTTGCCTGTTCGTATTCCGCCCACCTTATTTTTTTCTCCTTCTGATAAATTATCATAATTACAATATTTTATTAGATGATTATAAGCCTGTTCTTTAGCATAAGCCGACCAAAAATCGGACTTAACACTCACCGGTGCACCGTAAAAGAAATATAATTTATTTATTGCTCTTTTGCATTGATTTAAAAATCCCACAAAAGATTCAACACTTTGAGTATGTGTTGTATAAATATCCCTTTTATTATAATCCCGGATATACCTCTTACATTCTTTATCTGTCATAATTTTATTTGTTTTATATATTGTCCTGTACCGGACGTTTCCGGCATTTTTTTCATTGTCAGGATGTTGTTTATTTCATTCAACACTATATTTGGGTATCCGCAGTAGTCTAATCTTAATATTGTTCCCTCATTGGAAACACAAACTAACGCTGTTTCATCTGTTTTGGTAATTTCTTTTGCGTTTAACATGAACGTCAATATATTATAAAATAATCTCGCCGCTTCTGCTTTGCGGTTTAATTTTTTCCCTTCTGTTGTTGAGTATGAGATTGCACAATAATCTTTCCTTTCCAGAGTTTTTTCAATCTCCAATTTTGTTTTCATATTTTATTGCAGACTTTATGGTCCTGCGCCGGACATTCTAATTTATTTATATATAAAATTTCAAAATTGATTAGCTTACTTTCTGGTGTCCCCAGCTAATGTATAAATTTCCTTCTTTGTCTATTTCCTGCTTCAGCAGCTGTTCGATGATGGATTCAGAGATGTTAAATTCCTCGTAAATATCCGACTGCTGTTTCACTTCGCCTGTTTTGATAAACTCATTCAGCCGCTCTTTGGTAAGAACCAGCGCCATCAGGTTCTGTTCTATTGAATTTTCATAAGTAATAAAATGAACATTGGTCTTGTCTTTTGAATCCAGCCTTATAAACCGGAAATAAAACTGTTCCATTTTTGGAATGTTCCATTGCAGTGATTCAAGGATAACATCATTGCAGGACGGGATATTTGCAGAGCTTTTCAGCGACTGCTGCGTACAGACAAGCACGCCGTTTTCGGTTTCTTCAAACTTCTGGATAATACTTTTCCGTTTTGTAAATGATACGCTTCCGTCAATGACAAACAGCGGACGGCTTGGAAAACGTTCTGAAATGAAACGCTTGTACATTTCCAAAGCAGCAAGCGTGGTACAGCCAATAGCCGTTTTTCCGCGTATTTGGAACAGCAGCCGGGCAATAACACGTGATTTGGACGGATAGCGATCACCGTAATATCCTTCCATTAAATTGGGGACAGAACAGGCTCTTATCAGAAGCGTTATCTGCCGTATCAGCTGTAAGGCGGCATCTTTCCGGCTGTCGCCTGTGGAAGAAAAGTACAGATTGCATATCCGGCAAAATTCTTCCAGAATGGTACGGTAAACCGATATTTCACCGGCGCTGAATTGTGCGCTGTGGGTATGAACCGAATATTTTTCACCTGCAAATTCACGGAATTTTCTCGTAATCATGGTTTTTTCAATTAATTCGGAAAGGTATGTCTTGTTATAAATATCCTGATTCTGTTTTTCAATTCCGAACACCGTTGCCTTAACCGGACAAAAGCATGAACGGAACAGTTTCGCCCCGCCTCTTGCCGGATATGGCTGTCCATAAAAATCATTGTCTTTGCTGATTATTGATTTGTCTTTATCTTCTAAATATATTTCGGGACAAAAGCAGGTCATGTTCATCGAATTATTATAAAGTAATTCAATCTGGGAATATAATTCGGTAATATTGTTCCGTGTGGTTGTTCCTGTATCTAAAAGCTTGTATTTTGCCCTGCGGAAAAGAGAAAGAGCATGCACGGTTCGCTGCACCGATGGATTTGTAATTTCGTCCGATTCGTCGAAAAGCAGGCAGATTTTTTTACTGCCGGTTTTGATAAAGTATTTCAATTCCCGTTTCAGCTTGTCGAGCATGGAAATTGAAACAAGAAGAAATTTTCCTTCCTTGATATTCTTAAAATCATTTCCTTCCGTAAGTTTAACAAAATCTTCGCCATTCATTTTCAAAAATGGCTCCCAAGTCAGATTGACGGCAATGGCAGGGGCAAGGATAATCACGTTTTTAACCGTTTTCTTCAATAATTGGTATTTTCCGTAATGATAAGCGACAGCCGTTTTTCCGCTTCCCTGCTGCCAGTTAAGTAGAGCATATCGTTTTTGGAATATCAATCCCATATCCTTCTTTTGCAAATCCGTGAAATTGCATTTTTCTTCGTCTTTATTAATGAAAGAGAGTTCGTTAATATAACTGTCTAATTCAGGATTATGTTCCATTGCGCCAAATCTTTGACTTTGCAAAAGATATTTTCTTCGTTTTTTCTCAATTATCTTCATTGCCGATTCATATTGCTGCCGCAGTTTCCTTGTCGTTTTGTTATATGCGGGTAAAGCTGCGCCGTGAACAACCAAATCATTTATTGAAACATATTTTGTATCAACCCTGTCTAACAGTCGCGGAGCGTATGCTTTCAGGCAAAAACCGTGTGAGGTTTTGACTAAAGCGATTTCTCTGCGCGGCTTTTCGTTTTGCTTTCGGATGTACCGCTCGAGAATGGATAATACTTTTTTATGCGTAAGACGGTTCTTCTCCCATTCTTCATATTCTGCCGGAGAACAGCGTTCAGGAGGCTTTTGATTGCGGAATTTTTTGACAAGCCCGGCGGCTTTTTTCAAATGTTTTCTTAAATGCGGATGGGTTTTCAGTTCAAACAGATATTTTTTCAGTTGGTACTCAAATGCCTGATTCTCGTAACTGATAAATCTGCGATTCTCCCGGATTATTTTAAATCTTTGGTTTTTTCTTAATTCTTTGAACGTTGCAATTTTTTCTTTTAGTTCCTCATACGATAAAAATTCATCCGGCAGGTACTGATGATATACAAGATGTCCTGACCAAGCGGAAAAGACCATAATTTTTGTTTCAAAATCCTCTACGCCTGCAGAAGCAAAAGCGTCCGGGGGAAGTTTCATCTGTCCGATAAACGAAAATTCACAGTTGATAGCTTTGACCTGCGATTTGTTCCAAAACTCGCTTTCAAGAAAAGAAGAGGGGACTACCATTATGAACAGTCCGGCAGGAGCGAGAATTTCGGCAGCTTTCATACAGTAATAGAATTGAGAGGGTTCATCTTCAAAAACAAGATTAAACGGAGGATTACCGATAACATAATCGAATTTTTGCGATGTGTTATACTGTCTGATATCGAAAGTTTCAATGTGAGCATCGGGATAAAGATATTTGGCTATCGTAACGGCGTTTTCGTCAATATCAAATCCATACGCATTTTTCGGATTGGGAAGAAAGTTAAAGAAATTTCCCATGCCGCAGCATAAGTCAATAACTGTTTCGGAAGCGCTCGGTTCTGCCAGTTCTACCATTTGCCGGCAGATTTCGTGAGGAGTGAAGAATTGACCGATTTCAAATTCTTTTTTTGCTTTTGAATACTCATAGTAGCTGTCAAAATCGGATTGCCGTAAATTGTGCAGCCCGCCCAGTCCGGTATAGCTGTTATAAACGGATTCAGGAGAAAAAGCGTTATCACCGCTCAGGATAGAAGTAAGAATTGCTTCGTTTAATTCCGCTCGCCTTGCGTGCGTTATCTGTTGAGGAATAATCTGATACATGGTAAGTTTTCGTTTAATTAAATTCATTAAAAATTTGGATTTTCTGCTCGTTGTCTAATTTTCGCCAATAGTTATCGCAGGCATCGACAAACTTCTGATACCCGTCTTCCGGATCAAATTCATACTGTCGAAGTCCCGTAATCATTGCCATTTGCTGAAAATCTGTTCCGCCCCACCACTTTTTTGCTTCGGCAAGAGCGCCATTTTTGTTTGCTTCTGTTTTCATATTACATTTTTATTTAAAATTTTGAAGAAAACGGACTGTCCGTTTCCAAAGGCGGCAAAGGTTCGTGTTCCGCCACAAGGCAAGGTTTTTTGAAAAAATACAAGCTGAGCGAAGCGAAGTCTGGAGATTTTTTCAAAAACGGCGAAGCCGCTTGACCTTGACGGGGCGAAGAACACGAGCGTACCTTTGCCTTTGGAACTGGACAGTCCAAACAAACAATAAAGTATTGGTGCAGTGATTTACGGTTTTTATAGCAGGCATTAAAAGTTAAGAGTTTTAAGATTCTTAAGAATCTTCTTTATCCGGCTGTTTTCCTTTGTTTTCCTCATCAGACTGTTTTCCCCTGTTTTTTAAAAACGCCTGAACTTCCGAAGCCTTGTAATACGTTTTTCGGTCGCCCTGATAATAGGGAATAATTTTCTTTTGCCGGTAACGGGCAAGCGAGCGCTTGGTAATACCGAGTAACTGGCACATATCCTGATTATCAAGAATTTTTTCGCCGCCCATGGCGTCTTTTATTTTGGCGAGTCGGTCCAGTTTCTTTTCAATCCGGTCGAAACGGGAAATAAAGAATTTTTTCAATTCCTCAAAAAAGTCTTCCAAGTCTTTCATTAACTCCAAAGATTACGTTTTTAATTTTCTGCAAAGTTTGGGTTTTGTCCGTTACGTTATAACGTGCCACGGTATAATTTTTTTGACACCATTTTGTCTTTTTATTGATTATCAACAAAATAAAAATCCGGCTACCTGCATGTTTTAAGCAAATAACCGGTTTTTTGCCGATTTATACCGTATCATGGTTTTTTATACCATTTTTTCGGCGCTTTCATACGGTCTATTAAGTACTTTTTCAGTGTATCAATAAAAGGAGTTTTGTCATTTCGGATGCGCATTTCGTTGAAATCGCGAGAAAAATGAGAGAGGTCGCAGTTAAACGCTTTTTCAAAAATGGTAGCAATCAAATTAAGTGAAGCTTTTCCGAAATTGAAACAACCTGCTGTAGCAAGAGCATAAAGTAACTCAATTAAATCGGTTTTCTTAGCTGTCCATTTCAGGTTTATTTTGGATATCGCTTGATTTTGGAATGGACAACCGGAAACGTTTTGTTCGGCTAAAATCTGTTTTTCTACAAATTCAATCTTCCTATCTATTAGGTCTATGGCTTTTTTTAGATAGATTGCTGCATTTTTTTCCCGATACCTCCGTTAGAGCGGCTAACTCAACGCGGGTATATACGAGCAGGTTATGACAGGATACTTTATTGGTGAAAGCTGTACTTTCCAAAAACAGAAGTGTTACAAACTCGTCATATCTGGTTTTCAATAGCTGCTCATCCAAATCAATACCCGTTTGTGAAGCCTCTTGCAATGCATAAAATAATTTCGTTGAAATTAATCGTTTCATGAACGTGTGAGATTTTTATTAAATCCGGTTGCCCTTTATCCTATTATTCATCCGGATTATTAAAATTCGTTTTCAACAACTTCATAAACTCCGGTTTATTTTCACATTTGAATTGAAGTAACAAATCTGATTTTTCTCTAATGGATACAGATACAGTAATCCGATTCCAACCCTGCTTCAAAGTCAACGCTCTACATACGCCGTCTATTGTTTGGACTTTTGAACTGCCTATACGAATTTCGCTATTGGCAGGTTTAACAATCAGGTCAAGTTTAGGCATATCCGGCTCAATCAATAAGTCATCCAAAGGACGAGGACTCCATATCCAAAAATTGTATTCTATTCGATTGTCTATTCGTTTCTCATACAAATTGTCTGTTTTTACAAAGCCTTTATAGTCAATTATTGTTTCGGAAATCTTCTTTCCATCCGAAGGTATTCCGACTGCCGTAAGCAATTTTTCCAAAGTGTTGTAACCCTTTTCTGTTGCAGCAAAATTGGAAAAAGTACTGACATAAATGGTTGCACAACCGTATTGACGTTTAACAAACACAGGCGATGCGCCTTTATTCTCGTTTTCACTACGCAAAACGGCTGCCGTTTTCAATTCTTCAGGACGTCTGTTCCACCGGCGCCAATCGGTGTTACAAGCGTTCAGCAGTACAATCCCTTCATCGACAAAACTGCCTTTCAAACTATATGATGATACATCATCCTGCTGTATTTCGCTAAAGTAAAAGTCAGAATTAAGCAGACCATGCATCCATGATCTCGGTTCCGGAATAAATGAAGACGCCGGACGTGAATCAAGTTCTAAAGTACCTGGCAATAATTTTCCATACATCTCCAAACTTGCCGGAACCGGACACCATAACCAAAGGTCGGCGCTTTTGTTCATCTCATCTTTCAATTGCGTTATTTCCTTGTCACCCGGCATGTAACTGCCATCCACAATTATCAGAACATTGTCGGAAGTTTGTATTTTCTCGGCGAATACAATACCATGCGCCTCAAATATTTTCTTTACCGGCGAATCGATAGCACCCGTGAAAGCTATCGTGCGATATTGTTTTTCCGGTGTTACTAATGGCGTTGTTTTCGGCTTTTTCGGCATAGTCGCCCATTGGCTCCAAGCCGGGCCTCCCGGTGCATTCGCAGCTTTGATGGCGTCGAACATAGGCCATGTTTTATAAAGAGGTAATGCAGCATCATAGCCGGGATTAAATGTCGTACAATATGGTCCTATCCGTTCAGGCTGTATGCCGGGAATACCTTCTTTGTAATCCGTGAAATAGATACCATCGTTCAGGGATGGGACAGTTGTAAGGTCGCGTTTTCCTAAAGGCAGAGGCTGCAATCCGTACCACGCAATGTTGAAAACCGACACGTATGAAGCGCCCATTTTTCGCTGTTGGGCAATCAGGTCGTAACATTCGTATGCCAAGCCCTCCATACGTCCCAACTGTGATTCGTAGGCGCGTTCGCCATTGTATTTCGCCACCTGCTCGGGTGTGCCGTAATAAGCCATGCTGTGCTCTCCAACTCCCCAAGGCTTTCCAAGTGATTGCCATTGCTTCATTGAGTTGTTGTCGCCATAATGTCCCATTGTAGTGGGAAGGATACCCTCGCCGTCATCTTCGCCATCGCTTGAAATCCATGGTCGTGTGGGGTCATTTTCCCGTACAATATCACGCCATGCCACCCATGCTTCTTTTTGTAAAGGCATCAGATCGGGGCGATTGAAAACATAGAGTATCACGGGTTTGTTCTCATTGCTGACACTCCAACCAAATACGCTTGCATGGTTACGATCGCGGAGAACCATTCGGCGGAGATGCTCCTTGCAGTTATCCCAAAATACCGGCGAATCCATTTTGGGACCGCCGTCGCTTGCCCATATTGCTGTTTCAGCCAGCACGCATATACCCATTTCGTCTGCCATATCAAGGTAAAAACGGGGATATACCTGTGCATGAAAACGAACGGCGTTGGCATTTATGTCTTTTAACGCGGTAAACCATGCCCATGCATACCGGCGCGTCAGTTGCGGCACACCCATAAAATGCCATGAATCGCCTCTCAACTCAACCGGTTTTCCATTCAATAATTGGCGGGCGCCATCGAAAGTCCATTCCCGCCAGCCAAAACGTTCGTATTTCACGTCAATGACGTTTTTATTGTTTAATGCAAGCGTTAGACCGTACAGATTAGGTGTTTCCGGCGTCCAGTAATCCAATTGACCTTCCTGTACGGGAATTGATATGGTTATTTTTTGCGTAGCTTTTGCCGGAATAGTAACTCTTTGTGCAGGTATCGACAATGTCGATGCCGTAGCTAATTCCCATGCTGGTACAGGAGCCAGATTTACTCCGGTTCCTGCTTTATTAATCCAGTTCCTGATATCGCCCGTTAATGATAAGCGAACTTCTTTTGCTGTAGTATTTTGTATTTTCACCTCCGCCTGTAATAGACCTTTGGATACTTCAGGTTTTATGAATATGTCACAGATATGCACTGCCGGAATAGCTACTAAAAATACATCCTGCCAAATGCCGGAAATATGGTAACCCCACATGGAACCGGCAGGAACAATCCGCCGTCCGATGGTGGAGTTGTCCTCAAATAGCGACTGACTGCGCACTCCCACTAATATTTCTACTGTTTCGCCCGGCTTTACCGCTTCTGTAATGTCAGCGTCGAAAGGCAGGAATAAATCGAAATTTTCGGCAACTTTCTTAGCATTGACATACACTTCAGCAAATCCGGCTACGGCTTCGAAATGTAAGAATATGTACTTTCCTGTCCATCCCGCCGGAATTGTTACTGTCTTCCTCATCCAAGCCATCTTTACATTGTTCCATCTTTCGGGATATGATGGATAGTTACGGTGATCCGGTCCTTCGAGATTATTATTGGCAAAAGAATTGATGTTCCAAGGCGAAGGAATTTTGATTTTTACCGAATCCCAAGTTCCGGCGTCAGGCATAGGTAATTCGGGCGCTGAGCCTTTACCTTGCCGGTAATCAGCAGGCAGGGCTACGGGTTGAAAGTCCCACCTGCCATTCAGACATATTTCTTCACGGAACGAACTTTCGATTTTGCTTATATAGCCTTCGGATGGTGCAAAGACATAAGGATATACGAGAAGGTCTCTGTCATTTTGCGAACGAATGTTATGACAGATTGCCATCAGCAATAATACAACTATGAAATAGAATTTTTTCATAATGGGATTAGATTTTAATAATTTTTTTAGAAACTTGTTTACCTGAGCTTTTCAGCCGGATAATATATGTTCCGGCAGGCAGATTTTGAACATCAATCCGATAATTCTGCTTCGTCTGATGAGCTATCTTCAAACCGGAAAGATTAAAAATATCCACATCAAAATCCCGTATTCCTTCAACATTCAACCATTGATTAGTAGGATTCGGATATATTATAACATCCGAAGAATGACCGTTCTCAATAACTTGAATACCTGTGAGCCCTTTCGTAATTTCCATCGGGATAATATTCCATCCTTCGACCATTAATTTCACATTTTCGCCATTCGTATCATTAGCATCATATTCTAAAGTAACGGATTTCGATTCGCCCGGAAGTAAAGAAAAATAATTATCGCTGTAAAATACAGGCAATACCCGCTCACCCGATTCGCTTTTTAATACTTTTAAGCGAATCATCAACGCTATATCTGAAGTCGGATTAGTAATTATTGTCTTAATAAAACGCCTTGTTCCATTCACTGAATCTTTTAAAGCTCCTTCCAAACCAACCATATTCATGTTGCGCAAGGGATTGTATGTCTGGTAGTTTGTTGCACTCCAATAGAAGTTATCAGACAAAATCTCTCCCGCTTTCGTTAATTTCAGTTTGATAAAATGAACCGGCGAAATATCATTCGGATAAGTAATTGTAAAGCAATTCTTTGCTTCATCATCCAAGTTGGCGATAGCGAAAGATTGACTACTCTTTAATGTCCCGTCCATATTGTATATGGCGGCTTCCGCTTGCAGGTTTTCAACTATATGCCCTGTGTTGTTTACGACTTTAACCATATTTGAATTACAATCCCATAAAATATGTAAAGGTTCGGACGCTTTTTTGCAACCGTAATAACCGGCTGTTTGTTCGAGATAATAATCGTAAGTTTGCCAAACGGTGGAAGGCCAAGCCGACTGGCTCATCCACATCAGAGCGCCATTGGATTTACATCCGGCAAAAGATTCAAACATTGCCTTGTGATTTTCCATATTGACCATTTGAGCTTGTAAACAAAAATCTTCAATAGAATTGGGCGTACCGTATTTGTTGACTGCTGCTGTGTAAGCGTTGCCTCCCTGAGCGCTGTTGCAATAATCGTGGACACCCCACATATCGTTGATTGGCCACAGTTTATCTTCCGGCATCATAGCGCGCATACTTTCTACCGAAGGAACATTAGGCATTCCAATTTCGCTATGTATTTCCCTGCTGTTGCGATTGGCGAAATACCATTTAGGGTTTTGCACTGAATAAGGACCAAAACCGCTAACAATTTGGTCTGCTGAATGTGGAATATAAATCCTTGTACCGTCGAGCGTATCTACCGCGTTTTTTAGAGCCGTATTTAAAGAAGCCGGCGGATTACCTTCATTGCGCCCGCAATACAAGGCTACTGAAGGATGGTTGCGAACTCGCTTGATTTTATCTATTGCATTTGCCATAAACATTGTTTCGTCATTAGGATTAGGTCCGTCGCCCGGATTTGCCAGCCAGAAATCGTCCCAAACCATAATGCCGTATTTGTCGCAAGCCTTATAGAAATAATCGCTGCCGGTTTGTCCGACCCAGTTGCGAATCATTGTAAAGTTCTCTTCTTTATGCAAACGGATACGTTCATCGTAACCTTCTTCGTCCAAACGCAATTGCGATTCGCTCAATCCCCAGTTTCCTCCACGTAGGTAAATCCGTTTGCCGTTGACATAAACCGTTAATATTCCGTCAGCGGTTGAAGTAGTAATTTCGCGAATACCAAAAGGTGCGGTTTTTACATCTGAGCGATTTCCGCTTTCTTCAAAAGACAGATTGCAATCATACAAAAATTGATTACCATATCCATTAGGCCACCATAATTGCGGATTAGATATAACAAAAATATTATCTGCTATTACCGTTTTTGTTTCGCCGGCAGCTAAATCGACCGGAATACTTACCGGAGCAAGTCCTGCCGGCATAAGCGTTACAGACATAGTTCCATTAATAGCTTGGTTTGTATTATTTATTAAATCAACCGTCAAAGATAAATTGGCGGAAGTCGTATCGGGTAAATTCAGTTTTGTCGTTACAAATGGATTCTCAATAGAAACAGCGCTTGTCGAAGAAAGAAAGACATTATCCTGAATCCCGATATTGCGTCCGCGAATCGTTGGCACCCAATCCCATCCCACACTCGCATGAATAGTCGGATTGTCTGCGCCCAATGCTCCTCCGTTTGGTCCTGCATCTGCCAACGATTGCAATGTTACAGCTCCCGGAGTATCGTTTTTATGAATATAAACAGCTAAATAAGCTGTTTCACAGGGTGTTACATAGTTCGTAATATCAAATTTCCCTCTGATAAATGCTCCTTCAATTTTTCCGATAGAAGAACCGTTGATATATACATCAGCTTTCCAGTTGATACCGTCAAAATTCAAGAATATGTGTTTCCCGCTGTAAGTTTCCGGAATTGTGAATGAATTGCGATACCAGAAATCGGCGGTGAAGAACGCATCGGAAATTTGTAATTGCTGATCGCCGAAATTCGGGTCGGGAATAGCGCCATCATTCAAATAAGTAGTCAAAACCGTACCCGGAACGGTAGCAATCAACCAGTTACTGTCGTCGAAAGCAGCTTGTGAAACTTCAGCGCCTGTGCTATTTACCTGTTCGGCGCGTTGCAATTTCCAGTTTCCACCGGATAAATACTGCTTACCATCCTGTTGCATAGCAGGTTGAGGTTTCGGAGTTATTTTCACGCCGCCATAGCCGTAAATTTCCATTTCGATTAATTGATAGTTTTGACCATTATTTGCTTCCGTGAGATTCAGACGAACATAACGAGCTAAACCGTTTGCATGTAGTTCTTCTGTTCCACCTTGTCCGGATGTAGTAGAAAATATTTCCTGCCATGTTTTTGCGTCGTCGGAAAATTCGACATTATATGCTTTTGCGAAACCTTTATCCCAAAACAGTTTGATATTTTCAATATCGCATACGTCGCCTAAATCAACATAAATCCATTGTGTGTCACCGGTTTGACTAATCCATTGACTGGAAAACTGCGGTTTATCAATCCGATTGTTATCGTCTTCGTATAAACCCAATTCCGAAAATTGTGTTCGTGTATCGCCATGATTTGCCGTAATATTCAACCGGTATATCTTGTAGGGTGTAGTATTGCTGATTGCGAATGTTTGGGTTTGCTTGCGTTCCGGAAAGTCTATATTCGTTTGCGTATCCAGAGTTATCCATGTTACCCCGTCGTTTGAAGCCTGTAAAGCCCAATTTTTCGGGTCGCGGAGTGGTTCATCATTTGCCGAAGCCAACGAATATTTATTAATGGTATAGGCTTGTTCTCCACTGAAAGCATATTGTATCCAACAAGCCTGATGAAACGTTAAAAATTTCGTATTAACAGTTCCGTCAAATGCCATCTCTTTCGATTCTCCCGAAGGTGAATCATCGTATTGCGAAGTAACTGTCGATTTATCGTAAACTGTTTTTATTCCATCCGTTACCAATTGAGCTGTATGGTCGAAATCCATGGCGCTTGAATGATAAGCTGCACGATTCAAAGCTAAATTTTTACCGACAGCATCTGTTCCATAAACTTCTATCTCCCACAGGGAATAGCCGTAAGTGGTAGCTCGTTTTACTCCTTGCATCTTTAAATAAGAGCCGAATGTCTGAACCGGAATAATTTCAATTCCGCCTTTTCCATTCGTTTGTGTATATATATCACGCCAGTTTTTGCCATCGTCCGACACTTGCAGAATATATGATGTTCCATAGGCAGCTTCCCAATTCAAATGTATTTCGGAGATGTTTTTTTCCCCGCCTAAATCTATAACAATCCATTGGTTATCGTTATAGGTTGATGACCAGCGCGTTCCGGTATTTCCATCTACTGCGTTTGCCGGCGGACAATTGTCTGCGGTTCCGGAAGCCGTAACCGGACGAAATAATGCTAAGTTGCGAGGAGTATCGTTCACCGTTAAAGTGATTTCTGCCGATTCACCCGCTTTCAGTTGAATGTTGCGAGCTTCATTTCCGATTGTTGAAGCCGTGATTGGTACATTTCCCGTAATCGAAACAATTCCTCTTCGCTGAATCAGCGTAATGTTTTGGTCGATATTTGATTTTAGCTGGCAACTGATAGTTCGTTCATTCATATCCCATGTTAAATTTTCGACTGTAACCTGATTACGAGTTTTTATCCCTGAGACCGAGCCTGTAAGCAGGGATTCAGGAAGCGCCGGTAACAGTTCGATTACCTGATTTTTGGAATTTACCAGCATTTCCATCATAATAGCAGGCACAGTGTGACAAACATCCGTACAAAAGACTGAAAAATCTTTGTAATGCGCCGAAGCCAACGAATTAAAGAAAAAATCTTCTTTGATAAAGCGCAAAAGTTTGCTGTTCACCGACTGAGCGTTATTCAAATTAGCAGCGTTTAGAGCAGCGTGTAAAATACCGTGACCGGCGCCCTCATAGCCATAGCCGTCTTTTTTATTTAGCGTTTGTTGAGCCGCATAATACAATTCGGGCGTTTGCTCTTTTGAAATTTCATTTAATGGCCAGACAGGAATCATTTGGCTCGAATGGCGGTGTGGGTAATTATCTTTCAGTCCCGGCCAGGACCATTCGCTTAATGCTCCATCGGTATTGATTAAGTAAGGCGGCAATTGGTTTAATATTGCCGTCCAACGGGCGACTCCCTGACCCGCTCCTTGCTCGTATCCAAATTTATTACAAATATCTATCAATTTTTCCAAACAAAATTTTGCTCCTGCGATATCAAAAGTAGTATTGTTCACCAAAGAATATCCCAGACCACTCGGTTGGTCTTCAGGAGAAATCGAGCCTGCAAAAATGAAATTACCGTTATTATCTTTAACTTTCAAAAAATCCTCATAAAAATCACCCATTTCACGCAACAACGGATACAATCGGTCACGCAAAAACGCTTCGTCGCCTGTTACTAAATAATGTTCCCAAAAAGGATAAAGCAACCAGCCCATTTCGCCCGTAGCATATTGATAAGGATAATAATAGCTGAGAGCTGAAATCAATCCGTTCAAACCTGCCGTGTTGCCGCCACCCAACATTCCACGGCAGCCCAACAATTTTTGAGCATTAGTCCTGAATCCATCAGCGAGGCGTTCAATCAAAGAAAAATAACCTTCCATTGCTTCGGGCATATCTCCGATATTGCCTCCGCCGATTTGCAGATTCAAATTAGCGTCGAGATGATAATAACCGCTCCAGCCCACATTGCAATCACCTGTCCACAAACCGAGTAAATCAGGAGGCGCCACTTCGCTACTGGAAGAAAGATACAAATAACGTCCCGAATCGAACAAACGTTCCCACAACGCAGTAACAGCTTCCGGTTCGATTTTTTGTTTGCTTATCAAGGCTTCATTGGTCAGTTCTCTGTCTGTTTCAGTGGAATTTAAATCCAATGTCACTCGATCGTAAATCGCCTGATGCGTTTCGATTTGCCCCTGTAATAAGGTATTGTAATCTGTTGAAATATCATTGAGTTGCGATTGTAAGTTATGTTTGTCCCATTCGGTTGTGCAATTGCTGTAATATTTATCCGTGCGAGTCAGCAAAAGCAGCGAATTGGCGTCATTAACAGTTAAAACATTATTGTTCATATTTTTCGTTCCACCGGAAGTAATTATTTTTGTAACACCTTCGTAGCCTGCGCAATTTGTATTAGGTGGATATTGTACCCGCAGATTCAAGTCGTTTTCATCCGAAACATTGGTGAAAGTCATTGTATTAGGAAAGTGCATTCCCGGGTCTGTTCCTAATTGAACGGTACAATTCAAAAGACCGGCTGATGGTGCCGTCAGGTATTGCACAATCACGTTGTCCTTTCGGGAAACGAAACTGCGGCGTTCCCAATTTCCGCGGTTGTCGGTCCAGCGAACGATAATTTCGCCGGTATGGAAATCACATTCACGCGAATAATTGGATACATTTCCATCTTTCGGAATATGAATCAGCATCTCATAACCCGGATGTTTGTTTCCCTCGCCTCCGTCTTGCCAGCCATGTACGGCATTTGCCAAATCGTTCGCTTCTTTCCATTTTTCTTCGGTGCAATAATTGCGGATTTTTGTCAGATTTTCTTCGCTCACCGTATTGAAAGAACGTTCGCGAGAGGCAGCCATAAAAAATTTACGGTCGTTGTAAATTACAGTTTCATCCAAAGGATTACCAAAGACGATTACACCCATTTTGCCGTTTCCGGATAAAAAACCGTTTCCCCAATCACTGTAACTTGAAGGAAAAAAATTGGAAATACTTTTCCGTTCTTGCGGTGTTTCCGATTTTGCAGGAATATTAACAAAGATGACTAATAATAAAATTATCCCGCTGATTGAAAAAATTCTTCTGTTCATGCTGTTTTATTTTTTACTTGTCGATTAATTATTTGCCCAAAAATAGCCCAATGATATTAATATTACTCTTAAAGTTTTTCTTAATTATCAATATTTATTAAAAAAACGAAAACCCTTTTATGATTTTTAAACTTTTCTTATTATTTTTGTACGACAGAATAATATTATAAAATGAACAGATTTTTATTTGTAATTGTAATCTTTCTCTTATTTCACATTTATTGTGTTGCACTCGACAAAAATAGTGAAGGAGGTTATGGTTTATTGATTCGATCCATGCCGGTAGCTAATTCCCAGAAAACTTCACTCATTTTGGAAAACAATTCGTTACTGAAATTAGGGAAAGAAACAACGATGTCCTTTGATGTATTCGTTAGAGGTGAAAATGTCCATGGTATTGTTTTCAGAATGATTACAAATAAAAATGAAAATATAGATTTATTTCTTAGCGTTAGTAGTCCGACACTTATTATAGGAGAAAAAGTTTATATCATTCCACAGGAGATAGTTATCGGGCAATGGACACCGGTAAAACTGACCCTCTCCAAATCAAAAAATGAAATTCGTATATACTATGGAAATGGGGAGATAACCATACCTTATATCCTTTCGAAAGTTTCCGGTGTGAAAATTTCATTCGGAACATCTAATTTCGAAGGATTTGCTTCAACTGATATTGCTTCCGCCAATGTTCGGGATATCAGGATATTCGACAATGAACACATCAAACGGTATTGGAAACTGAAAGAACATGGGCTGAGCTTTGTTTTGGATTCTGTTGCCAATGTTCCGGCGCTCGCTGTAAATCCGCAGTGGATACTGGATAGTTATTCTACTTGGGAAAAGATTTATTCGAATAAATTTCCTATGAATACCCAGATCACTTTTGATGCAAAAAACACCTTTTATTTTGTAACACCCGATTCAAAAACCATTTATTCGTTGGAGACAACAGAAAACAAGATTGATTCCATAAAGGTTCGCAGTGGGTTCTTGGCTTCAGACAGTCCGAATACTCTTTTTTATGATTCCGTTACCAATCAGCTTCTTTCATATAGTTTGGCTGATTCTCTTGCATCTTATTATTCTTTTTCAACAAATACCTGGAGTTTGCAAAAACAACCCGGTCATGATCCATATTCTGATAATTCAGCAGTGTACCTACCTTATGAGCAAGCAATCTATTCCTTCGGAGGCTATGGATATTTTAAATATGCTCACGATCTTATCCGGATGAACCTTGCAGACGGAAATCAGGAAAAGACCGAATTAACAGATATATTTCCCCGTTATTCCGCTGCAACAACGATAGTGAATGATTCTATTTATATTTTTGGAGGCAGGGGTAGTAAAACGGGACAACAGGAGATAGCGCCGCGCAATTATTATGATTTTTATTCCGTCGATCCGGCAACAAAAAAAGTCGTTAAGTTTTGGGAAATAACAGATGTGGATGAGGATTTTTTCCCCGGCTCCGATCTGGTTTATGATCAAGCAAACAAATGTTTTTATGTATTTACAACCAAAGGAGGCGGCACTCTTTTAAAAATCGAAACAGGAAAGAAAGGTTTCCAACAAATGTCTTTTCCTATTAATGAAGATTTTGACGTGCTTTATTCATATACCAATTTGTATTTTTCAGAAACGCAACAAAAATTTTATGCCATAACTTATAGAAAAAAGGAAGGTATGGAAACCAATATCTCCATTTATTCATTAGACTATCCTCCTATGCTTATTGATAAAATAATGCAGACGGAAACAAAACAGGATAAATTTCCGGTAAAAGGAGTGGTTGTAACTATTTCAGTTCTGCTGTTATTTTGCATAAGTTATTTTCAATTTGTTAAAAAAAATAAACTTAAGAAAACAAAAAGCAAAACCCAACAACCGGAGGGTGAAATAGAAACCTTCAATGATAAAGAGAACAATCCATACAACTTCTCCATCAGTTCCGTTTGCTTTCTGAATGGATTTAATGTAATTGACAAAGACGGAAATAATATTACCGAGCTGTTTACTCCTACATTAAAGCATTTGCTGATATTATTAGTCCTTTACACGGGACAAGACGGAAAAGGTATCTTTGGTAACAAATTGACGCAATTACTTTGGTTTGACAAAGATAAGGAAGCAGCCCAAAATAATCGGAATGTTTATTACAGTAAATTAAGGTCTGTCTTTGAAAATGTTGGGAAAATTAAACTTGTAAACAACAACGGTTATTGGTCTATTGGTTTGGATGAAACCATAACTTGTGATTATTTGGAAGCCATGACTTTATTTCAGGCAATAAATAAAAATCGATTCAAAGATCATGAGCAAATAAATAAACTCTTGGCGCTTTTATTGAGAGGCGTATTATTACCTGATATGGAAATAGATTGGTTGGATAATTTCAAAAGCGATTTTTCTAATTTAGCGATAGATACCTTGTTAACGCTTGCCGGAACAAAAGATTATCAATTCGATGATAATTTAAGAATAAAGATTGCCGACACAATCTTTATGCACGATCCCCTTAATGAAGAAGCGCTTTCTATAAAGTGTTCCATTCTGTTTAATTCGGATAAAAAAGGAGTTGCCAACAGTGTGTTCAATAATTTTTGCAAAGAATACCAGACCTTGCTTGGAGTAACTTATAAATATTCATTGGCTGATGTTATAAAATTTCGATAGAATTTAAGTTTTTTTTACATAAAATTTACTTTTTCTTTTTTTTAAGAGAAAAATTAAGACATACTTTAATAGATATCCTTTTTCTTTGCTTAAAAAAATTTTATAATAATGAAAAAGGATTATTTTACGTATTCGATTTTAGTTGTATTTCTGTTTTTTTTCACCGGATACAATGTCTATGCACAAACGCCTGTCTGGCAATTAGTAACCCCAAAGTATCCAACCGTCGATGCTGTGGTAGCTGGTTTTGTCGTTGACGCCAACGAATGGGGCAAAGGTGATAAAGACGCTACCGCTTATGTTCAATCCCTCATGGACATTTTGGATAATTACACCGGTGAAAATCAAAAAGGCTTGGGCGGTGGTGTAATTTTCTTCCCTGAAGGAAAATACCGATTTGATGGAACCTTAACACTTCCCAAGGGAGTTACTCTTCGCGGTGAATGGAAAAAGCCGGTAAAAGGACAACCCGTAAACGGAACTGTTTTTGAAGTATATAGCGGAAAAGGCAGTGAAGATGGAACTGAATTTATCCGGATGAACAGTTCGGCGGCTGTCATGGATTTAGCATTTTGGTATCCGGAACAAGATCCAAACAATATAGTTCCCTATCCTGCGACTGTTCGGATGCAACTACCCGGAGGTCAAGGGGCTACTTTTGTCAATGTGAAAAATGTCACTCTGATCAATTCATACGGAGGCGTCTGGTTCCCCGGCGGAGGGCGCTGCCCGATTGTATCCGGCGTATATGGCACTCCGTTGAAGTTCGGCGTAGAGATTGATCAAATTGATGATGTAGGACGTGTGGAATGGTGCGATTTCTCTCCCGAATATTGGGCAGGATCAGGCATGCCCAATTCACCTTCCATGAGCAATACAGCTTACACCAATTGGATACGGAATAACAGCACGGGTATTGTAATGCGTAAAAATGACTGGACTTATGCCTGTTATATTAATGTGGAAGGATATTATATCGGATATCAGGCTACACATTCCAGATCGAATGTAACAGATGTCCCAAATGGGCAAAACTATGGCTTGAACTTTACTAATTGTAAATATGGTCTTCGTTTTGAAAGTCATGCCGACATTGGAATCATGTTTACCGATGTAGTAGTTAGAAATTGTGATTATGGTATTTATTTAAATCAAGCGGCAGGTGAAATCCTCCAACTTGATAAATGGAATATTGATGCAGGAAACGGCAACTACGCCATATTTTCAGATATACAATCAACTGCTATTGTTTCCTTGATAGAATCCAAAATCACAAGCGGTAAAATATTGCTGCAAGGGAGTACATGGTTAGCAACCAATGATGATTTTAACAATGCCGAACCTCAACTGCAATTTGAAGCAAATTCAAGGGGCGACCTTTTAGGAAATCGTTTTAATGGATCGCCAGGTAGTTTGGAAGAAAATGTAGTAAACAAGACCATGTATAAATTAGAGTTCAATTCAACACCGGTTACTATCCAAAAGTTGCCGGATCGCATAGAGGTTAGTCCGGAAATAAAAAAACCGGCGGGAACAACATTCATTGACGTAACCCAAGCGCCTTATAATGTACAATGGGCTATACGTACTCGGTTTCCGAAAGATCCTGCTTCCTGTACGGTTGTAGATGCTACTTCGGGTATTCAGGCTGCATTGAACGCCGCCGGAACTGCCGGCGGAGGAATTGTCTTTCTGCGTCCCGGTCACTATCGAATAGATGGCTCATTAACGGTTCCTTCCAGAGTGGAATTAGCCGGCGCTGCAAATATCAGTTCCGCGCCTTCCGGTGCCGGAGCTACATTGGAAATTTATGCCAATCACAATAATCAAGCAGGTCCATCGCCGGTTATTTTAAGCGCTAACAGCGGTATACGGGGCATTGCATTTAATTATCCGAGACAAACCATGTGCGACAACGTAACGCTGCAAATATTAGCAGATTCACCCAATCACAATTCGTATGATATTCCGCAATATCCGTATGCAATTACGGGAAACGGAGATAATGTCTATATTGTAAACGTAGGTATGCGGGCAGCCTATAAAGGCGTCGATCTGTCGAATTGCAACAATTTTTATGTTGACCACTTGAATGGCATGTTCTGGCAGGAAGGCGTAAACGCAAAAAATGCAGATAACGGCAAAATTTATAATATGCAGTGTAACCCGATGATATATACCGTTGGAGATGAGAGTGGATATGGCTTCTGGCCAAATTCGGTTAAAAACTGTACAATGACTGAAGAAAACAGTCCATATAATTATGATTATCTTAATCTGAATTTTATCACGCTGGATAACACAAAAAATACAATACTGTATAACGATTTCAATTACGGTACCTTGAATGGGATTGTGTTAAGGAACCAAGTCGAGGGAACGGCTATTGGCTACGGATTAGACAACAATAATATTTGCTTGCTGGCAGATGGAGATAATATCAAATTTGATTTTATTAATACGCAGTTTTGCGCTTTGCAATCGGCTAAAAGCACATTAGGATTAGGAGATGATTGTACTTATATTCAAACGACATCCAATTATGGAAGCAACAGCACGATTAACATGTTTGCTTCCGACTATGGCGGTTCGCCCGGTAAATCAGGGATTATGATGGATGGCGCAGGATCTTTTAATCTATATGCAGCCAATTTTAATCAGTCGGGAAATCAGTCTGTCGTTCAAATGAATGCCGGTAAATTGGATATGTTCTGCAGCCAGTTGAAAAGTTCCAATCAAGGATATACAGCAAGAGGCGTAACTACTAACTTAAAAATACAGGGATGTTATGATCGCAACAGCTCAGGTAAAAGTTTTGCAGGTTACGTATCAAACATTGGTCCTAATGCGGATATGGCTGACAGCATACCCGGAATACTTAACCGTACCGGATGGATTGCCACGGCTTCCATTTCCAATGAAAATGCAGATAATGCTATCGACGGTAAAACTAATACCAACTGGAATTCCGGTTGGCAAAATCAGGGAAACGGTCAAGGCATGGTCTGGTTTATGGTCGATACGCAAGAACCAGTTACTTTCAATCAAATAATACTGGATTATTCTTCCAATCCCAATGATGGGCCTCAGTCTTATACTGCCGAAGTGTCGGATGATGACATTACCTGGCGACAGATAGCCAGCGGCGATGGCAATACCGCCGTGCGGACAACTATTAACGTAGATCCGACTACCGCTCGTTACATACGGATTACCAAGCCGGCTGCTACCAACAAAGCAAATTATTGGACAATAACGGAATTTTACCTTTTGACAGTCGATAATTCTATTATTACGCCGGTTTTGGAACCGTATTATGGAACGCCCCTTGCTGTACCTGCCCGTATCGAAGCGGAAGAATTTGATAAAGGAGGCGAGGGATTGGCTTATCATGACAGCGATGCTATTAATCAGGGCGATGCCGGTTTTCGCACAAATGAAGGCGTGGACATTAGCCTCGGCGCCACAGG